>Ga0182744_1001949_pt1 | contig 17633 bp, 15 predicted proteins | sample eDN3rd30CKraftMG_FD_128525 | JGI IMG/M metagenome (GOLD analysis project Ga0182744, IMG submission 128525) | Enriched Miracle-Growth compost microbial communities from Emeryville, California, USA - eDNA 3rd pass 30_C Kraft MG (version 2) (version 2) ...
CGAGATTTTCACACTGAGTCAAATCAACGAGTTACAGCTCTCAAGAATGGTCAAAGTCGAATAGATTCACAAACTCTGAGGAGCACGCGTAGCGTGCGTCTCGAAGGACGGGGGCGTCATGCCCCGGTCCGTAGTCGTCACATCAATGTACATGACGCCACGATTATCAGCCGTTCTTGCCTGTCGCCCCCGTCCTTCGAGACGCGCCTGTCAGGCGCTCCTCAGGATGAGGGCTTCTGGTAGAAACCTTGAAAGACGGCCTTACAAGGTTGACGTCGCTTCGTTCAGACAAGCATTTTGCCTTTTTCATCGATGACCGAGCCCATGTCGTCGGCGAAATCGGGCATGATCATCTCGTTATGCGCCTTGCCCGACGGAATCATCGGCAGGCAGTTCTCTTCCTTGTCGACGAGACAATCGAAGATCACCGCATGCGGCGTATCGATCATCTCGCGGATGGCGTCGTCGAGCTTCGCCGGATCGTCGCAGCGAATGCCGCGGGCGCCGTAGGCATCCGCCAGCTTGACGAAGTCCGGCAGCGCCGCCGAATAGCTCTCCGAGTAACGCCCGCCGTGCAGCAATTCCTGCCACTGACGCACCATGCCCATATATTCGTTGTTCAGGATGAAGATCTTGATCGGCAGGCGGTACTGCGCCGCCGTCGACATTTCCTGAATGTTCATCAGCACCGAGGCTTCGCCGGCGATGTCGATGACCAGCGCATCGGGATGCGCCATCTGCACGCCGACAGCCGCCGGCAGGCCATAGCCCATGGTGCCGAGACCACCCGATGTCATCCAGCGGTTCGGCTCATCGAAATGGAAGTGCTGCGCCGCCCACATCTGATGCTGGCCGACCTCGGTCGTGATATAGGTATTGCGGCCCTTGGTCAGTTCGTACAGGCGCTGGATCGCGTATTGCGGCTTGATGACAGATTTGGACGCCCGGAACGCCAGCGACTTGCGCTCGCGCCACACGTCGATCTGCTTCCACCAGTCGGCAAGCGCAGCGCTGTCGGACTTCATCTTCTCAGACTTCCACAGGCGCACGGCATCTTCCAGCACATAGGCGCAATCGCCGATGATGCCGAGATCGACCTTGACGTTCTTGTTGATCGACGAAGCATCGATATCGATGTGAATGCGCTTCGAGCCGGGCGAGAACGCATCCAGCCGGCCGGTGATGCGGTCGTCGAAACGCGCGCCGACGCAGATCATCAGATCGCAATCGTGCATGGCATTGTTGGCTTCGTAGGTGCCGTGCATGCCCAGCATGCCGAGCCAGTTCTTGCCCGATGCCGGATAGGCGCCGAGCCCCATCAGGGTCGAGGTGATCGGAAAGTTCGTCAGTTGGACGAGTTCGCGAAGCAGTTCCGACGCCTTCGGCCCGGCATTGATGACGCCGCCGCCGGTATAGAACACCGGCCGCTTGGCCTGCTTCATCATCTCCAGCATAGCGTTGATCTTGTCGGCATCGCCCTTCAGCTTCGGCTGATAGGTCTTGTGCTGGATGTTCGGCTGGAACGAATAGGTGCCGAGCGCAAACTGCACATCCTTCGGCAGGTCGACGACGACCGGCCCCGGCCGGCCAGACCGCGCCACATAGAAAGCCTCATGCAGGATGCGCGGCAGGTCCTCGATCGAGCGGACGAGGTAATTGTGCTTGGTGCAATGGCGGGTGATGCCGACCGTGTCCGCCTCCTGAAAGGCGTCCGAGCCGATGAGATGGGTCGGCACCTGGCCGGTCAGGCAGACCAGCGGGATCGAGTCCATCAGCGCATCGGTCAGGCCGGTGACCGCATTCGTCGCGCCCGGGCCGGACGTGACCAGCAGAACGCCGACCTTGCCGGTCGAGCGCGCATAGCCTTCCGCCGCATGGGCCGCGCCCTGCTCGTGGCGGACCAGCACATGCTTGACGAAGTTCTGGTGAAACATCGCGTCATAGATCGGAAGCACGGCACCGCCGGGATATCCGAAGACCGTATCGACACCCTGATCCTTCAGGGCTTCGATCACCATTTCCGCACCGGTCATTTGCTTAGACATGGGCCACTCCGACGGCTTGAACTGATTTACTTGGTGTTTTGCTTGAACATTCAGGAATTTAGGCAACAAAAAAGGCCCTCGAGGGGCCTTCGGGACAGCGCCAGTTGCAGGATCGCGGGGGCTATCCCCGTCCTGTCTCCGGCGCTGCGCATACTACAATAAGCTTGGCGGACATTAGAGCCATTCCTGCTGAATTCCGGTTCTCCATAGACCAGGACAGTTGCACGGTCAAGCACCGGCGAAGGGCGATCTGCGAAGACGGTCTATCTCTCCCCCATCGCGGCGCGAAGCCGCGCCCTCGCTTCGGCACCAAGCTCCACACCGAGGCCTTTGTCTGGCAAGGTCTCGAACGCCGGCACGTCCTCAGGCAGCGTGACCCACGGATGTTTGCTCCTGACAAAGAAATGCGCCTGGGGCACAAGCCGCTCACCCTCGTCGAGGGTGCCGACACGCACGAAGCGCATGGCGGCGCCGAACAGCGGATGATCGGCAAAGAGCAGCGTCAGGCAGCGGCCGCAGCGCCACGCGTGCGTGTCGCCGGCCCCCTCCCGCTCCAGGCTGGATTGCTCCGCCTCGCCGCAGATCACCTCGACCCGGTCTGTCTCGATCATTGCATTGATCGCGAAGGCCGACCCGCTGATGCGCTGGCAGTCGCGGCAGTGGCAGCAATTAACCACGATCGGCGCGCCGATGAGCCGGTAGCGCACGTCGCCGCACTCGCAGCCCCCTTCAAGACCATCGCTCATGCCGACCTCCCGCTACGATCGCGACCAATGGCGCGTCAGCTGAAATCCATTTATGAAGCATGTCACCTGGAACAAACATTTCAAGATCGGGAAGCGAATTGACCGCACAAGCCTCTCAGGGCCTCGCAGGCCGCCCGTCCCAGCCGGCAATCGATACGGTCACTGCCGCGCTCGCCCGAAAGTTCGGCAATCGCTACACCGCCAACGCCACCGTTCGCGAGCAGCACGGCCACACGCTGACCTGGCTTCCGGTGCAGCCGCCCGACGCTGTCGTCTTCCCCCAGTCGACGGAGGAAGTCGCCGCCATCGTCAAACTCTGCGCGCAACATCGCGTACCCGTCATCCCCTTCGGCACCGGCACGTCGCTGGAAGGCCATGTCAACGCGCCCTATGGCGGCATCTGCATCGACACCTCGCTGATGAAGCGCATCGTCGCCATTCACGCGGAGGATCTCGATTGCGTCATCGAGCCCGGCGTCACCCGCAAGGAGCTGAACGAGCACCTGCGCGACACAGGCCTGTTCTTCCCCATCGACCCCGGCGCGGATGCCTCGCTCGGCGGCATGGTGTCGACGCGTGCCTCAGGCACCAATGCGGTGCGCTACGGCACGATGAAGGACAATGTGCTGTCGCTCACCGTCATCACGCCCGATGGCGAGATCGTCAAGACGGCGCGCCGCGCCAAGAAGTCCTCGGCCGGCTACGATCTGACGCGGCTTTTCGTCGGCGCCGAAGGCACGCTCGGCGTCGTCACCGAAATCACTTTGCGGCTCTATGGCATTCCCGAAGCCATCTCCGCCGGCGTCTGCCCCTTCCCCTCGATCCGCGCCTGCTGCGACGCGACAATCATGACCATTCAGTCCGGAATTCCCATCGCGCGCATCGAACTGCTCGACGAACTGACCGTGCGCGCCGTCAACCTTCATTCGAAGCTGGACCTGCCCGAGACACCCATGCTGCTCGTCGAATTCCATGGCAGCGAGGCCGGCGTGAAGGAACAGGCGGAGCGCTTCGGCGACATCGCCCAAGAATTCGGCGGCGGGCCCTTCGACTGGGCGACCAGGCCGGAAGACCGCTCGAAACTCTGGCAGGCGCGACACGATGCCTACTGGGCCGGCTTCACCCTGCGGCCCGGAGCCAAATCGCTGGCGACGGACATCTGCGTGCCGATCTCGCGCCTTGCCGACTGCGTCGAGGAAACCCATCGCGATATCGCGGACTCTCGCCTTGTCGGCCCCATCGTCGGCCATGTTGGCGACGGCAATTTCCATGTCACTTTGCTAGTCGACATGGACGACAAGGACGAGATCGCCCGCACAGAGAAATTTCTCGAACGCCTGGTGCGCCGGGGCCTCGCCATGGAAGGCACCTGCACGGGCGAACACGGCGTCGGCCAGGCGAAAATGAAATATCTGCTGGAGGAACATCCCGCGGCAACGCTCGACATGATGCGCACCTTGAAGCGCGCCATCGATCCGCAGAACATCATGAATCCCGGTAAGGTGGTTCAAGTTTAGCCCTCATCCGACCCTTGCTGCGCAAGGGCCACCTTCTCCCGCTGAAGCGGGCGAAGGATTCAACTGCGGCCCTTCTCCCGCTGGCGGGAGAAGGTGGCCTCTGCGAAGCAGAGGTCGGATGAGGGTGGCAGCCTCTTGCCACGTCTGTCCCCCTGCCCCATGATCGCTGCAAAGAGCCCGGCCACGATGCCGGTTCATCAGGGGGAGCGGACATGCGCAAGGGATGGCGGCACGCCGGCATGGCGGCGATATGTATTGCGGCAAGCCTTCCGGCGTGGGCCGATGATTTCTACAAGGGACGCCGTATCGACATCGTCGTCGGCGGCAACGCCGGCGGCGTCTATGACGTGGTCGCAAGATCATTGGCGCGACACATGCCGAAATATATCGACGGCACTCCCAATATGGTCGTCCAGAACATGCCCGGTGCCGGCAGCATCAAGGCGGCCGAATGGGCGGCCACGGTCGCGCCCCAGGACGGCAGTGCCATCGTCGCGCTTTATCCCGGCGCGCTGACCCAGCCGATCATCGAGACCGACCGGAAATTCCGCTTCGATCCCGCTACCTTGAAATATATCGGCAGCGCTGATTCCGGTGCCCGCATGTGCGTCACCTACGCGACATCGGGCACGAAAACATTCGAGGATGCGCAGAAACGCGAAACCATCATCGGTGCGTCGGCGGGCGGCGGCTCGACCTTCGACTATGCCTGGATGGTGAAGAATCTTACTGGCGCGAAGTTCAAGGTCGTGGCCGGCTACAAGGGCACGCCCGACCTTGAGCTCGCGATGGAGCGTGGTGAGATCGACGGCATCTGCGGCTATGGCCTCGCCGCACTAAGAGCCGAAAAGCCCGACTGGTTCCGCGACAGGAAGATCAACTTTCTGGTGCAGTTCGCGACACGTCCCGACAAGGAACTGACCACGCTCGGCGCGCCCGATATCGCCAAATTCGTGTCCGGCAACAACCGCAAGGCGGTCGACCTCATCATCGCCCAGCAGGATTTCTCGCGGCCCTATGTCGCTCCGCCCGGCACGCCAGCTGCGCGGCTGGCGACGCTGCGCAAGGCTTTCGACGCAGCTGTCGCCGATCCGGAGATGAAATCGGAATTCGAACGTCTCAATTCGCCTTTGACGCCGGTGTCCGGCGTCGACGTCGAGAAGATGGTGACACGGCTCATCGCCACGCCAGCATCCGTCGTGACCTTGGCGCGCAAGGCGCAGCAGCCGGATTGAGCGGCTGATAGGCCAGCTTTTGAGATTGAACGAGGCAGACAGTCATCGCCGAATTAACAAGCCAGACTTAAAATCGCCTTGCTTCCAACCGTGCGGCCAGTCCAGACTCCGGCCAAATGCAGCAGACAGACCACTTCCTGGCACGGCCGTCGAAACGCGACCTGCCCTATATCCTCATCCTGACCGTCGCCTATCTGGCGTTCGAGCGGATCAGTGACATCCATGAGCACAAGGGCCTGCCCGTGACGGCCTGGAACCCGGGCCTCGGATTGCTGTTCGGCTTCATGTTCCGCAACCTGTTCCGAGGGTGCGCGGCGATGTACTTCGGCCTCGTCCTGTCGGGGCCGATCGTCATCAACAGTGCGCTCGCATGGCCGGCGACCGTCGTCATCGCCTGCATCGTCACCTTCTGCTACGGCGCAACAGCGCTGGCGGCAAAAACGCTCCTTGCCTTCGACACCTCGCTCAACCGCATCGGCGATATCCGCACATTTTTGCTGGTCGGCCTTGCGGGTGCCGCCTTGACCTGCCTGTTGCTCACCTCGGCCTTGATGCTGACCGGACATCTCATTGCCGATGATGTCGTGCCCGCCTCGCTGCCCCTGCTGGTGGGAGACGTCATCGGCATCGGCGTCGTGACGCCGCTGGTCCTGCGCTGGCCGACGCTGATCGCGGGATTTGCCGACGCATCCCAACGCCTGGCCGCGTTGAAGGCGCCGGCTTGCGCCGCCCTCATCGGCATTGCGGTCTGGCTGGTCTTGCGGGAAAACAGCGCCATCGCCACCCGCTATTTCTATATTTTCTTCCTGCCCGTTATCGCTGCTGCCCTGCGCTTCGGTCTCGACGGTGCCTGCATGACGCTGGCCAGCGTGCAGATCGCCCTCGTCGTCTTCGTCAGCAATGCAGGCATCACGCCCAGCGTCTTCACCCTGTACCAGAGCAGCATGATCGTTCTCACCGCGACGGCCCTGCTCGTCGGCGCCATCGTGACGGAGAAGAACGCCGCCGCAGCGGCAGCCAGGGTCGCCGACGAAAGGCTGAAGCAGATCGAGAGCAGCGCGGCGCGGGCCGATCGCTTTCATCTCGTCTCCGGCATGACCTCGGCGCTTTCCCACGAGATCAGCCAGCCGCTGACCGCCGCCCGTGCGCTTGCCCGCTCCGCCGCCATGCGCAGCGAACTGGCCGCACCGGGCGATGCCGAGCGTCTGCGCGAAAACCTCAACGGCGTCGTGCAGAACATCGACACGGCCGGCGAGATTCTGCGCCGCATGCGCGAATTCCTGCAGCGCGGCGAACCGGAAAAGACGCACGCCGATCTGCGGTTGATCGTCGAGGATGCGCTGGCGCTTCTCAAGCCCCTGCTCGACCAGAAGCGCGTGCGCGTTCAGGCCACCGACCTCGTCGGCGACCTGACGCTGTCATGCGATCGCATCCAGATCCAGCAGATCATCATGAATCTCATCGGCAACGCGGTCGAGGCCATCACCACCCGCGGCATCAGGAACGGTCAGGTGACCATCGGCGCGCGTGCGCTTGCCGATCCGCCCCGCATCGAAGTGTTCGTCCGCGACAATGGGCCCGGTATCGCCCGCTCGATCGTCGACCATATCTTCGAACCGCTGATGACATCGCGCTCCGAAGGGCTTGGCCTCGGGCTTGCGGTCTGTGCCAATATTGTGGAGGCTCATTCTGGCCGCATTTGGCTTGAAAGAAGCAAGCCGGGTGATACTGAATTCCGCTTCTGGCTACCGGCCGAGCCGCAGGGAGAGAGCATTGGTTAATACGAAGATTGCAATTGTCGATGACCAGATCGAGGTGCGCAAAGCCCTGGGCGAACTGCTGGACGCCTATGGCTATACCAGCACCCTGTTCGAATCCGGCGATGCTTTTCTCGAAGCGGCGGCCAAGAATGAATTCGCTTGTGTCATCAGCGATGTGCGCATGCCGGGCATGGACGGCGTGCAACTGGCCCGCGAACTTGCCGGCCGTCAGCCCGCCGTGCCCGCCATCCTCATTTCAGGCCAGGCGGACGTTCCCATGGCGATTGCCGCGCTCAAGGCCGGTGCGGAGGATTTTATCGAAAAGCCGGTGGATGACATCAAGCTCGTCGCGGCCATCAATCGCGGCCTTTCGCGCGTGGCGAGCCTCAACGCCAGCAACCGGCACGCCATGGAGAACGAAACCCGCTTCGACAGCCTGACAGCGCGCGAGAAAGAGGTCTTCGATCTCGTCTCCGAGGGGCAGACGAGCCAGGTCATCGCCAAGAAACTCGGCATCAGTTCGCGCACGGTCGAAAGCTATCGCGCTCAGATCATGGATAAATTGCAGATCGACAACATCGCCGCACTGGTGCGTCTCGCCATCAGGCTTGGCCGCATCACACCGTAATTTTACGGACGATGAATCAACGTCCAACGCTCCGTAATTCAACGCCCAGTCTGTTGCGAATACTCAACTCCACTCCCCAAGCCTAGATTCCACTCCAGCCGCGGTCATCATGCGCCAAACGGCGTGTCGAGTCGGCGCGTCATCGCGGCGGTGGAAACGCTGCACCGCGGCCAGACGGCAAATCGCCCGGCAGGCATCTATCGCAGCAGGGAGCGTGACATGTCGTCCAGATTAGCAAGCCCCTCGCCCAGCGTGGGTGGTAAAGCCGATTACAGAGCGCGCAACAAGGATCTCTCACCAGCCACGGCGGCATGGGTGCCAGCACTCGCCATTGCGGCTGCGACGGGCATCGTCACAGCCGAGGCGGTGCCGGCAACTCTGTTCTTTCCAGTTCTCAGCCTCGGCATGATCGCCATCGCGGCGCTCGCCGGGGCCTACGCATTTCTGCGCCCGGCTGAACAGCGCAGATCGATCCTGATCTTCGCCGCGACGCTGACATTCATCGGCCTGGCGGCGGGCATGCTCGGCGACCCTGACCAGGTCGCGCTGCTGCTCTGATCACCGCAATGCCGTCATCGCCGCGCCCGGCACAACGCAGGGCGCGGATTTTCATCATTCAACAAAGAGTACAGGTTGTTATCGCATGCTTGAGGAACTGTTTTCCGCCTCCGTTCTGACGGCGCTGTTTCAGGTCATCATGATCGACCTCGTGCTGGCCGGCGACAATGCCGTCGTCATCGGCCTGGCAGCGGCCGGTCTGCCCAAGGAACAACGCGGCAAGGTCATTGTCATCGGCATCGTCGCCGCCACCGTCCTGCGAATCGTGCTGGCATTGATGACGACGCAGTTGCTGCAGATCGTCGGCCTGCTGCTCGCCGGCGGCATCCTGCTGCTGTGGGTGAGCTGGAAGATGTGGCGCGAACTGCGGTCCGCCGGCCATGAGGAAGATGCGCATGCACTCGACGGTGATGCCCACGCGACGGCTGGCGGCCAGAGAAAGACGTTCAAGCAAGCCGTTTGGCAAATCGTCATTGCCGACCTGTCCATGTCGCTCGACAACGTGCTGGCTGTCGGCGGCGCGGCCCGCGAGCATCCGGGGGTGTTGATTTTCGGCCTTGCCCTGTCGATTGCGCTGATGGGTCTCGCTGCCTCCTGGATTGCCCAGTTGCTGCAGAAACATCGCTGGATCGGCTACGGCGGCCTCGCGATCATCGTCTACGTCGCGATCGAAATGATGTGGCGCGGCTGGAACGAGGTCGCGCCCTTCGTCTCCCAGGTCCCGGCCCAGCTGGCAGTTCTGACGGCGAAGTCGGGCGTCCCGGCCTGGCTGCCAGCCGTCGGGATCGGACTCATTGCCATGGTTGCGATTCTGGCCGTGGCAGGACTCTACCGGCGTCAAAAATCAGCCGGATAGCGCAAACGGTTGCAAAACCGTACAACTTGGCCGGTCGCTCCCCTACCCCCCGGAGCGGCCGGCTTTTCATTTGCCGGCCTTTCATTATCCGTTTCAAAGCCCTATATTCATCTCGTCTCCGCAAGGAGACTATGGTGATAAACGGACATTACAATAAGCCATCCGGACCCGGGGGCGGTACCCGGCGCCTCCACCAAAGCCCGCAAGTTGCTGCGGGTTTCGGCGGGGGCGAAATAGGATCGACGGGGGTGTAAAAAGTGCTCTTTTGCCCGGCATGATACCGCCGTTATCGGGTCAAACCTATAGTTGCCAATGACAACTATGCTCCGGTGGCTGTCGCCGCGTAATGCGGTGCCGGTACTGGTACTAAGTCCTAAGGGGTAGCACTCTTGGGCGGGGCTCGGAGGCGCCTGGCAACAGAAGCCTCCACTTTCGTTTTGAAGGTTGCTGCATGTCAGGTCCGGTTATCAGATACGATTTGCTTGTTCAGGATGCGCTGCTTGGCGTCGTGCGAAAAGTGCTCATGGATGCGGCCCGCGAAGGAACGCCAGGCGATCATCATTTTTATTTGACCTTCAAGACCCAGGCTCCCGGCGTCCAGCTTTCGACGCGCATGAAAGCCAAATATCCAGAAGAGATCACCATCGTCCTGCAACACCAGTACTGGGACCTGACGGTGTCCGACCAGCAGATCGAGGTCAGCCTCTCGTTCAACAATATTCCTGAAAAGCTCATCATCCCCTTCGATGCGGTGACCGGCTTCGAGGACCCGACGGCGCCCTTCGGTTTGAAATTCGAACCGCGGACCGCCGTGGCCGAGACCGCGCACGATTCGGAGGAGATTCCGGCCGACGTTTCGGCCGAGAGCCAGAACAGGCCGACGCCGATAGCCGCTAAGTCGAAATCCCCGGCCACGTCCTCGTCAGGCGCGAGACAATCGCCCAAGGCCGACAAGGCGGAGAAGCCCGCGCTCGACAAAACGGCGGCGGAAAAGCCGGCGGCCGACAAACCCGCGGCCGCCCCAAAGCCTGTGCCGGCAGCGGACGATCAGAACGATGGCAAGATCGTCTCCATCGATGCTTTCCGCAAGAAGACCTGAGGCCTGATGGGCGACCTCATCAACCTGCGCCGCGCGCGCAAGCTGAAGGCTCGCGACGACAAGGCCAAAAGCGCAGCCACCAATCGCCTTGCCTTCGGACGCTCGAAGGCGGAGGTGCGGTTGACGGAAGCCGAGCGTGACCTGGAGCGCAAGCGCATCGACGCCCATCGGCTGCAGGCGGACCCCGGCAAAGAAACGCAGGATGATTGACCGCCTCGTCGCCGATCCGGCCCTGCCGGACGATGAGGACGCAGCGTCCTTTTCGGGCGTCGAAAAACATTCCCTCGTCATCGCCGGCCATCGCACATCGATTTCGTTGGAAGCAGCCTTCTGGCACGCCTTGAAGGATATCGCCCGCGAGAAGGGCGTCTCGCTCGCGGCCCTCGTCGGGGAGGTTGATTCGCGCCGCGGCTCGGCCAATCTGTCTTCGGCCCTGCGCGTCTTCGTGCTTGTGCAGACGCAGGCGAAAGCCGCCCGAACCCCTCAATAAATTCCCGATGGCGACGGATCGTGATGCGGAGGCGGCACCACTGCTGGGGGACGCGGCGCCGGACGCGGCACGACTTCGAGCGGCGCCCTCGGTAACGTGCGGCTTGGTTCCGCAGCCCGGCGTGCCTCCTGCGCACGTCGTTCCGCTTCAGCCCGTTCGCGCTGCTCCGCCTTCTCGCGCTCGGCTTTCTCACGCTCGATGCGTGCGGCCTCGGCTGCCTGACGCTTCACCTCCTCTTCGGCACGTTCCCGCGCAAGCCGCTCCTGCTCGGCCTGATAGGCGGCGATTTCAGCCTCGCGCCGGCGCAGGAATTCCTGCGCCCGCAATCGCCGGTTGAAGGCGGCACGTTCGCGGATGTCGGCTTCCAGCGCCGTGACCCGGGCGGTCTCACGCTCGATCGCACGTGCCGACAGTCCGTTGACGAGGCTGGCGATCTCAAGCGTCCGAACGGTCTTTCCGTCTGCCTGACGCCAGACCACACGCAGCCTTGGCGGCGTTCCGCTCCATCCCTTGGGCGGCCGCAGCGATGTCAGTTCAAGCGCGCTTTCGGAGGCAAAAGAACGCAGGTCGAGCGACATGCCAAGCTGCGCCTGCACATCATTTCCTGCGGCAAACGGCTCCGATTGCAGGCGCAACGCGCCGCTTGCGATGGAGCCCTCAAGCGTGAGGCTGCCGGTTTTGAAATCGCCCGCCGCCAGTTCGTTTTGCAGCGCCGCGGCGATCCTGCTCTGTTCGACGCCCAGTTGTTCGCGCTCGGCCGCGACGACCACGCGATTGAGCGCGCCGGGATCGGCACGCGCGATCCTCAGATCGTCGAGGCGCACCTTGCTGCGGCCCGCGAGGCCTGCGGCGAGCGCGTTCTCGCTCGTGCCCGATCCGGCGAATTCGAATTCCGCCGTGGCCTTACCGGTCATGTCCGCGTGTAAATTCAATCCGGACGAGGCAAGCGGTCCTTCGAACTTGATCTTTCCGGCGACAGAGGCCTGATCGCGATCGCGCCGGATCGTCAATCCGCCGGTCAGATTGCCCACCACGTGATTTCCGCTCCCGACGTCGAGATGCAGATCGTCGATGCGCACCACGCCCGGTTCGAGGCCGAGTTGCAAACGGCCGTTTGATCCGCTGACGCCGCCAAGGTCGAAGGCTCCGGCGCGCACGACAATGCGCGACGCCGGCGCATCGATCATCGCCGGCTGGAATTTCAGGTCGGCCCAGCGTTGTCCGGCCCTTGCCGGCTGCCGCGGCCCCAGCACAAGCGCCGTCAATGACGCCAGCGACAGGCTATCGACATCGACACCGCCCTCAATGCGCGATGCGCCGGCAGGTTTTGCAAGTCGGCCAGAAACCTTAGAACCGCCGATAGTGCCGGCAATATCGGAAAAGCTCGCTCCCGATGCCGCGATGGCGATGGCGCCGCTGATATCGATGGGCAGGGCGGCACCCACATCCGGCAGGGTCAACGCCAGGATCTGCATCAGCGGCGCGAGGTTTGCGCTGGCGATGCGCAGGCGACCGGAGATATCCGGCACGCTGCCGCGCGGCGTCACCGTGCCGTCATAGGCCAGCGATGTTCCGGCCAGAGTGCCGTTGGCTTTCGCGGTGAAGCCTTTCTGAGCGTTGCCTTTTGCCTGCAATTCAAGCTTGCCGGCGCCGAAGCGCGACAGAGCCACAGTCTCGAACCCGGCCTGGCGCAACAGCATGTGCGCATCAGGGTTCTCGAAGACGAACTGCGCCGACACATCCGCCGCGGAAATATTGGCTTGCGCAGCATCGGGCTTGACCACCCCCGAGATGCGCGTGCCCCGCACCGTGCCGTCGAGTTTCAGACTTGAGATTGCACTCGCCTCCGCACGCGGAGCCTCGGCGCTCAATGTGAGTCGCGCCGGGGACAGCGCCACCGCACGCTGTACAAACGCTTCGGCCAAGGCGCCAGGCGCGATCCGCTGCACCAGTGCGGCAAGTTCGACAAGCCGGTTGGCATCGAGGCGCGCTTCGAGGCGCGCACCGTCCGGCTTGCTTTCACCGCGCGCCGTCAGATTCGCGCCGCCGAGATTCTCGATGGCGATATTTTCCAGCACGAGCGTATCGCCGTCCCTTGTCAGCTTGGCGCGGATGCGCCCGGCATCGACCATGCCGGCGCCGAAGCGGGCGATGCGGACCGCCCGCGCGTCGAGCGCGAGATTGAGATCGAAGTCAGCCGCCGCCCGCGCCGGACCGCTGAGATCCGGCAGTCCGTCGAGGTCGAGTGCAGCGGAGCGCAGATCGGCGAACAGCCGCGCCCGCTCGCCGGCAACGGCATTGGTGAAGATGACCGATCCATTCAGGGTCGATCGATCGGCCTGGATCGTCAGCTCGCGGCCAACGATGGCCACGGCCGACAGTTCGACATCGCCGTTCACGTCGAAGACGCGGAATGGCGATGCCCCGACCCGCGCCGCGAGTTCCGGCGACGCGCGCGCAAGCCATTCCGCCAGCCGCGCCGGATCGCGCATGCCCGCCTCGCCGCGACCGACGAAACGCGCTGCAGGACCGCTCTCGACGACGCCGGACAATTTCACCCGCGCCTGCCCCGGCAGGCCCGTCGATACGTCGACACGCCAGGGGGCGCCGGGCCGGCGCGAGGCTTTCACTTTCGGCTCGGTCAATATCTCGCCGCCGAGGCTCAGGGCCGGCGCGGACATATCGAGATCGACGGCGAGTCCCCCGGCAGTTGCAGATGCATCCATCGAAGCGCTGCGCGCGGCCAGATTGCCGGCAATGGCTTTCGCCAGAGCCATGCCGCGTGCGGGATCGCGCGCCTCGCTGGCCAGCCGGTCGAAATCGATCTGCGGCGCGGTGAACTTGACCGACAGCGCCGGATTCCGGCCGCCGACCAGGCGGGCCGATCCGGTTGCGGCCAAGGTCCGATCCTCCGGCCCCAGTTGCAGTTCCAGCGGCTCCATCTGCGCGCCCGCGAGATCGATGCGGGTCGGTCCGGTCGCGCGCCAACCGGCATCGAAACCATCGGCCAGCGCCAGACCGCCCGACAACACGCCGGTGCCATCGAAGGCGAAGCGTATCGCGCCTGTAGCCGAAGATGAAGCGACGACCGTTCCCTCGAGTTCCGTGTGCGGCAGGCTCCCCGCCTCGTCGACGACGATCTTGACGCGCAGCCTGTCGTCTTCGCGGACGCCGGTGGCGAAGCGCAGGGAGATATCCTGCCCGGCGGCGCGCAACCGCGCCTGGCCTTTATAGGGGCCGGTCAGCGCCGGGCTCTCCGCATCGAGCGCAATGCCGGCGATCGTCAGGGGCGGCTCTCCCGGCCGGCTAAGGATCAGCTCGCCATCGGCAAATGACACGCGGTCGAAGGCCACATCGCCCGGCATCCGGACGGGCAGGCGCGGCAGGCGCAGGCTGCCGTCGGCATCGAGCGCGAGGGCGATGCGCGGATGCACGATGCTGGCATCGGTAAAGCGCATGGCGCCGCGCACCAGCGGCGCCACCGCCAGCTCCACCCGGATCATGTCGGCCGTGGCGAGCACAGGCTCGGCCGCACTGCCGCCGCGCGGATGCTGCGCCCTCGCCGTCACTCCCTGCAGATACAGGTGCGGCGTCGGCAGCAGTTTGACGTCGATATCCCCCGAGACCGCGATATCGAGGCCGGACGCCTCGCTCAGCAGGCTTTCGATGCGGGCACGCTGACCGTTCCAATCGACGAACCAAGGCCCGACGAGCGCCGCCGACAGCAGAGCGACCAGCGCAATCGCAACGATCGTGAGAATTTCCCGAAAAAACGACAAAGCTGTCCGCACCACTCCGCTAGACGTGAAGCAGTATCTATAGCCGATTTCGTGGCCGCAGGGAGGCGGATCGTCAGATGGCGGAGCCTGCCGCCGCCGTCAATCGAGCTTGAACTTCTGCTCCATCGGCAAGGCCGGATCCTGCGACCATTCCGCCATGGAGCCGTCGTACATCTTCACATTCTTGTTGCCGAGAATTTCCGACGAGACGAACCAGCCGAGCGAAGCCCAGTGGCCGGTATTGCAGAAAGCGATCTGCTCACCCTCGACCGGCACGCCGGCCTGCTTGTAGAGAGAGGCAAGCTGCGCCTTCGAGCGGAACGAGCCGCCGTTGTTTTTGGTCAGCCAGCTTTCCTGCAGGTTCTTGGCGCCGGGAATCGTGCCGGCCCGCTTCGCGGCCGGGCTCATCGTCAGGCCGAGATAAAAATCGTTCGGCCGGTTGTCGATCAGCGTGACGCCGGCCTCCATCGCCTTCTTCACATCGTTGCGGTCGACGACCATGTCCTTGCGGAAATGCGCGACAAAGGTCGTCGGCGGCAGTTCGACCCCGCCCGAGGACAGCGGGTTGACCGGCTTGCCTGTCTTGGGGTCGATGTCCTTGGTCCAGGCTTGGTAGCCGCCGTCGAGAATGGACACGTTGTCGTGCCCCATCACCTTGAACGTCCAGTAGATGCGCGTCGCCGCGCCCATGTCGAGGGCCGCCCGGCCGAGCGGCACCAGAATCACATGGGTGTCATTGCCGATGCCGAGCGAACCGATCAGCTTGGCCACCTTGTCCGGCGGCGGCAGCATGCCGTCGACACCGTTGATCTTGGCGCGCCAGCCGTCCTTGGCATAGTCGGTGAAAATCGCGCCCGGCATATGCGCCGCCTGATAGACCTCCTTGCTGACGCCGCCGCCGCTGCGCACATCCAGGAACACGACGCCCGGCTTGTCGATATTGGCTTTCGCCCATTCGACGTCGACCAGCGGCTCGGCCGCCATAGCAGGCGCGACCACGGGCGCGGCGAGGATCATGACGGTCGCCAGGACAAGGTTGGCGAATAGGCTACGCATGGCAAAGCTCCAGAGAAACGGCGACCGAACCCAATGGATGTGTTCGGCAATGCCGGAAAGGCCTTAACAGCAGCAAGCTGGGCTGGCGACAATGTAATACACATAACCAGTCAGTTAAAGTCTCTAAATTAACATCATTATTATGTTAATTACACCTGTAAGGTCCATCTACGCGTGACTGGTCACACGCCGACGCTGAGATAATTGTGCTGCGCTTCCTCGTCCTTTTTCAGCGCGGCGCAGGTGCCCTGCCAGACGATCTTGCCGCGGTCGAGCACGATGGCATCACGGGCGAAATCCATGGCGAGATCGACTTTCTGTTCGACGAGGAGGATCGTCATGCCGCTCTTGTCGCGGATGCGCGCCAGCGCCTCGAACAAAGTCTCGACGATGATCGGCGCCAGGCCCTCCATCGGCTCGTCGAGCAGCAGCACGCCGGGATTGCCGACCAGCGCACGCCCCACCGCCAGCATCTGCTGCTCGCCGCCCGAAAGCTGATTGCCGGCATTGTTGCGCCTGGCCGCGAGGCTCGGAAACAGGTCGAACACGGCGTCGGTCGTCCAGCCGCCGGGAATGACCGACACGGCGAGATTTTCCGCCACGCTCAGTGATGGAAAGATGCGCCGCTCCTGCGGCACGTAGCAAAGGCCCGCATGGACGCGCTCGTGCGTCGGCAGCTTTTCAATCGACCGGTCGCCAAGCTTGATCTGTCCGCCACGCAGGTTCGTCAGGCCCATGAGCGTGCACAGCAGGGTCGTCTTGCCGACGCCATTGCGCCCGAGAATCGCCAGCGTCGAGCCAGCGGGGGCGTGGAACGACAGCCCGTCGAGCACCACCGTCGGGCCGTAGCCGGCGATCAGATTGTCAGCGCCGATACCGATGCTCATACGACGCTCCGCCCGAGATAGACCGAGCGCACTTCCGCATTGGAAGAAATATTGCCGGGAACGTCACGTGTCAGCACCCGGCCAAGAACGAGCACGACGATCTCCTTGGCGAATTTGAATACCAGATCCATGTCATGCTCGATCAATAGAATGGCGATATCCGACGGCAGGCTTTCCAGCGCCTCGTGAATGATATGGGCTTCCGTCGAAGGAATGCCGGCGCCCGGTTCATCGAGCAGCAGGATGCGCGGCTTCAGCGCCAGGCCGATGGCGATTTCGAGCAATCTCTGCTCGCCGTAAGGCAGTTCGGAAACGCGGCGATCGCCCGCATGTCCGATGCGCATTTCCTCGAGATAGTGCTGGGCCTCATCGAGACAGGCGCGCCATTGCGGTCCATATCTGAGCATGCGCCAGGCATATCTTTGCCGCTCGGCAACTGCGATGGCGACATTGTCGCGAGCGCTCGTCTCCATCAGCAGCGTGTTGATCTGGTGCGTGCGCACGAGGCCGTGCCGCACGCGCGTCTCGGGCTTGGCCCTCTCGATATGGTGCCCGTCGATGACGATGGTTCCGGCGTCGCTGCTCAGCATGCCTGTCAGCAGATTGACCAGCGTCGTCTTGCCCGCGCCGTTGGGACCGATGAGGCCGATGCGCGCCCCTCGCGCCAGATCCAGATCGACGCTCTGCGTGACCGCGAGCGCACCGAAATTCTTGCATAGGCCGCGAACGGTAAGAATGTTGTCGGGGGCGGCGCTCACGTCGGCTCTCCCGGTTGGCGCGCGCCGTCGCCCTTGCCCTTCAGCTTCGCAACCACACTGTCGATGATGCCCATCAGGCCACCTTCGAAAAACAGCACGATGATGATCAGCAGGAAGCCAATGACGAACATCCAGATGAACGGGCTGATGGAGCCGGCGAAATCCTGAACAATGACATAGATGGTGGCGCCGATGAACGCGCCGTAGAGCCTCCGCTCG
>Ga0182744_1001959_pt1 | contig 17541 bp, 16 predicted proteins | sample eDN3rd30CKraftMG_FD_128525 | JGI IMG/M metagenome (GOLD analysis project Ga0182744, IMG submission 128525) | Enriched Miracle-Growth compost microbial communities from Emeryville, California, USA - eDNA 3rd pass 30_C Kraft MG (version 2) (version 2) ...
GCCGAGCGCGGCAACGTCCGACAGCGCGATGCGCAGTCCGAGCAGCGCCACCGCCCAGCGCAGCAGCACCTTGATGCTGAAGGTCGCGCCCGGATCGAACAGCGGGTGCCGGCCCCACCGGCTCAGCGCGATGCCGATCAGCAGCGCCAGCACCATCGCCGGGATCGGCATCAGCGGCGCGACATAAGGCGCGGCAAAAACGGAAACGGCCGCCACGGCGGCCGAGAACATCAGACCGGGAGCGATAGCGCGGATCTTGTCGGTATGCTGCATGTCCGGGAAATGTCGGCGCGGCCGCAGTATGCGGAAAATACGGCCCTCAGGTCGAAACGAGCCTGCTCATCTGGAGCCGTTGCTCGCTGGAAAGGGCCGCAGCGCGAAAGCCTGAGCCTCGCGCTGCGGTCCTAGCGTTCCACCCGTTCGGAAACGGGCGAGAAAACGCCCCCCAGAGATCAGGCGCTGCGGTAGAGCTTGGTCATCACGAATTCGCGATGACCGAGCGCCTCGGCGGCGGTCAGACGGCCGTTGGCGGTGCGCACGATCATGTCGATCAGCGCGTCGCCGGCCTGCGGGATCGTCAAGTCGCGCCGCAGGATGCCGGACACGTCGAGATCGATATGTTCGGACATGGTGCGCACGGTGCGCGGATTGCCGGAGATCTTGATGACCGGCACGATCGGATTGCCGATGACGTTGCCCTGCCCGGTCGGGAAGGTATGGACGACGTACCCGGCGGCAGCCATCAGCGTGATACATTCGGCAGCGGCGGACGACGTGTCCATGTAATAGAGGCCGGGACCCTTGGCCGGCGCCTCCGCCGGGATCAGCGCGTCGATGAACGTGCAGTCACGGCCGATCTTCTCAAGGTTGCCGAGCGCCTTTTCCTCGATCGTGGTCAGGCCGCCGGCGATATTGCCCTTGGTCGGCTGCGAATCCGACAGGTCGTCGGTCTTGTGCGCCTCGATGACGTCGTCCTGGTACGCCTTCCAGATCTTGAACCACTTCTCGCCGATCTCCGGCGTCGCCGCGCGCGCCTTGCACAGATGCTCGGCGCCGGTGATCTCCGAGGTTTCGCCAAACACGCCGTAGATGCCCTTGGGGATCAGCTTGTCATACATGTTGCCGACGGTCGGGCAGGACGACAGGCCGGTGGTGGTGTCGGATTCGCCGCACTTGGTGGAGATCCACAGTTCGGAGATGTCGCATTCCTCGCGCTGGCGCTCGGAAGCCCACTGCACATAGTCCTTGGCGACGCGCGATGCCTTGGCGATCGTCATGATATCGCCGGTGCCTTCGATGCCGAAGCCGGTGACCGGCTTGCCGGTCTTGGCTATGCCCTCGACGACGCGGCTCGTCCACTGGTCCTCGATGCCGATGACGACGACGGCGGCGACGTTCGGATTGGAGCCCGTGCCGATCAGCGTGCGGAAATGCAGGTCGAGGTCCTCGCCGAACTGCAACCGCCCATAAGCGTGCGGCAGAGCCAGCGTGCCCTTGACATTGTTGGCAACCGCCTCGCACGCCGCGTTCGACAGGTCGTCAAGCGGCAGGATGACGACATGGTTGCGCACGCCGACACGGCCGTTTTCGCGGCGCCAGCCCTGGACTTTCAGATTTGCTTGCCAGCCATTGTCATCACCAACGCTTCGTCTTGACGTTATGAACGTGAACGTGCTCGCCCTTCGCCACGGCGGCGACGGCCTTGCCGATGTCCTGTCCGTATTTCCATACCGTGTCGCCGGCCTTGATGTCGGTCAGCGCGACCTTGTGGCCGATCGGAATGTCCATTTTGGCGGGCAGATTGAACGAGGTGTCGTCGGCGGTGACGACGCACAGCATGTCGGTCCCCCCTTTGAGTCCCTCGACCACCACCACCCCGACGGTGTCTTTCTTCTCATGCACCAAAACATGCGGCGCGCTCATCATCGACCTCATTACTCGTCAGACGCATATAGCCATCGTCCGTTTTATGTCTTATACAAGACTCAGGGGGGCGTCAACGGCGCCGCCCGCCGCGCCGCGACAAACGGCGCGGACGAAAACCAAGACGACGTACGGCGGGCCGTGGCAGGATGCCGTCTCAGGACGGCGGATCGCACGGAACAGGCGGAGGGAACCAAAGACCGGCGCAAACCAAGCGCAAGCGCAAGCTTAACGCAAACCAGGCACGACCGTGACACTCGCCAACTCGACCTCGTCCGATAACGCATTGCCCAACTGAGAACTCGTCCAAAATCATCCGTTCAAGATCATTCACTGAAGATCACGACGCTGAAGACGACGACAGACAAGGAAAGACAAGGAGAGACGATGCGACACCATTTTACGAAAGCCACCCTCGCCGGCCTGACGGCCCTGGCGGCGGCGACCTTCGCGGCGCCGGCGCAGGCCGACAGTAGCTATCCGAACCGGCCGATCACCTTCGTCGTGTCCTTCGCGCCCGGCGGCTTGTCCGACACCGGCGCGCGGCTGGTCGCGGCGGAGATGACCAAGTATCTCGGCCAGCCGATCGTCATCGAGAACAAGCCCGGCGCCTCCGGCGTCAACGGCGGCACCGTGGTCTGGCGGGCGCCGCCGGACGGCTACACGCTGCTCGCCAGCGCCATCTCGGAAGTACAGAACCTGCACTACCTCAAGGTGCCCTATAAGTTCGCGTCCGAGTTCTCGCCGATCGGCAAGATCGCCGACGGTCCGGCGACGGTGCTGATCGTCAACGCAAACTCGCCGTTCAAGACCTTCGACGACCTGATCAAGCACGTCAAAGCGAATCCGGGGAAAGTCAATTTCGCGACCTCGGGTCCGGCGACGACGCCGGCGATCGCCATCGCGCAACTCAACTCGATCGCCAAGACCGACATCGTCGGCGTCGCCTATCGCGGCTCCGGCCCGGCCGCCGCGGCGGTGGTGTCCGGCGACGTGATCGGTGCCTTCACCTTCAACTCGATCGCCACGCCACTGGTCGAGAACAAGCAGGTGCGCATCCTCGCGGTGGCGAGCGGCAAGCGCCTCGAAGGCGTCGACGCGCCGACCATGGAAGAACTCGGCTACAAGGACTTCGACCACGATGCCTTCGTCGGCCTCTCGGGGCCGCCGGACCTGCCGAAAGACGTCGTCGCGAAACTCAACGACGCGCTCAACAAGTCGGTCCGCGACCCCGAGTTCGTCGCCAAGATCAAGCGGCTCGGCATGCGTCCGCCGCCGCAGGACAACAGCCCCGAGGCGTTCCGCGCCTATATCGTCAAGGAAACGGCCCGGCAGGGAGCACTCTCCAAGCTGGCGCCGGCGGTGCTGAACAAGCAGTAAGAACTTCCCGAGCAACTTGCGCCGGAGCGAAGGGCAACCTTGGCTCCGGCGTTTTTATTTGGCGCGGCTTTTCCGTTTGATACGCCCGGCGTCCAACGAACCGTTCAGGCGCCGCGGTCGGCCCGCTGCAACGCGCCGTCGCGGCTGCACAGATCGAGCGCGGTCGCCAGATAGATGCGCGAGGACGCCAGCACGTCCTCGATCAGCACATGCTCGCCGAGCGCGTGCATCGAACGGCCCGCGGCGCTCGGATGCAGACGGCCGCCCGGACCGAACACCACGCAGGGAACGCCATAGGCGTTGAAATGCACCGCGTCGGCCCCCGGCCGGCGGATGATCGAGGCGGGACGCTTGCCCATGATGCGCTGCTGCGCAGCGCCGAGCACCTCGACCACCGGCAGATCGTCGCTGATCACTGTGGCCGGATCGGTGACGTACATAAACAGCTCCGCCTCCGGCGTGCCGCTGCGCGCCGAAAAGTCGCGCAGCACCTTGCGGAGCTGCCGCTTGATCATCTCGGCGTTCTGTCCCGGCACCGTGCGGATATCGAGATAGAGGCTGCATTCGTAAGGATTGCGCGACAGCCGCCACGGCGCGCCGCCGCGCACGCAGGCGATCGTCACGTTCGGGCGCTCGCCCATATAGATGTCGCCCTCTTCGTAGGATTTCGCCCAGGCCATGATCTCCGTCTGCAATTCGTGCATGACGTTGATGGCGTTGACGGTGCCCGGCCGGTTCGACATCGCCGAATGCGCCACGGTGCCGCCGACGGTGATCCGCGCCCACAGGCAGCCGAGATTGGCGGTGGAGATACGCAGGCCCGTCGGCTCGCAGAGCAGCGCATAGTCGGCGGTGACGCCGTGCGTCACCAGATGCTTGCTGCCGGCGCCGTAGCCGGAATATTTGACGCCCTGGAACTCCTCGATCGAGGTCTTCTCGATCTCGCCGACGACGCCGCCGAACGAGATATCGCCGGCAACCTTGACGCCGGCCTTGACGATCGCCTCCATGGCGACGAGCGCCGCGACCAGCCCGCTCTTCATGTTGTTGGCGCCAAGCCCCCACACCCAGCCGTCCTCGACCACCGCCTTGGCCTTGAAGCCGGCGCCGACGAGATGCTCCTCGTCGCCGTCGTAAGAAGTGTCCATGTGGCCGGTGAACAGGAGGTTGGTGCCAGTGCCGCTGCCGCGCAGATGACCGACCGCGTTCGGACGGCCTTCGTCCACATATTGCAGATCGGTCTCCATGCCGGAGCGCTTCATCCGCTCGACAAAGAACTCCGCCATCGCCGCCTCGCGGCCGGTGGGGCTGGCGATGTTGACGACATCGACCAGCAGTTCGCGGATCGCCGCCTCGGTGATGTGCGCGGCGGCCTTGTCGAAATCCGGATGGCTCATCTTGTTCTCGTCCTTGTCCTTAGCCCGTTGTCTTTGGCTCGTCTTGTCCTTGGCTTGTCCTTGCCACGATATCGCGTCGCGCCGGCAACGCGCATCGTGCCTCAATAGGCGCGGTTGAGCGGCGCCTCGCCGCGCACCACCACCCGCTCGACATTCTCCCACGACGAGCGGAACAGGAACGCCGCCGATTGCCGCGTCACACCGGCAATGTGCGGCGTCAGCAGCAGGCGGTTGACGCCTTCGCCCTTGATGTTCAGGAGCGGGTTGTCGGGCGTCGGCGGCTCGGTCGTGTAGACGTCGACGGCGGCGCCGCCGATCGTGCCACCTTCCAGCGCGGCAGCCAGCGCCGCCTCGTCGACGATGCCGCCACGCGCCGCCTGCACCAGCACTGCGTCGGGTTTCATCAGCGCCAGTTGCGCGGTGCCGATCAGGTTACGGGTCGCCGGAATGAGCGGCACATGCAGCGACACCACGTCGGCCGCCGCCAGCAGCGCATCGAGCGGCAGCGCCTGCGCGCCGAGCGCGGTCGCCTCCTCCGGACGCGGCGGCGCCGGATCGTAATAGCACAGTCGGGCGCCGGCATTCTTGAAGGCGCGGGCAACAGCGACACCGATGGTGCCGAAGCCGACGATGCCGACGAGCAGACCTTCCAGCCCGCCGAGATTGTCGGCCAGCATGCGACTGCGATAGGCGGCGTAATTGCCCTTGAGGATCTCCGCATGCGACCAGCCGAAGCGTCGCAGCAGCGTCGCTGCGCAGGTCACCGCATATTCGGCAAGCGCCGCATTGCTGCCGCCGGGTACGTTGGCGACCGGAATACCGAGCCGCTCCATCGCCGCGCGGTCGAGGCGGTCGAGGCCGGCTCCCGTCACCTGCACCAGTTTCAGCGCGCTGCCCTCGAACAGCGCGGCATCGAGTTTCGGGCCGACGGCGGGGATCACCAGCGCGCGCGCCTGCCGGATATCGGCCGCAAGCGTGGCGTCTGCCGGCGCGCGATAGACGGTCGAAAAGCTTGACGGCGCCGGCGCATTGACCCGCGTGAAATCGGCCTGCGGCCGCAGAACGACGACATCAGCCATCGACAACTCCCGTTTCCGGTTGCGAAGAATTCGAGGCGGCCACGCCGTTCGTCCTCTCGGTCCACGCATCCGCGACGGCCCGCCGCCGCTCCGCGCGATCGCCGGTCGGGCCCCATCAATAGTTATATTACCGTAATACGGTATGATTTATAGAGGAGGCATTGTCAAGATTCTCTGGTCTTGCGTTCAAGGCTACGCGCGAAGTTGCGCTGAAGGGGGCGCGACAGCGCGGAACGATTTCGGGGCGACGAGAACCCTCGGCGGCACGCTATGATGGAAAGCGTCCTGATTCCATGTCGATCCCGCGCCGCCCCGCCAGAACCCAGCATGCACGATACCGGCAACTTCCGACAATGACGAGCGCGACACCCCGCAAATCGAGAACCGCAGTAGCCGCGACGTCCGGGCCGCTCGGTTTCCGGCCGCTCTACCGCCAGGTGGAGGACGTGCTGCGCCAGCGCATCGGCAGCGGCGTGTGGAAATCCGGCGACATGCTGCCGAGCGAGTTCGAGCTTGCCGCCGATCTCGGCGCCTCGCAGGGCACCGTGCGCAAGGCGCTCAACCGGATGGAAGCCGACAATCTCGTCTTCCGCATCCAGGGGCGCGGCACCTTCGTCGCCCGCCACGACGATGCCCGCATCCTGTTCCAGTTCTTCAAGCTCGTTCCCGACGACGACAAGCCGCGCTTTCCCGACAGCCGCGTTCTCAACGTCGCGGTGAAGGGAGCCGACAAGGAGATCGCCGCGGCGCTCGATCTCGCCCCACGCGCACGCGTCATCGTGCTCGACCGCCTGCGCACGATCGGCAGGAACGTCTGCATCGTCGAACGTATCGCGCTGCCCTATGCGCGCTTCCACGGACTGGAGAAGGACGAGATTCCGAACAATCTCTATGAGCGCTATCGCGCAAAATTCGGCGTCACCATCGCCCGCGCCGTCGAACGGCTGAAGGCGGTGGCGGCGACGCGCCACGAGGCGCGGCACTTGTCGGTCAAGGCCGGCGAGCCGCTGCTGCTGATCCAGCGGATCGCCTACGACATCGAGGGCGCGCCAACCGAATGGCGCGCCTCTTTTTGCACGACGAAATCGATCCACTATCTGTCCAATCTGCGCTGACGCGCGGGGCGCCGCTCTGGCGATCTCGCGGCAGCGGCCTCATATGAGGCAAATGCCAATACGAGCCGGCGGCCGCGCATGAGCGATCCTTTCGCACAGTTCATCGAGCAGGGCCGTCTCGGCGCCGGCGCGCTCATCGACTTCGGCCGGCATCTCATCCATCCCACCGTCAGGCTCGGCGTCACCGGCATGTCGCGGGCCGGCAAGACCGTCTTCATCACCGCGCTGGTCAATGGTCTGGTGCGCGGCGGCCGCCTGCCGGTCTTCGAGGCGCTCGCCAGCGGCCGCGTCGCGTCGGCGGAGCTGGCGCCGCAGCCGGACGACGCGGTGCCGCGCTTCGACTACGAAACGCATGTGCAGGCGCTGACCGTCGAGCGCCGCTGGCCGGACTCCACCCGCCAGATCAGCGAATTGCGGCTCGTCATCGACTATCAGGCCAAGCGCGGCGCGCTGCGCACGCTGACCCTCGACATCGTCGACTATCCGGGCGAATGGCTGCTCGACCTGCCGCTGCTCGACAAAAGTTACGAGGAATGGGCGCGCGAGACGCTCGCCGCCTCGCGGCAGGCGCCACGCGCGGCATTGGCGGCGCCGTGGCACCAGCATCTCGCCGGCCTCGATCCGAACGGGCCGCAGGACGAACAGGCTGCGCTGACCGCAGCGGCGCTGTTCACCGATTATCTGCGCGCCTGCCGCGACCGCCGCTTCGCCATCAGCATGCTGCCGCCGGGGCGCTTTCTGATGCCGGGCGATCTCGCCGGCTCGCCGGCGCTCACCTTCGCGCCGCTCGATCTGCCGGCGGAGGGATCGGCGCCGGCAAGATCGCTGTGGGCGATGATGCAGCGACGCTATGAATCCTACAAAGCCGTGCTGGTGCGGCCGTTCTTCCGCGAACACTTTTCAAGGCTCGACCGGCAGATCGTGCTCGTCGACATCCTCTCGACGTTGAACGCCGGCCCCGACGCGCTGCGCGACCTCGAAAACGCGCTCGCCGCGATCCTCAACTGCTTCAATCCCGGCCGCCGCAGCCTCATCAGCACGCTGTTCAAGCCGCGCATCGACCGCATCCTGTTCGCCGCCACCAAGGCCGACCACCTGCACCGCTCGAGCCACGACCGGCTGGAGGCGATCCTGCGGCGAGTGACCGAGCGCGCCATCGCCCGCGCCACCTTCGCCGGCGCGACGATCGACGTGATCGCGCTCGCCGCGGTGCGCGCCACCCGCGAGGCGACGATCCGCCAGGGCGGCGCCGACCTGCCGGCGATCCTCGGCACGCCGGCCGCCGGCGAGGTGATGGGCCACCAGGTGTTCGACGGCAAGACCGAGATCGCGATGTTTCCGGGCGACCTGCCCGACGATCCGAGCGTGTTCTTCAACGATCCGGCGGCGTTCCGCGGCCTCACCAGCGTGCCGGCGCCGGAGGCGGATTTCCGCTTCCTGCATCTGTTGCCGCCGGCGCTCGCCGCCGGCGAGCCGCTGCCGCATATCCGCCTCGACCGCGCGCTCGAATTCCTGATCGGAGACCGCCTGTCATGAGCCCGCGCCGCCCGACCGCCTTCGCCGCCAACGATCCGAACGTCGTCCTCGCCGAGCCGGACCGCGACACCGACCTGTTGCAGACCCGAACCGCAAGCGAGGCAAGCGAGGCGGCGCTGCCGGCAACGCTACCGGATGCGGCAACGCCGGCGCACCGCCGCTGGCGCTGGGGCACGCTGTTCTGGTCGGCGCTCGGCGGCCTGGTGACGCTGGCGCTCGGCCTTGCAGTCACGCAATTGATCGACGATCTGTTCGCGCGCAGCCTGGCACTCGGCTGGCTCGGCCTCGCGCTGGCGCTGCTTGCCGCGCTGGCATTCGTGGCGATCGCCATCCGCGAGGCGCGCGGCCTGTTGCGGCTCTCCACCATCGAGGAGCTGCGCAACGACGCCGCCGCAACGCTCGTCAGCGACAACCGCGACGACGGCATCGCCGTCGTGCGCTCGCTGTTGCATCTCACCCGCCGCACGCCACAGCTGGCGCGCGCCCGCAAGATCCTGAGCGGGCATCTCGACGACATCATCGACGGCGCCGATTTCGTCCGCCTCGCCGAACGGCACCTGATGACGCCGCTCGACCGCGAGGCCCGGCAACTGGTCAGCGCCGCCGCCAAGCGCGTCTCCATCGTCACCGCGGTCAGTCCGCGCGCCGCGATCGACATGCTGTTCGTGCTGATTACCGTGCTCGGTCTGATCCGCCGTCTCGCTTATCTCTATGGCGGACGGCCGGGCGCGCTCGGACTGATCCGGCTGATGCGGATGTGCATCGCGCATCTCACCGTCACCGGCGGGCTTGCCGTCAGCGACGGCCTGGTGCAGCAGGTGCTCGGCCACGGCGTCGTCGCCAAGCTCTCCTCGCGGCTCGGCGAAGGCGTGCTCAACGGCCTGCTGACCGCGCGGCTCGGACTGGCGGCGATCGAAACCATCCGGCCGCTGCCGTTCGCAGCGCTGACGCCGCCGAAACTCGGCGACCTCGCCGCCGAACTGACGCGCCAGCGCGACGCCGACACCAAATAAGCTGATCGCTAACGACGGCGGTCTATCTTCTTGCTACGACGATGCGGGCTGCGTTGCGAGCCAACCGGCCGGCCGTCATAGAACGGGTTCGGCCGGCAGATGCCGCCGCGGCCGATCAATTCCATCCGGCACTGCTCGAAGCTGTTGTAGTAGCAGCTCGTGCCGCCGCCGCCACGGCCACCGAAATCCGCGCACCAGCGATACGGATCGGCCTGCGCCGGCGAAACCGAGGCGGCCGGCAACAGGATCAACGCAGCGAGCGCGAGAAAAACCATTTTCATGACGCCACTCCTCGATCCTAATTTTCGGACAGTTGCGCCTGAATGACAATACCGAAGCCGGCTCTCCCGTTCCCTGCCGGCCTTGCGGCCCGACCGATACGGGACCCGCCCGCATACGCTCGCCGGCCTTCCGTCGGGCCTCACCGATCCGCCGTTTCGTCGAGGCGCAGCAACCGCACGGCATTGGTCGTCAGGATGGCGGAACGGTCCTTTTCGGTCAGCGACCGATGCGTGTTCACCACCGTGACCGGCTGATCGTAGCCCATGTCGAAGCAGTAATCGCTGCCAAGCAACACGCGGTCCGCACCGACCAGATCGATGAGATAAGTCAGCGCCTCGGGCGAATGGGTGATGGTGTCGTAGTGGAAGCGCCGCAGATAGTCGCGCGGGCTGCGTTGCAGATGCCGGCATTCGGGACGCACGCGCCAGCCGTGCTCGATGCGGCCGATCAGAAACGGCAGCGCGCCGCCGCCATGCGGCAACACCACGTCAAGCTTCGGAAAACGGTCCATCACCTGCCCGAGCACGAGATGCGCGGCCGCCACCGCCGTGTCGAAGGGATTGCCGAGCAGATTGGCGAGGAAATAATCGCTGAGCCGATCCTGCATGCCGATCACCTCGACCGGATGCAGGAAGATCGGCAGCCGCAACGCTTCCAGCCGCTCATAAACCGGCCAGAACGACGGATCGGACAGTTGCCGGCCGTCGATATAGGTTGCGAGATAGACGCCGCGGATGCCCGGCAATGTCGAAACGCGCTCCAGCTCCGCCAAGGCCAGCGCCGCATCCTGCATCGGCAGGATCGCCAGGCCGTAGAACCGATCCGGATGACGCTCATGCGCGTCGGCGACCGCATCGTTGAAAGCCGCCGACAGTCGCCGCGCCACGTCGCCCCGCGCCCAGTAGACCATCGGCTGCGTCAGCGACAGCGCCTGCACGGTGACGCCTTGCGCATCCATCGCCTGCAAGCGCTCGTCGAGATCGATGAACTTCGATCCGATCGGCCCGGCGAAGGTCGGGCCGACCCGGACCTTCGGTCCTTTGTCGGTCCGCTCGAAATGCGCACCATAAGGCCCGCCTTCCGCCTCGATGAGGCGGAGATACGATTCCGGATAATAATGCGCGTGGATATCGATGCCGACGGTGCCGCGCCCGTCGCAGCAGGAGCAACTGCCGTCACCGTGAGTCTGCATGATTGTCTTCGCGCCTTTCTTCGCCTGTCGCGGTGCCGCCGGACGACGTCAGGATTTGCCGCTGCGGCCCAGATACGCATCCTTGACGCGCGGGTCCTGACGCAGGTCCGCACAATCGCCGGACACCACGACCGTGCCGGTCTGCAAGACGTAACCGCGCGCGGCGGTGCCCAGCGCATAGCGGGCATTCTGCTCGACCAGCAGGATGGTGATGCCCTGCTCGCTGATCTTGCGGATGATGCGGAAGATTTCCTGTACGATGATCGGCGCCAGACCAAGCGATGGCTCGTCGAGGCAAAGCAGCCGCGGCTCCGACATCAGCGCGCGGGCTAGGACCAGCATCTGCTGCTCGCCGCCGGAAAGCGTGCCGGCATTCTGCGAGGCGCGTTCGCGCAGACGCGGGAACGTATCCATCATCTGTTCGATCAGGGCGCGGACGCGCTTGACGTCCTTGCGGTATTTGAACCCGCCCATTTCGAGGTTCTCACGCACGGTCAGGAACGGGAAAACGTGCCGTCCCTCCGGGACCAGCGCGATCCCCATGCGGACGCGCTCATAGGATTCCAGCCGCGTGATGTCCCTGCCGTCGAAGCGGATGGTGCCGCGCCGCGGCGCCAGCAGCCCCGCCACGGCGCGCATGGTGGTGCTCTTGCCGGCGCCGTTGGCGCCGATCAGGGTGACGATCTCGCCGTCGTTGACGTGGAAACTCAGATCCGGGCAGACGACGACATCGCCGTAAGCCAGTTCGAGGCCGGTTGCTTCCAGAAGCGCGGTCAATGGAGTTCTTCTCCAAGATAGGCGGCGATGACGGCCGGGTCGCTCTGCACCTCGTCCGGCGTTCCGACAAAGAGCTGCCGGCCGGTTTCGAGCACGAAGATCCGGTCGGCGACATTCATCACCAACTCCATATTGTGCTCGACCAGCACGACGGTCATCTGCTGCTTGCGCAACGTGTCCAGCCGCTCGAGCAGAAATCCGGCCTCGGCGTTGTTCAGCCCGGCGGCAGGCTCGTCGAGCATGAACAGTTTCGGCTTCGTCGCCAGCGCGCGGGCGATCTCCAGCATCCGCTGCTGACCATAGGCCAGCGAACCCGCGACCGTATCGGCGCGATCGGCAAGCCCGACGAACGACAACAGGTCGCGGGCCTCCTCATGGCATCGCTTGCGGTCGAGCGCCGCGGCCCGCGACGGCCAGACATATTCCCAGGCCGGCAGATGCCGGTGGATATGAAAACCGGCGATGACATTGTCGAGCACCGTGAGATGCTTGAACAGCCGGATCTTCTGGAACGTCCGGGCGATGCCGAGACGCGCGCGCTGGTAGGCGGGCTTGCCTGCCAGATCGACGCCGTCGAATATCTGCGTGCCGGTGTCGGGCTGGTAATTGCCGCTCAACAGATTGAGCAGCGTCGATTTCCCCGCGCCGTTCGGCCCGATGATCGCGAACACCTTGCTCCGGGGAATATCGAAGCTGACCGAGCGAACGGCGTGAATGCCGCCGAAGCTCTTGCTGATATCGCGGATGCTGAACAGGGCCTCCGCTGCGACCTCGGCGCCCGCTGCTGTCTCACGCATGGGACGGCCCCTTCGCAGACAGCGCACCCCGCGCACCGCCGCCGAAGCGACGGGCAAACTGGATGAGCACGCCCGAAAGACCGCCGGGCAGGAACAGCGCCACCAATGTCAGCGCCAGGCCGTAGGTAATCAGGCGGAAATCGCCGATGCCGCGCAGCAATTCCGGCACCACCGTGAGCAGCACCGCGCCGAGCACCGCGCCCCACAGATTGCCGCGCCCACCGATCACCACCATGGCCAGCAGCATGAACGATTCGAGAATGAAGAAAGCATCGGGAACCAGCGTACCGATGAAGCTCGCATAGAAGCAGCCGGCAAGCCCGGCAATGGCGCAGCCGATGCCGAACGCCACCACCTTCCACTTGGTGCCGCGGATGCCGAGTGATGCCGCCGAAATCTCGTCCTCGCGCACCGCGATCAAGGCGTCGCCGATGGGCGAGCGCGTCAGATTATACAGCATCAGATAGGAGAGCACCGCGGCGCCGGCGACCAGATAGAAGAAGTTCTGCTGGTCGGCAAAGCTGATGGTGACGACACCGGGAATGGTCAGCGGCGGCGGCGAGGGAATGCCGTAAATGCCGAGCGGGCCCTGCGTCACGCTGATCCAGTTCACCAGGATCTGGTAGGTGATGACGGCAAAACCGAGCGACGCGATCGCCAGATAGTGCCCCTTCAGCCGAACGGCGAAGACGGACAACAGCACGCCGGCAAGCCCCCCCGCACCGATGCCGCACAGCGCGGCAATCCAGAAATTGACGCCCAGCGCCGTCACCAGCACCGTCGACGTATAGGCGCCGATACCGGAAAATGCCGAATGCCCGAGGCTGAGTTGTCCGGCGTAACCGAAGATGAAGTCGAGGCCGAGCGCCAGCATGATATTGATCGCGCAGATCGTCATCACGCCGCGCCAATAAGAATCCTGGAAGATCAACGGCAGCACGGCGATGACGGCGATGCAGCCGAGAAGCCACAGCCAGCGGGCCGAGCCGAACGCCCATCGCGACGAGGTGGAAGTCATACGGATCACCGCCCTCAGACGTTCTCTTCCCGCCGCTCGGCGATCAGGCCGGTCGGGCGGAATGCCAGCGTGAGCAGCAGCAGCCCGAACACGACGATGTCGCTCATGCCGGGAGACAGGAACTGCGTGGTGAAGCTCTCGATTAGACCGATCAGCAGACCGGCGACGATCGTTCCCTCGATATTGCCGAAGCCGCCGATGATGACGATGGCGAACGCCTTGACGATGACCGAGGCACCGGCAAACGGCGTCAGTACCAGGATCGGGCCCAGCATCGCACCGGCGAGACCGGCGAAAGCCGAGGCGATGACGAAGGTCAGCGCAATGAGTTGCTTCTGATTGATGCCCATCAGCCCGGCGGCCTCGCGGTCCTGCGCCAGCGCGCGCAACGCCTTGCCGACAAAAGTGAGTTTCATGAAGGCATAGAGCGAGCCGACCGCCAGCACCGCAATGACCACCACCAGGAGGTTCTGCGCCGTGAAGAACAAGCCCGCCATGCGGATCACCTGGCTGCTATACGGGCTGTCGAACGCATAAGGCACCGGGCCGAGGAACGCGAGCGTCGTATTCTCCAGGAGCACCGACACGCCAATGGTCGCGACCAGCGGCCGCGTTTCATCCGCATTGCGCAGCGGCGAAAAGATCGTGCCGTTGATGATGCTGCCGAGCAGCGCACCGACCAGCAGCGCCGCGACGATGGCGATGAGGTAATTTCCGCCGGTCGCGCGGGCGACGAAATAGGCAGCGAAAGCGCCAAGCGTCATGAAATCGGCATGGGCGAAATTGATCTGACCGAGCACGCCGAAGATCAGCGTCAGTCCGAGCGTCGCCAGCACATAAATGCTGCCGAGAACCAGACCATTGATGATCTGCTGGGCAAAGATAGGGAGCAGGTCCAACATCGTGCTTTTCCTGTAAGGTCCGGGCCCTGTGAGGCCCGGCGCCACCCGGGCAGGTCAGCGGCGGAGACGGCCCCGGCCATCCCCGCCGCTCTTATCAGTCAGCCGGATTAATGCCAGTCGAGAGTCTTCCAGCCGAGATCGGCCGTCGTCTCGACATAATGGATGGTGTCGGGGCTGCTGTTCTGACGCTTGCCGTCGAAGACGACATGCCCCGTCGCCCCCTCGAAGTTCTTGGTCGCCAGCAGCGCATCGCGGATCGACTTGCCGTCGGTGCCGCCGCGGCGAACGGCATCGGCGATCAGCATGACCTGGTCGTAGCCCTGCGCCTGCAAGTGCGACGGGATCTTGTCGGCGCCGTATTTGGCCTTGTAGAGCTTGAGGAACTCCTGCACCGGCGCGCGCTGTTCGAGATGGTTGAACTGCACGATCTTGATGAAGCCGACCGCGGCTTTTCCGGCCTTCTCGTCGAAACCAGCCGGCAGCCAGATATTGCTGAGCTGGATCGCCTTGCCGCCGCCGGCCTTGGTGATTCCAGCCTGCGCCAGCGCCTGCGCGATCTTCACGCCCTGCCCTTCGAGCGAGGCGGTCGGGATGATATCGATCGGGCCGAGACCGGCGATGCGCGTGGCGATCGAGGTGAAGTCGTTGACGTCGCGGCCGAAGCCGATCTTGGCGAGGATCTTGCCGCCCTTGGCGGTGAACGCCTTCTCGAAGGAATCGATCGTGTCGATGCCGGCATTGGTGTTTTCGTAGAGCAGCACCGCATTGCGCGCGCCGAGCTTCTCATAGGCATTGCGCGCGAAGCTGTCGCTCTGCTGGATGGCGTGCGGGAAGATGCGGAACGTCCAGGGGTTGCCCGGCTCGGTGATCTTCAGCGACGAGGCGCTGGCATTGACCAGAGGAATGCCGGCGCGCTCGATGAGCGGCATCACCGCCAGCGTGCCGTCGGAGCAGGACTCGCCGATGATCGCATCCGGCTTGACGGTTTCGATCAGGCGCTTGGCGGCCTGGGTCGCGGGCAGCGGACCGCAAGCCGAGTCTTCCTGATGCAGCGAGAATTTGCGGCCGTTGACGCCGGCCTTGTTCAGGAACTCGATCGCCAGTTCGGCGCCCTCTTTCTGTTGCGCGCCCTGATAGGCACCCGGCCCCGAAGTGGCGAGCAACGCTCCGATCTTGATCGTCTGCTGCTGCGCGCTCGCCGGCGCGATCAGCAGCGGGAAGCCGGCAATGCCAGCAAAAATGGCGAAAGCGGCTGAAAATTTGCGGCGCGAGATACGCATTCAGGTTCCTCCGAAGTCGATGATACGACTTGCTGCCTATTTGCTAGCAGAATGAGGAACTGTAGGGTGGCACCCAGAATGATGTCTACCGCAGGCCTCTTATAAAGAATATGCACGAGATCGATAATCGGCTTTTCCGGCAACGGCCGCTGTCTTAGCTTCCGACCATCTTGCATATCATTGTCTGCCTGCGGCACTCGCTCTTAACGTACCCGTCCTTGCGAGCTTCGCTGCAATTCTCGCCGCAGTTCTGGCCAAGATCAATGCCGGCGCACTGACGGCAGGCTCAACCTTTGCGCGATGCACGCGGGCGTTTCGCATCGGAGACATCGCCGAACAGCGCCACGAAGGTCTCGCGCAGCCAGCGATTTTCCGGGTTCATTTCCTCGCGTGCGTGCCAACAAACACTGACTGGGAAACTCGGGATTTTCTCGGGGTACGGCAACAGCCGCACATCGACATGCGTGCTGATCGCCACGCCAAGGCGGCTCGGTACGGTCACGATCAGATCGTTCTGCGCCACGATCAGCGGGATCGTCAGAAAATGCGGAACCCGCAACACGATGCGCCCTTCGAGCCGCAACTGCGTCAACAATTTCTCCGCCAGGATATGGCCGGAATTCTCGGTGCCGACCACCGCATGCGCGGATTGCAGGAAGTCCTTCTTGTTCAACCGGCGCTGTCGCGCCACCGAGTGGCGCGCATTGACCATGCAGACATAATGTTCCTGGAACAGGATCCTGGCCTGGAAGTCCTCGTCCAGCGACGACGACAGAAACCCGACCGCCAGATCGATGGCGCCCGAGCGCAGGCCCTCGACAACCTCCTCGGCCGACAGATGTTCGGTTCGGATCTTGATGCCCGGCGCCACCTGTTTGAGGTGATTCATCAGCGCCGGCAGAAACACGACCTCGCTGATATCGTTCATTCCAAGCGTAAACGTGCGGATTTCCCGGCTCGGATCGAATCCGGCATTCGATACGCAGCTATCGACAAGGCTCAGCGCCCGGTGAATCGCGTCGTAAATCTCGTCGGCCCGCGCGCTCGGCAGCATGCCCTGCGGCGAGCGGACGAACAGCGGGTCCTTCAGCGAACGGCGCAGCCGGGTCAAGGCGTGACTGATCGCCGGCTGGCTGAGACCGATCAGCGACGCGGCGCGGGTCACGCTGCCGGTCTGATAGACGGCATCGAACACCCGCAGCAGATTCAGATCGAGGTCACTATGAGGGCTGTTCATATCGAGAATGTTCGCGATTGATTGGACACATTGAAATTGCGCGTCTTAATTCGGTAGCAGGCGTTCAGGCAAGGCGGCGAGCGATGCATGCATGAATGAATAACAGCAGGCAACATCTCGAAAACCCCGCCGGCGATAACGCCTGATCCCCTTGCACTGCGGACGGCGCGCTTGCCGCACCGGCCGCATTCATCCTTTCCGTCACCAGGATCAGCAATGAAACGCGAGATTATCAAGTCCGATAAAGCGCCTGCCCCGATGGCGCATTATTGCCAGGGCGTCGTCGCCGGCGACACGGTCTATGCCGCCGGGCAGATCGCCTCGGACTACAAGACCGGCATCCCGCCGCAGGCGAAGCAGGACCCGGCCTTCCCGTTCTACGGCTCCGACATCCAGCGCCAGGCCCGCTATGTTCTGGAAAACCTGCGCGCCACCTTCGAGGCGGCCGGTTCGACGCTGGCGGATGTCGTCAAGTCGCAGGTGTTCATGGCCGACCTGAACGACTTCTACTATTTCGACCAGGTCTGGCGCGAGTTCTTCCCCTCGCCGCCGCCGCGCACCACGGTGCAGGTCGGCGGCCTGCTGGTGCCCGGCTGCAAGGTCGAGATCGACC
>Ga0182744_1001962_pt1 | contig 17524 bp, 14 predicted proteins | sample eDN3rd30CKraftMG_FD_128525 | JGI IMG/M metagenome (GOLD analysis project Ga0182744, IMG submission 128525) | Enriched Miracle-Growth compost microbial communities from Emeryville, California, USA - eDNA 3rd pass 30_C Kraft MG (version 2) (version 2) ...
CGCAAGCGGGTGCAGATCGCTCGCGCACTGATGACCGACCCGGAACTACTGCTCCTCGACGAACCCGCGGCGGGCCTCGACCTCGGCGGACGTGAAGAACTAGTTGCGGCGTTGAGCGAGCTGGCACAGTACGAAGCAGCTCCCGTTCTCGTGCTGGTTACGCACCATGTTGAAGAGATCCCACCGGGATTCACCCACCTGCTGCTCCTAAAGGACGGCACCGAATACGCGGCTGGACCTATCGAAGAGATCCTTACCGACGAGAACCTCAGCGGCGCGTTTGGAGTGCCACTAACAGTGACCCGTAACGGTGATCGCTTCGCCGCACGTGCTGCACACAACCTTGCAACAGGCCTTGGCGGGCACGCTTAATAACTTCCCGCTGCATCAAACTGATACGGGCCCACTGCCAGCGGGTGAAATTCTACTGCTATCAGCGGGCACACCGGCGGACTTTCACTGAGAACTAGGGCAAATACCCCTTCTTCAAACGTAAAAATCCGGTAGATTATCTGCAAAGCCAATTCCAAATAGGCAGGAGGCAGCAGATGCTCTGGTGGATTTGGGTGCTCATCGCAATCGTTCTGGTTGTCGCAGAGATGCTCACCCTCGATTTAGTTCTACTCATGCTCGCAGGCGGCGCTCTCGCCGCTGCGCTCGCTGCCGAATTGGGCGTAGACAATATTGTTGCGCAGGGCGTTGTCTGGGCAGTGGTTTCATTGCTGCTGCTCTTGTTCCTGCGGCGTTGGATGCTCCAGCATCTCAAACTGCGCGGAAAACAGGCTCAGACAAACGCTCAATCCTACGTGGGAAGAACTGGTGTGACCGTCACCGAAGTTACCGCGGCAGGTGGCCGTATTAAGTTTCTCGGCGAAGTATGGACCGCCCGCTCCGCAGACGGAACTACGGTTCCAAATGGCACACATGTCACGGTCACTCAAATCGATGGTGCGACTGCCGTAGTCGAGGCAGTGCTCCCACCAGTGACAGGTTCTTGATCGTATTGAAGTGGCGTGCGTTCGCCACATCAATTCCGCGCGGGTCAACTAAGTACCGGCTGCTCGCGCACCACTCATAACAGAAGGGCACAAAAGATGGATTCCACCTCGAGCGCCGATGTGGGTACGGTAGTCGCCGTGTTAGTACTTGTGGTCCTCGCGATCCTTGTCATCACGGTCCTGTTCAAGGCGGTTCGCATCGTTCCACAGACCGTGGCATTGATCGTGGAGCGGTTGGGACGCTACAGCAGGACAATGGATGCAGGAATGCACTTCCTTATCCCGTTTGTGGACCGCGTGCGCGCTGGAGTCGACCTGCGTGAACAGGTTGTCTCGTTCCCACCCCAACCAGTAATTACTTCCGATAACCTAGTGGTCTCAATTGACTCGGTCATCTACTTCCAAGTAAACGACCCTAAATCCGCCGTCTACGAAATCGCTAACTACATCACGGCAATTGAACAGCTGACCGTGACCACTTTGCGTAACGTCATCGGCTCGATGGATCTCGAACAAACCCTGACCTCCCGTGACCAGATCAACGGTCAGTTGCGCGGCGTCCTCGATGAGGCCACCGGCCGCTGGGGAATTCGTGTCAATCGAGTTGAACTGAAGTCAATTGATCCACCGGCATCGGTTCAGGGCTCGATGGAGCAGCAGATGCGTGCTGAGCGTGACCGGCGTGCAGCAATTTTGACGGCGGAAGGTGTCAAGCAGTCACAGATCCTGACGGCTGAGGGTGAGAAGCAAGCAAGCATTTTGCGTGCCGAAGGTGAAGCACAGTCTGCGATCCTCAAAGCTGAAGGTGAAGCGCGCGCGATTCTTCAGGTGTTTGACGCAATCCATGAAGGCGATGCTGATCCCAAGCTGCTCGCATATCAGTACCTGCAGATGCTGCCAGAAGTGGCGAAATCCGACTCCTCGAAGATGTGGATCGTGCCGGCAGAGTTCACCTCCGCGCTGGGCGGCATTGCGGCAGGCTTTACAGGGCAAGGCCCATCCGTGGTCAACCCTGAATCGCTCGCAGCCTCAAAGGAAGCAGCAGAAGGACGCCGCCAACGCCGTGAACGCATGGAGCAAGCCGTTGGTCTGACCGACCCGAACGAGGCGCTCGCTGAAGCTCGCCGTCAGGCGGAAGCTGCTAGTGCAGACGCAACGACTGCGGGTACGCGTTCTGGTGCTCCGGCTAACCCATTGCATACGGTTGGGCAAGCTCCTAGTACACCGGTTCAAGCACCAGTACAGGCGCCACGTCCAGTGCAACACTTTGAGCCGCAGCCACCAACTCCAGTGCAGGATCAGGAACTCCCTCCGCAGGGTTTTGGGGGACCGGTTCCGCCGCCTACTCAGCAGTAGACCTGTAGTCGCCTAAAGCGTGTGGGCCACGAGATGTTCTATCTCGTGGCCCACACGCTTTTTTCTCTGCGTTACGCCGTCTTATGTAGTGGGCATGAAGTGGGAACTTGGGACTAAGACGCATAGGGTCGAATAACCGACACGGGGTGCCACATGAGGTGGCTGAGATGAAACCCGTCGAACCTGCTCTAGTTAGAACTAGCGAAGGGATGTCGCTGATGACGCGTACGTCTATGTCCACTGCAATCGCCGCAACTACTGATGTTGTAGCTCGGATTCAAATCCCGATTGATGCGCATCTTGTTGCCAATATTGCCCACCAAGTGCGCCAATCCGTTCCACTCGTGCAGTGCTTAACAAACTCCGTGGTGACAGGACTCACCGCAAACGTCTTGCTTGCCAGCGGTTGTTCACCTGCCATGGTGGACATTGAAAGTGAGGCCGGTGAATTTGCTGCAGTTGCGAGTGCAGTTTTGCTGAACCTCGGCACGCTTGGCGGTGGTCAGCCACAAGCCATGCGCGAGGCAGCACGTGCAGCCACGGAGCACTGCACTCCTTGGGTTTTAGACCCTGTTGCAGTGGGTGCATTGAGCATACGCACCAAACTCGCGCACGAACTCTTGGAATTGGCACCTACAGTTATCCGTGCAAACGCATCCGAGATTGTGGCCTTGGCGGGAGTTCCAGTTTCTGGCCGAGGAACTGACACGACCATCGACGTAGAACAGGCCCGCGATGCCGCTTGCTTATTGAATGAGAGAACGGGGGCGGTGGTGGCGGTGAGCGGGCCCGAGGACCTAATAATCGGGTCCCACAGGGCATCCTGGATTTCAGGCGGAAGCGCACTATTGACCCGGATGACCGGCGGAGGCTGCGCGCTAGGGGCGCTTGTGGCTGCGTTCATTAGCGCCCACGAAGACCCCTTTGATGCAACCGTTGCAGCGCACGTGGTCTATGGGATGGCGGCGCAGCGCGCGGAACACATTGCGCATGGTCCAGGTTCGTTTGCTGTTGCGCTACTTGATGAACTTGCAGGCATGTCACGAGATGACATTGTGGGAGCAGTGCGATGACGAACCTACTCCACAGCAATCACGCGTTGCCCACGTCGTCACCCGTGGCGCCCATCCAGTTCACGCAGGCCGGTCAATGGCCGATCTATTTGGTCACCGATGAAGAGTTGTGCGCGCAGACGGGACGAAGTGTCGCTCGCACTGTTCAGCTTGCAATCTCAGGGTCCGTCAACGCAGTACAAGTTAGACACAAAGGATCAGCTGCTCAATTTCTTGACCAAGTAGAGCAAGTATGCGCCGTTTTGCCCGCTGGGATCCCCTGCATTATTAATGATCGAGTGGACGTGTTTCTCGCGGCTAAAGCTCGTGGATTACCTGTTCATGGCGTTCATGTGGGGCAAAGCGACCTACCCATAGGGGTGGTGCGTTCTTTGATCGGGCAAGACGCGATCCTGGGGCTTTCAATTAGCACGCCTGACGAGGTGCACAGCGCCGAACAAGACGCGGCACGTGTTGATTATCTAGGTGCAGGTCCACTGCACGCCACCACCACCAAACCTGATGCCGCTCCTGCACTGGGGCAAACACAATTAGAGCGAATCATCGCTCGTGCACATTTGCCGGTCATTGCTATTGGCGGCATTAAACACGAACATGCGGCGGTACTACGCACCATCGGTGCAAGTGGCATAGCAGTTGTTTCTGCGCTGTGTACCGCGCCCGACCCACAATCTGCCGCGCGTGAGTTGCTGTCCGAGTGGAACCGGGGACGACCCCGTAAGGCAAACAGCTATGAATCTGCTGGGGTGGATGTGTACTGATGCGCCATGTATTAACAATTGCGGGCACAGACCCCACCACTGGAGCTGGTGCACAGGCCGATCTCAAGACGATTGGTACCCTAGGCGCTTACGGCTTTTCGGTGATCACAGCCGTGGTTTCACAAAATACTCAGGGTGTGCGAGCGATCCATCAGATCCCTGCGTTCCATGTTCGTGAGCAACTTGACGCGATTGATGCGGATTGTCGGGTAGACGCGGTCAAGATTGGGATGCTTGGCACGCCACAGGTGGCACGCGCTGTAAGCCTATGGCTCACCGAGCACAGCGGAGACTTCCCGGTGGTCCTCGACCCGGTTTTGGTGGCAACCAGCGGCCATAGGCTTGCGCGGAACGGTGTACTTGAAGCTCTGCGTGGGCTCCTCGCCCACGCTGACATTGTGACCCCCAATATTCCAGAACTTGCGGCGCTGTGTGCAAAAGACCCTGCCGTCACCTTTGCTGATGCCTGTGCGCAAGGGCAAAAGCTCGCTGCTACATATGGGACAAGCGTTGTGGTCAAAGGCGGTCACCTAACTGATACTTGCCTAGATGACGGGCACGTGCGAGATGCTCTCATACCCCGTGATGCACCTGTGCACGTGTTGAGTTCTCCACGCCTTAAGACGAAAAACACCCACGGTACAGGGTGCGCACTGGCTACGGCGTTGGCAACGTATTTGGCCCAGTCCAGTGATCTCGATACCGTTGCAGCATTCGGTGCTGCCCGTCAGTGGTTGCAGCGTGCGATACGGCATGCCGACGATCTGGCCATTGGAAGAGGTCATGGACCAATCAACCATTTTGTTGCGCCAGCAGTACCCGATTGAAGTACAGGGCGGTGGGTGTTAGAAGCGTCCACCGCCCTTTTTCTATCTCTCGTTTCAAAACATGTACAACGTTTGCAAAAATGGGGGAGTGCTCATTGACATCACCGATCTTTCCGACGACCGCCTGAGTGACTATACAAACCTCACGGACGTGAAACTACGCTCAAAGCATGAGCCTGAAAAAGGGCTTTATATTGCCGAAAGCGAGACGGTGCTACGCAGGGCGCTTGCAGCGGGACATACGCCGCGATCGTTGATCATGTCCCAACGTTGGATTGAATCGGTGCGCGATGTCATTGAAGAATTCGCGGACATTCCAGTATTTGTGGGTTCCGAGGAACTGCTCGAGGAATTAACTGGGTTCAAGGTGCACCGCGGACTGCTGGCGGCCATGCACAGGCCTCCACTGCCAGATGCTCGCGAACTTCTCAGTTCACTGCGCGGTGGTAAAGGTGCACGACGCGTCGCTATTTTTGACGGAGTTATCGATCACACCAATATTGGCGCTGCCTTTCGCAGTGCGGCGGGGCTCGGCGTGGACGCCGTGCTTGTCACCAGCACCTCAGCAGACCCGCTATATCGCAGGTCAGTGCGGGTATCGATGGGTACAGTATTTCAGGTGCCATGGACCCGGATTGGAAATCTGCCCGGTGCGCTGGAGCCGCTGCACGAAGCCGGATACGTTTCAGCTGCCCTCGCTCTGAGCGATGACTCCATTACTCTCGACGAATTTGTTGCGCAGGAGCACGAACGCGTGGCGCTCATCTTTGGTAACGAGGGACATGGACTGCCTGAGCAGACAGTACGAGCAGCCTCGCGGGTGGTGCGTATTCCTATGGCGGGCGGCGTCGACTCGCTGAATGTGGCGGCCGCGAGTGCCGTGGTGTTCTATGCCACGCGCATGTGAGTGGTGTAAAACTACGGTCACACTACGATTTGATAGACGAAATCGGCGTGCAGTTCGTTTCCTACCTGCATTGTCTTGGTGCCCACCCGTACAAACTGAGACTTCTCATAGAACCGGATTGCGCGACTATTTTGCTGATTAACCGCCAGCCACACGGAGTTTGCCCGCAGCTCACGGGCCTGCTCCAGGGTAGCGGCGAGCAGTGGGCCCGAAACCGATCCACCGTGTGCGGATGCAAGTACGTAAAATTTAGAAAGATACGCGCTGCGGGGCCCCTGCACACCAAATCCCGGATCTGGTAGGCCGTCATCACCGGCAATTAGCAGGGCGTATCCCACGGGGGAATCATCCTGTAGTGCGAGAAGCGCCCGAGTGGTTGGGCAACGCAGATGTGTGGCGAAGTGGTTGGCAGTTAGGTTACTGGCAATAAAATCCGCAATATCTTGCGCGCTCGTGCCCGCAGGGCAGGCGAGCGGAAACGTGCGGGCCGCAAGCTCAGCAAGGGCGTGTGCGTCCGTTTCGGTGGCACACCGAACCGTGAGCGTCACAGGCCCAAACCTTCAACAACTTCTGCTGCGGCCAATTCAACAAGCACACGGCCGGGAATGGCGATCTTTGATGGGCGCACACCCGAGCCGATGACGATCCAGTCATCTGTGTTAATGGAAGCGTCTACAACAAAGCGCCAGCCCGCGGGTAGACCAACCGGGGTAATGCCACCATATTCCATTCCCGATTCTGCAACGGCACGATCCATGGGTAGGAACGAGGCTTTACGCACGTCAAGCATCTTTTTGATTGCGCCGTTGATGTCCGCACGTGTATCGGCACGGACCGCAACTGCTGCGGTGCGTTCCACACCTTCGCGTTTACCTGCAACGAGCACGCAGTTCACGGAATCGTGCATGGGAATGTTGTAGCGCTCAGACATGGCGGCTGTGTCCGAAAACTCCGGGTCGATCGCACACACCATAACCTGTGCAGCAAGATCGGGGGAGGCGGCTTCCCACTCGTGTAGGCGGCTATTGACGGCTGTACCTAACAGATCAGGATGTTGCAGTGCGGGTTCCCACGTGACTGTTCCAAGGTTGAGAGTGTGCGCAATCGTCATGGCGTCACTTTAACCCCAACCGTTCTCTGTGCGAATCAGGGTTTTATCTAGCGAACCAGTGTGGCACAGTGTTGTGTCGAAAAAACGGTCCTGAACAGGAGATATAGAGAGGGATCGGGTGGGTTCTGGGTTTCGGTGAGATAACTGTGTCAGTGGGATGACGTAGAGTTATTTTCGAACACACGTTCGAATGGTGTGCGGTGGCTGCTTCCGGTATGCGTGCGGTGGCATCCACGGCAAGGCCCGTATAGATGAGGCGGTGAACATGGCTGCACTATCCCACCAAAATATCCAGTCGCAGCAGTTACCTGCAGCGCAGCGGTTGGCGGTCGCGCACGAAGTCCTCGCGCTCGCCGAAGAGCGTAGTGGGGTGCGTACCGCATCTACTCGCGGAGCCAGGCAAGAATCTCGAATCCGCACTAGGAATCAGGAAAATGCTGGTAAAGAACGGCACCGTTCCGGTCTCCGAATGGCAAGCTTATCCGCGGTGCGATCGGGCATAGCGGAACCAGGCATAGCGGAGTCGGGGGCGCCGGAAGCAAGCGCGAGTGCAGTGGGAGCAAACCCTGCGGGGATGTTCACGGCAGGGACCCGCCTAGATCGGACGGCACTGCCGGTGCTCGCTCCGTTGCGAGTAGTTCTGCCGCACGGACTGCCCCGCGGCAGTGTGATCGTGGCTCACGGATCAACCTTTGCGGTGCTTTCCATGCTGGTTCAAGCCAGCGTGGATGGATCGTGGATCGCTGTGGTCGGTGCACCGGACCTGAACTATGTGGCGGTGCATGATATCGGCATTGTCCTCGAACGGACGGTGGCAATTCCATATCCGGAAGATCATGCGGCCAAAGCTATTGCGGCTCTGCTTGAAGGCCTCGACATTATTTTTGTGGGTGCGCACTGTGTTTTGCGTGACGGCGAGAAAAGAACACTGCTTGCGCGTGCGCGCGAACGCGGTGCCGTTATCGTCAGCCAACAAGACTGGCCCGGAGCTCGGTGCATCCTTACGGGAGAGGGTGGTACATGGTCCGGCTTAGCTGGAATTGGCAAAGAGGGATTGGGCCGGTTGCGTGAGCGTTCTTACACGCTTTCCCGCATAGATCATGCCGGTGGAAATAGGCGATGCACCTTTGCGGGAGTAAACGGTGTGGTTCAGACAGAGCCGGTTATAGGCAGTGCCATGCGTACGAAAGCCACAGAAGAATGCGAGGAGGCTGCACCGTTCTTACGTGTACGGCGTGTGCAGGAGGTTGTTGCATGACAACTGCGGCCGATTCCTCAGCCAAAGAGCCCGTTCTAGCACCCCACGTATCGTCTGCCCCTCGCACGGGAGTTGTGTGGATACCGGACTGGCCTGTTCTGGTTGCAGCTACTACCTCCGGTGTGGACTTAGCCCAGCCCATCGTTGTTAGTACGCAGCGGCGAGTACGCGCAGCATCTGGATACGCCAGGTCCAGCGGGATTCGAACCGCTATGTCATTACGCGCCGCACAAGAACTGTGCCCGCACGTGCTGGTACTAGAAAGCAGCGAACTGAGCGAAGCTCGTGAATTTGAATATGTAGCACAAGTGGTAGAACGCATTGTTCCTACGGTGGAGATAGTACGCCCCGGGCTCCTCAGTTTTGGAGCGCGCGGACCTACCCGATACTTCGGATCAGAAGACGCGCTCGCAGAAACACTCGCCAATGAGATCACTCGAGCACTACAGGTTGAAGCGCATGTGGGATTTGCAGAGGGACTGCTTGCCGCCATTTTGTCTGCACGCACCATGGAACATATTGCGGTGGGTGCCAGCCGTGAATTTCTTGCGCAACGCCCACTGGCGGAAGCTCTTTACGCCATAACCCAGTCAGCGGAACGCGTGAAACTTCGAGAACTTATCGGGTTGTGGGATCGCCTCGGTATACGCACCTTTGGACAGTTTGCCAAGCTCCCACGCAGTCATGTCCACACCCGCTTTGGTGACCAAGGCGCGTGGCTACATGACCTTGCAACTGGGCGCAGTGAACACCAGGCAGCGACCTCTACGCGCAACCCAGACATTGAAGTACACACCACCTTTGAGATGCCTGCAACGCGGGTCGATGAGGCTACTTTTTATACCAAGACACTCGCAGAATCCATGTATGACACTTTGATCGCACACTCCGCCTCCTGCGGACGGATTCTTGTGCAGGCACACTTGAGTAGCGGGAGCGTGCTGCAACGTAGTTGGCGAACGGACGACAGTGCGCTTGGTGCCATGAGCCCTGCCCGCTTGACTCAGCGGGTGCGCTGGCAGCTTGAAGGGTGGCTGACAAACAGTACGCTACGAGCCCGCGCACAGACCAAGGAACGGCAGGGTTCTGCCGCCACGGAAAACAGCGCTGCAACGCTCGAACTGCCCGGAATAGAAATCACAGGACTGACTCTCACCGCGCAAGAGGTCATTCCCGCGGCCACCCATCAAGAAGCGCTGTGGGGTGTGCGGGCGGGGGAGAACACGCAGGCGCTGCGAGCCATTGAACGAGCAGTAGCGCTCATTGGGCCGCACCGCGTACAGTCCGTGGAACTTGAGGCGGGGCGTTCGTACAAACAACGAGTGCGTACTGCGCACTGGGATGAGCGGGCGGCTAATACGGCCAACACATCGGACGTCGGTAGTGGCATGAGTAAAAGCCGGCAAACAGGCAACCGCAGCATATATCCACCAGAATCACCAGGAGCCTTACCCAGTCCGGGTCCTACGATCTTGTACGATCCCGCCTTGCCCATTGACGTGCTCGATCCACGTGGACAGCCGGTGTACTTTAATAATCGATTACTTATGTCAAACCCGCCCTACTGGGTGATTCGTCCAAGATCTGATGGGCGAGGAAAAGAAAGGATCATTATCGGGAACTGGGCTGGGCCCTGGCCGATCACCACTAAGTGGTGGCAGGAAGCTGTCCAACACGAAATCTACGTGCAACTTATTCCAGACGGCGAAAGTCAGGCGCTGCTTGCGGTGTATCGCAATGGTGCTTGGGAATGTGATGGACTGTATGACTAGTGCACACCGCTATGGTGAACTTCATGCCCATTCCGCCTTTAGTTTCCTTGATGGAGCAAGTGAGCCCGAAGAACTCGCTGCAGAGGCAGCCCGGTTGGGACTGCCCTCACTGGCGCTTACCGATCACGATGGCTTGTATGGCGTAGTCCGATTTGCTCAAGCAGCCAAACAGGTAGGCCTGAACACCAGTTTTGGCGCGGAACTCCGCTTACCCACACAGCAGGGACTGATCGAGGAATCGACCGGAAAAATCGACCCTCAGGCTGATCACCTTGTTGTGATCGCACGAGGTCCGGAAGGATACCGTCAACTTTCAGCTGCCATTGCACGCGCACACTTGGCCGCAGGAAAAAAAGGCCTAGCGCACCACACCTTGGAAGCGTTGGGAACCGCAAGCAATAATGAATGGCTAGTGCTCACCGGGTGTCGTAAAGGCAGGATCCGCAAACTACTAGACGCACATGACTTTGACGGTGCCTACACCTATACACATGCACTTATCGATTGTTTTGGACGCGAAAACGTGGCTATAGAAACAACGTGGGGTGCACATGCCATGGACTTTGAACGCGAGGAACAACTCGCTCAACTCGCACAACGGGCACGATTGCCCTTGGTTGCAACGACAAACGCACACTACGCCACGCCCAAAAGTGCGCATCTTAGCCAAGCCTTGAGCGCGCTACGCGCCAATGCATCGCTGGACACAATGGAACCTTGGCTTGATACAACAGCGGCCAAACATCTGCGCTCGGACAGCGAAATGCGATATTTACATCGCGCTCACCCATACGCCGTTGATAACGCAGCACGCCTAGCCGCACAAACCACCTTTGACCTTGCACTAGTAGCCCCAAACCTGCCACCATATCCAGTCCCCAATGGACACACCGAAGCAACCTGGCTACGTAAACTCACCTATGAGGGCGCGCGTGAACGCTACGGACCCTCCACCAACGAACGCGTCCCCGGAGCATACGCCAAAATAGAACACGAACTACGCATCATTGAGGAGCTGGGATTCCCCGGATACTTCCTTATCGTTTATGACATCGTCGAGTTTTGCCGGCGCCAAGGAATCCTCGCGCAAGGGAGAGGTTCTGCAGCCAACTCCGCCGTATGCTACGCGCTGGGTATTACCGCAGTTGATGCCGTCTACCATGGACTACTTTTTGAACGATTCCTCACCCCAGAACGCGATGGACCACCAGATATCGACGTAGACATCGAATCACGCAGACGCGAAGAAGTAATCCAATACGTTTACCAACGCTACGACCGCGAACATGCAGCTCAAGTAGCAAACGTCATCACATACCGCTCACGTTCCGCAGTACGGGACGCAGCAAAGGCCCTCGGCTTCGACGCGGGACAACAAAATGCGTGGTCAAAAGGAATCGATCGGTGGGGGAGCCTAACCTCATCACGTAACCCAAGCGACACGCCAGACGCCACCAAGAGCCGGCAGCCACACCCGGAAACACACCAAACGCCTATGCTGCAGCGCACAGAATACAACGACACCGACCGCAGAGATGGCTTCTCACCCACCACACAGGAACTTGCACACTATCCTGCTGACGGCCGTGAAGATATCCCCAAAGCCGTCATTAACCTAGCAGAACAACTCCGCAGACTCCCACGTCACCTTGGAATCCACTCCGGCGGAATGGTCCTATGCGACCGTCCCGTCATCGAAGTATGTCCCGTGGAATGGGCTCGAATGGACGGGCGTACCGTACTGCAATGGGATAAAGAGGACTGCGCAGACGCTGGGCTCGTCAAATTCGACCTCCTCGGACTTGGCATGCTGACCGCACTACGACTCGCCTTTGAACACGTCAAAGAACACGAAGGACTCAACCTTGAACTTCACTGTCTGCCAGAAGACGACCCACACGTATATGAGCTCCTCCAAGCAGCTGACACCGTAGGGATATTCCAAGTTGAATCCCGAGCACAAATAGCCACCCTGCCGCGGCTCAAACCCAAAACCTTCTACGACATCGTCATCGAAGTCGCACTAATCCGCCCCGGCCCAATTCAAGGCGGATCCGTCCACCCCTACATCAACCGTGCCCGCAAACGCGAAGCCCCCACCTACTCCCACCCACTGCTCAAAAAATCACTCGAAAAAACCCTCGGCATCCCACTATTCCAAGAACAACTCATGCAGATGGCAATCGACACAGCCAACTTCACTCCCTCCGAAGCCGATCAACTGCGCCGCGCCATGGGATCCAAACGTTCCACCGAACGAATGGAAGCACTACGTACCCGGCTCCTCAACGGCATGGCCGCAAACGGCATCCCCACCCCAGACGCAGAAGACATCTACAACAAACTCAAAGCCTTCGCCGACTTTGGCTTCCCAGAATCACACGCATACTCCTTTGCCTACCTCGTATACGCCAGCGCATGGCTCAAAGCCCACCACCCCGCCGCCTTCTATGCAGGACTACTCGGAGCCCAGCCCATGGGCTTCTACACTCCGCAAAGCCTTATGAACGACGCGCGACGACACGGACTGACAGTCCTGCCGCCAACCATCAACGACTCACGCATCCACGCACACGTTGAACCGCTGCCGCACCCCACACCAACACCACCCCACCACCCAGACCCCGACATACTAAACTCCACCGAAAACTACGTCACACGCCCAGGCACACCCGTACCGATCCCCACCCACAATGCCATTCGTCTTGGACTTGCAAACATCCGAAACATCACCGAACAAGACGCACACCGAATAGTAGAAGCCCGCGCCAACAAGCCCTTCACCTCACTACGCGAATTTCAGCGCCGAACCGCACTACGCACAGAACAACTCGAAGCACTCGCCGCCGCAGGTGCCTTCGCCTCCATAGGAGTTACTAGACGAGAAGCACTATGGGCGGCCGGAGTCCTCATACAAGAACGCGAAGACACACTCGAAGGCCTCTCCCTAGGAATCGAAGCACCATTACTACCAGACATGTCCATCACCGAAACCGCAATCGCCGACCAATGGGCAACCGGCATAAACCCCCACATGTACCCCACTCAGCTCGTCCGTAAAGAACTCCAAGAACAAGGAATACTCAGCGCGCAGCAGGTCAACTCCTGGGAAGACGGTAGACGAATAAGCACCGCAGGCGTTATCACCCACAGGCAACGCCCAGGCACCGCACACGGAGTCACATTCCTCTCCCTAGAAGACGAAACCGGCATAGTTAACGTCATATGTTCCGTTGGACTATGGAATAAATACAGACGCGGACTACGGACCGCAAAAGCTGCCGTCATTCGCGGTAGAGTGGAGCACGCCGACGGTGCCACAAACCTCGTAGCAGAGCACTTCACCCCGCTGCAACTGCGAGTAAGAACCTCCTCACGAGACTTCCAGTGAAAAGCACCGTAACAACACGCAGTACTTACAACCACCCGAGTAGTCTGGACGAATGTCAGTGCTAGGACCGCTTGTTGCATACCTGCAAACCCCGCGCAGCGCGAGCGGACGCCTCGAATCCGCCACCTTAGCAACCCTCGCAACCAACGCACTGACCGGCGGTGCCTCTGCGCTCGCGGTCCTCGGCTCGGTAGGCGGCGCCGCGTACATGCCCCGTTCCATGCGCAAGCGGGTCATCTCGACGGTTGCGCAAGCGGCCATGGACACGGGGCGACCAACACAAATCATTGCCGGCGTCGGTGCATTGACAACGGCAGAGGTTGTTCTCAACCTCCACGAAGCACATCAGGCTGGAGCAACAGGTGCGCTTTTGCAACCCATGTCATATCAGCCATTGCTTACGCATGAGGTGATTGGGCTCTACCAGGAAGTTGCGGAGCAGACGCCACTGCCGCTGTGGGTCTATAACAACCCAACTACCACTCGGCACCGGTTTTCTATCACCGAGCTCGCAAACATTGCACAACTTCCAAACGTTGTAGGGTTTAAGGATCGCGCCGCCAGCTCACACGAGATAACCCATCGGATCGAAGAAATCACGCAACGCATCGGACCAGAGCGGGCATCTCGTCTCGATTGGGGATTTAGCGGAGAAGACAAAGGCGCTTACATTCTTGGGTCCGGTGCGACTACCTGGCATTCCGCGCTTGCCGGAGTGTTGCCTGAAATTTGCGCGGAACTGGCTAACCACGCGGTTCGTGGTCGTACAGATACCAGGGCAGCACGTCACGCACTTGACATCCAACGTGCGCTAACGCCGCTGACCGTTGTAATGGGGCAGTACGGCGGAATACGAGTGGCGCACACTATTGCCCACCTACGAGGAATCGAGGTGGGGGAGTTGCCTAGTCCATTACAAGAGCTGCCCCGGGCAGCACAGGGGTTAGTAAGGCTAGCGCTCGCGTCCATCGAGCGTTCGTTGGCAGCACTGGCCACCCAATCCGAGCAGGCATCTCAAGAAGCCAAAGTACCGGAGGATGGTAGAACATCTCGAGATGACGCTGCGCCGTTATTGGGAAGGCGAATGCAGCCGGAAACAGCCGCAAACTATCCTTCAGCCGCGTACATGGAAACTCAAACAGATACTCGTGGTAGGAGAGCAAAAGCCTCTCACCGGGCGCACATAGACGTAGTGCAACCAAATCCAGGTGAGGTACATAACTACACTCCTCGTCGCGCCCACGGCACTGCATAAACAAAGGTTCGATAGGGTCTAGATATGTCATATGCAGACCTGATTGCTACCTGGCCAGTACCACACGCCAGCACGGCTGTTATGAGCAAAGAAGGTACGCTGGCATGCGCGGGGGACGTGGATAGGATTTTCCCGCTCGCCTCGGTGACCAAAATGCTCACCGCCTACGCGGTACTTATCGCTGTTGAAGAAGGCGCAGTAGACCTTGATGAGCCTGCAGGACCGCCGTCGAGCACAGTGCGGCATCTGCTGGCGCATGCGGCGGGCTACGAATTTGATCGTAAAGAAGTACGCGGCGCGCCTGGGCAACGCCGAATGTATTCAAATGCAGGCTTTGAAGTACTCGCAGATCATTTGTCCGCCCGAACCGGAATAGAATTTGCTCGGTATGCACGCGAAGCGGTATTTGGACCACTCGGTATGGATGCAACTTCGCTCGGCACGAGCCCCGCGGCAGGAGGGACCTCATGTGTGCGGGATTTAGCGGCGTTCGGTACGGAGCTATTGGATCCCACGCTTATTGACGCATCCACCTGGCGTGAAGCAACCTCTGTCCAATTTCCTGGGATTGATGGACTGCTACCCGGATACGGTAGGCAGAAGCCTAATGACTGGGGGCTCGGATTTGAGATCAGAGATCATAAATCCCCGCACTGGACCGCACCCTCAGCGTCCGCGCGAACCTTTGGGCATTTTGGGCAGTCAGGCACTTTCCTATGGATCGATCCGGACGCCGAACTTGCTTGTGTTGCCTTAACTGATCGTGACTTTGGACCATGGGCAATTACGGCGTGGCCGGACTTCTCTGAAGCCGTTTATCAAGAATTTGGTGCGCTCTAAACCAAATGCACGACTGCGTTTGAATGCTTTATCGCTGCGACGAATGTGCGCGGGCCCAAGCTGCAATGCCACGCTCGTCGAGCGTGTTGTCTAGTGCTAGTAGAGCAGCACCCATGAGTGCGGCATCCGGGCCACACTGCGCATAGCGAATAAGAGGCGGCTGAATTCTTCTGGCGTTCATGAGGTGGCGGTCGAAAGCTTCGTCAAAGGCTTGAGAGTTGGCTCGCTGCAGTGACGCGGCAAGGCCGCCAAGGATGATCGCATCAGGCGCGAGTGCATTGCATAGGGCTGCCGTCCCGCGGCCAAAGCGATCTGCCGCTTCTCGTACGGCGGTGATCCGGCGGAGGGTGTCGTTGTTTGGCTCACGCACGGTTGGCGTTACCGGTGCTTGCGAAGCAAAATCTAGAGATTCCGCAAAGCATAAATCCAAAAGGTCACTGAGGTATCCGGCGGGATCTTCTGGCTCGGGATCGCGTAACCGATGTGCGATTCCGTAGCCCGACACTGAGGTGCCCCAGCAGCCCACAGAACCGCACCTACAGCCCAGCGAATCGTCGCCGAGCGCCATGTGGCCGAACTCGCCGGAGGTTCCGGTCCCGCCAACCACGGTGGTGCCGTCAATCAGGAATGAGCCACCCACGTTTTCTGTGATCTCAAGGTAGAGGATGGCGCGTGAGTACGTGGAATCATGCTGCATGGCTTCGGATTCGATGAGCGCGGCCAGCGTTGCGTTGTTTTCCACGTAGATGGGAAGCGACGTAAACTCCTCCAGAATCGGTGAGAAGTCAAGTGCATCCCAGCCTAAAGAGAATGGCTCCGCGAATCTGCCTTGGCGCACCGTGGCTGGTACTGAAATGGAAACCGCCATCAGACGCATTCCAAAGACCTCGCGCAGATGCGCGATGTGACCGCTCAATTCGTCGAGAAATATTCCAGGCAGTGTAGGGAGCGGGGCGTGGTGGAGTTGTTGCGGCGGTCCGGTTACTTCTGCGATCGCGAGCCGCCAGCCGCGCGTGCTGACTTCGACGGCTGCGACGATGGGCCCGAGTGGGTGCGGTGCGACGATGCGCGAGGGGCGTCCGGGCCCTGACGCAGTTGTGGGGTCTTCTGTGATGAGGTGAGCGCGCCGTAAGCGGGAGCTCAGCTCAGTGGCTGACGAGGACGACAGCTCGAGGAACCTCGTGACATCTGACCTGCGCGAATGTGTGTTTCGCCGGACGTAGTGGAGGAATTGAGTTGCGGTTCCCCAGCGATTTGCCGAGCTATTCGGTGCGGTAAGCGGATGAACAGGAACGCTTGGCTCCACCTAAACCTCCGTGGGCGTATAAACTCGCCATACGAGTAAATTCAGATTCGTAGTGCTGGGCACCTCGAGCCTATCCCGATACTGGCCCGCACGTACCCGACCTCCAACGAACGTTGCCTAACCGTGATAAAAGGCGGCCACTTGTCTAGTTCACATATACACCCAGCGTCCGATTCACCTATTGACGGGGCATTCGACAGTGGCTCAAGGCAGCCTTTGAGTCGGGTCTTAGTTGCTTTGGTGGCCCTTGCGGTATCAGTTTTTATTGCGATTACCACTGAACTCATGCCCGTTGGGTTGCTGCCTGATATAGCTAAAAGCTTTGATAGGGGAGTAACGAGCGCCGGTATTATCGTGACCGTTTATGCGTCTATGGTGGCGATATTTTCAGTGCCGCTCACTCTGGTGACAGCGCGTTTTGCACGCAAAACTGTGCTGCTGGCAACTCTTGTGACTTTCATGTGCAGTTCTATAGTGGTGGCGTTAGCGCCGGCATTTTGGCTCGTTGCGGTGGGGCGTGCGCTTGGTGGCGCCGCTCATGCACTGTTTTTCGCGGTTGCCTTGGGATATCCGAGCCGGCTGTTACGACCTCAAGATCTTGGTAAGGGCATGGCCATTGTGACTGCAGGGGTGTCGATTGGCTTTGTTGCGGGTGTCCCGGCGGCAACA
>Ga0182744_1001965_pt1 | contig 17516 bp, 17 predicted proteins | sample eDN3rd30CKraftMG_FD_128525 | JGI IMG/M metagenome (GOLD analysis project Ga0182744, IMG submission 128525) | Enriched Miracle-Growth compost microbial communities from Emeryville, California, USA - eDNA 3rd pass 30_C Kraft MG (version 2) (version 2) ...
CTGGCCGGCGACCGCCTGCATTTCGTCTTCGAGATCGAGCCGCGGCGAAACGGAGAAGGCGGCAAGCCAGCGATAGAGCACGGCGCGGAACGCCGCCGGCAGCCGCTCCTGATCGCCGAAATCGGCAATCAGCAGGGCGCCGCCGGGCGCGAGAGCATCACAGCCGCGCGAGAGCGCTTCGCGCCAGTGCGGGATCATCGATAGCGAATAGGATACGAACACCCGGTCAAAGCCGACACGGCCAAAAATCTCGCGTGCATCGAAGCTACTGGCATCGGCGGCGGCGAGCGTGATGCGGCTCGAGAGACCCGCCTGCTTCACCGCCTTCCGCGCCGTCTCCAGCATGACGGGCGAGACGTCGAAACCATAATAGCGGGCATGCGGCCAGCGCCGCGCCGCCTGGATGAGATTGCGGCCTGTGCCGCAGCCGATCTCGAGCACCGTGCCGCCGATCGGCGGCCCCAGGGCCTCGATCAGCCTATCGCGGCCGAGCAGATAGGGCTTGCGTGTCAGGTCGTAGATCGGCGTCTGCCAGCGGTAGATGCGATCCATATGAGCGGAAGCGTCGGACATCTCAGGCTCCCCGCAAGGTATAGAGATGGAACGCGCCGTAGATGGACGAGCGGTCGCGCGCGCCGAGCGCCCGGCTGCGGGCTTCCTCATAGGTCCAGCGCGACAGGATGCGCTCCGGCAGGCGGCCGAGCAGCAGGCGTTCGTCGGCAGCGGTGCGGAAGATGACCCGCGCGCCCGGCCGCGCCGTGCGGGTGATCTCTTCCCACAGTTCGGTCAGGGTTTCGTCGCTCATCCAGTCCTGCGCATCGAGCAGGACGTAGCAATCGGCGCTGGCCGAAGGGCTGTTGCGCAGGAACTGCGTCATCGATTCATGTCGTGGCATCACGCGGTCGGCACGCGCCCGCACGGCGGCGAAATTGCGCGCCTGAAGATAGGGAGGAAGGCTGGGATTTTCAGACTTCTCATAGCGACGCCCAAAGGCCTGCCAGGCGAAATAATTGTCGGCGATATCGAAATCGCAGCACAGCGTCTGCAGCCGCGATTTAAGGACCGCGACGATCCCCTCTTCGCCGGCCAGCGCCCTGTACTGCGCCGGCGGAATGCCAAGCCCATAGAGCGACGCCGGATTGGACACGAGCCAGCGCATGAAGCGGCTGTCGAGGACGGGCGCATAATGCTCATCGAACAGGCGGCGCTGTTCCGCCCGCGACGTCGCCGTCAGAATGCGCCGAGGATCGCGCCCGTGCAGCCGCGCCAGCAGATGCGCAGCGCCGATGAAATTCCCCAGCAGGCCGTTGCGGTAAAAGCCGCGGGTGAAGCCGCTGATGCGCTTGCGGCCGGTGAGGCCGCGCTGCTCCCAATAGCGCCGCGAGGTGGCGTCGAGACCGGCCTGAATATGGCTCTCGTATAGGTCGAGATTGTCCTGCCGGTCGGCCTCGCCGAAGAAGCGATAGAAGGCGCGATGGCCGGGCAAGGTGCGCGCCGCCTCGAGCTTCAAGCGCAGCAGCGCGATATGCGCGCCGTTGAGATCGACCGCGGTAATCTTCGCCGGCCCGGCGGTGAGATAGCTCATCACATTGCAGCCGCCCGAGGCGATGGCGACGATGTGATCGCTGGGCCTGATCGCCAGAGCGTCCATATCGACGACCGGGTCTTCCCAGATCTGCGCATAGACGAGACCGCGAAACGCAAAGGTGAACAGCCGTTCCATGACGCCTTCGCGCGACAGTCCAGCATTGCGATGAACGGCGGTTTTCAGATTGCTCGTCGTATGGCGGCGGACAGCGGTTGCGATGTCGGACAAGGCGATCTCCGATCTGTAGGGAGCCTATTTCTCCCTGCGTCGGATTCCGGGTAGGCCAATCGAATGACGTTCCCGTGTCGGCTCCATGTCGCTGCCATGTCAGCACGCAAACATCATGTCACGATTCCAGTAAGTGACGTCATTTCCGAAAACAGATCATGCCCGCAGGCTCTACTTCGAGGCGATCGGACTATCATGAGCCGGCAACTTGCCGACGCTCTTGAACGTGTAATGCCACCACTCGCGCGCATAGTTCTGGAAGCCGCGCGCCTCCATCATCGAGCGCAGCAGAGCGCGATTGGCTTGCGCGGCAGCCGGCACGGCCTTGGACGCCGTCGCCGATTTCGGATCGAACAGATCGAACGGCGAGCCAAAATCGAGTACGGCTCCATTGGCGTCGGCAAGCCCGAGATCGACGGTCGTGCCAGTCGAATGGGCGGAGAACCTGCCGATATAACCGCCTGAAAATAGCGTGTGCTTTTCCACGGCCGGATAAAACTGCGCTTTCATCGCCTGATCGGCCGGGTCGGCCGCCCAGCGCAGGAAGGCGTCCGTTGCTCGCTGCGGCCGGTAGCAATCCCACAAAATAAGCTTCAGCCCGCGCTTCTGCGCATCGGCCTGAACGAGCGCCAGCGCCGCGGCGGTGCGGCGTTCGAGCCAGCATTCGGCCGCGCCATAACCCGGCACCGGTCGGCCGGTGAAATTATTGCTGCCGGCATAGCGAACGTCCTGGAGGACGCCCGGCGCCACATCGGCGACGCGGACGAACCCGGCGGGCAATCCCTGTGCAAAAGCCGACGAAGAACCCGACAGGAAACCCGGTATCGCGACGGCCAGAGAGGCGGCGGCCGCGGCCCTGAGAATCAAATTCGACACGAATCGCTCCTGAAACCGACCGCGGCCCGAATCACTGCCAAGGTTGCAGACGCAAAATAAACCCGAACCGGGGCGTTCGCGCCGGAATTTGAACCTTGCGCCGGCCCCGACGTTCCCCACATTATCGCTGTTAACGCCGCATTCCGCGGAGGAGATAACATGAACCCGACTGGCCCGAATTCGTCTGCCATGGTGATCGACCAGGGGCTGCCGGCCGCCGCGCTCGAGGGCGTGCGCAGCCGCCGGGTCGTCGCCGTCTGCTTCGATCTGCTGTTTGTGCTGGTGCTCGTCGCCATCGCCTTCACGGTTCTCGCCATCCTTGGCATCGTGACCTTCGGCCTCACCTGGATGCTGATCCCGTTCCTGTTTCCGGTCATCGCCTTCTTCTACAACGGGCTTACGGTATCAGGCTGGCGACATGCCACCCCAGGTATGAAACTGATGGACCTGGAGGTGAGCCTGACGGACGGGCGCCCGGTGCCGTTCATCAACGCCGCCGCCCATGCGGTGCTGTTCTATCTGAGCTGGACCATCCTGACGCCGTTCAGCCTGCTGGTCTGCCTCTTCACCCAGAACAAGCGCTGCCTGCACGACATGCTGGCCGACATCGTCGTCACCCGCCGCAGAATCTGAGACAGGCATAAGCGGCGGTTGACGACCGGATTTGTCCGCAAGATTGCACTCCCTTTCCGGGCGAACCTTTGCTAGCTTCGTCCGGATGATCCATTCGGCCTCGGAGTAGACGGGCGTGACGAGCGAACCGCGCGACGCCCCGCAGTTTTATCTGACCTCCCCCTCGCCCTGTCCCTATCTGCCGGGACGGGAGGAGCGGAAAGTGTTTACCCATCTGGTCGGCCGCAAGGCGGTGGCGCTGAACAATGCGCTGACCGAGAGCGGCTTCCGCCGCTCCCAGACCATCGCCTATCGGCCTGCGTGCGAGGACTGCCGCGCCTGCGTTTCGGTGCGGGTACGGGTCGATGATTTCGTGCCGACCCGCAACATGCGCCGCGTCCTCGACGCCAACACCGATCTCATCGGCGCCTCCCTGCCGGCGCGCCCCACGTCCGAGCAATACACGCTGTTTCGCGGCTATCTCGACGCCCGCCACGGCGACGGCGGCATGGCCGACATGAACGTGCTCGACTACACCATGATGATCGAGGACACCCATGTGGAGACCCGGCTGATCGAATATCGCCGGCGCGGGCCCGATTCCTCCATCAACGGCCGCGGCGCCGGCCCGCTCATCGCCGTGTGCCTGACCGACGTGCTCGCCGATGGCCTGTCCATGGTCTATTCCTATTACGACACCGAGCAGGCGGAGCGCTCGCTCGGCACGTTCATGATCCTCGATCATGTCGCGCGGGCGAAACGCCTGGGCCTGCCGCACCTCTATCTCGGCTATTGGGTCGAGGGCTCGCGCAAGATGGCCTACAAGGCCCGCTTCCTGCCGCAGGAACGCCTCGGCATGGACGGCTGGGAAGTCGTGTCGTAAGCACCTTCCGTCCTACATGAAACGATAAGCCTGCTGGCGCGTTAACTCGTCGAGCAATCACGAGGAGAACTGCCATGTCTGATCACGTTTACAAGGTCATCGAACTTGTCGGTTCCTCCCCGGTTTCGATCGAAGAGGCCGTCAACAACGCCATCAAAAAGGCCGCCGCGACGGTGCGCGAAATGCGCTGGTTCGAAGTCACCGACACCCGCGGCCACATCGAAAACAACAAGGTCGGCCATTACCAGGTGACGTTGCGGGTGGGATTTACGATCGAGGATTGAACCTGCGGTCGCATTCATCTTCCAGAAGCCCTCATCCTGAGAGTCTGACTGAAAATTCACGACCATTCGGGGCTTTCTCTCTTGCTGTTTTGACTCGATCTTGGGGCGTCATCCCGCCAAGCGAAGCGCAGAGCGGGAATCCAGGGCAACCGATCGGACCTTGGCCTCTGGATTCCGCTCGCCCGCTACGCGGACGTCGGGAATGACAGCGTTACTTTACAGTCAGACTCTGAGGAGCGCCTGCTGTATGGTGGTCGTGAACTGCGCCAAGTGACAAATCGCACAAACAAGCATTGAAAAACCCACATCGTTGAGCCTCCGCAACTCGGGGGGTCTCCGCCGTGGAACTTAGCGTCAACGATCAGGTCATCGAAAACCCGACCGCGCAGGATATCATCCGCGCCATCGACGCGACGCCTTATCCCGACGACTGGTATATAGACCTCGTCCCCGACGAGGACTCCTACATCGAGGCTTTCCCTGACAAGGACGGCACGTTCAGCCTGATGGCGCTCGCCGATGGCGAACAAATCAAGGCATCGTCCGCCATCGACGCCGAACGGCTGAAAGCCATCCTGATCAAATATCTTCATCGCGATGCGAGCTGGCGCGACGAATGTCAGTGGACCGAGCAGAGCAGCCGGGCCGCCGCGCGCAAATCGTCCGAACCGCCGGCCTGGGCGGTCGCGACCGTCGTTGCATCGATCGCACTCGTCAGCCTGGTCTTCTGGCTGGCCGACAGCGGCTGGCGCAGTGCCCTGCCCTTCGGCAATTCGGATTACTTCTACATCGGCCTCATCTTCCTGCCGATGGTCGTTCTGATCCTCGCCGCGGTCACGTCGAAGCTGATCGAGGCCCGCCGCGCCGCGCGCTGGACCCAGACCTCCGGCCGCATCGTCAGATCCGGCGTCGAGGCGCAACGCCATCAATTCGCGGGCTCGCCGACAACAGTCACCAATGTGCCGGCCATCGAGTACGAATTCACCGCGCTCGGCCGCAAGTGCCGCGGCACGCGCATCAGCATCGGCGAAGATTCAGGCGGCGCAAATATGGAAGCGACCTTGCGGCGCTATCCCGTCGGCGCTGTCGTGAGCGTCTATTATGACCCCGCCGACCCAACAAAATGCGTGCTCGAGCGCGACGTGCCCAAGGGCATGGCGAAAGGCTGCGCGGGCATAACCGCGATCGCGGCCGCCGTCGTCTTCGGCATCTGGTATCTGACCACCAATGCCTCGCGGCTGCTTGCGTCCTATGCGCCGGAGGCGGAAGCGCCCGTGGCGATCTTCGCCATCTGCTTCGGACTGGCGCTGCTGCTGTTCTTCTTCGCCGGCCGGCGCGCCACCAAGGCGGCGTCGAACTGGCCCTTCGTGCGCGGCAAGATCGTCAGCAGCAGCATCGAGGCGATCAGCAAAACCGAGAACGGCCGCACCCGCACCACCTATTCCCCCGCGGTCGAATATGCCTACCGGGTAAACGGCGCCGATTATCGCAGCCGCCAGATCAAACTCGGCATCACGGTCTTCGGCTCACAGACATCCGCCCAAAAACAGGCGGCGCGCTACAAGCCTGGCAGCGAGGTCGACGTGCATTACGATCCCGCGAACCCGTCCAACGCCGCGCTGGAAAATCCGACCGGCTATAACTGGTTCATTCTGGCTGTTGCCCTGTTCTGCTTTGCCGTCGCCGCCCATGCGATCGGCGTCTTCAAATAGGCCGCCGGGCAGCGCCCTCGGGGCAGAATTCACGACAAATTCATGGCAGGGTCGCGCATTTGCATGATGGCTTAAAGGCCAATCATGTCTATCTCCGGCGGGAGATGGAGGCATGGCATGTCGATGAACAGGATTTCACATGAGCAAGCTGTTTGAACCTATAAAAATCGGCGGGCTGTCGCTCGCCAACCGCATCGTGATTGCGCCGATGTGCCAGTATTCCGCTGAGGATGGCCGGATGACCGACTGGCACGTCATGCACCTGGGCCAGCTCGCCGCCTCGGGTGCCGGCGTTGTGATTATCGAGGCGACGGCGGTCAGCCCCGAAGGGCGCATCAGCTATGCCGACGTCGGCCTTTATGACGGAGCCAACGAGAAGGCGATGGCCGATGTGCTCGCAAGCGTGCGGCGCTGGTCGGACACGCCGATCATGGTTCAGCTTGCTCACGCCGGCCGCAAGGCCAGCGTCGCCAAGCCCTGGGACGGCGGCGCGCAGATTCCCGCGAGCGAGCCCAACGGCTGGCAGACCGTGGCACCCTCGGCCCTGCCCTTCAACCCGAAGAACCCGGCGCCGCTGGCGCTCGACGCCGACGGACTGGCCCGCCTGCGCAACGCCTTCGCCGACAGCGCCCGCCGCGCCGCGCGTCTCGGCATCGATGGCATTGAGCTCCACGGCGCACACGGCTACCTGCTGCATCAGTTCCTGTCGCCCTTGTCCAACCATCGCACCGACCAATATGGCGGCAGCCTCGCCAACCGGATGCGCTTCCCGCTCGAAGTCTTCGACACCGTCCGCGCCGCCTTCCCGGCCGACCGGCCGGTGACCATACGCGTCTCGGGCACCGACTGGGTCGAAGGCGGCTGGAATGGCGAGGAGACAGCCATCTTTGCCGCTGAACTCGAAAAGCGCGGCTGCGATGCGATCCACGTTTCGAGCGCCGGCCTCGATCCGGGCCAGCAGATCCCCATCGGCCCCAACTATCAGGTGCCGCTGGCCCGCCAGGTCGGGCAGGCGGTTTCCATCCCCGTCATCGCCGTTGGCCTCATCACCGAGCCACAGCAGGCGGAAGCCATCGTTGCCACCGGCGATGCCGATCTCGTCGCGCTCGCCCGCGCCGTGCTCTACGATCCGCGCTGGCCGTGGCACGCTGCCGCCGCGCTCGGCGCCCAGGTCAAATGCGCGCCGCAATATCTGCGCTGCCAGCCGCGGCTTTACAAAGATCTGTTTTCGAACGGCTGACGCGCCGCGTGCATTCGCGCACGCTGCTCGATCGGGATGAGGTTGCATATGGTCGGCGACACGCATTCGCCGACCATTTTTGCGTCAACCCGTGAGATCACTGTGACAGAATCCATAGGCCGCAGCGCTGCGTTCCGCCTTGAAGCCGACGATTACATCGCCGCCAACCGATTGCACACACGCATGAAATGGCGCAGCCTCCCTGCGCTTGGCAGTTTCCTCTGCTTCATCCTCGGCTACGCTGTGTTTCTCTACGGCTCATGGCGCGCGCCGCCGAACGCGCCGCTCGTCATGTTCGTGACCTTCGTGGTGATCTGTGGCATCGTCATTCCACCGCTCAGCTATCTGCTGTACCTGCCTTACAAGACACGCAAAGTATTTCGAGAGCAGAAGAGCCTGCACTATCCGATGACGGTGAGTTGGTCGGAAACCGGTTTCAAGGTCGAGAACCAGCAGGGAAGCGCGACCATGCCGTGGACCGATTTTTTCAAGTGGAGCGAGGATGGCCGCATCCTTCTGCTCTATCACTCGTCACGATTGTTCCGCATGCTGCCCAAGCGCGCACTGACCGAGGCGCAACTGGCGGATATGCGCCAGTTCATCACCGCGCCGAGGATGTAACGGGCCAGGATTGATCAAAAAGCAGCATTCAAACGGCCATCATCCAAACCTGTTGTTCTTCGGGAACCCCTTCGGCGGCAGACGACCGGCCCCGTCGCGGCTGCCGATCCAGTCCGTCAGTTCCGCCTTGCTCACCGTGAACGTGCGGCCGGCACTGTCCTTCCAGGTCAGGCCGTCGGCCATTTTGAAGACCTTCGCATCGGCGATGCCGCCGTCCTTGTAGCGCTGCAGACGCACGCCCTTGCCGCGCGTCATCTCCGGCACGTCAGCGAGCGGGAAGACCAGCAGCTTGCGATTCTCGCCGATGGTGGCGACATGATCGCCGTCAGCCTCGACGATGACACTGGCCTTCGCCCCCTCATCGACATTCAGCAACGCCTTGCCCTTGCGGGTATTGCCGATCATGTCGTCCTGCGGCACGATGAAGCCGCGGCCGTCGCTGGAGGCGACGAGCATCTTGACGCCAGGCCGATAGAGAATGAGTGCCGTCACGTCGGCGCCCTCCTCGATGTCGGCCATCAGCCGCACCGGCTCGCCGAAACCGCGCCCGCCAGGCAGTTTTGACGCATCGAGCGTGAACACCTTGCCGTTGGTGGCAAGCAGCAGCACCTTGGAGGTGGTTTCCGCGAAGAAGGATGTCTTCAGCGCATCGTCGCCCTTGAACGACAACGACGACAGATCGGCCTGATGGCCCTTCAGCGTCCGCACCCAGCCCTTCTCGCTGAGCACGACGGTGACGGGTTCGCGCTCGATCAGCGCCTCGGTGAGGTCGATGTCGGCAGTCACGGGCGCGATCTCGAAGGTCGTGCGCCGCTTGCCGAGTTTGGCGTCGGCCGCGTATTTCTTCTTCATTTCGCGGATCTGCCAGGCAATGGTCTTCCACTGCTTGGCCTCGTCGGCGAGCAATTCCTCGATGCCGGCCTTTTCCTTCTGCAACTCGTCGTGCTCGGCCTTGAGCTGCATTTCCTCGAGGCGGCGCAGGGAGCGCAGGCGCGTGTCGAGAATGTAATTGGCCTGCACGTCGGTGAGTTCGAAACGGGTCTTCAGCGCCTCCTTCGGCTCGTCCTCCTCGCGGATGATGCGGATCACCTCGTCGAGATTGAGATAGACGATGAGCATGCCGGCCAGCACTTCGAGCCGGTGCTCGATCTGGGCGAGCCGGTGGCGCGAGCGGCGCACCAGCACGGTGCGGCGATGATCGAGCCATTGCTTGAGCGCTTCCGACAGGTTGACGACGCGCGGCACGACGCCGTCTACCAGCACGTTCATGTTCATCGGGAAGCGGTTTTCCAGTTCCGACAGACGGAACAAGGATTCCATCATCACCGCCGGATCGACAGTGCGCGAGCGCGGCTCGATGACGATGCGCACGTCCTCCGCCGATTCATCGCGGATATCGGCGACAAGCGGCAGCTTCTTGTCGTTGATGAGTTCGGCCAGCTTTTCGATCAGCCGGCTCTTCTGCACCATGTAGGGAATTTCGGTGATGACGACATTCCACATGCCGCGCGCGCCGTCTTCCCTGGACCAGCGTGAGCGGATGCGGAACGAGCCGCGGCCGGTGCGATAGGTCTCCTGAATCTGTTCCGGCGTATCGACGATGATGCCGCCGGTGGGAAAGTCCGGCCCCTGCACGAACGCCATCAACTGGTCGGAGTTGGCCTTGGGATGGTTGACCAGATAGAGCGCCGCGTCGCAAAGCTCACCGATATTGTGCGGCGGGATCGACGTCGCCATGCCCACCGCGATGCCCTGGGCGCCATTGGCGAGCAGATTGGGGAAAGCCGCCGGCAGAACCACCGGCTCCTTCTGGTCACCGGAATAGTTCTCGCGGAAGTCGATCGAATCTTCGTCGATGCCTTCGAGCAAGGCTTGCGCGACTGCCGTCATCCGCGCTTCGGTGTAACGATAGGCGGCGGCACTGTCGCCGTCGATATTGCCGAAATTGCCCTGTCCGTCGACCAGCGGATAGCGCGAGGCGAAGTCCTGCGACAGACGCACCAGCGCGTCGTAGATCGCCTGGTCGCCGTGGGGATGGAACGAACCCATGACGTCGCCGACGATCTTCGCGCATTTCTTGAACGCGGTGCCGGGATCCAGCCTCAGGATCTGCATGCCGTAGAGAATGCGCCGGTGCACCGGCTTCAGCCCGTCGCGCGCATCGGGCAGCGCCCGGCCCATGATGGTGGACAGCGCATAGGCAAGGTAGCGCTCTTCGAGCGCGTCCTTGAGATTGACAATATCCGCGGCCGGAATCCCTCCCGGCGCGCCCGGCGGTGTAACGTTCTTGCTCATGGGCGGAGGCGTAAACGAGAGCTTGAGTCGCGGCAAGACTGACCGTCAGACTGCGCCGCCGACGCCAACAGGAGGATGTCATGCAAGCCCACGGCAAACAGCCCAACATTGCCCGGATCTGGCGCGGCCGCGTGCGCCGCGATCGGGCCGACGAATACGAGGCCTACAACTATGAAGCCGGCATCAAGCCGCTGATGAAGAAGGCAATTGGCGTCCAGACCCTGCGCGAGGATCGCGCCGCAGAGACCGAATTCGTGACGATTTCCTACTGGGAGAGCCTGGTTGACATGGCAGCCTTCACCGGCGCCGATCCAACCCGGGTCCACCACCTCGATCGCGACCCAGAATTCCTGATCGAACTGCCGAAGGATGTGCAGATCCTCAGCATCCGCAGCAGTCACGGGCACACAGGGTTCGTCTGAGACGACGCTCGATTGTGTAGCAAACACCACAACTTCAAGCCTCCACCATAATCTACATTTATCTTGCGTAATATAACCCGATGCCGTATCCAGGCCCGGCATTGGGGAGTAGCCGCCGCCTTCTTCAGGCGGAGCGTCGTCAACATTCTGGGTCAGGCCATTCCAGGCAGGGCCCTGGCGGCGCGGGCGGAAAACCGTTCTGGCGAGACCGGTGCGGAATGCCGATAAGGCAAAACCGCTGAGGATCCCATGCTGCAGACCGCCATCGTCGCCTTCAGTCTTTCCACGGACGCATTTGCCGCCTCGATCGCCAAGGGCGCCCGCTTTCCCAGCCTGTCGTTTGTCCGCACGGCTGGAATCGCGCTCGGCTTCGGCGCGCTGGAGACGCTGGCCCCCCTGCTCGGCTTCCTGCTCGGCAAGCAGTTCGCCGGCGTGATCGAGGACGTCGATCACTGGATCGCCTTTACATTGCTCGGCCTGTTGGGCGCCCGCATGGTGTGGAAAAGTCTCCACGCCAAGACGGATGCCGGCGAAGCCACGACCCCGACCTGGAGTTCGGTTCTGGTGACGGCGCTCGGCACCAGTGTCGACGCCATCGCCATCGGCGTCACCCTGGCCCTGTTCAGCGACAACATCCCGCTGACCTTGCTGGCCATCGGCTTCGTCACCTTTGCCATGACTTTCATCGGCTTGCGGCTGGGCGGCGTCATCGGCGAGCGCACCGGCCGCTGGGCGGAATTTGCCGGCGGCATCGGCCTCGCGGCGATCGGCGTCAATATTCTGGTAACGCATCTGGGCGCATGACAATTGCTTGATCCAGCGCAATGCGGTCGTCGACCGATTGCACATATTTCAAGCAATCAGTTTCCGGCAGTTTCATTCCACTGTTGCTTGTCTGCACTAGTTGTCCGGACCTGAACTGACTAAATCGCGTCCTTCTCTGGCTTCCATGTGCGATTCGTTACAGTCGTGAGCAAGGAACCGGATTAGTTCAAAAGCATTCAACAACCGACCAGGGCGAAGGCCCGGTCCATCCAGATAACCGGCAAGACCATGACCCGCCTCCTCACCGTTTCCCTCTTCTGCACCGCTCTTGTGGCAGGCATCGTTCTCGCGGCGCTCACGCCGCAGACCGGCGAAGTTGCGGCGAGTGAAGGTCAGACTGCGCGCTGCCAGCAGATCCAGGTGTCGGTGGACGAAGGTTACGGCATCTCCGCCATCGAGACGCGGCAGGTTTGCCGGCGGAGTTAGCACGCCCGAGCGGCTAAGTCTGCTGTCCAACCGCTCACCTTGCCGCTTGGTCATTTGACAATTCTTTGAGGCGCTTCACAGTCGACGCCGAGGCGCGATAGAGCTTCACCACGGACTGTTCGACCTCATCTGCCGTAACGCTGTGAATATCGAGGCGCTGCTTCTCGGCTTCGTTCCGAAACTGCTTGTCTTTCATGACCTCTGCAAATGCCGATCGCAGGATTGAAAGACGATCCGCCGGAGTCTGAGGCGGAGCCAGATAAGCTTTTCCAAATGCCTGCTGGAAGTTGACCATCAGCAAGACAGCCTGACGATCAACGTCATCCTTGATGAACGACCACGGCTGTGGGACGCCAAGAGCCTGGAGCTCGGAATCCGGATGCTCGTTGAACTGTACGACGATATTCATTGTCTTGTCGCGCAACGCGTCCGGCTTTTGCGCCTTCAGCGCGGTCCAGTCTACGCCACAGACACCGTCGATCTCGCCCCGTTCCATTGCGTAATAAAGACTGCCAACGCCACTATAGCCGTACACGATATCGAACTTTGCACCGGTCGACCGCTTGAAGAAGTTCGGATAGTCGGAGGTTGGACTTCCCGGCGCGGTGGCCCCGATAATGGCCTTATGCTTCATTGCATCGTCCAACGTCTTAACCGATGATCGCGAGGCGGTGACACAAAGCCGGGTTCCTCGTTCGGCCCCACCAATAAAGCCAAAAACGGTTGGATCCACCTCGACTTTCCTGCCGAACAGGCGGTCCATCATCGCATTTGCCGGCATCGTCGCAATGATGGTTCCATCCCGGGGAGCCCGCTGAATCATATACAACGCTGCCGTGCTGCCGCCCGCTCCCGGCATGTTGCGGACAATGACCGCAGGCGTCCCAGGAAGATAGCGACTGAGGTATGGCGCAATTGTGCGGGAATACAGACTAAAGCCGCTGGTCTCGTCGGTACCGACGAGGATTGTCACCGTTTTGCCTGCATAGGTTTCAGCAGCACTCACTCGGGTGATTACGACGACCGTCGCCGCCGCGATACCCAGACACGCCAATATTCGCGTCCTTTTTATACACCGCATGCTATCCTCCCCGATTGCGTTAGCGCGTCATTGTTTTGCTGAGCTTTGTTTGAGGCAGGTTCGCGCCCTGTTCGCGCAAGCTTATAACCAGCGTCTCGGTGTCGAGATCGTAAGCCGGCTGTCCGGTCGCAATACTTTGCAGCGCGGCTGTCGCGGCCGCCTGCCCCATCATATAGGCGGCTGACTGGGCGCGGATCGAGCCATGGACTTTGGTATCGCTGGAATGGCATCGGCCCGCGACCCAAAGGTTGTTCCAACCTTTCGGCACCAGGATGCTGTAAGGAATGCCGAGGCTTTCGCCTAAGCCCAGGCCGTGCTTGCCCTCGAAATCCTTGGTGAATCGCTCGAATTCTTTCAGGGAGGTATCAGTAGGATGTACGTCTGTCGGCCGATTGTATACGGCGATCTGATCGGGGAACTGCCGCCCTGCCTTGTAGTCTTCAAACGAGAGTTCAAACTCGCCAACTATGCGTCGCGTATCCCGCACGCCCATGACAGGCGCTGTCGTGAGCAATTCGATATCCTCGCATCCCGGCATGTATTTCCGGAAGAACGACTCGTATTCGACCGCCAGCTTCCGTCCGAAGATCATCCCGTCCGAAAGAGATCGGATACTGAGTCCATTCAGGTTGAAGACATGGCCACCGTTGAGTTGAGCGGCTTGTTTCCCGATTTTGTTCATTCCCGGCATAAACCGGTCTGGCTGACTGAAATGCCCGTCCTCGATAGCCTGAAGGAGAAGCTTCTTGGACAGTGCCTTCGCGGCATCGATGCCGCGCCAATCCTCTCCATATGCTTTGTCATCCCAGTTCACGCCTGAGTAAAGGGAGCACAACGTACTGGGGGCGACATCTTCGATATCGCGGAGAATAACCTTGCATTCCGCGCCGCAGAGATCGGACAGAGCGGCGTCGCCCGTCGCATCGACGTAAGTCTTGGCACGAATATAACGATAGCCTTCCACATTGCTGATGACGACACCGTCGATCTTGGTGCCGGTCACTTCCGCGTCGATAACCCGCGTGAAGAACCGCACATCCACACCGGCGTCCTGTACCATCTCATCGAGGAGGCGCTTCAGACCTTCCGGCTTGAACGGCACCCAACGATTCAGCTGGCTGTACAAGTACTCCGGCACAACGTGCGGGCCGAGTTGGCCACGCTGCTGCAGAGCCAGGACAATCTGCTTCATGATGCCACCGACAATCATCTGCTTGCCGTCGGAAATAGGACCGAACGTCGTGACCAGACCAGATGTGCCCATACCGCCAAGGCAGCCGGTCGCTTCCAACAGGAGGACTTTCGCACCCAGACGCGCGGCGCTGATCGCGGCGGCTGATCCAGCCGGACCGCCTCCCGCGACGACCAGATCGAAATCCTCCTCGACAGGAATTTCGCGTTTCAATGTGTACGTGCTCATCTGGAGTTCCTCGGCAAGGGCGGCATGCGCGTTTAATTCAGGCTTTTCTGAAGGTGCCCGAGAGCAGCCTGCACACCGCCTGCCCGATGTGGCGCCTGGCATAGCGCCAGTCCCATTTCGACGCCGGACAGGGTGCCGGCGAGCATGAGATCGTTAAAATCACCAAGATGGCCGATGCGAAAGACGCGATCAGCCAGGCGTGAGAGGCCATTTCCCAGCGACATATTGAATGTTTTCAGAACAGCGGCGCGGAAGGCATCTGCAGAGTGCCCTTCGGGGAAGTAGACAGCCGTCAACGATGACGAATGGTGCGCAGCGTTATTGCAGACCGTTTCCAGTCCCCATGCCTCGACAGCCGCTCGCGTGGCCGCAGCGTGCCGTGCATGCCGGGCAAGGATAGCGGGTAAGCCCTCTTCGTCAAAGATAGCCAGCGCCTCTCGCAATCCAAACAGCAAATTTGTGGAAGGCGTATAAGGAAATGCGCCACTGCGATTGGCGGCCTCAATAGAAGTCCATGACCAGTAGGATCGCGCCATCCGCGCGGTTTTGACTGCAGTCTTCGCCTTGGCGCCGACGGCATTGAATGCCAGCCCAGGAGGCAGCATCAGTCCTTTCTGCGAGCATCCGATTGTTACATCCGCACCAAACCGATCATGGCTGTATGGGACGGAGCCGAGCGAAGAAATTGTGTCCACCAGCAGCAGAGCGGGATGACCGGCCGCATCTATTGCTGCCCGCACTTCGTCGATCTGGCTGACACACCCTGTCGAGGTTTCGTTGTGAACAACACAAACCGCGCGGATCCTATGATGAATGTCCTGTTTGAGGACATCTGAAATCGAATCGGGATTTGCACCGCTGCGCCATGAGCCGGGAATAACCCTGGCCTCGAGGCCAAGGCTTTGGGCGAGTTCGCTCCATAGCTTGGCGAAATGCCCCGTCTCGTACATGAGGACCGTGTCGCCGGGCGAGGTTGTATTGACGAGAGCGGCCTCCCAGGCCCCCGTTCCGGAGGCAGGATACAGATAGACATCGCCTGAACAGTCGCAAAGCTTTTTCATCCCGCTCAGGACGACGCGCGTCAGCTCGGCGAAATCAGGACCCCGGTGATCGATTGTCGGATTGGCAATGGCTTGCAATACGCGGACCGGGACATTTGTGGGACCCGGGATCTGCAGAAAATGGCGTCCAGTCAAACGCGGTCCTCCCCATTGCAAATTTGAATTATGAATGCATAATTAGATTTCAGGAGTCAAGCGAGAGACCTTTTGTGACGATGGATACAACCCCGACCGCTGATGGCATGGTGTCGCTCATTTCCCGGCGCAGCCTTCACGAAGAGCTGGCAGCCCGGTTGCGGGACATGATCACCGAGGGAGCGTTGCCGGCGGGTAAGAAAATCCCCGAGCGTGAGCTTTGCGAGAAGTTCGGCGTTTCACGAACCCCTCTCCGCGAGGCACTCAAGGTCCTGGCGTCGGAAGGTCTGGTCAATCTCAATCAGAACCGAGGTGCAGTCGTAGCTTCATTGACCCGGGCCGACCTCGAGGAGGTTTTCCCGATTATGGGATCGCTCGAAGCCCTATCTGGCTCCCTGGCCTGTGCACGCATGAGTGATTCCGACATCAAGGCCGTTGAGACATTGCATCGTCAAATGGTGAAAAGTTTTGAGGAAGGCGACCGCCCGACGTACTTCAAACTCAACCAGGAGATTCATCGGGCTATATTGGTCGGCTCCGGCAATCAAACCCTCGTCGCCATGCATCAGATGCTGGCGGGGCGGATTCATCGCGCCCGCTATATGGCCAATGACAATCCTTCGCGTTGGCGGGCGGCGGTGGATGAACATGAACGCATCCTCGCTGCTTTGCAGGAACGGGATGGCCCGCGTCTGGCAATCGTTCTGAGCGACCACCTCAGGAACAAGCTTGCAAGCGTGATGCGGAATTTTTCAGCAGAGTAAACGCTAAAGCCGGCGCCGGTTCTAGCTAGCCCTGCTCACGTCTGCCCGTAAGATCGCGCTCGATGACATTGGCTGCCGCCAGATAGGTGCGGCGGGTGAAATTTTCTCCGGTCCCGCGCGCTTCCAGCACATCCCGTTCCAGAAAATATCCGGTCAGGCGAAAGCCATCGGCAACCTCCGCGCGCGATGGCGTGTCGCTCATGGAGAAATGCCGCAGGAAGGACGGCAGCGGCAGCAGCCGATCCTTGTAAGCCTCGCCGGCCTTGCGGCTGACGGCACGGCCGCTCTTCGGCGATACATAGACCAGTTCCTGCGTCGCCCCCGTCGCCGCGCAGGCCGAGAGATCGAGCTGGAACCCCAGTTCCGACAGGATGGCGAGCTCGAAGCGCACCATCAGCGCCGGCGCGACATCGCCTTCGCCCAGATGTTCGGCCATGGCGCTCACCATGTCGTAGAGGCCCTCGTGCGGATCGCGCTCCGGCAGCAGGCGCAACAATTCGCCGATGAGATTGATTCCCGCCAGCGCCAGATGCGAGGCCATGATGTCGGCGGCGCGCAGGCGCACCGGCTCCAGCGCATAGACGCCCATATGCTCCTCCAGCCGCGCCCGCCAGGTGATCTCAACGCTATTGCCGGGCTGCAGGGCCGGCTGCATGCGGCGCGAACGGCCGCCCTTGACCATGCCCATGTGGCGGCCGTGCTCGCGCGTCATCAGTTCGACGATGACGCTGGTCTCGCCGTGCTTGCGCAATCCGATGATGATGCCCTCGTCGCGCCATTCCATGGACGTCAGGCCTTAGTGTGCTGGCGCCAAGCGGGCCAGGATGATCGCCGCCAGGAGCGTACCCGCCATCAGGGCGGCTGAAAATAGCGCCACACCTGTCCAGGCGTTCGCACTCCAGAAGATGCCGCCCAGCGACCCGGCGACGCCGCCGCCGATATAGTAAAAGAGCAGATAGAGCGACGAGGCCTGTGCCTTGTCGCGCTCTGCCAGCGCCGTCGCGAAGCCGCTCGAGATGGCATGCGCGCCGAAGAAGCCGAAG
>Ga0182744_1001966_pt1 | contig 17498 bp, 7 predicted proteins | sample eDN3rd30CKraftMG_FD_128525 | JGI IMG/M metagenome (GOLD analysis project Ga0182744, IMG submission 128525) | Enriched Miracle-Growth compost microbial communities from Emeryville, California, USA - eDNA 3rd pass 30_C Kraft MG (version 2) (version 2) ...
ACGAGCTCGACACTGGTGGTATTGCGAATGTCATCCAGCGGGTTCCGGGTAAGCACCTGAAGGTCGGCCAGCTTGCCGACCTCGAGCGAGCCGAGCTCCCCACCGAGGCCGATCCCATTGGCGCTCGAGATGGTACCGATCCGGATCACGGCCAGAGGGTCGATGCCGCCAGAGGCGAGCGACCAGAGCTCCCAGTGCGTGCCCAGGCCCGGCATCTGGCCGTGCGCTCCGAGCCCGACGTTCCCGCCGGCGTCCATGATCTTTCTGGCCTGCTCGGCCATCTGCGCGAAGATGTACTGATCGTCGCGAAACCACTGTCCACGGCGCAGCGCGCGCCGGTCGACCTCATCGTGCGGCATGAAGCGCCGGACTTTCGCGTCGGAGTGGATGTCGTAGTGCTCGTACCAGTAGTTCTCGGTCCAGGGACCACCGTACAGCACCATGAGATTGGGCGTGTACGTGATTCCGCTGCGAGCCACCAGCTGGACGACGTCATCGTACAGCGGATAGATCGGATATGTGTGTTCGTGCCCGGGATAGCCATCCAGCAGCTCCGTGATGTTCATCTTCAGGTCGAGGCTTCCCTCGGTGGTCGGCATCAAGCCGAGCTCGCGCGCAGCCATTATGAACCACTGGCGTACGTTACGCTGGCCGGTTTCGTACTCCTTCACGGTGTGCGTGTCGTAGTATTCGGAGTAGCGCCGCAGCACGTCGCGCGCGTCGTCCAGGCTCCGGATGTTCTCGCGCGAGAAGACTCCGGGACCGGTCGAATAGATACGCGGTCCGAGTATCGCGCCGGTGGCGACCATGTCGGCGTACGAGAGTACGTCGGTCGTGAAAGTCTGTGGGTTGCGCGTCGTCGTGATGCCGAAGGCCAGGTCGATCATGTACTGCCAGACACGCGACCTGTGTACGCCGCGTGCTGATCCCTGGTGGGCGTGGATGTCGACCCAGCCGGGAATGATCGTCTTTCCCGCGAGGTCGAACGTACGCGTGCCGGCTGGAATCGCGACATCTGCCGTCGGACCCACGGCAGCGATCCGGTTGTCGCGTACCAGCACGGTTCCCCTGTCGATCACCTCGTCGCCCTTCATGGTCACGACGCGCGCGTTTACCAGCGCCACCGTGCCGCGCGGTTTGTCGACGGGGACCACGATCTTCACGTCGACGCGCGACGGCTCGTAGGAAGCGGCGTTCGAGGACGAGTCGGCGTGGAAGGTCTCGCGCGCGGCAGCGACGTCGTACGTGAAGTACGAGTGTCCGAGCGAGTAGTGGATCGATTTCCCGTCGCTCGACCAGCCGATGAAATCACCACCGACGCGTGTGAGGCGCTTCACGGGGAGGGTGGCCGACGACGGGTTCACGATCGAGATGGTGGGCGCATCCCCGCCGGCAGGAGGTACCGGAAAGAGGTACACGTTGTCGGAGACCGTGGCTATCGCCATCCTGCCGTCCGGTGCCATGATGATCTCGCTTGCTGCCTGCGGCGGCGAGGAAGGCCCGGATGTCTGCTGCTTCCACCCGCTCACGCGCACGTGTTCGCGGACGTCGGTGCCGTCGAATCGCATGGAAGTGAGCGCGCGGCCGTCGTAGAAGTACACCCGCTCGCCGTCGCGGACGAAGTGCGGCTGGTGCGCTCCGCTCACCGGCGCGATTACCGTAGCGTCGCCTCCAGCAGCGGGAATCCACACGAGCTCCTCGCCTGCTCCGCGCTCTTCCTCCATGTGCTCGCGCAGCGAGCCGCGCACCGTGACGATCCTGTCTCCAGCCGGGGTGTAGGCGAGGCGCTGGTAGAACGCATGACCTGACGTGAGGCGCTCCGGCTCGCCGCGTCCGGCGGCGCGTATGCGCTGGATGCTGCCGCCGCTGTCGTCGGACCATGTCACGAAGGCGATGTAGCGTCCGTCGGGCGACCAGACGGGGTCGAACTCACCGGTCTCGCCGTGAGTGAGGCGGCGTGGCGTGCCGCGCGGCAGATCCATGATCCAGATGCGATCGAGCGCGCTGAATACGAGACGTGACCCGTCGGGAGACGGGCGCGCGTCGCGAATCTGTTGCACGGTGATGCTGGAGTCCGGAATCTGGACGGCGAACTTGCCGAGGGGCCCGAGCTTCTGTTCGACGAGGGCAGTGAAGGGAATCGGGGAAGCGCTTCCGGACGGCACCTCCACACGCCAGAAGCCGCCGCCAAACGAGATGATTATTGCGCGGCTGTCCGGAGTGAACGCGTAGCCGGGAAGAAGGTCGCGCGAGAAGCGCGACTCCTGGTCGTCACGCTGGATGTGGGGGAGAAGCGTGGTCTCATCCCCGGTGCCCAGGTCGCGCAGCCGCAGCACTGTCGATGTGTCGACGCGAGTGGCGTAGGTGAGCCACTTGCCGTCGGGGCTGAGGGCCGGTCGCATGCCACTGCCGTACGCACCTGTCCGCGCGGCCACCCGTCCGGTTTCGCGGTCGTACGTCGCCACCTGCCAGCCGGGGAACTGGAGGTTGTAGCCCCATCCTCCGCGCTTCTGTGTGAAGTAGAGGTAGCGGGGATTCCTGCCGAACGCCGGGCCGAGGAAGTTCTCCACGGCATTGCGCCCGCGCTCCGCTCCTCCGCCACCGAGCAAGCGGAGGCCCGTACCACCGCGCACGTGGTACATGTAGATGTCGTACGCGTCCGTGAAGGCTGCCGTCTGGAACACGCCGCGAGCCACGACGACGTAGTCTCCATCCGGAGTCCAGACTGGGGACACGTAATGTGCGTTGTCGCCCCGCGTGAACTGCCGCGGGTTTCCGCCATCCGCATCCATGATCCAGAGCTGTTCGGCTCCGCTCCGGTCGCTGGAGAACACGATGCTGGCGCCATCGGGAGAGTAGCGGGGCTGGGCATCCATGGCCGGTCCACTCGAGATCGGCCGCGCCGAGCCTCCGTTCACGCTCATGGAGTAGATGTCGCCGAGGAGGTCGAAGACGATGGTCCTGCCGTCCGGCGAGACATCCAGCGACATCCACGTTCCCTCCGACGTAGTGAAGGAGACGTCGCGCGTGGTTTCGAGCGGGAGGCCGGACTTCCCGGCTTCGCTGGCGGCCGTCCGGACATTCTGGGCGCTTGGGCTGGCCATGGGTGCGGCGAGGCAGATGGCGAGATACGCGGCGAGTGGCCCGGCGCGCAGATGGGCGGCAGCGACGGAGACGCGATGGCGGAGGCTTATCATGGGAGTATTCGTCTCTCTGGTGGATTCGCAAGCCGGCCACGTATGCCAGAAAGGTATACCGAACGGGTCGACAAGTTCCGCCATTGTATAGCCCGGAGTCCGCGTACGCAATACGCGGCCGCGAGCGTCGCCACGAAGGCCATCACGCTTGCGCAAGCGCCCTCGCATGCGTAACCTTGCCCTCGTGCCCACGCGATCACGATCGACGGTTCCGCGCAGAGCGGCGCGCTCCGATACCTCCGGCAGTCACGCCGCCACGTCGCGAGCCCGCGACGACAACGCTTCACGCGTATTCCGCGAGTTGCGCGAATTGATAGTGTGGGGCCAGCTTCCGCCCGGAGCGCGCATCACGGAACGCACGGTCGCCGACCGGCTCGGTGTGAGCAGGACTCCGGTCAGGAGCGCCCTCCACCGGTTGCAGCGTGATGGATTCATCACCACCGCCGGCAACGGTGCCGAGCAGCGGCTCATCGTTGCTCCAATGACGCGCGAAGATGGCGAGGAGCTCTACCTCATGGTGGGGCATCTCGAGGGATTCGCGGCCAGGCTCGCCGCGATGCGACCCGTCGCGGAACGCAAGGAGCTCGTCGCCAGTCTCCGCTCCGTGAACCGCGAGCTGGAAACGGCGCTGCGCGTGCTGCGCGAACTCTCGCGCGTCTTCGACCTGGACCTGGAGTTCCACCGCCTCTTCGTCGAGGCGGTCGCGGGCCCCCGCACGCTGGCGCTTCACCGGGCGATCAAGCCGCAGATCGAACGCTACGCTCGGGCGTACATCGGCGTGCTACTCGGCGAATTGCCGAACTCGCTCAGTGAACACGAAGCGATAATCCGCGCCATCCAGAAGGGCGACGCGAAAGCCGCGCAGCTCGCGACGGAGATGAACTGGCAGCACGCCGCGGAACGGTTGCTGAGCGTCATCGGTCAGTATGGCGAGCGTGGAAGCTGGCACGCTTCGGCCGCCCCGGAGAGCGGTCAGATCCGGCAAGCCGCCCACGGGAAGAGCAGGGGACGCCGCTAGCGCGCGGTCCTTTGGCGCTCTGCAGCCTCACGGGGCGGTCGCAGCGTCGCTAGGCCGGCCGTGCCGATCCGCACCAATGCAGTATCGTTCGCGCGAGCACCTTGGCGCACGTCACCACTTCGTCGATCTCGACTCGCTCGTCGGCGGCGTGTGCGTGTTCCACATCTCCCGGCCCGTAGAGAAGCGTGGGGATCCCGGCGTGGCGCGTGAACAGTCTGAGATCTGCTCCGTACGGGACGCCGCGCAGCGCGGGCAGCCGGCCGGTGAGCTGCCGGTGACATTGACGCAGGGCGCTCACTATAGGCGCGTTCGGAGCCGTTTCGCCCGACTCGAACTGCCCCTCGAACCACTCCAGCACGGGCGTGTGCTCGGAGAGCCAGCTGCTCGCCGATGCCGCTTCGTCCATGGCCGCACTCAGGACGGCGCGCGCGTCCTCGATCGACTCGTCGGGAAACACGCCGAATCGTCCCTCGGCCACCAGCAGATCGGGCACCGAGGAATGCCAGTCTCCGGAGCGTACCGTCCCGATGCTGATAGGCGCGATGTTCGACGGGTCATCGAAGAGTGGATGACTCCTCGTACGGTGGCGTTCCTCATTCAGCCGAACCAGGGCCAGCACGAGCGGCGCGAACTCGTCGATGGCACTCGTGCCACGCGACTTCAGCGCGCCGTGTGCGGCGCGACCATGCACGGTCAGTCGAAACGTGAGCGCGCCGGACTGCACCGTACAGATGTCGAGCGCACTCGGCTCCATGATTATGCACGCGTCCGCGCGATGGCCCCGGACTATCGTGGTGAGCGAGCCGACTCCTCCCGATTCCTCCCCGATCACGCTCTGTAGAAGCAGATCGCCTGCCGGGGCGACTCCCATGGCGCGGAGCGCCTGCACGGCGAAGGCCGCTGCCGCCAGGCCGCCTTTCATGTCGCAGGCGCCGCGTCCGTAGATGCAGCCGTCCCGGAGCTCGCCGCTCCAGGGATCGAGCGACCACTTGTCGACGTCGCCGGGAGGCACGACATCGATGTGACCATTCAGGATGAGCGAGCGACCGTTACCCGTGCCCGGCCATCGAGCCACGACATTCAGCCGGTCGACGAACGGAAATCCGTCGTCGCAGAAGGCAGGATGTCGCTCGAGCTCCGAGCGTTCGGACGATATGATCTCCGTCGCCAGTCCCAGGCTGCGGTACTTCTCGGCCAGAAGCTGCTGCGCCGCCTGCTCCGCTCCCGACATGCTCGGCGTCCGCACGAGCGCCTGAAGAAAACAGGTGAGCTCCTCACGGAGTCCATCGACGGCATCCTCGATTTCATCATCTACGGAATCAGATAGGGAAGTCATTTTGCTGACTGATGGGTTGGTCGATACTTGGCGCGGCGGTCGCGGCATGACGCCGCCACGCCACGTAAGCCGGAATGCCGATCAGGACTACGACGATCCCGCCTGCCGCGCGCTGTGGCTGGGCCATCACCGTATTCAGGACGAGCAAGGTCGCCGAAGCGATAAACAGCAGCGGAGTGATGGGATAGGCGGGGACCCGGAAGGGTCGAGGTGCATCGGGGAGCTTCTTCCTGAAGACGAACACACTGGCCGCGCCGAGTGCGTAGAAGATCCATCCCGCGAACACGACGTAGGTGAGCAACTGCTCGAAAGTCCCGCTCACGGCGAGCAGCGCGGACCATGCGCCCATGGCACATATGGCGAAGCTGGGAGTCCGATAGCGAGGATGCACGACGGCGAGACGGCGAAAGAACACTCCATCGCGCGCCATGGCGAAGTACATCCTGGGCGTCGTGAGAAGGAGGCTGTTGGCCGCGCTGAAGATGGAGACGAGGATCACCGCCGTGACCACCCTGCCGGCCGCGGGACCGAAGAGTCGCGTCACCGCATCCGCGGCGGCGTGATCGGTAGCGGCGGCATCGGCCGCACCCAGCGCGACGATGTACGCCACGTTGGCCAGAACGTAGAGCAGGACGATGATTGCGGTGGCCAGGACTATCGCGCGCGGAATCGTACGCTGAGGCTCGGTCGCCTCGCCGGACGAGAACGTGACGTACTGCCATCCCTCGTACGACCACAGGACCCCGATCATTGCGGCGCCGATGCCGGACGCCAGAGCGGGCGTGAAGCGGTCGGGCCAGATCGGTTCCGATGGTGCACCGGAGTGGCCGAAGGCGATGAGGACGAGCGAGAGCGCCACGAGGGCGATGACCTTGAAGCTGCTCGTCCAGTTCTGAAGCGTCGCGCCGCTGCGGGCGCCGCGCACGTTCACCACTACGAGTATCGCGATCATGCCGACGGCCACGATCCGCGAGCCGACCGCGCCTATGGGAAGCGCCTGGCCCACGTAGCCGGCGAATGCGACGGCGAGGGTGGCCATTCCGCCGGTGGAGATGACGAGGAAGCTGGTCCAGCCGTAGAGGAATGCGGGAAGGGGGCCGAACGCGTCGCGTATGAAGACGTAGAGGCCGCCCGTGTTCGTCTTCATGGCTCCCAGTTCCGCGTACGTGAGCGCCCCGAGCAGCGAAAGCACGCCGCCGAGGACCCAGACGAGCAGGGATGGGCCCACCGCGCCGCCGGCCATCCGCATGACGGCTCCGGGGACGAGGAAGATTCCCGACCCGACCACGGTGCCCATGACGATCAGGACGAGGTCGGTCGTACCGAGCGTGCGGTGCAGCTCTTGATCTGGCATTTGCACTCCGGGGAGCCGGCCCGAACGGCGTGGAGGGGAGAGGGTGGCGACCATCGCCGGCGCTGATCGCCGGACGACGGGCAAAATTACATCGAAACTGGTATACCGCAACGGCTCCTCGATTTGGTATGGCGAACTGGTATCTTGCGTCGCGGGGAACCGCTCGTAATATTGGGCCCACTTCCGTTCCACGAAGCACGATCCGCCGCAGCTACCACCGTACGTCCGCCGCGCCCCGCGCACGGCGCGTACCGTCACCCGCCCCCAACCCACCTCCCGAGGCAGCCATGAGTGGTCCGATAAGGCGCGCCAGAGTGCGCGCCATCAGCTTCGCGCTCGGTCTCGTCTTCACGGCGGCCGCAGCGCAGAGCGCCGCGGCGCAGGCGACCGGCGTCGTCCGCGGCACCGTCGTCGACTCCGCCGGCGGCCAGCCTGTCCCCAGCGCACCCGTCGTCATCGTCGGTACCCGTCTGGGCGCCACCACCGACAACAACGGCAACTACGTCATTCGTGGTGTCCCCGCCGGCGCGCAGACCGTCCGGTTCGCGCGCATCGGCTACGCCCCGACGACCAGAAGCGTCTCCGTTCCGGATGGTGGCGAGGTCACGGCCGACTTCACCGTCGCGCGCAGCGTCATCGAGCTCGAGGAGATCGTCACCACCGCCACAGGCCAGCAATCACGCCGCGCGGTAGGAAACGTCGTCGCCGTCATCGGCGCCGACTCCCTCGTCACCGGGAGCGGCATCACCTCGGCCACCGAGGTCCTCACGTCGCGCGTGCCCGGCGTCACCGTGGTCCAGGGGTCCGGCACCATCGGTGGCTCCCCGAGCATCGTGATCAGAGGACAGACCAGCGTAGGCGCGTCAAGCGATCCTCTATGGATCATCGATGGCATGCGGATGGTGGCCGGCGATGTGAATCGCAGCTTCACACAGAACGGAAACAGCACCATCGGATCCCTCAACATGCAGGACGTCGAGTCCATCGAGGTGATCAAGGGTCCGTCCGCAACGGCGCTCTACGGCACCCAGGCCAACAACGGCGTGGTGATCGTCAAGACGAAGCGCGGCAGCGCCGGCGGCACGAGCTGGCGAGCGTGGGGTGAGTACGGCCTCAATGATCAGCCGGTAAACTGGCCGGCGAACTATCGCAGTTGGGGGCGCAACATCGACGGTGTCACCGGACTCCCCGCCGGCGCGGCGGTCCAGTGCCGCCCCTCGCAGAGCGCCGCCGGTCAGTGCGTGGTCGACAGCCTCACGTCGTTCAGCCCCTTCGAGAACAGCGAGACGACGCCATTCGGCGACATGGGCACGCGCAGGGCGCTCGGCGTCTCCGTGTCGGGCGGCACCGACAAGATTCGCTACTACACCTCCGCAGAGCGGACCGAGGAGGTCGGCCCCTACACCATGCCCGACGGCGAGATCGACCGGCTCACCACTCTGCTGGGCAGCAGACCGAGCGATGAGCAGATCCATCCCAACGCGCAGACCGAGATGAGCTTCCGCGGAAACTTCGACGCGCAGCTCTCGCACAACTCCGAGATCACGGTCTCCAGCGCGTACACCGACCGCAACCTCCGTACGCCGTTCAACGGCAGCTTCTTCCAGGGTATCCAGATCCAGGGGCTCACGGCTCCCGGTTATCGAACAGCCTTCAACGGCTACGCCGCGCAATACCTCGGCGACATCATGTCCGTCCAGCAGCCCGAGACGGAGAAGCGCTTCACCGGGAACGTCGCGTACACAATCCGCCCGATCGACTGGCTCGATGCGCACGCCACGCTGGGAATCGACCGCAGCGACCAGAGCGCCGAGCAGTACGCGGCGGTGGGCGAGGGTACCAACGGCGGGTGGGGCCAGCTCAGGGGACGCAACGGCGGCTACCGGAAGGCGCTGACCGACCTGGCCCGTTACTCGGTGGACGTCGGTGCCTCGGCACGCTTCGCGGTGAGGAGCGATCTCTCCTCCAGGACGTCGGTGGGAGGACAGTGGTTCAAGGACGATCAGTACGAGGTACAGTTCTCGGGCTACGGACTGGCGCCGGGAACGAAGACGATTCCTTCCGCCGGCGCCAAGACCATCGACGCCGAGGGAATCCTCCAGCGCGCCTCGTACGGGATATTCCTGGATCAGCAGTTCGTGTGGCGCGATCTGCTCTATGTGAGCGGCGGCGTTCGATACGATGCGGCGAACGTGTTCGGGCCGGAGGCCAAGCGGCCGATCTATCCGCGGGCGCAGGCATCGTACGTCATATCCGACGAGGACTTCTTCCCGTCCGACGGCTTCATCGACAGGCTGCGGCTCCGCGCTTCATGGGGCAAGTCCGGCTCGGCACCGGGGCCGACGCAGGCGATCGCGGTTCTGCAGCCGCGAACGGTGCAGTACGCGGGCGCCACTCTGCCCACGCTCATGCTGGAGAACGGCTACAACCCCGCGATCAAGCCGGAGATCACGTCGGAGCTCGAGGGTGGCTTCGATGCGACCATCTTCGACGAGCGCGTGAACCTGGAGTTCACGCTGTACCGGAAGGCGAACAGGAACGGTATCACGAACTCACTGCTCGCTCCGTCGCTCGGCACGGCCACGCTGTATCCGATCAACGTGGGCCGGGTGGACAACAAGGGATTCGAGTACGCGGTGGACGTCCGTGCGCTCGACATTCCCGCGCTGAGCTGGGATCTGCGCGTTAGCGGCTCGCACAACACCAACGAAGTGATCGTTCTCAACGACCAGCCGCTTCCGGCGCCGGCGCCGCAGCGGACGATTCCTGGTTATCCGATCAACGGCGCATGGGGGCGGCCGATACTCGGCTTCGCCGACGCCAACGGCGACGGGATCATCACCGAGTCCGAAGTCACAGTGGGAGCCGACTGGGCGTACATCGGTCCGGTCCAGCCGGTGGATCAGACGCAGCTCACCAGCACCTTCGGCTTGCTCGACCGGCGGCTCAGGCTCACCGCGCTCTTCGACTACCGCGGGGGCAACTACCACTACTTCGGGGGCGGGCGCGACCGCTGCAACGGCGGAAGCGCGTTCGAGGCGAACGATCCGAACGCGCCGCTCGAGCTCCAGGCCAAGTGCGTTGCCGCCACCACCGGAGCGCGCACCACCTGGGGATACATCGAGCCCGCGGACTTCATCAAGCTGCGCGAGCTGTCGCTGAACTTCGACCTCCCGCGTTCGCTCGGCCCCCTCTCCCGGATCCCGGGCGGCACAGTCTCGCTCACCGCGCGCAACCTGGCGACGCTCTGGAGCAAGTATCCCGGGCTCGATCCGGAGGCCGGCGGACAGTTCAACGACAACTGGATAGTGCCGCCGCTCCGGTACTTCCTCGCCCGCGTCACACTCACGTTCTGACCAGAGGCCTACAATGCGAGATATCATCGATCACGGGCCGCGTACGTCAGCGCACGATACAGCGGCCGGAAAGGCGCGGCGCCCGCTCCGGCGAATCGCCCGTTGTGTGGCGCTCGCCGCGCTCCTGACCTCCTGTAACTGGGGCGACTTGCTCGACGTCACGACCGACATGGTAACGCCGACTCAGGCGGCCAACCCCTCGGGAGCGCTGGCCATGAGGGCGGCCGCGCTGCGCCAGTTCGCCGTGTTCACGGCAGGAGGGCCGCAGGTCAGAGCATGGCTGATGGATGCGCTGTTCACCGATCAGCTCATAAATGCGCGGCAGGACTTCAACGCCATCGATCTGCGAAGCTGGCCGGAGGAGAATAACCCGCACGGCGTCAACGTGTGGGACGACTACTCCAGCGTCAGATACGCCGTCGAGACGGCGATCGACGCCATGCATCAGTACCTTCCCGACGACGATGCCACCGGTTCGCTCGTCGGCGAGCTCTACGCCATTCGCGGCCTCAGCACGAGCATCATCGCGGAGATGTACTGCAACGGCCTCACGCTCTCGTCGTTCGACGCGAACGGCGGCGCGGTGTACGACATGAACGTGTACACGAACGCCGACCTCTTCGAGCAGGCGGTGGCCGACTTCGACAGCGCCCTGACCAGTCTTCCGGCCAACGACCCTCTTCGATTCCTGGCGCGTATCGGCAAGGCTCGCGCGCTCGTGGATCTCGACAGGCACGCCGAGGCCGCGGCAGTGGTGCAGGCGGGCGGCGATGGCACCGGTTCGCCCGAGGTGCCGACGGATTTCGTGTACAACGTCGAGTACTCGACGGCCTCGGTCTACAACGTCATCCCCGATTACGTCCTCAACGCCAACTTCGGCCTTCCGCTGAACGAGACGCTCACGGGACCGGGGAAGGAGACCGCGAACGGTCTCGACTACGGCGCCGACCCGCGCGTGCGCGCGCAGCCCTTCCTCCGCAATGGCCAGGACGGCAGCACTCCCATCTATCCGCCCGGTGTGCCCTGGTCCAGAGACTTCAGCAGCCCGTTCCCGGTGGCCAGCGGCGTCGAAGCACGGCTCGTGGAGGCGGAAGCTCAGTTGAAGGCGAGCGATCCGTCGTGGCTCGGAACGCTCAACGATCTTCGCTCGCGCGGAATCGACATCTCGGGGCTGGCGCTCGATGCTCCACTGTCATCGCTGGCGGATCCCGGAACGCCGGATGGGCGCGTCGATCTCGTGTTCCAGGAGCGGGCGATGTGGCTGTATCTGACGATCCACCGCTGGGGTGACATGCGCCGTCTCATCCGGCAGTACGGTCGCGATGCCGGGGATGTCTTCCCGAGCGGCTCGTACTTCAAGGGCGGTACGTACGGCACCCAGATAGTGGCCTACCCGCTCGCCGCGGAGCGCAATCATCCCGCGTTTCACGGATGCCTGAACGAAGACGCGTGACCCGCGTTTCGATCGGGGCCGCCGCTATGAGCGGCGGCCCCGATACTTTCCGTTCGCTGTGGTCCGTCACGGTCGGGCGAGCGAAACTTCGTCTCGTCACGGCGGTCATGCTGCTCGGCGGCGCGGCCGCGGCCGTGTCGATCTCGGGCTGCACGGCCGGTCCCGACTCGGCCGGCGCGGTGAGCTGGCCAGCTTACGGCAACGATGCCGGAGGGTCGAAGTACTCGCCGCTCGCTGATGTGAATCGCGACAACGTAGCGCGACTGGCGGTGGCGTTCACGTGGGAGCCGCACGAGAGCGCCATCCAGGAGGGGCCGGGGCAGAAGCCGGCGCGCCCCGGGATGTTCCAGGCCACTCCCTTGGCGGTCAACGACACACTCTTTCTTTCCACGCCGTACAATCGCGTGGTGGCGTTGGATGCTACAGATGGTCGCGAGCTGTGGAGCTTCGATCCCCAGGCGTGGAAGACATACGGCCAGCCGAACGTCGGCACCGGCTTCGTGCACCGCGGAGTTGCGACGTGGTCCGATGGCAGCGAACGGCGCGTGTTCATCAACACTCGCTGGCGCCTCATCGCGCTCGATGCATCAACGGGGAAGCCGGTCTCCAGCTTCGGCACCGATGGTGAGGTCTCGATGCTGGAAGACCTCTCGCGCGTGGTGCGACCGGAACACTTCGCGAGCTCGTCTCCACCGGTCGTGTGGGGAGATCTCGTGATCGTGGGCAACGCCGTCGGCGATCGACTGGCGTATCGCGGCGATCCACCGGGCGATGTGCAGGCCTTCGATGCGCGCACGGGGAAGAGAGTGTGGCGCTTCGAGACCGTACCGCGCCCGGGCCAGCCGGGCAACGAGAGCTGGGAGAATGACTCGTGGAAGTACGCGGGCCACACCAACGTGTGGGCTCCGTTCACCGTGGACAGCGCGCGTGGCCTCGTCTACCTGCCGGTGGGCACGCCGAGCAACGACTGGTACGGCGGCGAACGGAAGGGGAACAACCTCTTCGCCGAGTCGATCGTGTGCCTCGATGCGCGAACCGGCGAGCGGGTCTGGCACTTCCAGGTCGCGCACCACGGCCTGTGGGACTACGACCTTCCCGCTCCTCCGAATCTGGTGACGGTGAAGCACGGCGGGAAAATGGTGGATGCCGTGGTGGTGCCCACCAAGCAGGGTTTTCTCTTCGTCTTCGACCGCTTGACGGGTGAGCCACTGTGGCCGATCGAAGAGCGTCCGGTGCCGGGGAGCGATGTCCCTGGAGAGCGCGCTTCGCCCACGCAGCCATTTCCCACGAAACCGGCTCCGTACGCCAGGCAGGGATTCACTCTCGATGACGTGGTCGACTTCACGCCCGAGGTGCGGAAGGCGGCGCTCGAGGAGATCGAGAAGTACAGGATCGGGCCGCTCTACACGCCACCGTCGGAGGCGGGCACGGTCGTGGTGCCCGGCGCCATCGGCGGCTCCGGATGGGGCGGAGCGTCCATCGATCCGACCACCGGCTGGGCGTACGTGAAGGCTACGAACTCACCGGCGCTGTTCCGCATCGTGAAGGTCGAGACTCCGAGCGACACCATCGACGCTCCGTACATGGTCGACCTCACGACATCGTCGCTCGGCGTCTCTTTCCGCGATGGCCCGGAAGGGACGACGCGCGCTGCGGGTCGGCTGCCGATCAACAAGCCGCCGTACGGAACGCTCACGGCGATCGATCTCAACACCGGCGATACCAAGTGGACCATACCGCTCGGCGACTCGCCGCGCGTTCGTGACCACCCGGCGCTGAAGGGAGTTGCGCTGCCGGAACGGCTCGGCGTGGCCGGATCTCCGGGCGCGCTGGTGACGGCGGGCGGCCTGCTTTTCACTACCGGCGGAGGTCGCGTTCTCTACGCGATAGACTCGCGCACGGGGGCGTACCTCGCGGAGTGGGAGCTGGGGCAGATCGGCTACGCGAATCCCATGACGTACAGGACCAGCAATGGCCGGCAGTACATCGTGATCGCGACGGGTGCAGGCGCCACGGCGAAGCTGATGGCGTTCGCGCTCGGCGAAAACTGATACATCGGGAGGAACGAGATCATGTCGCGTTCGGCAGCAACCTTTTCCGGCCGGGAGCCGGTGCGTTCGATCTGTCTGTTCGCGGCGCTGATCGCGTTTCAGGCGTGCGCCACGGGCGGCTCGGCGCTCGCGCAGCGCGGCGGTGGCGCGGGCGGACGGAGCGCCGCGCCCGACACCCTCACGCTCCCCACTCCACGCTCGCTCCACTTCACGACCGATGAAGGGACGTGGATGTCGGTCGACGTCGCGCCGAACGGCTCCACGCTCGTCTTCGATCTGCTCGGCGACATCTACACACTCCCGATCGAGGGAGGGAAGGCGACGCGCATCTCTGGTGGGCAGGCGTTCGACGCGATGCCGGCATACTCGCCCGACGGGCGAAAGATCGCGTTCGTGAGCGACAGGAACGGCGCTCCGAACCTGTGGGTCATGAACGCGGACGGCAGCGGCGCGCGGCGACTGAGCAGTACCGAGGGCTTCGGCTACGACTACGTCTCGCCATCGTGGACGCCGGATGGATCCGCGGTGCTCGTTTCACACAACAACGGGCCGGCTGCTACCGGGCTTTCGCTGCGCGGGTTCACTCCGTTCGAGCTCTACCTGTTCATGCTCGATGGAGGGAGAGGGCAGCAGCTCACGGGAGGCCGTTCCGGTGGCAATGCGGCAGCGCCGCGGGCGGGGCCGGGTGCTGCGGGAGGCGCGGGTCATCTCGGTGCCCGCTTCGCGGGGAAGGATCGTATCTGGTACGCGACGAGCCGCAGTTCGCAGTTGTACACGCTGGACGTGGAGTCGGGGCTGGTCGTGCGGAGAACGAACGGTCAGGGTGGAGCGTTCCGGCCCGTTCCGAGTCCGGATGGCAAATGGCTCGTGTATGCCACGCGACGAGGCGACACCACGGCGTTGCGGCTACGCGATCTCGCTTCGGGTGACGAGAGCTGGCTCGTAGCCGACGCGCAGCACGATCAGCAGCAAACGAAGCCGACTCGCGATCTCATGCCCGGAATGGCTTTCACGCCCGACAGCCGGTCGCTTGTGGCGTCGTACGGCGGCAAGCTATGGAGGATCGCCGTACCATCCGGCCGGGCCACCGAGATTCCGTTCACCGCCGACGTGGACGTGAAGATGGGAGCGTCCACGCAGTTTCAGTACACGATGGACGACTCGCTCGTCGCGGTGCGACAGATCCGCTTCCCGCGGATCTCGCCGGATGGAAAGCGCGTGACGTTCGTCGCGCTCGATCGCGTGTGGGTCGCGGACCTTCCAGCCGAACGCCGGCCGGGCGCCACGCTCGAGGCGCGCAACCCTCGCCGGCTTTCCTCGTTCGCTGTCAGCGAATACGCCCCGACCTGGTCACCCGACGGCGGGACTATCGCCTTCGTGACGTGGAACGACAGCACCGGCGGCGACATCTACCGCGTCCAGGTTGACGGCGGAGCGCCGGAGAAGATCTCTGCCGCGAGCGCGTACTACGAGAAGCTCGCGTACACACCGGACGGCGACAGGCTGCTCGTCGCTCGCGCATCGAACGCGGACCGCTTCGAGATAAGCGAGCAGGGCTTCGCGGGGCAATCGGACCTCGACGCCGATCTGATGTGGCTGCCGGCCGACGGTGGCGAGGCGCACGAGGTCATGCGGCTGGAGTATCTGAACCAGCTCGACCCGCCGTTCTATGGAATTCCCCACTTCGGTCCCGATACCGGCAGGTTCCTCCTGTACGACCCTGATCAGGATGGCCTCTTCTCGCTGCGGCTGGATGGCTCCGACCGGCGCCTGCTCCTCCGCGCGAGTCAGCTTCCCTGGAACAGCTCCGGAGCTGGCCCGGCCAACGACGTGGTGCTCTCGCCCGACGGCGGCCACGCGATGGTCCTCGGCATGCAGAACGCGTATCTGGTCACGCTGCCGCCGGGCGGCGCGCCACCAACCATCTCGTTACAGCGCGTCGGGAGCGGACCGGTGCCCGTGCGCCGCCTGTCGGAGATCGGAGCCACGTACGTGGGCTGGAGTCCGAACGGGAAGACTCCGTTCTACTCGATCGGCGCGTCGCTCTTTCTGTACGACATGGCCGCGTTGGACGCCGCCGAGCGCGCGGCGGCCGGCACCGGTAGCGCGTCCGCGGCGTACCGGCCCACCCGCGTCGACATCCGAATCTCGGTGCCGAGCGATCGGCCGCCCGCGGACAGCGCGATCGTCTTCCGTGGCGCGCGGCTGATCACGATGAACGGCGCCGAGGTGATCGAGAACGGAGATCTGGTGGTTCGCGGCAATCGGATCGTCGGCGTCGGGAGGCGCGGCAGCGTGAACATTCCCGCGGGTGCGAAGGAACTGGATGTCTCGGGGAAGACGCTGATCCCGGGCTACGTCGACACGCACGCGCACATGTTCTCCGTGGCATGGGGCCTTCACCGGACCGAGCCATGGCAGTACTACGCGAGCCTGGCCTACGGCGTCACCTCGACTCGCGATCCGCAGACCGGCACTTTCGATGTCATCGACTATTCGGACCGCGTGGCCGCCGGCGACATCATCGGCCCCAGAATATTCACCACGTCGAGAGCGGTCTTCGGGAACGAGGACGTGAACTCACTGGCGGATGCCCGGAACGTGCTGCGCCGGTACTCCGAGTTCTTCAAGACGGAAACGGTGAAGATGTACGCGGTTGGCGACCGCCGGCACCGGCAGTGGTTCGTACAGGCTGCGGGCGAGTTGAAGCTGTCGCCCACCAACGAGGGGGACGCGGACTTAATGCTCGACTTGACACACGTGCTCGACGGTCACGCTGGTGAGGAGCACACGCTGCCCACCTATCCGCTCTACGAGGACGTCGTCCAGCTCATGGTTCAGAGCGGAGTGACGTACACACCGGCACTCATCATTTCGTACGGGGGACCCAACCTGCAGGAGTACTTCACTTCACGCTACGATATGTACTCCGAGGAGAAGCTGCAGCGTTTCTGGCCGCGAAGCTATCTGGAAGCCAAGGCGTCTTCGGCCCAGTGGCACCGCGACTCTTCCTATGCCTTCCCGAAGTATGCGAGAGAGGCTGCACGCATCGCCGCGGCCGGTGGGCACGTTGCCGTCGGCGCGCACGGGCAACTTCAGGGGATCGGCTACCACTTCGAGATGTGGGGGCTCGCGATGGGCGGCATGAAGCCGCACGATGTGCTCCGGTCCGCGACGCTGGTGGGAGCTCGTGGCATCGGCCACGTGCGGGATCTGGGCTCGCTCGAGGTCGGGAAGCTGGCGGATCTGCAGGTGCTCGACCGGAACCCGCTCGACGACATCCACAATACGAACTCGATACGGTACGTGATGAAGAACGGCCGCCTCTACGATGCCGCGACGCTTGATGAAGTGTGGCCGCGCCAGAAGCTGCTGCCCACGAACCAGTGGTGGATGGCGCCCGAGCGTCGCTGATCCGGACGCAATTCCGTCGCTGGTTCCATCGAAGCTGCTCCGCTTCGACGGCGCTGGCGTCACCAACCGCAGGCCCTGCACGAGATCATCATCGATGTCACGTCTTCGACTCGCTACCTGTGCTTTCGGGATTCTCTTCGCCGCTGCCTGCTCGAGAGACGGCGGTGCCGATCGAGCTGCATCGGAACTGGCCGTTGTCAACGCTCGAGTGTGGACCGGAAATGCTGCTCAGCCATGGGCTGAGGGCCTGGTCGTACGCGGCGACACGATAGCACTCGTCGGCTCGAGCGCCGATGCGGAGCGATTGGTCGGAGAAGAC
>Ga0182744_1001968_pt1 | contig 17488 bp, 14 predicted proteins | sample eDN3rd30CKraftMG_FD_128525 | JGI IMG/M metagenome (GOLD analysis project Ga0182744, IMG submission 128525) | Enriched Miracle-Growth compost microbial communities from Emeryville, California, USA - eDNA 3rd pass 30_C Kraft MG (version 2) (version 2) ...
GGAATTGCCTTTTTCCTGATAGGCAATACTTAAATTAGCAATACCATGTCCGACCGAATCGACCACCTTGCCGGAGAGTACGGTCTGTGCTCGTATAGTTACCGAAAACAAAATAAGTAGAAAGCATGCAAATAGCCTCACCATCATCAGTTTATCCCCTTCACATATCAATGCACTATGGCGTCGTAAAGTTCTATCCAGTTGTTGTCCTGTTCGGCCCGCTTTCTATCCCGCTCCAGTCCTGATCTACGCGATTTTTCATCCTTTGGCCTGACCAAGCCGGATGCTTCTTCTATTTTCATCCGGTTCCGGATATAGTATTTTTTGTTGGCAAACACCTCTTTTTTCTGCATAAAATCAGGAGGATCGTTCCGGTCAAATTTGACAGTCACTTTTCTTTGTATCTTCCGCAGAGACCGGAGATTAAAAGACCATTGTTCTTTCGAGTCATAGACCTTAACGATTAAGCCAGGAAGTCCACGAAATTTATAGGGGCCATCGTTTATTGGCACCTCAGGGGCGAACCAGGCAATCCATTTTCTACCGCCAAAATCTGTGGTTGCCTGTTGGCATTTCATCCCGCCAATGGTAATTGTATCTGGACTTATTTGCCAATCAAAGATTTTCTTTTCTATATAAAATTGCTCTTTATTAAATCCCAACTGATAATCCTCCTGTGTAATGATGCTATCGGCTGTCTTGTATATATAATAGTTAATCGGTGTTTGGTTCGCTCTTATTAAGCCAAAATTATTTGTCGATGACTTCCCCTCCAGGCTTGCCTGCAAGACGGAGTCGAGTACACCTCGTTTCTTGGCGCGGAATACAGACTCATCGGGGTTGACAAGCAACTCCATCTCTTCCTCCTTAAATTCGTTATTGTTACTGTCGGGCAGGTAGGTTAAACGGTAATCTACCTGTAATGAATAATCAACCTTCCTTACGTGGGGCTTGGGAGCATAAAAAAAAGTAAACAGAAAAAAGCTGAGATAAACGAGTTTGGTCATCTTATAAAGAATTAAAAACGAGGCAGGAATTACCGGCCTCGATTATAACATAAATTCAACCAACATTACAACAAAGATAGAATGCTCGTCAAAGCGAAATGGACATATCATAACAAATGTGTTAATTGAAAAGGCTTTTCAAAATTGGTACTTAACACAAGTATAACGTATTTCTTCAAAAAAGGCAACTTTTTATACAATGATATCCAGCCCTATTCCTTACACTACATTCAAAAAAACAAACAAAAGGAGTTATTCTTAATGTGACATCAAGATAAGAAAAAGTTGAAAAACACATTCTACTTCAACAAAAAAACCAAGCCGCGTTATTTAGAACATTACTTAAAAGTCAAGGTACGAATAGTATATCTGTGATATAGATTTCCTGAAGACTTTATGTATCGATCAATGGGTGAAGAGCGGCAATTTTTGACATCGCAAATGCGATATCAAAAAAAGGTCGCGGCAGTAAAAGAACACGCTCTTATGTTTATACCGAGCATGGAGTGTTTAATGCTAATGTTTAGAACAAATGAACGGTTTTCGTCCTGACTGATCTGGTTCCTTTTTGGCCATACCAGTAGGTCGTTGCTGCGACATCTGCCGTACCGTTATCCCAGCCCAGCATCTCTACATTAAATCGAAAATGTTTATGAAAAGGTACGACATCCAGGTTACGCGTTCGGGTAAAGGTATTCTGACCAAATGAATCAGCGTTATCTGCCCGCGGCGCATTGGCAAAGGGTGTTTGATATAAAACAACCGGTGCCCACGAAGTATTGTAATAGTCTTCCAGTCCCGTACCATATTCAGATGGAAAGGCTTCGTTATCAACCCATAATTTTTGATCCCCTTCACCATACCATTGGTGCATATGATTGTTGACGGCCAAGGTCTCTCCCACAAAAATTCCGCGCCCTTGAATCACATCCAAATCCCACTCAATGGGATGGTCAGCCTCGGTTTTCCTTATAGGCACATGCTTATCTGAAAACCAATCGGCATGGAAGTACAAACTACGGTTGTCCCATTTCCAATGCCTCACTCCCATCTCTAAGGTCACACCCACCTCCACATCGCTCTTGTTTACCACAGCAATCTGGGCATGCTTCCGATAGGGCATCACCCAGCGACAACTGAATGTCGCCTGAGGCACTACGTCACGATACCAGCTATGAACAGCACCATTCCCCACACCACTCCCAAAAAAATCGCTTATCGGACAGTAAACCGTTTCCTCTCCGTCAAAAGATGCTCGAATATAAAGTTGTCGCAGCACATGGTCTGTATACAGTTGTTTATTTAAGAGAGTAATGGTCAACGACTGCACAGCGGCAGCCCCGCGTGGAAGCGCAATTGAGAAAGCTTGCTTAGGTACTACATGGCTTTTTTTACTAATAAACTTTTCCTCATGGTTTATTTGCGGATGTAACAATTGATCATCCACCTGTTGGATCAGTTCTCTATTGGCGTTAAATACAGCGTCACTAAATGTTTCTACCTCCGTTCCCTTTTCGTATTTCCTAAAATTGATTTGATAATAGCGCGGTTCTTTGATCGGATCTTCCGCATCTTCCCAAGTTACTTTGCAGTGTTGAGCATAAGGTAAAGGTAGATATAAAGTGCTCCCACCTTTTTCCAATGGCTCATAGCTAGAATGGGGAGCCAATAAAGCTTTTCCCAAAGAATAAGGAAATTTCATCAAATCATAAGCGGGAATAACAATCTGCGCATCAGTCGCCCCATCAAAATAAATCCGGAAGGTTCCAGCACGTTTAAAAGTAGTTTCCCAAAAGCGCACAATAGCTCCGGGGCCTTCCTCATCCATCAATACATATTCTTTTCTCCCAGCTATTTCCTCAACATGTATAAATTGCGAACGATCGTCGTTGGCAAACCAACCAGCCTGATTAGGTGAAACAGCATGTCGATCATAGCTACTCACCTGCTTCAAGACAAACGGCGTTTCTGGAAGTCGGGCAACCGCCGAATGGTCGACCAGCTCACACAATAAAGAAGATAAAGTAATTTTATTTTGAGCAAACGCACTACCAGTTGTAAGTAAGAGCATACAAAGCACATACAAACGTATTATTGTCGGTTTCATCATGCAAAGGATGTTTTCAATGTATATTCTACCATTGGTTATCGCTTCAAAATTAATAGAAACACGCTTTTACACACCTCAATATTGTATCAAAAATCTTCGGAATCGTATTTATTTCCTTACCAGTAAAGCATTCATCCGTTACACAAGAAGTGAGAAACAGACTAAAGCAATTATTCGATCAAGTGCTAAGGCTCAATAGTACCAAAATAAACACTATCTGAAATCGTATCCTTCCAGGTATTCCGGAATGCTCCATATACATGGATGGTATCATCGGTAACATCCGATACATCTTCTTCTAAAAAGTCCTGCTCATCTTTCCTCCGTGCACCGGCATCCCGAAAGTAGCGGTACTCAACGCCATCGTACAAAACGATCATCAAGCGATCATTCGGGCTCTCATCACCTGACAAATCCCACCGTAAGACAATCCGATTGTTTTCCCTTTCTAAACGTGCATTCGATGGAGGGGCTAAGGGGCCTTTGGCGACCAGCACCTTTGCCGGATCAATATAGGGTTGGTTATCCGCGTCATAGGCAATAGCATTTTTAAACGCATGAGATTGTGCCAATTGGAACGCACCGACCTTGCTGCCCCGGGGCGCCTCTCGCTGAAATCCAAATTTGACAAAATCTTTAATAGGCGTTAGAAATTTGGATACCGCAGTCATCCTGGCCCGGTTCAGGAGTTCCAAGGGTGTCGGTTTTTTTTTACGCTTGCCTACCGAACGCATCACGGGTTGCCCGTTCAATTCGTAACCCACAACTGGGCCTACCTTACCGGAAAAAGTTCCGATGATTCCATTTTTTGCTATGGCCATTTTATTTTGGTTTACAAAGATGAATCACTCGCCCTTGTTAGGAGGTCGAGTCGAGACCAATATACGATAAAAAAAGGATTAATTATGTATTAATAGAGATATAATAGAGTACTAATAGAGCTATTACCTCTGTTTACACTCTGTTATACCTCTGTCAACCCCCTGTTAATCCTCATAAAATATGGACTATACTTTGATGATGATGCGCATGAAAAATAGATGAAGAGACGGTTAAATTAAACTCACGCATAAAAAAATCCCGAACGCTTATCAATCACGTTCGGGATTTTATATCTTGCTTTGTTCAGCGATTACTCGCTTAACTTGATATCGCGGGTAATAGCGGTATTATCTCCGGATAGCTCATTACCGTCAGGACCAACCAATGTTAATTTAACACTCACATCACCTTTAGGAGCGCCTGTAATCTGATAAGGGCCCCATTTATCCAAGGTAATGGTGGTATCGCCGATTTCTACTTTTACTTTATTACCTGATGCCGATAAGTCGGTGTTCACTAAATAAAAGTCTAACAATAAGGCTTCGGTGTCTTTACCTTTATATTCCCCTTTTGGACGGCTATAAAACAAAGCCGCATCTGCCGGAATGGGTAATTCTTGGTATTTACCATCGTCGGTAATCTTAAAGTGCTTTAAAACATAAGCTTTCGGCTCTTTAATAGACTCATGATAAGAACGAGATAAGAAAGACAGTAGGTAATGATCAGTACCTTTCTTTAGGCTCACGCTGTGTTCTGGTTTATATAACGCCGCATAAGGTTTGTTATCCAAGATAAAATGGATATGCTGCCCTTCAGCAGAATTAGCCATATGCTCGGCATTGTGATCAGCCGTATGCTCCGTTAATGTGAAATTTTTCACATCATACTTTACTGCTAACGTCACCGAGTCGTCTGATGTACCAGGCGTAGCGGCGATAGAAGATATTGCTAAGGATGCCCCCGGAAACGCTTTCGAATCTGCTACTGGAGTAATAGCGATAGGAGCAACAGTGTCTGCCATGGCAGTACTATCCGAACCATCACCTGCGTTATTTCCTGTTTGATTGCAGGAAGATAAAGAAGCTACCATCAACGCACTGGCAGCTAAAGCCATAATTTGAGATTGGAATTTCATTTTTCTATTTTTTTTCAATGAGCATTAATAGAGATTGATATGATTACTATACAGCTAAGTAACGGATTTGTTTAGAAAAGTTCTAAAAATAATGTAAAAATAAAGTGATGTACATTTCTGAGATCTTTTAACAGGTTCAGGATGATAAGTTTAGCAAAACCATGCACAACAGGTTATCTAATGAGTTCATATGGTTTCTATTTTTCATAAACAACTTCAAAAGCAAAGTAATATGGGACGACTACGTGTTGATAATTAGCTGAATGTTAACAAATAAACCATTTAAAATTGACAGTTGCCTAACATAAATGCCTTAAATTAGCACAGAGCAGACGAAAAGACAGGCAATTAATTTCACTTAGTTTACCCGAAACCATATGATGACCTGGAAAAAATTCAGCGGTGAACCCATCCGCAAACCACTTTTAGATGAAGTAAGTACTGCCATCGCTAAAGAATATGCTTTAGGCAATAAACTGAAAGTTTGTATAGGCACTGATTCCCAAGTAAAAGGTACCGCGACCGATTTCGCAACTGTTATTGCATTTATCCGCGAAAAAAAGGGTGGTTTTATGTTTATCCATCAAGAACGCTCCATATTAAAAATGAGCATTAAAGAGCGGATGTTGGCTGAAGTACAACGATCTATTGAGACGGCCTATACCCTGTGTGATTTGTTAGACCGTTATCATGTCGAACTGGAAGTGCATGCCGATATCAACACCAGTCCAATGTTCAAATCCAATCAAGCATTGCATGAGGCGATGGGTTACATCTTGAGCATGGGTTTTGTATTTAAAGCCAAACCGGAAGCCTTCGCAAGTTCTACCTGTGCAAATAAGATGGTACAGTAGGTGGCAAGCGTAAAGCTATTGCCTCTTTTAATTAACTCATAACGGGCAACTCGTAACACACAACTATGAACGGCAGCGTACAAAGCGCTCCACACGCACGTTTACCCGCTGTCCTAAAGCATAGTTGCCGGGAAATTTATTAATAGCCCTTAAGGTAAGTTGTTCATAACGCAAGACCAGCTCTTCAAAAAAGCCTTTGAACAGGATTGCTTCTATTGTGAATTGACCAGCTGTGGCTGCTTCAACTTCAATCCACTCGGGATGAATGAATACTTCCTCGCCTGCTGTTGGCGACAGAGATAAAACAGTATGGACATCAGTAGCTGTGAGCACATTACTTTTGGCCAATAAACTCGCGGTATAGGCATTGGGTGGATGATTATATAAGACCTTTGGATTACCGTTGCCCATCAATTGTCCGTCTTTTAATACCAACAAGGCATCAGCCATGGCCAACACCTCACTGGGATCATGCGACACTAAAATAATGGTGAGGCCCATCTCGTCTACAATTTTCCGAATGTCTTTTTGTAGATGGTCTCTAAAGGAAGCGTCTACTTGATTAAACGGTTCATCCATCAACAAGACCTCTGGGCCACTTACCAAAGCCCGTGCAATGGCGACACGCTGTCGCTCACCACCGCTCAAATCGACTACTCGTTGTTTGGCTAAATGCAAGATGTTTAGGTTTTGCAAGGCCACTTCGGTTTTATGCTGTTTTTCTTCTAAGTTGGTATTCGACAAGCGAGATGCTACATTATCCCAAACATTGGCGTACGTGTTTAAATCGTCAAAATGTTGGGAGACCAAACGCATGGCTTCATGCCCCGGAATCAGCTTATCCTCTGGATTGGGAAGTTTCCACCCACGAACGCGAATCTCCCCTGCATCAGGCTTGAGCAGTCCATAAATAGACCGTAATAAAGTAGTCTTTCCACTTCCACTTTCACCAATAATGGCGGTCACTTTCCCTTCTTCAATATCAAATGAGAGATTAGCCAAACCCAAGCTATCTGGTTTATCCGAGAAGCGTCTGGATAAATGTTCCACGTGGATATAGGCCAATCCAGATCGCTGTTCGTCTGTTAGCCGAACAGCACAAGTTGAAGAAGAAGAAGAATCATTTGCCATCAAAACCGTTGCACATTAGAGCAAACGAAGATATGAAAAAAGCGTAAAGCTTTAAAGCATAAAGCGAAAAGAAGATTGCTTCACTCCAAACCCGTGGCCTGCCCTTCAGTTCGCAATGACTCTCCAAACACCGTCTCTGCGAAGCCATCGGTTGTGCAAGCCGAAGCAGTCTCCTCGCAACCATCAACTGGCAACTGGCAACTAAAAAAAGAACATCAAACCAAATGATAGATTGCGTAAACCTTCTTGCTGTGGACTGTTTTCGAACATATCATTGAAATAATATTTGGCATACAGTCCTACCCATTGGTAACCTATACGTGCAAAAGCACCGTAACGGAACTTCGTGTAGTTGAAATCGTCTTTTACTTTACGTTTACCTTCTTCGCTACTTTTAAATTTCTGGCTGCCATTCAGCAAAAATCCGCCGATTGGGCCGTAGGCTATGCGTAAATCCCGATCGGGACCAAAACGATGTTCAAAAGTGATCGGAATACGCAGATAGCTGGAACTGAAGCGGTTTTTATCGTAGTGGATATCAGATTGCTGCCAGGATAAAGGCGTTGTGTTACGATCAAAGATAACATCGTTCTTTAAACGAATATGGGTCCAATCGAAGCCGGCCGACATGAAGAGCCTGAACTTTTCGTTAAAGCGATACCCAAATTGAAATACATCAAAGCCTACGTTGATGGTTTTCCATGTACGGTTCTTAAGAAAGTCGTTTTCTGGACTGAGTGTGAAACTTCCATTATCCATTAAGGTGGCCAGACCTAAATCAAATCTGGAGAATGTAATGCCTAATATGACCTTGGGCTTTTTGCCTTGAACCCGCAACATACCCCGATCTTCGTCATACCGGGTACTGTCTACTTTTTCAACACTCAGCGTGTTATCTTGGTCACTTCCCCAAACAACATGTATTTTTTTCTTTTTACCCGCACCTTTTACCGTATCCATCACAGTGGTATCCTGTGCTTGTGATAAAGAAATCAGGCCATTTTTTTTGAGGTCATCATGGCCATAGGCAACTCCGCTCATCCATGCGGCAGTTAAACAGGTTAATAAAATATGTTTCATTTTTTTAGTATTTAGATGTGAGATTTTAGATATGAGATGTGAGATTTTAGATGTGAGATATAAGGTATGGACATAAAGAGGTCTATACTCGCAACGCGCAACAGACAACTCACAACTAATAAAAGTCTTGATACTTGATATCATTTTACTTAAAACTGATCACTTATAACTCCATTACAACCTTATTTTCAATGCTTTAAAATTAACGGCTACCTTAATGGTTCCTTCTTCGTCGCTGGCAAAGGAGATGATTTTCTCGTTGCGGGGACTAACCGATGATGCGACGTATTCTAAAATATCGCCTGCTGCAAGCTCCTTTTTGTTTTTAATGCGCTTCATTGGCCCACCAGGCACCGTATCTTCAAACGGCTCTCGCTGAGCCATTTCGTGCTGTGCAGGCATGGTTTCCATATCAATCGCCGCTAAATCAGCTGTTTTGATTTCATCTGCCATCATGGGATGCGTGATTTTTACAGCTTCCGACATAGGTATTGCATCATCGAACGATGCTTTTATACCGGCATCAGACTGCTGTGCCATCTGCTTCGGCATGGCGCTTTCCTTTCTCGCTTTCGAAACTTGTTCAACTACCCTGCTGCTTTCCTTATTGTTGGTTGCATGGCTGCGCTTTTCTTTTGCTACTGGCTCCGCAGAAACAACACCTTTTCCTTGATGCGGCATCTCTTGTTGCTGCACCTTTTTTGCCGTTAAATAAACAACTTCCGTAGGTCTATTGATATAGAACATGATTGCTCCTACAACCAAAACAACTGCGGCCGCTACCTGAATCCACCACATGCTACGGCGTTTTTTGTGCAACATAACCACGGGTTTAGATTCCGGCTCCAATTGGGTTTGAATATTTTTCCAAATATGCCCCGGTACAGGAGGGTCAAATCCCTCCACCTTATCTTTAAAAAATTGGTCGAATTGCTTATCCTGCATACGTTCCATAATTACCCCCTCTTTCTATCATATACAATTTATTCTTAAGCCATGCTCTTGCGCGCGACAATTGTGATTTAGATGCTCCTTCGGTGATATCTAACGCATCGGCTATCTCTTTATGCGAATACCCCTCAATAGCATACATATTAAACACCATCCGATAACCGTCTGGCAACTGTTGAATCAATTTCATCAGGTCGCCCACTTCCAACTTATCCATATCAAATGTTTGTTGTTCTTGATCAAACACGTTGTCGATGGCCACTGTTTGATGTTTCTTTGCATTTCGCCGATAAATTTCAATGGCCGTATTGACTATAATACGACGAATCCATCCCTCTAACGAACCCGTTCCCTTGAACTGGTCAATCGACTGAAACACTTTCACAAATCCACTTTGCAGCATGTCCTCAGCCTCAAAATCACTCGTAGCATAACGCAAACATACACTGTACATTTTAGATGCCAAACGATGGTACAACATTTCTTGTGCCTTTCGTTCGCCTCGCCGACAGCCTGCTAACAAATCATCTATTGCGTAAACTTGCTCCAAGTGTATGTGTTTTATTATGCTAGATGTGAAGTTAAGGAAAAGGGTTGCATGTTGTTGTTACTTTTTTTGTAGTAAGTTGTAAGTTTTAAGTAATACGTTATAAGAGCTTAAAGCGAAAAGTGGAAAGTTTGTTAGCCGTCACTTATAACTTTTCTTATTTTTGGTTGCTGGTCGTTCGGTGAGACTGCTTCTCTCGTTTGAGACGAGATCGCAGTGACGGCACTATGCACGTCATTACGATCCGCCAGCAGGTGGAGAAGTAATCTCTTCGCTTTAGGCTTTGTGTTCTGGCTTTTCGCTCTTTTTTTAATTTTGAATTTTTACTTTGAAAAATAAATTTTTTACCATAACCGAAGCTAAACTGCGTCGATTTACGGAAGATGTATTTTTAGCGATGGGCTGTTCGGAAGCCCACGCTTCTTTAGCCGCCGATGTGCTTGTACAGGCAGACCTGAGGGGGATAGATTCCCATGGAACCGCCCGCTTAAGCGGCTATGTACGTCTATGGCAACAAGGAAGGTTGAACCCACAACCGCAGATGAAGGTAGTTCATGAAACGGCTACGACGGCTACAGTAGATGGTGACCAAGGTTTGGGGCTGGTTGTTGCTCCTTATGCGATGGAAATTGCGATCGACAAGGCCAAACAATACGGTTCAGGATGGGTCGCTGTACGCAACTCTAATCATTTTGGCATTGCCGGTTATCATGCCTTAATGGCGGTAAAACAAAACATGATCGGCTATGCCATGACCAATGCCAGTCCGTTGGTAACGCCCACATACAGCAAAGAACGCATGTTAGGGACCAACCCCATTTGCTATGCTTTCCCAGCAGGCAAGTATCCACCCGTAGTGGTCGATATGGCTACTTCTGCTGCTGCTAATGGAAAATTGGAAATTGCCCAACGAAATGGCGCTGCTATACCATCCGGTTGGGTACAAACAGCTGCTGGAGCACCTTCCACCAATGCTCATGAACTGAAACAGGGCGGTGCTCTTTTACCTTTAGGAGGTGATAAACCGCACGGAAGCCATAAGGGTTTCGGATTAAGTGCCACCGTTGATATCCACAGCGCTGTCCTTTCAGGCGCCAACTACGGCCCATGGGCACCTCCTTTCGTGGCCTATCTACAGCCACATCCACATCCGGTTGGCCTAGGATTAGGACACTTTTTAGGAGCCATGCGGGCTGACGGATTTAGACCCTTGACCGAATTTAAGCAACATATGGATCATTGGATTGAACGATTTAAACAGGCAGAACCCATCCAACCCAATCAGCCGGTAATTATTCCTGGAGAGCCTGAACATCAAGCTGCACAGGAACGAAGCATCCAGGGTATCCCTGTCATTGATGTTGTTTGGGCCGATCTAGAGCAGCTGGCAGCCAACTTAAAAATTAACTTTTTTTAATGCTTTTAAATTATTTTATCTATAAAAAAAGCAATTTATGTAAGTTTGGCATTAAATCTGAAACAATCCTGCTAAATTAATTATGCCAGCTAAACAAAATCTTTCAAAACATATTTTGTTGAAAGCAGCAATGGCTTCGTTATAGAAATAGCAAAGGAGTTCAATGATTATCTCAGTAAACAAAAACATTAAATCGACCTTAACACTATGTACCGCTCTGTTTTTCGGTATTTTAATGGCTAGTTGCCATTCCGGTTCTACAGACGGCGACAGCGAAAACGACAAGCGTCTATCTTTACCGGTATATTTAGTGGATACAGGTACTGCGATCACGGTACGCGATTATCTTGGAACCATTGAAGGTAAAGTCAATGTAGAGATCCGTCCACAAGTTGAGGGCATCTTGGAGAAAATCTATGTGGATGAAGGTGCGTATGTTAAAAAGGGGCAAAACCTATTCAAAATAAATGAACAGCCCTATTTGGAAGCCCTCAAAAATGCGGTAGCAGAAGAAACGGTAGAAAGAGCCAAACAGAAAAATGCGCAATTAGAAGTAGAGAGCTTAAAACCATTGGTAGAAAATGATGTCATCTCTGATGTAGAGCTCCGTACGGCAGAAGCCAACAACGAGGTAGCCAAAGCTTCCGTGGCGAAAGCGGGAACAGCTGTTGCCACTGCCAAAATAAATATGGGTTTTACCAATATCAAAGCTCCTGCCGATGGTTACATTGGCCGCATTCCGAAAAGGATTGGTAATTTAGTTACCAAAAGTGATTCGCAGCCGCTTACGATCCTATCAGATACCCGCGATGTATATGCCTATTTTTCTATGAGTGAGGCCGATTTCCTGCACTTCACTAAAGGTGGCCGAGCAAATGATTCACTCGCTCATAATGACAAACTGATTCCTTTCGTGAGGTTAATCTTAGCTGATGGGACAGAATATGCAGAAAAAGGTGTGGTTGATGCCATAGATGGTCAGGTAAACCGCACCACAGGTGCCATATCGTTACGGGCTACTTTCTCTAATCCAGATGACATCTTGCGGCAAGGAAATACCGGAACGCTCAAAATGGAAGAGCGAAAGCCCGGCGTATTGCTGATACCACAGGTAGCAACCATTGAATTACAAGACAAAACTTTTGTATATGTGGTAACAGAAAACAATACCGTGAAGATGCAAGATGTCGTCATCAGTGGCGTGAGCGGTACCAACTATATTGTTAAAGAAGGTTTGAAGCCGGGCGACCGGGTTGTACTTTCCGGCTTCGATCGCCTGGAAGATGGTTTGGCCATCCATCCCGAATTGCAAAATCCAAAACGCGGTTAATTCAATAGACAGATTCCGTTTGGACATTCGATTTGTCTAAAAAATCAAAGAAATTATGCTAAAAACCATCATAAACAGACCTGTTCTAGCTACTGTCATATCCATCATCTTGGTTATGTTGGGCATTGTGGGGATGATGCAATTACCAGTGACTCGATTTCCAGAAATTGCACCACCAAGTGTCAGTGTTACGCTGTCATACCCTGGTGCTAACGCAGAAACGGTAGCTGAGAGTGTCCTTTTACCCTTAGAGGAGGCCATTAATGGCGTAGATAACATGACTTATATGCGCTCTACCGCCAGCAATACGGGTTCTGGAAGTATTAATATTTTTTTTAAGGCAGGTACCAATCCCGATCAAGCGGCAGTAAATGTACAAACCCGTGTATCCAAAGCGGCCAGCCAAATTCCAGCAGAGGTAAACGAAGCAGGTGTCAGTGTCATGCCAAAACAGAACGGTGTGATCATGACCATGAATTTATATAGCAACCATCCGGACACGGTTTACGATGAAACCTTTCTGCAAGCATATGCCTCGATCAATATCACACGCGAATTACTTCGGGTTTCTGGAGTGGCTGCTGTTAACCGCATTGGCGCACGGAATTATGCCATGCGTACCTGGCTTAATCCAGAAAAATTAGCTTTGTATGGATTGGTACCCCAAGATGTTATTACCGCCATTAAAAATCAAAATTTTGAAATTGCTCCCGGTAAATTTGGTGAAGATTCGGAAGAGGTATTCGAAACAGTATTGAAACATCGTGGACGATTTAGCACTCCACAGGAGTATGAGAACTTGGTTATTAAAACCAACACCGACGGATCGGTACTCTACTTAAAAGATATTGCCCGCATTGAATTCGGTTCATCGAACGTCGGGGCCGACAACAAAGTGAATGGTTTCCCGGGTTTAACCATGAACATTGTACAGACCAGCGGCTCCAATGCGGTAGAAATAGACGGACAAATACGTAAAGTAATGGAGCGGCTACAACGTTCTTTTCCAGAAGGGATCAAATATGAAATCACCTATAGCGTCCGTGATCAGATTGACGAATCGATCAGCCAAGTGAAACATACCTTATTTGAAGCTTTTTTCTTGGTATTTGTTATTGTGTTTATCTTCTTGCAAGATTTCCGATCCACCCTCATACCAGCCATCGCTATCCCCGTTTCCTTGATAGGTACGTTCTTCTTTTTACTACTTTTTGGCTTTTCCATCAATGTATTGACCATGTTTGCACTGGTATTAGCCATCGGTATTGTGGTAGATGATGCCATCGTGGTAGTAGAGGCAGTGCATCAAAAGATGGAACGAGCGGGTCTATCTCCTCGGAAAGCCACCTTATCGGCTATGAGCGAAATCACGGGCGCCATTCTATCTATTACGATGGTCATGGCTGCGGTATTTCTCCCTGTAGGTTTTATGGAAGGTCCTTCAGGGCTCTTTTATAGACAATTTGCCTACACATTAGCCATTGCTATTTTGATATCGGCTTTGAATGCCCTTACGTTGAGCCCGGTTTTATGTACACTTCTATTAAAGAATGCCCATCACGACGAAAAGGAACGGGAATTAAAAGGAAATAAACTTAGTCATTACTCGCGAAAATTCTTCGATGCCTTCAATGTGGCTTTCGACTCATTGACCAATAAATATATTCGCTCATTGAATTTCTTACTGAAGAAAAAATGGTGGAGTTTGTTGGGGTTGGCCATTGTTGCAGCTTTGGGTTTCTTATTCATGAGCCGGACACCTGCTAGTTTTATCCCCACCGAAGATGATGGTTTCATCACGTTCTCGATGGCCATGCCGCCCGGAGCGTCTCTAGCACGTACTACGGAAGTGTTGCGGAGAGCTGATAGTATCATTCGCACGCGGAAAGAACTTTCTGGGATGACCACCATCTCAGGTTATAACGCCATTGATGCAACCGCTAGTCCGGCGTTTGCTGTGGGGTATATTAACCTAAAGGAATACAAAGAGCGAGGTCAAATAAAAGACATTAACGTTTTTATGGATACCATCCGTAAAGACTTATCACAAATTAGTGAAGCAACATTCAGCGTTTATCCCCGCCCTACTGTACAGGGATTTGGAGATTTTAGTGGTTTGGAATTCGTCTTACAAGATCGTTTAGGGGGGACTTTTGCTTCCTTTAATAAGGTGGCCGACAATTTTATCAGTGCTTTAAAAAAGCGTCCGGAAATTGAAGCCGCGTTCACACCATTTAAAGCGAATTTTCCGCAATATCAGCTTGACATTGATTTTGTGAAAGCGCAGGCGTTGGGCGTAACAGCAAAAGAATTGATGACAACCATTCGAGGTTATTATGGTCGGGTTCAAGCGGGCGATTTTGTTCGCTTTGGACGGCAATATCGTGTATACATCCAAGCAGATGCTCGGTTTACCAATGATCCCGAGTCATTCAAATCGATTTTTGTCAGGAATAAGTCGGGCGAAATGGTACCGGCCAACACGTTAATTAAGCTAAAAAAGGTATATGGACCCGAAACGGTGAACCGGTATAACCTGTTTAATGCCATCGCTATTAATGCTAGCCCAGCTGCAGGCTACAGCACTGGAGATGCGATGAAAGCGGTAGAGCAAGTAGCAGATCAGGTATTAACAGCCAATTATAGCTACGAATGGACCGGCATGAGTTTAGAAGAGACACAGTCCAGCGGCCAAACAGCACTTATTTTCACACTGAGTATCTTGTTTGTTTATTTCTTATTGGCGGCGCAGTATGAAAGCTATATCATTCCCTTAGCCGTTTTATTATCGGTACCCGTTGGCTTGGTAGGTGTCTATACAGCCATCAATTTATCCGGTTTGGAAAATAACATCTATGTACAGGTTGGATTGATCATGCTCATTGGTCTACTGGCTAAAAACGCTATTCTGATTGTAGAATTTGCTATGCAGCAACGCCGGAGTGGTTTAACCATCTTAGATGCTGCGCTAGAAGGTGCACGTTTACGACTTCGCCCCATTTTGATGACCTCATTGGCTTTTGTAGCAGGATTGATTCCCTTGATGTGGACGGTAGGACCTTCTGCGCAAGGAAACCATTCTATTAGTATTGGAGCGGCTGGCGGTATGCTCGTGGGTGTGACGCTCGGTATATTTATTATCCCCGTACTTTACCTCATATTTCAGTACTTGGATGAAAAAATAAAATCAAGGATGAATCAGGAAGAAGATGATGAATAAATTAACATGTAGGATGAGTAAAAAAGCAATAAGCATCTGGGTAATAGGGATCGTAGTTGCTAGTCTCTATGGCTGTAAAGTGGGTAAAGATTACCAGCGCCCGCAGCTTCAGCTACCTGAAAAATATAGAAATGAGATCGAACCTGCTGATTCGGTGGGTATTGGCAATATATACTGGAAAGATTTTTTTGTAGACTCTACCTTACAGACCCTCATTGATACCGCTATTGTATATAATTACGATATGCGCAAAGCGCTTAAGAATATTCAAATCGCTAACCAGCAAGTATTACAGGCCAAGGCCGAGTTTCTACCCGAAATCAATGCCAATATTGCTACCATGAACCGGCAATTCCGCTCTAAAAATTTCTATTCTACCCCTACTGCCAAATGGTATGAAGAACAAGGGAAAGAGCCGCCTGCTAATATGTATACTTATACTCCACAGAACAGCAGTGGGTTAAGCCTGAGTTGGGAATTGGATATTTGGGGCAAAATCAGACGATTAAATGAAAGCACATTAGCTCAATACCTACAAACCTATGAGGCACGCAAGCTCTTACAAACGCAATTGGTAGCCAATGTAGCCGAAGGTTATTACAACTTGCTGATGCTCGATGCACAATTGGAAGTAGCCCATAGAAATCTACGTTTAACAGATAGCACGTTGAAAATTGTAAAACTGCAACGCGATGCAGGCAAAACAACTTCATTAGCCATCCAACAAACCCTATCACAACGCTTGGCAGCCCAGGCACTCATTCCACAATTAGAACGAGAAGTGGTTATTCAAGAGAACAGTTTACAGGCGCTGGCAGGGCAATTGCCAGACAGCATCAAACGGAATGCATCTTTAACCGACTTCTTGATCGAAGATTCTGTATCGGCCGGTGTCCCGCTATATATGGTCAGTCACCGTCCGGATGTAAAAGCATCGGAACTCGCCTTACGCGCAGCCAATGCGAACGTAGGGGTAGCACAAGCTTACCGCTATCCTACGCTCAGCATCGATGCTGAAGGTGGTGTCAACAGTATGCTTCCGGTTAACTGGGTCAAAATACCCGGTTCGCTCTTCGGAGGGATCATTGGCAGCCTCACCGCGCCTATCTTGAATAAACGTAAATTAAAAACTGATTTTGAAGTAGCTAAATTAGAGCGAGATAAAGCGGAATTGGATTTCCAGCAAATTGTCTTGGATGCTATTAATGAGGTAACCAACAGTTTGATTACCATTAAAAAGCTCCAAGAAGAATATGCCATCGCCGAAGAACGCGTAAAGGTAACCCAATTGGGCATCAAGCAAGCGAATTTGCTTTTTAAGGCCGCTAGAGCCACCTATCTGGAAATCATTACTGCCCAGCAAAATGCCATCGATAGTGAACTGGAGCTCGTTAGCCTGAAGCAGCAACTGCTATTAGCCCGTGTAGAGCTTTACCGAGCACTAGGCGGTGGATGGCAGGGGTAGATGAGTTGCCAGTTGTGAGTTGTGCGTTGCGAGGATAAGACACACGCAACGCACAACTCACAACTGGCAACCAATCAGTGGATGCCCATAAAAATCCGGTTCCATCTCACTTTGTCGAAGAATGAACCTTTATCATCCAGGCTGAGCCATACAAATAATGCCTTACCCACGATGTGATCTTCTGGAACAAACCCCCAAAAACGAGAATCTAAGGAATTATGGCGATTATCTCCCATCATCCAATAGTAGTCCATTTTAAAGGTGTAGCTCGTCGTTTTACTACCATTGATATAATAGCCATCGGCCTTCTGTTCAAAGGTATTACCTTCGTAAATAGCTATTGCCCGTTCATAAATGGGTGCTGTTAAACTATCTAAAGTTACATTCCAACCTTTATGCGGAATAATAATGGGCCCATA
>Ga0182744_1001969_pt1 | contig 17485 bp, 16 predicted proteins | sample eDN3rd30CKraftMG_FD_128525 | JGI IMG/M metagenome (GOLD analysis project Ga0182744, IMG submission 128525) | Enriched Miracle-Growth compost microbial communities from Emeryville, California, USA - eDNA 3rd pass 30_C Kraft MG (version 2) (version 2) ...
AGTTATAAAAGCGTAAAGTTAAATTGCCTGATACCGGTTATTGAAGGTCAGACGGTGTTGGTCAGTTTTTTTCGCAGCTATTTTATGTTCTTCACGAAAGCATCCTCAAAATTAAAAAATATGCAGCCAAGGTATGTTTTTATTGAATTAAAAATCTATATTAAATAATACATGACCCTTTACTTAAAATTTTGCGTTATTAATTTGGCGGTTGGCTTAGTTTTATGCGGGTTAAGTTTTGGCCAACAGGCCCAAATACTAAAGGGTATGATCAGTTCGCCATATGATAATACCATTAACCTAAATGCCGTTCAAATAAAGAGCTCAGGCGGTGCTTTCAGCCATGCAGATTTATCAGGAAAATATAATATTGCGGTAAGGCTTGGGGATACCATCCGGTTTTTTTATAAAAACAGGCTGGTGGATGCCTACTTCTATTTGCAGGTCAAGCCCAATCCAACTTATGATGTAAAGATAATAATGGATGAATCCGCTAAGGCGCACGAACTCGCCACCGTTAAAGTTTATGGCAAAGGTTATAAGGAAGATTCTCTTGCACGCAGGCGTCGGTATGCCAATCTTTACAATTACCAGGATCCTGAACTTAAAATGGGCAATAATAAATGGTCATCGTATGTCAATGCAATGGGGGACAAAATGCAGCTTAATACCATGGATAAAAAAATCAGCTTGCTGGATGTAAGCTCCCTTGCCAGCGTTTTTAGTTTTAAAAAGCGAAAACAGAGAAAACGTGCAAAGCACTTTGCCGAGGAAGCAGAACAACTCGCTTATATACGTCACCGGATGAGCCTGAATAAGGTTGAAAAATATGGACACATCCATGATGAAGATTCACTGAAAGTTTTTATACAGCGCTATCATCCAGATTATGATAAACTTAAAGCGATGACAGATTTTGAGCTCTCCCAATATATTATAACACAGGTTAAGCTGTTCAGAAAACAATTGCCAGCTAAGCGTTCAAAATGATTAGTAATACGCCTTAAAAAAATCCGTTGGGATTAGCTGATCTTAAAAATTACAGATAATATCCCCAAAAAATCCTGGTGATTTTTTAAATAAAGCGTGGAAAATCTATTAATATTTTGACTTTACGCAAAGCCCGATCATGGTCAAGAAGCTTTAAGATTGTTAGCTCCTTAAAATTAGTGCAGTTCGGAAATAATTACTTAATGGTTCGTTGTTGCGGCATGCTTACGGAGTTGCGAAAGTGTTGCCTGCATATCTTTGGACAAAGGCGCTTCAAAAACATAATTCTTATCCCCAAATTGAAACCTTATTTCTTGGGCATGCAGTGCCAGTCTGCCCATTATAGGCCTTTCTTCCATTTCTTTTTTAGCCAGATTGAACTTCTTTTTAATCGTGGATAGCAGCAGCGGTTTCCCCTCACCGTAAATGCTGTCACCTACGATGGTATGGCCCAGATAACCACAGTGGACCCTGATCTGATGGGTCCTTCCGGTAAAGATCCTGAACCGTACCAGGCTAAAACCTTTAAAAATCTCCAAGGTCTCATAGGCTGTTTTCGACGGTTTGCCTTTTGCGTGATTAATCATCTTGCCACCGGCCGGATGTTCCATAATGCCTGTTTCTACAATACCTTGCTGTGGCATCAGGGTGCCTTCCAAAAGCCCTACATAATATTTCTCCACTTCCCGGGTCTGGAACAATTTGGAGAGGGTTTTATGGGTCTCAGGGTCCCGGGCAAATAAAATGAGGCCACTGGTGGGTTTATCCAGCCGGTGGACGGTATATATTTGATTGTATTTTTGAAGCAGTAAATCTTTTAAAGAAGGTTCTGACTGTTTTCTGTCAGGTACGCTTAAAAGACCAGAAGGTTTGTTGACAACAATAAAATAATCATTCTCGTGTAGAATCTCAAATCGCATGGGCCGTGATAAAGTATAAATATTAAACCAGAATTTTAAATAGTATTATAATCAAAATCCACATACAGGAGGCTTAATTTTTCTCCTTTCGGGTGGTCCTGCCCTGCGGTTTTGAGGTGGGGCTTTTGGCATGCTCCTTTGCCAGACCTGCCGTTGCTTTACTCGCCTGTTTTCTTATAGGACCTGCCTGATCCCTGTCACGGCCGCCGTCAGCTGCTTTATTTCTTTGCTTGTCACCATTGACTTCCTTATTGGTCAATGTTCTTGTCCTTTTGGCTTTTTTAACAGGTGCATTCACGGTTTTTGATTTCGTGGCAGCTCTTGATGCGGAAGGTTCTGCGGCTTTTGTCCTTGGCTTTGCCCTGGATGCAGCGACCTGATCAACTTCTTGGTTATCTGCTTCGGCATCGGTTTGCGCAATTTTTTTCGACTTTTTGGTTCCTCCGGCATTCATGAATTTCAAAAGGCGTACTTCCTTTTCTGAAAGGTAACGCCATTTGCCCCTCTCCACATTTTTTTTGGTCAGGCCGGCAAACATGACGCGGTCCAGCTTTTTTACCTCATAGCCCAGATGTTCAAAGATCCTGCGGACAATTCTGTTTTTGCCACTGTGGATTTCAATCCCAACCACTGATTGTCTTTTGGTTCCGGGTATCCCACCTGGTCGGCTTTGATGTCACCATCTTCCAGTGTAATACCTGCCGCGATGGCTTCCATATCTTTTTTGGCCACCGGGCGGTCCAAAGTAGCCTCATAGATTTTTTTGACCTCAAAAGAAGGATGGGTCAGCTGTTGGGCCAGCTCACCGTCATTGGTGATCAGTAATACGCCTGTTGTATTTCTGTCCAGTCTTCCCACCGGGTAAAGGTGTTTTGCTTCCTCTACATCCTTAAACAGATCAAGGACCGTTTTTCTGCCTTTGTCGTCTTTGGTTGTGGTGATATGATCTTTGGGCTTATTGAGCAGAAAATAAAAATGTTTAATTTGCAGGTTCAGCTTTTTCCCTTTTAATTTTACGACGTCTTTTTCTGAAACTTTGATAGCCGGTTCAAAAACGATATCGCCATTCACTTGTACCTGTCCAAGTTTAACCAGTTCAGCCGCTTCTCTTCTGCCACAAACACCTGAATGGGCGATGAACTTATTTAAAGGCATGGTATCATCTTCTGTCCGTGCAGTTTTTGCGTTTGACGCATGGCTGGCATATTTATCTGTCTTTTTTGAAACAAATTTATTGTCCGTGCTCTTATCCCCAAACCTAACGCTCTTTTGAGGACGGTCACCTCCATTTTGCTGTTTGGCCGAATCATTATTACGCCTGCTGTCATAGCGGTTGTTTCTGTTTTCCCGGTTATCGCTCGTTTTGCCATATGATTTTTTGGTCGGGCGATCCCCATTTTCTGGTCGGCGTTCCCGAAAGGACTTGCCGCCACGGAAATTCTGCTGTTCATTTTCCGCATTATAAGCCGTATTGCCTCTTTGCTTTTCCAGCTTCTGGCGCCTGAACTCATCCCCTGCGGCGCGCAGCGCTGCTTTGGATTTGCGTTTTTCCTGCCGGTGTTCTTCTTTAATCTTTCCGGCTGATTTTTTATTGATAAATTTTTCAAATCCAAGTTTGCTCATGGGATTGGTTATTATAATAGTACTAATTTAGAGGAGGGGCTGGACTTTTCAGCGACTGGCTCCTTCTGGGACTTCCATTTTATTTGCCTTTATTGGCTAATTGACCGCAGGCGGCATCTATATCTTTACCACGGCTACGTCTGAGCCTGGCATTCACTTTATGGGCTTCAAGGTAACGCATAAACAGATCTGTGCTTTCTTCAGAAGGTTTGCTGAAATTGCTTTGTTCGATCGGATTATATTCAATGATATTGATCAGATCTGCCGGAACCTGCCGGTAAAGTTTAACCAGCTCATCCGCATCTTTGGTACTCTCATTAAAGTTCTGAAAGAGGATATACTCAAAGGTGACATGCTGCTTGGTTTTCTTATAATAATAATTGAGCGCTTCCGTGAGTGCCTTGATATTATTGGTCTCATTGATGGGCATGATCTGGTTGCGCTTTTTATCACTGGCCGCATGCAGCGATAAGGCGAGCTTGAATTTAGCCTGGTCATCTCCAAGCCTGGTGATCATTTTGGCCACGCCGGCAGTAGAAACCGTAATGCGTTTGGGACTCATGCCCAGACCATCGGGCGCAGCGATCCTTTCTACGGCTTTTAGGGTATTTGTATAATTTAACAGGGGCTCTCCCATACCCATAAAAACTATATTGGTCAGTTTTTGCTGGTAATGCTGAAGGCTTTGCTTGTTGATCAGGGCAACCTGATCAAAGATCTCATCGTAATGGAGATTGCGTTTTCTGTCCATAAAACCTGTCGCACAGAATTTACAGGCAAGACTACACCCCACCTGGGAGGAAACACAGGCTGTCTTTCTTTCATCCGTAGGAATCAGGACGCCCTCCACCATATGATGGTCAACGGTCATAAATCGGCTTTTCAAGGTGCCGTCCTCGCTATGCTGTACGAGCTCGACACTTAGGGCAGGAAGTGTGAAATTTTCTTCTAATTTAGCCCTGAGGGCTTTTCCCAGGTTCGTCATTTCACCAAAACTACCGGCATGTTTACTCCAGATCCATTCATATACCTGACCGGCCCGGAATTTCGGTTCGCCCGATGCCAGAAAATACTGTTCCAGCTGCTCTTTGTTCAAATGCCGGATATTTTGTTTTACCCCATGATTCATCCCGCAAAGATAGACCCTTAATTTGTTAATTCGATTTATTGTCAAAGGATTTGCCAGCTTAAACCTTAAATATAATAAAATTTTATGATATTTGATGCCGCCGGGTGATCACTTCACCGTTCAAAGTAAAAGGAAAAGAAAGCCTTTTGGGTGCCAATAATGGATTTATGAGCCGTCATTAAAATGCAATGCATTGATTTATAGTATTTTTAGGTGTTTATTGAGTTCTGCTGGAAAGAATAAAGAAAAAATAACACCTTGCCCGCCTTTTTAGGTCGGGTTATTATCCCTCTCCACAGGGCCGGATAGGTAAATTTGAAACTTTGTTCACTTTTATTTTTTTACCTTTGGGCTATGAAACAACATGGTCTAACCTACGGTAGAAATGTCGGTCAGATAACCGGTCAACTCGCTGGAAGTATTGTAAGTGAAACCAATCCCAGGCCTTGGGAGCAGGAGCACGAAGATACGATGGTAGCGACCGAGTCGCCCCTGCAGCTGATTATCTGGAACGACCATTTTAATACTTTTGAATGGGTAATTACCGCCCTCATTGAAGTTTGCGGCCATTCTGAACAGCAGGCTGAACAATGTGCTTTTATTATCCACACCAAGGGCAAGTACGCAGTCAAAAAGGGAGATTATGATACCCTGAAGCCGATGTGTGACAGAATTACGGAACGGGGTATCGGTGCCACTATTGAAGCAATCGTATAAGAGTTGACTGTTTCCTGTTGTTAATTAATATTTTAAAGTACTTTTCAAAGAAGGTTCGCCTTTTCTTTTTGATTTCTTTCCCCCGCATGTCAATTCCAATTCTTACAGACCGTTTATGGTTCCCACCGGTAGACAGTGCGCTGTCAGATGGCTTACTGGCCTTAGGCGGTGATCTTTCCAAAGACAGGCTTCTGCTTGCCTATCATATGGGAATTTTTCCCTGGTATGACGCTGATACGCCCATGTGGTGGGCACCCAACCCCCGGTTCGTACTGTTTCCCGATAACCTGAAAATCAGCAAATCGATGAAACTGCTGCTAAAAAGAAATGCATTTGATTTCAGGATAAACCAGGCCTTTGAACAGGTAATCCAAAATTGCCGGCAAATTTACAGGCCGGATCAGGAAGGTACGTGGATAACCAATGAGGTGGTACGGGGATATACTCAATTATACCGGGACGGCTATGCCATGAGTGCCGAGTCCTGGCAGGATGGTGAGCTGGTGGGCGGTTTATATGGTGTCCGGCTGGGGAATATATTCTTTGGAGAAAGCATGTTTACCAGGCGAAGCAATGCCAGTAAATACGCCTTTATCAAATTGGTCAAAAAGCTAAGACAGGAAGGGGTGGTGCTGATTGATTGCCAGCTGCATACCCAGCACCTGGAAAGTCTCGGGGCTATCATGATCCCGCGCGAAGTATTTATGCAGTTCTTAAAGCGGGAATTACCGGCGATTCCAGGCGTTATTTATGAATTAAACGACACCCGCAATTCAGGGAAAGATATATGCTTTTAGGCGGGGGCCCGTTCAAAGAATCCTTTGTTTAATGCATGGATGGTTTTAGTCGCTCATTTGCAATCATATCTGCAGTTGCTTTCCCTTAATTTTCTTTTACACTTATTTTGGGGAGCATGGCCATAACAATCATGAGAATACTGGAGATCAAAACGATATAGATTCCCACCTTCTTTTGCTGACAGTCACCAGCTGAGCACATGGAATAGAGCATAAAGTTTTTAAAAGCCCAGGCCAGATTGATAGCACATATAAAAATATTGGTACGTTTGCTCCAGAGTTTAGGTATCATAAATAATACCACCGCAATCGTGCAAAAGGCAATATGTAATATCCCCGGTTTACCAAAATCAGTGGTGGCGGTATACATACCCGTCAGAGTCTGATTCAGGGAGGGGATAAAACTCCAGGGAAGAAAACAGGCCACTATAACCAGGAGGCAAAGGGCCGCTCCTATTTGCTGCGAATATTTCATGGTGCGATTTTACTTTAATTTTCCTGTACAGGCTGCGTTTGACAACCATCAGATCTGCCTGTCCCGGCTGGCAAAAGTAATAAAACTACGGCTCAATTTAAGCGGTGGGAGCATCAGATTTAAAAATCTGTTTTTGCCGGTTTGAAAATTCTTTGTTATCTTGCAGGCCATGCGAGAATTATTCTTACATAGCTTCCTGGATTATCTGAATCATCCCTTGGGGTAACTATTAGTATCCCTTCTACCCGGTTATTTACATACTAGGCTTTATTTAAGAATTTTCTGACCATTCAAGGGAGTGGCACAGAAGAGCCGTAATATTCTATCACTTTTTATTTATAATATCATGTCTGATCATATAGATGCAGCTACTGCATTATCGGAGAAATCCAAACATTATTTAACTTTAGAAGATAAATTTGGCGCACACAACTATCATCCCTTACCGGTGGTCCTGGAAAAAGGCGAGGGCGTATTTGTATGGGATGTAGATGGCAATAAGTATTTTGATTTTCTAAGCGGCTATTCGGCCATGAATCAGGGACACCGCCATCCCGATATTATGAAGGCCCTGACAGAGCAGGCAGCTAAGCTTACGCTTACCTCCCGCGCTTTTTATAACAACGTGCTGGGCGAATTTGAAAAATATATCACAGGGTATTTCGGTTATGACAAGGTGTTGCCTATGAATACCGGTGCCGAAGCGGTTGAAACGGCCCTTAAGCTGGCCCGCAAATGGGCCTATAAAGTAAAGGGTATCGATGCGGGTAAGGCCGTCATACTGACGGCTACAGAAAACTTCCATGGCAGGACGATTTCCATTATTTCATTTAGCACAGATCCTGTTTCAAAAGACGGTTTCGGGCCATTTACGCCCGGCTTTGTTACGGTTGATTATAATAATATTCCTGCACTTGAAAAAGCATTGGAAGATAAAAATGTCGCAGCCTTCCTGGTAGAGCCTATTCAGGGTGAGGCAGGCGTACATGTCCCAGACGATGGCTATCTCTCCAAGGCTGCATCGTTATGTAAAGCAAATAATGTACTCTTTATCGCGGATGAAATCCAGACAGGGCTTGCCCGCACGGGTAAAATGCTGGCCTGTGATCATGAAAATGTGCGTCCTGATGTACTGATCCTGGGCAAGGCTTTGAGCGGCGGTGTACTGCCTGTAAGTGCTGTTTTGGCCGATGATGAAATTATGCTGACCATACTGCCTGGAGAACACGGTTCAACTTATGGCGGCAATCCACTGGCCTGTGCCGTGGCCATTGAATCTTTAAAAGTATTGAAAAGAGAGCATATGGCCGAACACGCGGCGCAAATGGGCCAGCTTTTCAGGGAAAGGATCCGTGGCTTGAACAGCCCGCTTATTAAAGAAATAAGAGGCAAGGGATTATTAAATGCCATCGTAATTGACCATAGCGATAAAGACGCTGCCTGGCAGATTTGCCTGAAGTTAAGGGATGCAGGCCTGCTGGCAAAACCCACCCATGGTGATAAGATCCGTTTTGCGCCACCACTGGTCATTACGAAAGAACAGATCCTGGAATGCGTAGATATCATTGCCAGTTGTCTGTAATGCGCAAGGATTTGCATTGTGGAATATACATATAGATGCTGCACATTCACATAAACCTGGCTCTTTGAAACTTATATCTCTAAGTGCCCAAAAAAGCAAAAAATAAATCCCTGTTTGATTCATTATGAAATCAAACAGGGATTTTTATTATGCACTTCATTTACCCGCCCTTGCTTAAAACTAAGGCGACTGGCTATTGACTGCCCTGGTCGCTCCGGCCTTCCAACATAGGTACAAAGGAGAAATGATCAAAAGTTTCTTCTTCCCAGGTGCCGTCATCATTTTTAGTGATGCGCATCATCGTCTGAAACTCTTCTTCATCCTGGACCGGTAATACCATCTTGCCTCCGACCTTTAACTGAGCCATGAGTTTCTCCGGTATATAAGGTGCAGCCGCCGTAATAATGATTTTATCGAATGGTGCGTAATCCGGAAGCCCTTTATAACCATCCCCGTAAAAGAAATGGATATTGGGAAAACGTTCTTTGAGGGGAAAATCTTTCTGTGCCTCAAAGAGTTTGCGCTGTCTTTCAATAGTAAATACATCGGCTCCCATAGCTGCCAGTACGCTGGCCTGATAGATACTGCCTGTACCGATTTCAAGGATACTATCTGTAGGCTTGACTTCCAGTAGCTGGCTCTGGTAAGCCACCGTATAAGGCTGAGAAATTGTCTGTCCCTCTCCTATCGGGAAAGCCCGGTCATCATAGGCAATCCTGTCAAAGGCTGAATCCAGAAAAAAATGCCTTGGCACGATATTCATCGCCTCCAGCACCCTGTTGTCACGGATCCCTCTGACATCTCTTAGGTAAGTGATCAGCTGTTTTCTCAGCCCCTTGTGTAAGTATGTATCTTCGTATCTTCTCATAATCGGCGGCAAATTACACCAATAGCCTTTTGAACGCTAATGTTGTGGATAAATTTGCGGATGGCCTAATGCGGTTATGCATGCGGTTCCAGTGTTTCCGGCTCTGGAATATTATTAGGCAGCAACCATTTGTATACTCCGCCGGCCAGTATAGCACCTACAATCGGGGCTAACCAGAACAGCCATACCTGACCCATTGCCCAGCCGCCCTGGAAAATAGCCGGTGCTAATGAACGTGCCGGATTTACGGAGGTATTGGTGACTGGTATGCTGATCAGGTGTATGAGGGTCAGGGCAAGGCCAATGGCTACACCGGCAAAAGCCCCGGAAGCTTTTTTATGAGTGGCCCCCATGATCACCATTACAAACATGAACGTCATAACGATTTCACAGATCAGACAGGCGGCCATATTAAACCCGCCAGGAGAATGTTCCCCATATCCATTGGAAGCAAAGTCGCCAATGGTCGTGAAATCCGATTTGCCTGTGGCGATGACATATAAAATAGCGGCACCCAGGATACCTCCCAGGACCTGTGAAATGATATATGGAACCACTTCTTTGCCTGCAAAGCGCCCCCCTGCCCAAAGGCCAATGGAGACAGCAGGATTAAAGTGTCCCCCGGAGATATGCCCAAAGGCATAAACACCGGTCAGTACGGTAAGTCCGAAGGCAAGCGCAACACCCAGAAAACCAATTCCCAGATTTGGAAAGGCTGCATCTAAAACAGCGGCGCCGCAACCTCCCAGTACCAACCACATGGTGCCGATAAATTCAGCAATGTACTTTTTCATAAAAAATTAAAATTTAGGTGAACAATTTAAATCTAACGCCAAAAAGCGTAAGAATCGTGTACTGAAAATACATAATTTTATGTGTATGCTCAAAAGTTCTTTATTTTGCAGCCATGGAAAAACGAACTTTACATACAATACTCTCACCCAGATTGTTGGATTTATATGACCTTACCAATGCCATCGTCGTAATCATCGATGTCTTCCGGGCTACCTCTACCATCGCTACCGCTTTAAACCATGGCGCCACGGCAGTCTATCCGGTAGCGGATGTGGAAAGATGTAAACAACTGGGCGCCGAACTAAATGCCATTACCGCAGGTGAAAGAAATGGCCAGGTGATTGAAGGATTGCTTCACGGCAATTCGCCTGCTGAATACCCCAGCACTTTTATTAAAGGAAAACAACTGGTTTTAACGACGACCAATGGCACCAAGTTACTTAAAATGGCCCTCGATCAGGGCGCCGACAAGATCATTACCGGCTCTTTTGTAAATCTTGGCAGTGTCTGCCGGTTTTTGGAAAATAGTGAAAAAAATGTGGTCCTTGCCTGCTCTGGCTGGAAGGATCGGTTTAATCTGGAGGATACGCTTTTTGCAGGTGCTGTCGCTGAAAAGATCAGCGGTCAGTTTGACCTTAATTGTGACAGTACGCTGATGGCAAAACAGATGTACCGGTTGCATGAAAAGGACATGGCCGTCTTCATTCGTAACACTTCGCATTGGCACCGGTTAAAAGCCTTTGGCCTTGAAAATGACCTCGAATTCTGCGTGACGCCGGGAGGTGCCGAGGTATTACCCCTTTATAATCCACAAACAGCTGCCCTTACCGCTGCTGATTTAATTTAAAATCTACAGGATTAACTGTTAACAAAGAATTTAAAAAGTATTCCCAATCTTTACCAATAAGATTTTTTCAAACTAACAAGCAGATTAAATTTGGAATCTATGTTTAAACGGACGATTCTCGTGTTATTTATATTGGGCCTTGTGATTGGCAGGATGGTAGCCCAGCCTGCTGTTCAATTGCATTTATCTGATCAGACCATTGGTTCCAAGGATGCCTTGCAGGTAACCTATGAGTTTAAAAATATCAGCCAGCCCCAGATGCCGGAGGTAAGTTTTGAAGACTGGAAGGTAAACGGCCCTTCCATCTCATCCAGTACCTCTATTATAAACGGGAATGCGACTTCTTCCTATTCTTATATTTATACCTTATATCCAAAGCACATCGGCACCTTAAAAGTACCCGGGATTACTTATAATTATAACGGCAAACCGTTATCCTGCCAGGATCAGCAGGTTAAAGTTGTTCAAAAGGAACATGTAAAGAAAAAACAAAGCGCCGGCGTCGATCCTTTTGGCTCCTTACTGCAAGGAATGGCAACGATGCCGCCCATGGGATTGCCGGGTGATATTTTCGGGACACCCCCGGCCCCGGCTCCTTCCTCTGGCGTGATTGTTCATCCCGGTCAGAGCTACGACCAGGCAGCCAACCATGATTTCTTTATTAAAATTACGCCCTCAAAAAAGTCATTCTATATAGGAGAGCCCATATTAGTGGACTATGAATTTTTCGGGGCTGTCAATTGCAGCTGGAAACCCCAGCGTTTTCCTTCTTTTAATGGCTTTAGTGTAACAGATATTGAGCGCAATCTGTACCCTTATGATGTAAAAGTAAATGGCAGGGCCTATAGGGCCAGGGGCATCCGCAAGGCGCAGCTGGTTGCTTTAAAAACCGGTGATCTGCCACTTGATTCCGCTTCGGTAGAAGTGCAGACGACCTTTATTGACGCTGCCAACCCGGCTGATCGCAACGATGCAACGGCCATTATCAAAAGCAAGCCCATGCAGGTAACCGTGCTGCCGTTGCCTACAAAAGGTCAGCCGGCTGATTTTTCCGGCGCGATCGGACACTTTCAGATACGGGCATCGGTGGATAATAATAAACTACCGGCTGGAGAAAACAACAGGCTGCATATACATATCACAGGAACCGGCAACCTGGATGGAGTTACAGTCCCTGATATAAATTGGCCAGCGGGGATCCAGGCCTATGATGCTAAGGACAGTCAATCTGTAAATAAGACTAATTTTCCGATGGAACGCTCCCTGGATTTTGAAGTACCTTTTATAGGAAACAAACAAGGTGGTATAAAAATTCCGCCCATTGTTTTTAATTATTTTAATCCGGATACCAAAGAATATGTGACTGATTCTACGGATACCATTCAGATCCAGTTCACTGCTCCATTAAAGGACAACGGGGTTGAACAGGGCCTGTCGCAGCACCACAAAACCAATAAAGAATATTTATGGATTGTGGTGGTCATTGCCCTCATTGTAGTAGCCGTTATAGGTATTACTGAATACAGAAAGTCAAAAAAGGATAAAGCCCTAAAAAGCAAAAATGGTCCGTTGAGCCCGCAAAGCGGCCCGGCCGATGAAGTTAAAGTCCTGGCGGACAAGCAAAGCCATGAAGGCGCCAAAAAAAGTCCCGGCAGTATAAGCGGGACAGCGGCCCTTCCATCCCAGGCGGCGTTGCCCGATCACCTGCAATATCTACCTGAAGGACTGAGCAGTAAGATAAAAGCAAAAAATCCCTTATCTGACGCCCAGGAGCCAAAAACGTTGACTGAAGATGATTCACAATCTGAAAATACGGTAAAATCCAGAGCCGATTTAAGACTGGAGGCCCTCCGGGAGTTAAAACAAAGGCAGGATCCCAAAGAGTTCTTTGTGCTGGCCAAGGCTTACATTATCGAAGAACTACAATACCAGCTGGACAGTAAAGAAACGGATGAAAATCATCTCCTGCACGAATTAGAGAAAAGACGGCCCGACCTGGCTACTGATTTTAATGCCCTCATTAAAACCTGCAATAAGGCGCTTTACTTACCTGTCGGTGCGCAGAAGGCCATCAGCCAGGTGCTGGAAAAAATTGAGTCCATGATAGAAGGAGCTTGACCTGAGGATGCTCTCCTGAGATGACACTTGAGGGTACTTCCATCATGGACAACCCTTAGAAAAAAATTAAGCCGCTTCGAGCCTGAGGTCTGATGGGCGGCTTAAAGCCTAAGTGTATGAATAGCCTTCATCATCAGCTACGATCTAAAGCCCACAAAGGAGGCAAAGCACAGGTTTTTATGCAGAATATCCACACGTTTAAACCCTGTTTTTTCCATCAGGTTTAATTGATACATCAGGCTCCTGGGTGAGTCTTCCTGCTCAATATAAGCGAAAACCTGGTCCCTGTAGTCCGCATCTTTCAGGCTAGTCAGGTACTGACCATATAAGTCTTCATAGATATAGCGCTGCAGGCCCTGATCGGTCTGGTGAACGAGGTCAAAGATCCAGATACTGCCCTGGTCATTTAACAGGTGATAGAGTTTGCTGAAAGCCGTTTCCCAGTCTTTATCATCTCTTAGATGATGCAGAACAGCAGTCGCAATAATTACATCATATTTCTCGGGCCCAAAGTCGGCTGTTCTGAAATCTCCCTTTACCGTTTGCACCTCACCGGAAGTGACTGCCGTTACCCGTTCTTTTGCCCGGTTAAGCATGGGCAGGCTAAGGTCGCAAAGCGTTATATTCAACTGTGGAACCTTCTGGGCCAGTTTAACTGAAAAGTTACCCGCACCGCAACCTATATCCAGTACTTTGCCTACATTAGGGTGGCACCGAACGATGCTTTCCGTAATCAACTCCAGGTTGAATCGCGCATCCAAGGTCGTCTGCTGTCCGGTTTCCAGTTTAGAGAACCTTTCCACATCCTTATCAAAGCGTGCCTCGATTTGCTGAATGGTAGATTTTGCCATGTTTTTATTTTTTACAAATGTAATCTGGTTGATACCTTAAAAATACTAATTTAATCAACTATTAATACGCGATAGGTATGGAACTTCGTTATTTGTTATTTTCAGGTTTTTGCAGAAACCTTACACTTTGGTAAGGCGGCTGAGCGGCTATTTATTGACCAGCCCCCGCTGAGCAGACAAATTAGCAGTTGGAACAGGATCTGGGCATTCCCTTATTTTTGAGAAATAATAAAAGGGGGCGTTGACAGATGCAGACAAATATTTTTTACAGGAGGTCAATGAGATTTTTAGTAAGCTGGAGGCGGCTAAAATCCAGGCCGGCAGGACTCACCAGGCGCTGGCCGGTGAGGTTAAAATCGGCTATATCAGTTCCGTTGATAAAAAAAGCTGGGAGAACTGAGCCGCCAGGTGCAGCTGGCACATCCTTATTTAAAAACGCAGCTTTTCGAACTTCCGTCCAAAAAAACAGGTTCTGGCGCGGCAAAATGGAAAACTGGATATTGGCATTATTCATGGACCGAACGCCATCGGCCGTATTGTACTCAGAAATAATATATGAGGATGACTAATGCCCGGCCATCGTGCGTAGCACCGTGTTGCCCGAGGATATGATCCAGCTTGAAAGGCTATCTTTTATATCCTTTAATGCAAGTTCTGTACCCGTTCATCATACCCGGATCTGGCCTTTGGGGCATAAATGAGCTTTGAATAGTTGAACCCTGTCTCTTTTGGCAGAATATATTAATTTAAAACCTGTGGCCAACATAAAACCACTGTTTTTTTGAAAGTGTTCTTTTCAAATTTTTACATTTTTACCACGAAAAATTAAGAAAAAACTTCGTGTAAAGTAGCGTGCAATGCTTCTATAGGCTAAATTCATTGACTTATTAGATCTGCTGAAAAACTATGCCACCCAGCTTTCAGGCAAAGAAAGCAAAATCGATAAATATATCCACGAGTTAAATGAAAAAGCTACTATTCGTTCATAACATTTTACTCGGCTCTCAATTTTTTTTTTAGGTTCATATAATTATTCTAAAGTTTACTAATGATCGGCAGTTCTATAAATTTATGAATGGTTTGTTCTTATTAGACAAATCCAATAATTTTACTCCTCTTTTCACATGATAAAGCTTGGATCCTATGAAGTCTTATAATTTTTTTTTGCTTTGGGCTATTGCGCTATTGTTAAGCCCCATTACCAGTTTATACGGTGCAGATGCCGGATGCCATCAAAGCATCCATCAGCATTTAGACACAGCATATCTTCCTGACAGAGCTGTTTTAAATACCAAGTATTTAAAACCAGGATTGCGTCAATATCTGGTTTACACAACAAGTCCCGGAGTTAAAAAGCATCAAAATATGAGACTCTGGCAAAGAAAAGTATCTGTCGCAAAACGCGATAACAATAAAGTTTTTGTGATTGAACAAAGGTGGTTGTCATCTGATTCTACCCGGTTTGAACATTTTATATCCATCAACAATTACATCGATTTTCTGCCATTATACCATTTTCAACAAAGCCGCCGGGGCCTTTCGGCTTATAACTGGTATTCTGATCATATTCAGGCTGCCGACTCGGTTGCTGGTAATCAGAAGAAAGGGGTTGTACTTGCATTTGATCGTCTCAATTTAAATTGGAATCTTGATTTGGAAACTTTCGAAATGTTACCCATGGATCAATATAAAATATTTGCTATCAACTTTTATGATGCAGGTATTGATACGCCACAAAGACTGGTTTACAAGGTCGTCGGCGAAGAAAGTATTTCTTTATGTGGAAGTGCAGCTAAAGTACCGTGCTGGAAGTTGTTTATGGAAGCAGAATATAAAGGGATGAGATTCACTGAATCTTTTTGGATTAGTAAGGATTCACATGAGTTATTGATGGAAAAAGACGATTTAGGAAATGGTGCTTATAGATACAAAATTAAATTGCCCGATTTTGCCGTGTCGACCTTATAAATGCATAATTATTGTTTACCTAAAATATTAAATTGTTTCGCTGATCATAAAGCAATGTAAAATAGCGATCGTCGCAGGTTGTAACCATATCCAAAAACTATTTTATTATGAGATGGAAAAGTATATCAATATATACAAATTGGGCATCCTTACTCAAAGCCATATGGGAAATGGTGCGACAACTTTAATGGAACAAACAATGCACTTTAGCAGCTAACAAAAGGAGAAAGAAAATTCACTGTTAAAGGAAGGGTTATAAGATAGCGTTTCAATTTGGTTCGCCAAAAATTAACGCCGCTTTTGCTTGTTTTTAAATACATAAGAGAGGATGTTTAAGCCTCCTTCCAAAAGACTCGTCCATATTGGCAAACTTATTAATAACAATCGCAACTATATCCAAAAAAATCGGAAACATAATAGTTGTTATATTACTTAAATTTTCTATCTTCTTTCGATTTATCTTCTGAAACGCCTGATTTCCAATATGCATATGCATCATATTCTTCTCGTTGGAAATTTTTTTTCTCACAAAGAAATTTACGAATTTCCTTTACTGCAGCAGATTCAGCAGCAACATAGGCAAAGCGGTTGTCTTTTGGCACCTTAATTTTTTTCACCATTCCTGGGAGTAAACTTTTTTGATCAAGATGTATATTGTACAACCATATATAATCTATATCAGCCTTTGTTTTTAAGATATGTTCATCTTCTTTTGCTTGGACTTCAATAATACAAATTCCTTTGGCTGTAACCGGAAGCTGTTCTAAAATAGCACCCAAAACTGGAACTGCCGTAGCATCGCCAATTAGTAGATAATAATCCTTAATGGGAAACAACGGTTTTTTTGATTTTTTCATCATTACACCTAGAATATCTCCTTCTTTGGCATTAATTGCCCAGGCGGATGCCGGGCCTTCTGTGCCATGTGCCACAAAGTCAATCCATATTTCCTTGTTTTTTTTATCAATTCCTCTATGCGTGTAGGTTCTGACGGTGGAACGAATTTCTTCTGGTGGATGGATCCATTTTTGATTTTCCACATCAAATTGTGGAAAATGAATTTCATTCAATCCTTCCGGGGGAATCAGGATTTTATTATGTTCTCCAATGTTCGCCTCCTCAAAAGCGTCAACATCTTTTCCCGTAAGCCAAATCCTTATATAGTGCGGCGTGATATATGCCTTTCTACTAACTTTTAAGATCGCTTGTATCGTTTTAAAATTTTTGATGATCATAATTTTGACTTTAATTACAATTAGATAGCATTCATTCCTTATAGGAAAATGCGTTGCTGTTTATTTAAATATGAATGAATTTCTCATCTAACTTCAATCATATGGTATAGTTTTATGCATGGTAATATGATTAAAGAAACTGAAGTTTATACTTTTCTGTCATACATGATTAATGTATGAGGGATGTAGTATTAACCCTCAAATGAATGGCTGTCATTTTTACTTATAAATAACACGAGGATAGCCAATATGCAACTGATTCCTCCAAATAGGTAAACAGATTGATAGTCAAACCAAGAGGCTACCAAACCGGCAATGGGTGCTGCAATACCTAATGATAAGTCAAAGAAAGCACCATAAGCTCCCAATGCCGTTCCGCGCATCTGAGCCGGCACTTTTTTAATGGCTATTACGCCTAATGAAGGAAAAATTAATGAAAAACCTGCTCCTGTAAGGCAACACCCGATCAATGCCATTGATTTAGATATTGAAAAGCCGATCAATAATTGACCGATTACTTCAATGCTTAGCGATATCAATGCGACCCTATACGCACCATATTTATCTGGA
>Ga0182744_1001972_pt1 | contig 17432 bp, 16 predicted proteins | sample eDN3rd30CKraftMG_FD_128525 | JGI IMG/M metagenome (GOLD analysis project Ga0182744, IMG submission 128525) | Enriched Miracle-Growth compost microbial communities from Emeryville, California, USA - eDNA 3rd pass 30_C Kraft MG (version 2) (version 2) ...
AGCCGCGAGCGTGACGCGACCGACCTCTTCCGTCACGGTCCCGCTGGGCTCGTAGGACTTCACGAAGCTGTCCAGCGCGGCACGGATCTCGTCCGGCCGGATCGTCAGCTCAGCCATTGATCTTCTCCTGTCGTGACCGTGGTGACGGTCGAAATCTGTCGTGGTGCCGACTCTCGTCGGCTGCGCGGCCGTGCGGCCTCGCATCTGACTGGGTTCTAGCTCGCGATCTTGCGCCGGACGTCAGCCAGGCGAGAGAGCACCGTGGCGTCGACGACGTCGGGACCCACCTGGATCCGCAGTCCGCCGACGATGCCGGGTTCGAGGGCGACGTCGACCTGGATCTCGCGCCCGTAGGCCCGCGCCAGCGTCGCCGAGAGGCGTTCGACCTGCTCGGCCGAGAGCTCGTGGCTCGTCACCACGTGCGCGACCGTGCGGTTGCGACGCTCCGCGGCGGCGTCGCTGTAGCGCTGGATCACCGGCACGAGGTTGCCCCCGCGCTGGTGGCCGGCGGCCCGCTGGACGAGGAGCAGGGTGTCCGGGTGGAGCGACTGACCGAAGACGGCCGCCACGAGCTGCTCGCGCGCCTGCGGCGTGCTGCGGTGCTCGGCCAGCGCCTCGCGGACCTGCGGCTGCCCGATGAGCACCCGGCTGGCGGCGAAGAGCTCGTCGGCCACCTGAGGCAGCGCGCCGTCGTTCTCCGCGTCCGCGAGGACCGCCTCGACGCCGAGCTTCTCGAGCGCGTCGGCGAGGTCGCCCGCCGCCGACCAGCGCGAGCCGGCGGCGTCGGCCACGACCGCGACCGTACGCTCGTCCACCTTGCCACCGAGGAGGTCGGTGACGAGTCGAGCCTTGTCTGCGGCATCGCGCGCCGGGTCCGTCAGGGCCCGGCGCAGCGACCCGGTGCTGTCGAGCGCGTCGACGACGGCGAACAGCTCGCCACCGAGCGTCGCGGCCTCCTTGCCGGCGGCGACGAGCACAGGCTCGAAGCGGTTGCGGACTGCCTCCAGCGAGGCCAGGCTCGACCCGCGCATCACTTCCCCTTCGCGGCTGTCGTGGACGCTTCGAGCTCCTCGAGGAAGCGGTCGACGACCCGCGACTGCCGGGCAGCGTCCTCGAGGGACTCTCCGACGATCTTCGATGCGAGCTCCGTCGCGAGCGTGCCGACCTCGCCACGCAGCGAGACCGAGGCCTGCTGACGCTCGGCGTCGATCTGGCGCTGAGCGGTCTCGACGATGCGCGCGGCCTCGACGTTCGCCCGCTCACGGTGCTCAGCGATGATCTGGGCACCCTCCGAACGAGCCTCCTCGCGGATACGAGCGGCCTCGCCGCGCGCCTCGCGCAGCAGTGCCTGGTTCTCCGCGAGCAGCGCGTCGGCCTCGGCCTGCGCCTCGTCCGCCTTCTTGATGCCGCCCTCGATCTTCTTGGTGCGCGCGTCGAGCACCGCCTGGAACTTCGGGAGCACGTACTTCAGGAAGACGAACGCGATGATCACGACGATGACGAGCGACCAGACGATGTCATACATCTCCGGCAGCAGCGGGTTCGGAGAGTCCTCCGTCTCCGCTGCGGCGTTGAGCGCCCCGACGAGCGCTGCGGTGCCTGCCACGGTCACTTCAAGAAGAACGGGGTGACGATACCGAGGAGCGCGAGCACCTCGATGAACGCCAGACCGATGAACATGGTGGAACGGAGCTGTCCGGAGAGCTCAGGCTGGCGAGCGATGCCCTCGATCGTCTTGCCGAACAGGATGCCCAGGCCGATGCCCGGGCCGATGGCTGCGAGGCCGTAGCCCACGGTCGAGAGGGAGCCGGTGACCTCAGCGATAGTCGTCGTGTCCACAGGTACTGCTTCCTTTCATCAGCGCGCCGGACGGCGCGTCGTGCGGTCGTCGCCACCGGGCACTGGACGGCCCGGCGGGGGTGGAGCTGTTCTCAGTGCTCGTCCGAGACTGCCATGTTGAGGTACGTGGCCGTCAGGATGGCGAACACGTAGGCCTGAAGCGCGGCGACGAAGATCTCGAGCAGGAAGAACGCGAATCCGCCGGTGAAGGTCACGAGCCCGAAGACCTTGAGCCCGCCGGAGGCGGAGAAGAGCAGGTACTGGGTACCGGCGAAGCAGAGCGCGAGCAGCAGGTGCCCGGCGATCATGTTGGCGAGCAACCGGATGGTGAGGGTCGCCGGCTTCAGGATGAGGTTCTGCAGCAGCTCGATCGGCGTCAGCAGGACGTACAGCGGCCACGGCACGCCCGGGGGGAAGAGGCTCACCTTGAGGTAGCCCGCCACCCCGTGCTGCTTCACACCGGCCCCGAGGTACATGATCCAGACCCAGAGCGCGAACACGAGCGGCAGGCCGATCACGCCGGTGCCGGCGATGTTCAGGCCGGGGACGACGCCCGTGAGGTTGAAGAAGAGGATCGCGCAGAAGATCGTGGTGATGATCGGCGCGTACTTCTTGCCGTTCTTCTCTCCGAGGACCTCGTCGGCGATGGAGACGCGGCAGAAGTCGAGGATCATCTCGATCGAGTTCTGGAACCGGCCCGGCACGAGCCGGGCGCGGGCGGCCGCGGTGACGAACACCGCGATCAGCACCACGGTCACCAGCAGGCGGATGAGCATGATGCGGTTGAGCTCGAACGCCGAACCGTCGAAGAGGACCGAGGCCGGGAAGAAGTCGTCGATGCTCGGGGCGTGGAAGCCGCCGCCTTCAGCGGAGAGAACCTGCGCCGTCGCAAGCAGGGACACGAATCGCTCCCGTCGGTGGTGCGGTCCTGGCGCACACCGCTGGCCTCAGGTCGTCAAGAGGATGGCGCGCCCAAGGACCTTCTGGTCTTGGTTACGGCTCAAACGATAGCACATCGGGCGCCTTCTCCCGGCCCGATCCGGGGCTCGCGAGGCCCCGTCCCGCAACCGTTCCGGGGCGCGTCGACGAGAGCCCGGCGACGGCCCGGCGCCTCGTCGGTCAGGTCGGGTCGACGTACGGGACCCGGGCGCGCTGGAACGCGAGCAGGTCGATGCCCAGCGAACCCAGCACCCCGACCAGGAGGGTGATCCCGAACACCTTCGGGTGGTAGAAGTCGAGGTCGCGCAGCGCCGCGACGACCACGAACAGCACGATGATCTTGACCAGCCAGGACCCGGCGACGACGCCGAGCATGGTGGCCGGCGACCGGCGCGAGGTCCACCACATCGACCACACGGTCGTGCCTGAGAAGATCGCCGCGAGCGCGGTGCCCAGGAGCGCGCCCCACACGCCGGGTCCCTGCCCGACGAGCGCCCCGACGACGACCGAGACGACGGCCAGCGCGCCGAGGAAGAGCAGGACCCAGCGCAGCGCCGAGCGGAAGAGCTCGTGCGCACCCTCCGGCGTCATCCTCGGACGGGCGGCGGCGCTGCCCGGGCTGAGCTCGGGGTCGGTCATCGGGGCTCCTAGGGTGTGGTGAGCGGTGCGGGGTTGAGCGGTGCAGGGGTGAGCGGCGCAGGGCGGCGCGGGGCAGCGGCCGGCGGCGAGGGGGCCAGGGTCGTGGCAGCGAGCGTGGTCGCCACCGAACGGTCACCGTCCCCGGCCGCCAGGATCGCCACGTCGCTGCCCGCGTCGACGTCGATCGTGACGAGCGGCGGAGCCTGCCTGCGCCGTCGCCCGCTGAACGGTCCGAGCGTGAGGAGCAGGACGACGACGACCGCGACACCGAGCGCGACGAGGACGACCTGCCACGGCAGGACCACGAGCGCGGCCGCGGCGAAGGCGAAGACCGCCGTCCACAAGTACATCACGACGACCGCCCGGCGGTGGGAGTGGCCCAGCGCGAGCAGCCGGTGGTGCAGGTGGCGGCGGTCGGGGTGGAACGGGGACTTGCCCTGGGCGAGCCGGCGCACGACGGCCATGGCCATGTCCAGCAGCGGCAGCACGAGCACCGCCATGGGCAGCAGGATCGGCAGGTAGGCCGGCAGCGCCTGGCCCCCGGAGAACTGCGCCGGGTCGATCTTGCCGGTGACGATGATGCCCGCGGCGGCCATCGTCAGCCCGATCAGCATCGACCCGGAGTCGCCCATGAAGATGCGCGCCTGGTGGAAGTTGTGCGGCAGGAATCCCAGGCACACCCCCACCAGTGCGGCGACCACCAGGCTCGCGAGGCTCGAGTAGTCCTGCGGGCTGTCGTTCTGGGTGAGCAGATAGGTGTAGACGAAGAACGCGGTCCCCCCGATCGCGATCACCCCGGCGGCCAGGCCGTCGAGCCCGTCGACGAAGTTCACGGCGTTCATGGCGACGACGAGGACGACGATCGTGACGAACAGCGACGTGCGGCTCGAGGCGATCGTGAGACCCCCGATCGGCAGGGTGATGACCTGGACCCCCTGCCAGGCCATGAAGCCGGCGGCGAGCACCTGCCCGACGAGCTTGACCATCCAGTCGAGGTCCCAGATGTCGTCGATGACACCGAGCAGGCACACCATCGCCGCCCCGCCCAGCACGGCCCACGCCTGGCTGCCCGCGCTGTCGAAGACGTCCCCCAGGAAGGGGGTCCGCGAGGCGACCACGAGCGCGACCGCGAGACCGGCCAGCATCGCCAGCCCGCCGAGCCGCGGTGTCGGGATCGTGTGGACGTCGCGGCTGCGCACCGCGGTGATCGCCCCGGCGCGCAGCGCCACCCAGCGCGCCAGCGGCGTCATCAGGAACGTCACGGCAGCACCGACGAGCATGACCAGCAGGTAGATCCTCACCCCTGGTCACCCTCGTCCAGGTCCAGGATCCCGGGGACGACGGCGCGCAGCGCGGTCAGGTCGACCGCGCCGGACCGCACCACCCGAAGATGCTCCCCCGTGGCGTCGACGATCGTGGACGGCACGCCGCCGGCGCTCGGACCGCCGTCGAGGTAGAGCGAGACCGACTCCCCCAGCTGCTCGGCGGCGTCCGCCGCGGAGAGCGCCGCGGCGTGACCGGTGCGGTTCGCGCTCGAGACGGCGAGCGGGCCGGTGCGGGCGAGCAGCGCGAGCGCCGCCGGGTGGTCGGGCATCCGCAGCGCGACCGTCCCGCGCGTCTCCCCCAGGTCCCAGGCGAGCGAGGGCTGCGCGAGGCAGATGATCGTCAGCGCGCCGGGCCAGAACACCGACGCGAGCGCACGCACGTCCGCGGAGACCTCGGTGGCCAGCCCGTCGAGCGTGGCGACCGAGCCGACCAGCACCGGTGGCGGCATCTGACGGCCCCGCCCCTTCGCGGCGAGGAGCGCGGCGACGGCGTCCGGCGAGAAGGCGTCGGCGCCGATGCCGTAGACGGTGTCCGTGGGCAGGACGACGAGGCCCCCGCGGGAGACGACGTTGACCGCCTCGTCGATGGCGCTGCCCCAGGAGGCCGGGTCTGTCACGGGTCGCTGCGAGGTCACGGTGCTGAGTCTTTCACGAGGGGGACGACGGTCGGCGGAGCCGAGGCCGGTGCGCTGGGGGCAGGGGTCGCGGAACGCGCCGCCACCACCATGCGCTCCCGGCCTGTGAGGTCGCTCCGCGTGCGCACGTCCTCCCAGCACCCGTCGCCGGTCAGCAGGTCGCGGACCGCTGCGCCCTGGACCTCGGCGTGCTCCATGACGAAGACGCCGCCGGGACGCAGCAAGCGCACGGCGGCCGCGACGATGCCGCGCGGCACCTCCAGGCCGTCCTCGCCCAGGCCGTAGAGCGCGACGGGCGGGTCGTGCCGCGCCACCTCGGGATCGACCGGAACGGCGTCGCCCGGCACGTACGGCGGGTTGGAGACGACGACGTCGAGCGTGCCGTCGAGCTCGCGCAGCGCGGTGCGCGCGTCACCGCGCACCAGGGTGAGCCGCGCCCCGGGGTGCGCGCGGAGGTTGCGGGAGGCCCAGCCGTGGGCCGCCTCGTCGAGCTCGACGGCCCAGGTCAGGGCACCGGGCACCTCCGTGGCCACGGACAGCGCGATCGCACCGGAGCCGGTGCACAGGTCGACGACACGCGGGACGCCGCCGCCCGCGCGCTCCTGGACAGCGCGCGCCGCGTCGATCGCCACCTGGGCGACCACCTCGGTCTCGGGGCGCGGCACGAAGACGCCGGGGCCGACGGCGAGCTCGAGGTGCCGGAAGGCCGCCGTACCGGTGAGGTGCTGCAACGGCTCGCGCCGCGCGCGACGGGCGACGAGGTCGTCGAGCCGGTGCCGCTGGGCGTCGTCCAGCACGAGGCTGCCGGTCAGCAGGGCGCTGCGCAACGAGCCCACGGCGACGGCGAGCACGTGCGCCGCGAGCAGCTCGGCGTCGACGCGGGGGCTGGCGACGCCGGCGTCGGCGAGCCGTCGTGCGGCACCGCGCACGACGGCGGGCAGGTCGGCGGTGGACAGGTCGACGGCCTGCGGGTCGGGTCGCCGTCCGTCCGGCTGTGACGCGTCGTCGGCCATGCTCACCGCCCGACGGCGGCGAGCCGGGCCGCCTCGTCCGCGTCGACCGCGGCCGTGACGAGCGGTGCGAGGTCGCCGTCGAGCACGTGGTCGAGGTTGTACGCCTTGTACCCGGTGCGGTGGTCCACGATCCGATTCTCGGGGAAGTTGTAGGTGCGGATGCGCTCGGAGCGGTCGACCGTGCGCACCTGCGAGCGGCGCAGGTCGTTGGCCTCCGCGGCCGCGGCCTCCTGCTGGGCCGCGAGCAGCCGGGCGCGCAGCACGCGCATGGCCTGCTCGCGGTTCTGCAGCTGGGACTTCTCGTTCTGCATCGAGACGACGATGCCCGTGGGCAGGTGGGTGACGCGCACCGCGGAGTCCGTGGTGTTGACGGACTGCCCGCCGGGACCCGAGGAGCGGAAGACGTCGATGCGCAGGTCGTTCGGGTCGATCTCGACCTCGGAGACGTCGTCGGCCTCGGGGAACACGAGCACGCCCGCCGCCGAGGTGTGGATGCGGCCCTGCGACTCGGTCACCGGCACGCGCTGCACGCGGTGCACACCGCCCTCGTACTTCAGACTGGCCCAGACCCCGTCCTCGGGCGCCACGGCGCCCTTCGCCTTCACGGCGACCTGGACGTCCTTGTAACCGCCGAGGTCGGAGTCGGTGGACTCGATGATCTCCGTCCCCCAGCCGCGGCGCTCGGCGTAGCGCAGGTACATCCGCAGCAGGTCGCCCGCGAACAGCGCGGACTCCTCGCCGCCCTCGCCGGCCTTGATCTCCAGGATCACGTCGCGCCCGTCGTCCGGGTCGCGCGGCACGAGCACCCGGCGCAGCCGCTCCGCGGCCTGCGCCGCAGCGTCCTCGAGCGCCGGGACCTCGCTGGCGAAGGCCGCGTCCTCGGCGGCCAGCTCGACGGCGGCCTGCGCGTCCTGGTCGGCGGCGCGCCACTGGTGGTACGCGGCGGCGACCCGGCCCAGCTCGGCGTAGCGACGACCCAGGGAGCGAGCACGGCCGGCGTCGGCGTGGATGGCGGGATCAGCCAGCTGCGACTCGAGGTCGGCGTGCTCGGAGAGCAGCGGCTCGGCGGCCGCGAACATCTCGGCACGGCTGGCGCTGCCGGCTGTGGGGGTGGTGCTCATGGCTGCGTTCGCTCCTCGGTGCGTGGCGCCGGTCGCGGGCCGTGAGGCCCCGCGCACGCGACAGGTCGTCGGGGCCAGGACGTCGTCCGGGCCCGGGAAAGACGACAGCGCCGGTGGTGCCGCGGACCGACTGCCCCTGGAGAGGTTGTCGGGCGCGGCGCCACCGGCGCTGGGACGACGCTAGTTCGCGGCCTTCTTGCCGTAGCGAGCCTCGAAGCGGGCGACGCGGCCACCGGTGTCGAGGATCTTCTGCTTGCCCGTGTAGAACGGGTGGCAGGCGCTGCAGACCTCGGTGCCGATCTTGCCCGACGTCTCGGTGCTGCGCGTGGTGAACGTGTTCCCGCACGTGCAGGTCACCTGGGTGAGCACGTACTCGGGGTGGATACCAGACTTCACGGTTTCTCCTTGGGGTGATGCGCCTGGGTCGACCCGCGCTGCGCGGGACGTGAACCAGGGGCGACGATCCATTGTGCCAGAACGATGCGAGTGGTGGAAATAGTCCCGGACCCGACGACGGCCCCCGGCGCACGGCACGCTCGGGCCGGTGGACCGTGCGGGCCGACCGCCGTCCGAAAAGGGCGCCGTCTCGTAGGATCGATGCTGACATGAGCGCCTCGACCCGCCCCGGACCAGGCCGCCCGCTGCGGGTGGCACTCGTGATCGACGACTCCCTGGACCGCCCCGACGGCGTGCAGCAGTACGTCCTCGTGCTCGGCGCGTGGCTCACCGCCCAGGGGCACGAGGTCCACTACGTCACCGCCTCGAGCGAGCGCACCGACCTGGAGCACCTGCACGTCGTCGGCCGCACCGTCCAGGTGACGTTCAACGGCAACCGGCTGGGCACCCCCCTGCCCGTCTCCCGGCGCGAGGCCCGCGCGCTGCTGGAGTCCGTCCGGCCCGACGTCGTGCACGTGCAGATGCCCTACAGCCCGTTGCTGGCCGGCCGGGTGGTCTCCGCCGCCCCGGCGGGCACGGCGGTCGTGGGCACGTTCCACATCTACCCGCAGTCGCGGCTCGTTGAGGTCGGCGCGCACGTGCTGGGACGCTGGGAACGGCGACGGCTGCGGCGCTTCGACTCGGTGATGACCGTCTCGGAGGCCGCGCAGGAGTTCGCGGGACGGACCTTCGGGCTGCGCACGCAGGTGGTCGGAAACCCGGTCGACCTCGGCCGATTCGTGCCTGGGGAGGGCGCGTCCGGCGGCACAGCCGTGGGCTCGACGGCCGTGGGGTCAGGGGCCGGGAGCTCGAGGGCTGCGGGTGGAGCGCCGCGCATCGCGTTCCTCGGGCGGCTCGTCGCGCGCAAGGGCCCGCGCGAGCTCGTGCGGGCCCTGGGACGCCTGCACGAGACCGACCCGCGGCTGCCCTGGCACGCGACGATCGCCGGTCGCGGCAGGCTGCTCGACGACCTGCGCACGCTCGCCCGCACGCACGGGATCGTGGACCGGGTCGACTTCCCCGGATTCCTCGACGAGGCCGAGAAGCCCGCCTTCCTCACCTCGGCAGACCTCGTCGCGCTGCCCTCCACCGGGGGCGAGAGCTTCGGCATCTCGGTCGTGGAGGCCCTCGCCGCGGCGAGCGGCCCGGTGCTCGCCGGCGACAACCCCGGCTACCGCACGGTGATGCGCGGGCTCGAGGACCAGCTCGTCGTCCCGGGCGACACCGACGCCTTCGCCGCGGAGCTCGGCCACCGCCTGCGCTCGCTCGCCGACCCCGCCGAGCGGGTCCGCGTGGTGGCCCGCCAGCGCACCGCGGCACAGCGCTTCGACCTCGACGTCATCGGCGCCCAGGTCGAGCAGACCTACCGCGACGCCCTCGCCGCCCGGTCCTGACCCCGAGCAGCGCCGTCGGACGCCGAAGATCCGTCACAGATCGTGCGACATCGGTCGTCGCCAGCCGGCGACGACGACATGTCCTGCACGATCCGTGACGGATCTTGGTGAGGCGCGGGGTACCGGGCGGAGAGGGGTGCTCTCCGCCCGGGCCCGGGATCAGACCGTCTGGCCGGCCTGGTCGTCCTTGTCCGTGCCCGGGGTGCTCTTCTGCACCTGGAGCAGGAACTCGACGTTCGTCTTGGTGTCCTTGAGCTTGCCGAGCAGCAGCTCGATGGCCTGCTGCTGGTCGAGCCCACCGAAGACGCGGCGCAGCTTGTAGATGATCTTGAGCTCCTCGGCCGGGAGCAGCACCTCTTCACGGCGCGTGCCCGACGCGTTGACGTCGACCGCCGGGAAGATCCGCTTGTCGGCCAGGGAGCGCGACAGGCGCAGCTCCATGTTGCCGGTGCCCTTGAACTCCTCGAAGATCACCTCGTCCATCTTCGAGCCGGTCTCCACGAGCGCCGAGGCGAGGATGGTGAGCGAGCCACCGTTCTCGATGTTCCGCGCCGCGCCGAAGAACCGCTTGGGCGGGTAGAGCGCCGAGGCGTCCACACCGCCGGACAGGATGCGTCCCGAGGCGGGAGCCGCGAGGTTGTACGCCCGCGACAGTCGCGTCAGGGAGTCGAGCAGCACGACGACGTCCTGCCCGAGCTCTACCAGACGCTTGGCACGCTCGATGGCGAGCTCGGCGACGATCGTGTGGTCGGACGCGGGACGGTCGAAGGTCGAGGCGATGACCTCGCCGTGGACGGTCCGCTCCATGTCGGTGACCTCTTCGGGCCGCTCGTCCACGAGCACGACCATGAGGTGGACCTCGGGGTTGTTCGTCGTGATCGCGTTGGCGATCTGCTGCATGATGATCGTCTTGCCCGCCTTGGGCGGGGCGACGATGAGACCACGCTGGCCCTTGCCGATCGGGGCGACGATGTCGATGACGCGCGGCGTCTGGCGGCGGTTGTCCGGGTTCTCCAGGCGCAGGCGCTCCTGCGGGTACAGAGGAGTGAGCTTGGCGAACTCGGGGCGCTGGCGGGCTGCCTCGGGGCTGACCCCGTTGACCGTGTCCAGGCGCACCAGGGCGTTGAACTTCTGGCGCACGCTGTTGCCCGTGGGCGGCTGCTCGCCGTCGCGCGGGGCACGGATCGCACCGGTGACCGCGTCGCCGCGGCGCAGGCCGGACTTCTTGACCTGGTTCAGCGACAGGTAGACGTCGTTCGGGCCGGGCAGGTAGCCGCTGGTGCGCACGAAGGCGTAGCTGTCGAGGATGTCGAGGATGCCCGCCACGGGCACCAGGACGTCGTCCTCGCTCAGCTCGATCTCGTCGAGGCTCGCGACGTCGTTGCCGCCCCGACCCTGACGGTTGTTGCGCTTGGTGCCGCGCTCGCGGAAGCGGTCACGGTCGCGGTCCCGACCACGACGACGACGGCCGCCACGCTCGGTGTCGATCTCGACGACGCTCTGGCGGTCGGACGACTCACGGCGGCCCTCGCGGTTGCCGTCACGCTGCTGGGTGTCGCGGCGCTGGCCGTTCTCGGCGTCGCCGTTGTTCTGGGCGGGCTGCTGGCCGGACGCGGCGTTCTGGTTCTGCTGGCCGTTCTGCTGGCCACGGCCCTGGCGCTGCTGGCGCTGGCGCTCGCCGCGCGAGGGGCGGTCGCCCTGCTGGCGGTCGTCGCCCTGGCGGGCCTGCTCGGTGTCGTTGCCGTGGATCGGCAGGTCGCCGATCACCGAGGCCGCGCGGGCGGCGCGCTCGGAGTCACGGGGGCGCGACCGGCGGGCCTGCTTGTCGGCACCGCCCTCGGGGAGCACGAGCCCGTCGAGGATGTTGGCGTCGCGGGCGGGACGCTCGCGCCCCTCGGAGCGCGGCGACCCGTCGCGGACGGGCTCCGTGCGGGACGACGCCCGCTCGACACGGTCGACGGTGGTCGTCGCGGTGGTCGTGGAGGCGGAGACGCCCGACTTCTCCGGCGCCGAGGCCGGACGAGTGGCGCTGCGGCGCGCGGACGAACCGCCGCCAGCGGCGTTGATGGCCTCGACAAGATCGCTCTTGCGCATCTTGGAGGTGCCCTTCACCCCGAGCGTCCCAGCGAGCTTCTGCAGCTCGGCGATCTTCAGCGAAGAGATGCTGGTGCGGGAGGTGGTTGCCGCAGCGCTGGTGGCTGCTGGCGTGGTGCTGTCTGTCACGAAGGATCCTTCCCCTCGTCGGCAGCCCGCTGGTCGGACCAGGGGGCCTACGGTCACGTTCCTGTGGTCAGGGCGTGGGAGGGACGCGGTGCTGTTCGCAAGGGAGGTCGAACAACGCGTCACATGTCGTCGGGCGGTGATCGTCGGTCGGTCGCCACCTCGGTGGCGAGCGGTGGAGCAGCGATCAGCGGTGCAGGCGAACCTTCGGTGGTCACACGATGACGCACCGACGGGAAGGGGATCGATGATGCCCAGGGAGCCTCGTCCCGACCAGGTCGGCCGCGCGGTGCACGTGCATCGCTGCGGACGTCTTCCGATGGGGATTCGCCTGCGGTTGCGCCTCGGTGTGCAGCTCGGGATGTCAGATGACTGAATCAGAAGACTGAAGACGTCAGATGACCTACGAGTACGGTTCGAGGACCGCGGGAGACAACTCGACTATAGCACCGAGACGCTCAGACCGCAGCCCTCCGGGTGCGGCGGAGTCTCGACGGGCGGCCGACGAGGCGCGGGAGGCCCGGCGTCCCGCTACGAGGCGCACGCGGGGCGGTCCCGAGCCTCGGTCCCGTCAGGCGACCTGCTCGACGGTCGCGCCGCCCCGGGCGATCCCCGGGCGCAGCGTCCGCCAGCCGCCAGCGGTCCCGTCCTCCTGCACGACGCCGAGCACCGAGGCCAGCACCTCGTCCTGACGTGCGCGGTCCGCCTCCGCGCCCAGCACGAGCACCGTGGGGCCGGCGCCCGAGACCACCGCGGCCAGCCCCGCACCGCGCAGCGCTCCGACGAGGTCGGCAGAGGCACGCATCACCTCGGCGCGGTAGCCCTGGTGCAGCCGGTCGGCGGTCGCCTCGAGCAGCAGCTCCGGCCGTCCGCCGAGCGCGGCCACGAGCAGCGCGGAGCGGGCCGCGTTGAACGCCGCGTCCTCGTGAGGGACCACGGTGGGCAGCACGCCTCGCGCGCGGTGCGTCGACAGGCGCTCCTGAGGGACCAGCACCAGGGGCTCGATGCCCTCCGCGACGTCGAAACGAGCCGCGCGCGCGACGGCGCCGTCAGCCGCGGCCGCGGACGAGACGCTCCAGGCGACCGTCGCCCCGCCGAGGATCGCCGGTGCCGCGTTGTCGGGATGGCCCTCGATCTGGGTGGCGAGGTCGAGCACGACGTCGTCGTCCAGCAGCGTCGGGTCACCGATCAGCCCGCGCGCGGCGAACAGCCCCGCGACGACCGCCGCCGCCGACGACCCCAGGCCACGGCCGTGCGGGATCACGTTGCGACAGACCAGTCGCAGCCCCACCTCGGGGGCCCCCACGTGGTCCAGCCCGATGCGCACGGCGCGTGCCACGAGGTGGCGGGCGTCGGTGGGCACCTCGCCGGCGCCCTCCCCCACGACCTCCACCTGGACCTCGTCGGACGCGAGCGCGAAGACCTCGAGCTCGTCGCGAAGGTCGAGCGCGAGGCCGAGCGAGTCGTAGCCCGGCCCGAGGTTCGCGCTCGTGGCGGGGACGGTCACCCGGACGCGGTCCGCTCCCAGGCGCACGGTCAGCCGAGCCCGAGCGCCGCGGCGATGGACACGACGTCCGCCGTCACCTTCTGCGGGGTGACCTCGCCGCCGTCCGAGGTGCGCAGAGCCCACTGCGGGTCCTTCAGCCCGTGCCCGGTGACGGTGACGACGATGCGCGCGCCCGCGGGCACGAGCCCGGCCTCGGCGCGCTTGAGGATGCCCGCCGCGCCCGCGGCCGAGGCGGGCTCGACGAACACGCCGACCTCGCTCGACAGGATGCGGTGCGCCTCGAGGATCTCCTCGTCCGTGACGGCCTCGATCACGCCGCCGGACTCGTCGCGCGCGGCCTCGGCCTGCGCCCACGAGGCGGGGTTGCCGATGCGGATCGCGGTGGCGATCGTCTCCGGCTCGGTGATGGGGTGACCGGCCACGATGGGCGCGGCGCCGGCCGCCTGGAAGCCCCACATCTGCGGGCGGTGGGTCGCCCTGCCCGCCGCCTCGTACTCGCGGTAGCCGAGCCAGTACGCGGTGATGTTGCCGGCGTTGCCGACGGGCAGCGCGTGGATGGTGGGTGCGTCGCCGAGCCAGTCGACGACCTCGAAGGCGCCGGTCTTCTGGCCCTGGATCCGGTCCGGGTTGACGGAGTTGACGAGCTCGACCGGGTACGCCTCGGCCAGCTTGCGGGCGGCCACGAGGCAGTCGTCGAAGTTGCCGTCCACCTGCAGCAGCCTCGCGCCGTGCGCGATGGCCTGGCTCAGCTTGCCCATGGCGATCTTGCCGTCCGGCACGAGCACCGCGCAGACCATGCCCGCGGCGGTCGCGTAGGCGGCGGCCGAGGCGGAGGTGTTGCCGGTCGAGGCGCAGACGACGGCCTTGGCTCCCCGGCTCGCGGCCGAGGAGATCGCCGTCGTCATGCCACGGTCCTTGAAGGAGCCGGTCGGGTTCATGCCCTCGACCTTGAGGTAGACCTCGGCGCCGGTGAGCTCGCTCAGCCGCGGCGCGGCGACGAGCGGCGTGCCGCCCTCCCCCAGCGTGACGACGTGCGTCTGGACGTGCTGCGGCAGGAAGTCGCCGTACTCGCGGATGATGCCTTGCCAGACGTGGGCCATCAGGCTCCCTCTACTCTCAGGACGGACTCGACGGCGCCGACCACGTCGAGGTCGGCGACGGCCGCGACGGTGGCGGCAAGATCGGCCTCGCGGGCCGCATGGCTGGTGAGGATGAGCAGCGCGACGCCGTCGGCCTCGAGGCCGACCTGGCGCACGGTCTCGATCGAGACGTGGTGCGCGGCGAAGGCGCGGGCGACCTCGGCGAGCACACCGGGGCGGTCGGTCACGCGCAGCCGGGTCTGGTAGCGCGTCGTCGCCTCGGCGGCCGGGGCGATCGGCAGCGCCGCGTACACGGACTCGTTGGGGCCGCGGCCGCCCACCACCCGGTGGCGAGCCACGGAGACGACGTCGCCCAGGACGGCCGACGCGGTGGGCGCGCCCCCGGCGCCGCGGCCGTAGAACATCAGCTCGCCGGCGGCGGCGGCCTCGACGAAGACGGCGTTGAACGCGCCGTGGACCCCCGCCAGCGGATGGCCGACCGGGACGAGCGCGGGGTGCACGCGGGCCTGGATGCCGGCCTCGGTGCGCTCGAGGATCGCCAGCAGCTTGATGACGTGGCCCGACTCGGTCGCGGCCGCGACGTCGGCCGCGGTGACCTTCGTGATGCCCTCGCGCGAGACGGCGTCGAGCGGCACACGCGTGTGGAAGGCGAGGCTGGCGAGGATGGCGGCCTTGGCGGCAGCGTCGTAGCCCTCGACGTCGGCCGTGGGGTCGGCCTCGGCGTAACCGAGCTCCTGGGCCTGCGCGACGGCCTCGTCGAACCCGAGACCACGGGTGGTCATCTGGTCGAGCACGTAGTTCGTGGTGCCGTTGACGATGCCCAGCACGCGCTCGACGACGTCGCCCGCGAGCGACTCGCGCAGCGGCCGCACGAGCGGGATCGCGCCGGCGACGGCGGCCTCGTAGTAGACGTCGACGCCCGCGGCCGCGGCCGCCTCGTAGAGCGCGGGGCCGTCCTGCGCGAGAAGGGCCTTGTTCGCGGTCACGACGCTCGCGCCGGCCTCGATGGCCTCGAGGATGAGGGTGCGGGCGGGCTCGATGCCGCCCATGAGCTCGACGACGAGGTCCGCCCGGGCCACGAGACCGGACAGGTCGTCGGTGAGGAGCGCGCGGTCGACCACGGGGTCGCGGTCGGCGGCGAGGTTGCGCACGCCGACGCCGACCAGCTCGAGGCGGGCGCCCACGCGCGCGGCCAGGTCCTCGGCCTGCTCCACGAGGATCCTGACGACCTGGGTCCCGACGACGCCGGCCCCCAGGACGGCCACGCGGAGCGCGGGGGCCCGGGTCGGCCCGTCACCGACCCGCTGCGAGGCACCTGCCTGGTCGCCGGTCTGCGAGGAAGGGTCGGTCTGCGCACCAGCCACGGGTCGTCGTCCTCCAGAGTCGTCGAGCAGGGTCGTCGTGGGCGCGCGGGGGCACGGCTCTTCTCAGCTGTCCCGGCACTGCGCGCCGCGGGCCAGTCTACCGGCGGCGCGAACCCGCTCGGGGCAGCCCGACGAGGACGGCTCCCGCCCCCAGCCACAACGCACCGCCGAGCAGCCAGACCTCGCGGGTCGTCAGGTGCCGCGCGTCGTCCGGCGCGGGGGTGGCGACCGGTGCGGCGACGGCCTCGATCGCATGGGTGGTGCCCACCGGCCCCTGGGCGACGACGTCGTTCCCGGTCGCCGTGGTCACCGGCGGCGCGGCAGGAGCCACGGCCTGCGGTGCGGTCACGGAGGTCGCCGCCGCGGTCGGGGCGGCCGTCACCGTGGCGGTGGGGGTCGCGGTGGGGGTCGCGGTCACGGTGACGGTCGGGGCGGCGCTCGGTCGCTTGGTGACCTTGTTGGTGGGGGCGGCGGGCGCGCTGCTCGTCGGCGTCGGCGTCGGCGTCACCTCCACCTGGTCGGCGGCGTCGTAGCTGACGGTGACCGGGGTGGGGAGCTTGCGGGCGTCGCCGGAGCCGCCGGAGGCCAGCCAGTAGGTGGACTGACCGGTGAGCTGCTGGAAGTTCATGAAGTCCTGCGGGAACGAGCCCCAGTACTTCGCGTTCTCGCTCGTCTTCTCCGTCTGCCCGACGCCGGTCACCGCGACGCCCAGGTAGCTCGGGGTCGCGGTGAGCCCCTTGTCCGTGAGCTTCACACCGGTGAAGGTGGCCAGCGTGATCGGGGTGGGATCGAGCTTGGTCCACTTGGAGGTGTCCACGCGGTCGGCGCCATAGCCCCCGCCGGTGGCCTTGAGCGTGCCGGTGCCGTCGGCCGCGACGGTCAACGTGGGGTTCGTCGCGGTCCAGTAGGTGAGGCCACCGTAGAAGACCACCGCGAAGGATCCGGTCCACGTGATGGAGGCCGTGCCCGTCGTGGGGTCGACCGTGCCCTTGCCCCCGGAGACCACGACCTGGGACTGGGTCGACGTAGCGGTGGTCACCGCGGTCTTGCCGTCGGGCTGCAGGCACTTCGTCGCCCAGGTCGGCGTGACCCAGCCGCTGACGGCTCCCGCCTTGCGGATCGAGACGTTGCCGTCCTTGGCCTTGTAGAAGCCGTCCGCCTGGGTCCAGACCCGTGAGGAGCCCGTGTTGCCCGCGGCCCCCGCGGACAGGAAGTTGCAGCCGCCGAAGTACGCGCCGGAGCTGACCTCGGTGTTGATGCCCCACGCGAGCACGGCGTCGTCGAGGGCGACGCTCGTCGAGGAGTCCCCGGCGCCCTGGTCGGCGCCGGCATCGTCGTCGGGCGTCGTACCGTCGTCAGGGATCGTTCCGTCGTCAGGGACCGTTCCGTCGTCGACCGTCGTCGACGCCGACCGCACGCTGTCAGCGGCCATGGCGACGGCGACGGACGGACCGCCGAACAGCAGCAGGGTCGCGACCACGCTGACCGCGGCGCGCCGTCCGATCGTGTGCCCGGTCGTCGTCTGCCTCGTCCTCGTGCGGCTGCTCATGTCAGGCCGCCTTCGTCGAGCGGCGCCGAGAGCGCAGCACACCGACCACTCGCCAGACGATCACGCCGAGCAGCGCGGCCGCACCGAGCCCAGCGACCGTCCAGGCCCACGGCGAGACGTCGTCGGGCGCGGCGACCACGGCGGCGGAGGCAGCGGGTGTCGCGGCGCGGGCCCCGAAGCTGACCGTCGCCACCGAGCCGGAGGTGGCGCCGCGGACGGTGAGAGTGTGCGTGCCGCCCGTCAGGTCTGTCGGCAGCGTGAGCACGCCCGCGCTCGCGCCGTCGAGGCCGACAGTGATCGGCCCGACCGCCGCGAGACCGTCGTCGAGCACGGCCGTGACCTGCTCGCCCTG
>Ga0182744_1001975_pt1 | contig 17427 bp, 17 predicted proteins | sample eDN3rd30CKraftMG_FD_128525 | JGI IMG/M metagenome (GOLD analysis project Ga0182744, IMG submission 128525) | Enriched Miracle-Growth compost microbial communities from Emeryville, California, USA - eDNA 3rd pass 30_C Kraft MG (version 2) (version 2) ...
CTTCAGCCGCAGCTCGATGGCGTCGACGCCGAGCAGTTCGGCCGCCTCGTCCACCATCATCTCGGTCGCCGACATGGTCTGCAGCGTGCCGTAGCCGCGCGTCGAGCCGGCATCCACGGCGCGCGAGGCGTGAACCTCGATGGAGAAGTCGCTCTTCGGCAGATAGTAGATGCTTTGCGCAGCGCTCGCGCCGACATTGCCGACCTCGGGCGAGAAATTGCGGCGCCCGCCGCCGTCGCTGCGATAGACGCCCTTCATCAGGCGGAACATCTGGCTGGCGCGATCCACCACCAGCGTATTGTCCATCCAGAACGCGTGGCGCTTCAGGCCCATCTGGAACTGTTCGAACCGATCGTTGGCAAGGCGCACCGGCCGGCCGTCGCCATAGAGGCCGGCGACAACGGCATAGAACGGGAAGATCGAGTGATCCTTGGTGCCGTAACCCACCGTGTAGCCGATCGACAGGTCGAAGGTCTTGACGCCCAATTTCGACTTGCCCAGCATCGCGGTGGTCGCGGTGGCGACTTCATAAGGTGACTGGGTGGCGATGATGGCGCGCAGGGTGGACGTTGCGGGCTCATACCAGGCGTTACCGTTGTCCGCCTCCATCGCGGATGCATCGATCGACTGGGAGAAATAACTGCGCTTCAGCACCAGCGCATCGGCACCGGCGGCAGCGATCTCGCTTTCGATCTCGCCGGCAGCCCACATGGCGCGCGCACCCGCGTCACCTGCCTTGTCGGGCTTCGGCCAGACTGCCCGGTCGCCATCGTAGGAGCCATATATGACGGTGCCGTCGAGCGGCGCATAGACATCCGCATCGGCAGACGTAGCGCCGCCGATGCGCACGAAGCGCCCCGCCCCATAGTGCGGCGGCGTATTGTATCCCGTCTCCGCGCCCCAGCGCACCACGCCATCAGCGAAACGGACCCGGCGTTTGGCGGCGTCGAAGCGGGCGAAGTCCTTGTAGATGAGCAGGGCGAGCGGCTGGCCGAGCAATCTCGGCGTCTGTCCCTTCGGCACGAGGAAGGCGTCGCCGTAAAAGCCCGGCCCGTCGATTTCAGGCGGCGCGAGCCCGTCACGCAGGAGATCTTCGCCCAGCACCAGCCGGTCCGGCTGCAGGTCGTTACCGAGCAGGGACAGGTCGATCCCTTCAAAGACGGCGTTGGCGCGCGTCGCGCGGATAAGAAAGGCGTGGCTCTGTTCGCGCGGCCAGCCCGGCATGTCGCGGGCGCGAAAGTCACGGGAGAAAGTCTTGTCGCCGGTGACCTTTGCAACGCCGTCCATGCGGAAGCGCGCCCTGCCGTCCGGACCGATCCAGCTCGGCGATTGGCCATCCCGCGTCTCGATCAGCGCCGCCGACGCCTGGTCGCCGACGAAGCCGACCCGCACCACAATCCCCGCGGCGGCCGCGGAAGCGAAGAGCTGACGCCGTGAAATCCCGTCCCGCAATGACTCCCCCTCGGTGCAGTGCAGCGCGCGGCATGATCGTGCCGCCGACGAGTATGGCCAGACCACATTAACAAACAACATACGACAGATGGGGCGAGACGCCCATGACGTTTCCGCACGCCGCCCCTATAGTCGCTACACCTGGCCGCCCTCCCGGTATAAACGTTCCGGAATCCCCATGGGTTGAGCGGCTGGGCCACGCACGCCCCTGCCGGCGAAGATCGTGGACGGTCTGGTACGAGGACGGCGCGAGCTATCAACAATTACCGGTTAGCCGATATCCGACACCGTCAGTGATCAGGCGCGCATGCCGATCGCCGGCGGAAACGGTGGGTTGTCATCGCGTCGAGGCACGACGGCATAGCGCTCGAACCGCATCGTAAAGTTGCCACGTCCCTCCGTCATCGAGCGCAAGCTATTCAGGTATCCGAACATATGCGCCAACCGCGCCATCGCGGTGATGACAGTGGTATCGCCGCGCATGTCCTGCTGGCGTATGTCCTGCGCCTGAACCGCGCCGCGCGACTTCAGGTCGGCAATGACCGAGTTGACGCAATCCGCCGGTGTCATCACTTCGACTTTCATGATCGGTTCGAGCAGAACGGGTCCACCCTTCTGCAACGCTTCGCGGAATGCCCCGCGCGCGGCAATTTCAAAGGTCAGCGCCGAGGAATCGGTTTCGTGATAGGCTCCGTCCTCCAACGTCACTTTGACATCGACCACCGGGAAGCCGGCGACAACACCGCTATCCAGCAAGCTGATAAGGCCCCTTTCGACGCCGTCGATGTAGTCTGCCGGCACTGCGCCGCTGACCATCTTCGATTCGAACCCAAAACCCTTGTCCGGCTCGACGATAAGCTTCACCCGCGCGAACTGCCCGACGCCATAGGTCTGTTTCTTGTAAGTGTAATCGACTTCGGCTCTCGTTGTGATCGTCTCGAGATACGCAATCTGCGGCCCGCCAACGTTCACATCGACCTGGTGCAATCGACGTAGCATATCTACCTTGGCATCCAGATGAAGCTCGCTCATCCCTTTAATCATGGTCTGACCAGACTCCTGGTCGGTCGCTACAAGGAACAACGGATCTTCAGCGGCAAATTTCGCCAGCGCGACGACGAACTTCTCCTGATCAGCCTTCGCTTTCGGCTCAATCGCCATTTCGATGAGCCCGCGTTGCGGCCCGGCGAACGTAGACTCCATGCTGCCTCACCCCCCACGCGAGTGCCGGGCCATGCCTAAGCGGACGGCGACTTGTCCGTCCTTATAGATGAAAGCGGACAGGCCGTCGTCCGGCCCGGCCATCAACGACGCACCAGCTCGACGCGGCGATTCTTGGCGCGCCCCTCCTCCGTCTCGTTCGGCGAGACGGGACTGCTCATACCGGCTCCTTCGGGAGCCAGGCGTGCCGGATCAATGCCGTATTCCGCCGCGAGCGCGGACACCACGGCGGCGGCGCGGCGCTGTGACAGATCCTGGTTATAGCCGGCGGATCCTCTATTGTCCGTATGGCCCACCACCCTCAGCTTCAGGCCCGATTGCGCACCCAGCAGTTTTGCAATCTCTGCCAGCGAGGCCTTTGAATCGGGACGCAACGTTGCCTGGCCGAAGTCGAACTGGATGCCGTAGATATTCACGCTTGCTCCCCCGGCAAAGGCGCTCTGCATCTCCTCGGCCTTGACCAGGGAAATCTTGTTGCCTTCCATCGCCTTGCTCTCAATCGCCTCCACGAACGCCACCCGATTTTGCTGGTCTTCTCCAACCAGAATGCTCACGTAGTCGGACCCGTCCGCTCTGTCGCGCACCGCAAGAAGATAGCGCGCGTGCTGCGAATATGACGTCGATACGGAATTGGTGGGGTCAAGTTGCTCGCCAAGCAGATAGAGATCGCGCAGGGATCCGCTGAGACAATTCGCATCCGAGCACGAAAACACCACGACCAGCCCTCTTCCTTTCAGCGAAGCCTCGAAATTCCTGATGACCTCCAGTGATGAGCGATTGTCCGGCAGTTCATATCTGATTTCCGTCCGCCGCCCCTCCGCAATAAGCCACTCCGGGCCGGATCGATCCTTGGTGTTGCCCTTGTCGAGCAAGGCGCCATAGTCATGGGGAGCCCGCAACAAAGCCGTCTGATCGAAATCGGACGATTTAAAGTAAACAATGCTGGAGCCTTCATAGCGGCCCACCAGCGGATGATCCTGGGACTTGGGAATATCCTCGCCGAACGCAGCCGTTGCGGTGTAAGCCAATATAAGGCAGGCCGCCGCGGCCACACCCCGCAGCGACTGCGTCAACGACCGCGCGTCCCACTCTCTTTGCGCTCCGTCTTTCCATGCCCGTTCAGGCCGAAAGCGAACCGGCGACGTCTTTCGAAACAAGGAATAACCTGGTCGCATACAAATCCCTCCGCCTTGCCTGTCGAGTGCACGCCGTCATTGTGGATGGGCGCCGCTGCGACAGCGAAAAGAAGCTCCATGAATTTGCGTGGGTCGCCCCTTAGATCGCCCCTCGTAGTGGTCGGCGAAGCGCGTCGCGATCCGCGCCCGTGACGAAATCGATCATAGCGCCTCCTGGCGGCTTTATCGAGGGGTGATCGCCGCCCCCCGTCAGCATTCGGTTGTCGGTTGAATCATCTCAGATGTTGCAGTTAAGGACAAAGGCCCTATACCGAGGCTTGGAAAGCAATCGGCCATCAAGGGCAGCTCAAGACCTTGACTGTAGCGGCGTCTCCGCTGTGCGGATCGCAATTTGTTTCCGCAAGCCACCGTGGCGTTTCAAACCAAGATGCCCAAGGCCTGCCGGAAACAGCCGTTGCCTCATCCATGCCAAACCGCAAGATCGGTCGAGCGCGGTGCTACCGCAGCGATCAAGATGGAACCGCCACGGAGACGACGACGAATGACCGCAGCGGTTCAAAACTATTATGAGCGGATGCAGCGCGTGCTGGATTATATCGACCGGCATCTCGATGACGATCTCGATCTCGATGTTCTGAGCGGCGTCGCGGCCTTCTCGAAGTTTCATTTCCACCGGCAGTTCATGGCGACCTTCGGGTTGTCCGTGCATCGCTATGTCCAGCTTGCCCGCATGAAGCGCGCGTCCCGCCGGCTGGCCCACAGGGACGCGCAAAGCGTCACGGAGATCGCGATGGATGCCGGCTACGAGACGCCCGATGCCTTCGCCCGCGCCTTCCGGCAACGGTTCGGGCAATCGCCGTCATCGTTCCGGAAATCTCCCGACTGGGAGCCGTGGCTTGCCGCCTTCGAGCCTTTCGACAATGCCAGGAGCAAGTTCATGCAGAAGAGTTTTACCCCGAACGAGGTGGTGATCCGCGATGTCCCGCCAACGCGCGTGGCGATCCTGGAGCACCGCGGCGACCGCACGATGCTCGGCGACAGCCTCCAACGCTTCATCGCCTGGCGCAAAGCCGCTGGCCTCCACCCGAGCACCAGCCCGACGTTCACCGTCTGGCGATCGGAGCGGCGTCCGGCGCAACCTGCCGACTATGCCATCGACCTGTGTGCAGGAACCGACAAACCGGTTGAGGCCAATGGCTGGAACATCAAGGCAGGCGAAATCCCTGGCGGCCGTTGCGCGGTGCTGCGCGTCGTCGGCAACGCCGACAACCTGGAACCGCCTGCGCTCTATCTTTATCGCGACTGGCTGCCCGCCAGCGGCGAGGAAGCGCGCGACTTTCCCATCTATTGCCAGCGCCTGAGCATCTTCCCGGAAGTGCCGGAGCATGAGGCGGTGGCGGAGCTGTTCCTGCCGCTGAAGTAGGGCTCGTCAGTTCAGCCCCAGTCGCTCCATCAACAAGCGCCGCGACGAGGCGAGGATATCGTTGCCATCCTCGTCCGACGCGGCGCGTGCGAGCGCCATCGCGCCGACCATCTCCGCGAGAACGGAACTGGCGAGCGCTTGCGGCTCGCCCTTGCCAAGGGCCTCGAAGGCCGCCGCCAGCATACGCTGAAAATGCGCGACGCCCTCGTTGAAGCGGGCGCGCGCCGCGGCCGGCATCCGTACCGCCTCGCCCGCCAGGGCGGGAAACGGGCATGCCCGCTCCGGCGCATTTTTGACGCGCTCGGAAAGATAGGCGTCGATCAATGCCGAGACGCCTTTTGCCGCATCGCGGGTGCTGAGGCTTGTCTCGACCAGTGACCGGTTGTCCTGCAGCATCCGCTCGACAGCATCCGCGACCAGCGCGTCGCGTGACGCGAAATGCGCGTAAAAGCCGCCATGCGTCAGGCCGGCGCGCTTCATGAGCTTTGCGACACTGATACCGTCAGCCCCATAGAGACGCATGGCGCTCGCGGCCTCGTCGAGGATGCGCGCGTGCGTGCGTTCCTTGTGCGTCAGCGTTTCAGCCATTCAACGAATCCTCTCTCAATGCGCGGCCGCGTCCGGCGGCGGCGCGGGGGCGTTCTTGTCGGGCCGGCAGAACGGCACCATCACCAGCGCGGCCAGAAACATCCATGCCATCAAGCGGAACGCATCGTCGAACGCGATCGTCAGCGACTCGCGTCCGACAAGGCGGGCAAGATAGCCCTGGGCCAGCAGCAGCGCATAGGCAGGATCAGGCGTTATCGCACTCATGCGCTGCGCGAGTTCACCCACGGCCTGGGCGGTGTTGGCGCTCTGATGGCCCATGGCCTCGCCGAAGCGCAGGGCCGCGATGCGCGCATGATCCTGAAGCTGCGTGTTCATCACCGCGATGCCGACAGCGCCGCCGAGGTTGCGCGTGAGGTTGATGAGGCCGGAGGCAAACGGCAGTTCCTGCGGCGTCACGCTGCCGAGCCCCATGCGAATGGTCGGCACGATGCACAACATCAGCGACAAGCCACGAATGATCTGCGGAAACGCCAACTCCCAGAAGCCCCATTGGCTCGACATCTCCGAGGTAAGCCAGAGGCTCCAGGCAAACAGCAGCAGCCCCGCCGTGATGACGAAGCGCGGATCGACCCGTTCCACGAGTTTGGCCGAAATGATCGTGCTGAAAATCTGCGCGAGCCCGACGACGAAGACGGTCGTGCCGATCTCCAGACTATCGAAGCCACGTATCCGCCCAAGATAGACCGGCAGCAGATAGATCGAGGCGTACATGCCATAGCCGATCACGAAGCTGAAGACGCAGGAGAAGGCGAAGATCGGCCGCCGGAATGGCGACAGCTTCACGATCGGATTGTCGGAAAAGAACGAACGCTGGAAGAACAGCGCGGCGGCAACCAGGGAGAACCAGCCTGCCAGCGCGATATGCTCGTCGCCAAACCACTCTTTCTTCGGTCCCTCTTCCAGAATGAACTGCAAGCCCGCCAGCGCAATCGCCATGGCGGCGAAGTGGCTCCAGTCGATCCGGCGCAACAAGCCGAAATTCGGCCGGTTCACCCGAACGACGATCGTCGAGAGCACCGTCACGATGATGCCCGGCACGATGTTGACGAAGAACAGCCAGCGCCAGTCCATGCCCTGGGTGATGAGACCGCCGACGGTCGGTCCCAAGGTCGGTGCCACCACGCCGACCATCCCCAGGATCGCCGGTATGATCGCGAGCTGCTTGCCCTTGAAGATCGTGAACCCGGTCGCGAACACCAGCGGCACCATCGCGCCACCGGTGAACCCCTGGATGGCGCGAAACGCGATCATCGACTCGATATTCCACGAGAAGCCGCACAACAGGCTTGAGAGCGTGAAGAAGCCCGCCGACATCGAGAACAGCCATCGCGTCGACATCGCCTGACTGAGATAGCCCGACAGCGGAATCATGATGAGCTCGGCCATCAAATAGGCCGTCTGCACCCAGCTGATCTCGTCCGGCCCCGCCGCAAGGCCCGCCTGCACATCGTTCAGCGATGCCGAGACGATCTGGATATCGAACAGCGCCATGAACTGGCCGAAAGCCATCACCCAGAAAATCAGGAATTTCCGCGACGTCGGCATGTCGGCCGGATTGTCCGACCAGTCCTGCCCGAGCGCCTTGAGCCTGGCGAACATCCGAAACCCTTTCGATCGCCGTTGACAGATTATGATCATCATCTATATGACGAACATCATATTGACAAGGCGCACCGTCCTTGCCGTCGCGAAAAAGGGGTTTTCCATGGAAGCGCAGATGCTGGCCGAGCCGCCCGCCACGCGCGAGATGCGCAACGACACGATTGTCGCCGCGCCACCGCAGCCTGCGAAAGACGCTGCAAAACCAAAGCGAAAGCTCGGACGCGGCGCGATGGCCGCCTCCCTGGTGGCGATCGCCGTGGCTGGCGGCGGCGCGGTATGGATTACCGCGGCCCCCTCCAAGGAAACGACAGACAATGCCTACACGGCGGCCGACGCTACCGCGGTTGCCCCGCGCGTGCGCGGGCTCGTCAGCGAAGTTCTGGTGCACGACAATCAGCAGGTGAAGGCCGGTGACCCGCTCGTGCGCATCAACCCGGAAGAGTTCGACGCCAGGGTGCAAAGCGCCCGCGCGACGCTCGCCAATGCGCAGGCGGATGTCGCCTCCGCCCGCGCCGCGCTGGAAAGCCTGACATCAGACGAGCAGTTGGCGACAGCCAATGTGACAGCCGCCCGCACCCAGATCCGCTCCGCCACCGCCCAGGCCGAACAGGCGGACACGGACCGGCGCCGCTATGACACACTTCTGGTATCGGGCACGGTGACACGCCGCGATGCCGAGCTGCGGCGAACGGCAGCGGTCACCGCCGAACAGGACCTTGCCAGATCGCAGGCCATGCTGACCGTCTCGGAGCGACAGTCCTCCGTCACGTCGGCCCGTCGTCCGGTGCTGCAGGCCGCCGTTCAAAAAGCGGAAGCGGCGCGCCAGCAGGCGCAGGCCGCGCTTGAACTGGCGCTGCAGGATCAGCGCAACGCGGTGATCGTCGCTCCCATCGACGGCGTTGTCGGCAACCGCCAGGTTGGCGTCGGCGATTATGTGCAGCCGGGATCGCGCCTGTTCACGCTCGTGCCGATGCAGGCGATCTATGTGACCGCCAATTTCAAGGAAACGCAGGTGCGCGACATGCGCATCGGCCAGACCGCGAGCATCAGCGTCGATGCGCTCGGCCACAACCTCGCCGGCCGCGTCGACAGCTTCGCACCTGGCTCGGGTTCGACCTTCTCCATGCTCCCCTTCGAGCCCGGCACCGGCAATTTCACCAAGATCGTTCAGCGCGTGCCCGTCCGCATCGCCTTCGATCGCAATCAGGACGGCCTGGACATGTTGCGCCCGGGATTGTCCGTGACCGCAACGGTGCGGTTGCGCGACTAGGCGGCGCTTTGAACTCACGAACCTCGATCCTTGTCGACCGTGACAGGATAAGACGGTAAAGAGGCGGTGAGCCTTGGCCTTGGGAGGATCACGCCCCAAGACATCGCAGAGGACCGCATCATGCCGAAAGAGGATTTCGTCGGCCGCTGGATTGCTGACAACGATCGTCGCGCGACGACGACGATCGAGGTCGAACTGGTAGAAGGCCTGCTCGCCGTACGCGCCATCAACAATGCTGACGGCGAACTGGCCACGATCATCGACCTGAAATACACGGACGACAGCATTCATTTCACCGCGCAATGGTCGTCAGGACAATCCACGACCTATCGCCTGTTGCGATCCAACGAAAAGCTGGTCGTTCATTTCACAATTTCGGACACCAACCACTTCACCAGAGATCTGAACGCGGACGGGACGCAGAAGTGGCGCAGCGGTATTTTGCACATTATGCCGGGTCAGTCGTCTGCCGGCTCGCTGCGCTATGCGGTTCGCGCAAGTGGACGTACCGATCACGTGCTCGGCTTCCAAGACGACCTCAGTTGTGGTCCCATCGATTCCAAAGCGTCTTCGGCGCGATCAAGCTGGTGGGCGTCGATGCATAGCGACCGTGACATCGATCTCGACTATTTCTGGCGCCATATTGCATCGACCTCTGACCGGCTTGTCGTCTGGTTCGGACGCTACAGTGCCCAGGAACACGCTTTCTTCCTATCGTTGGTGGATCGGCTCGGCGACCGTCCCTACGACATCATCGACGTGACCGGACTGCGAATGCCCCTGCTGCCGGGGCCGGACGGCAAGCCTCGATCGTCGCGGCCAAAACAATGTGTTTCCCTCATTGGCGAAGACGACCTTGCTTCGCTTTTCGGTATGGAACGCACGATGACGCCGGATGAGAAAGACGCCGCGGCGCAAACCTGGCGACAGCTGAAATCCGAGAGCGCATCGTTCCGCATCGTCACGGAGGCAGGTCTGGTATCGGCGCCTGTGGATGTCTTCGATGGTTTGATTCTGGCACAAGCCACAAAGGATTGGCGCAGAGCTGCGCGGGTCATCGGCGAAACCATGGGCAGCAATATGGAGCCATATATTCAGGTTGGAGACATGATGTTGTTGAGCCGGATCGCCGCGCTCGTCGAACAGGGCAAGCTTCTAGCCCATGGCGATCCCTGGGACATGCGGAAATGCGACGTCAGGCTGCCTGACTAGGCAGCGATGCCTCCCTCCTGGTCCCTTTCCCCATTTTGATTCGCAAGCGTCCGCCGCAACAGCACAAACAGTACGAACACGATCGAGAATGCGATCACATTCATGATCGCGCCGGCGAGGACGAAATACCGGCTGAGGCTCATGCGGTACAGCATCTGCTAGATCGGCGGCGCAATATTGAAGATCAGGAACCGCATGCGTCGCGAGATAGGCCGCGATTTCGCGGCCGGCCGTGGCGACCGCTTCAACAACCCCGACGAACAGCCGCGAAAGAACTGGAACATCGCCAGGACGATGAACGTCATCAGCACTGCTAGCACGACGGCGACAATGCGACAGGACGAAAGCATATAATTCGCGCGTGCTGGTCGGGGAGGACGACTTGGCTACCATCAGATGCTCGCAAGGAGGAGGTTCCACCGGTGCGGCACATATGGCCCTGGCGCCTGGCCTCGCCGTGCTCGATCGCACGCCTCGGCAATTGCTGATCTTTCTATCGAGGGCGAACGTCGACGATATGGGTCAGGACTTCCGTGCATTGCAGATGCGCGAAAGCCCTTCGTATTGCCGAAACTCACGGTCCATTTTCGGGACGTAAAGTCAAGACTTCTCCTGTTGATGTGCTATCGCACCACCAGCACCGTTATGCCGCCATCGGCGAGAACTTCGGATGTCTGGCTTCCCAGCAAGAGCTTTCTGATGCCGCGACGGCCATGAGAGGCCATCACGATCAGGTCGCAGCCTCTGGATTTCGCGGTTTCGATGATCGCGCTGGCCGCGTGCGCATTCGGAATATGCAGGAGTTCCGCAGCTATCCCCGTCTCCGCGGCGAGAATCTTCGCTTCATCGAGAACTTTATTCGCGAACTCCTTTCGCGATGCATCGAAGCTATCGATGTCCTCCTGCGATGGAACCCATCCGGAGGCAAACCCGGTCCCGTAGTCGATCGGTAATGGTTCTGTGACAGTGACAACTGTCGCTTTGGCGTTCAAGGCTTTCGCCAAGGCCAGTCCGTGCTCGACGCCTTTTCTGGAGACGCCTGAGCCGTCTGTGGATATGAGGATATTGGCGTACATCACGAGTTCTCCTGTCCTGAACGATCACGATCTCCGCAGCGTGGCGGCTTGTCAATATGGCTGCGTTCTCGGTGAGCCAGTTCATCGTCTGCCGATCTCATGCCCCAGGGCGCCATCGCCTCGCCTGCGAGCGCTTGTCTCGCATTGGGCCAACGCCATCATCTCGGGCGCGGCATTCTTAACGGCTTCGTCTGGATATCATTTAAAAGCTTTATTGTAGCAGGGAGGGCCACCGCATAGGGTCGGCCACACTGCGGCTTCGGCGAGTCCGGGCCCAGCGCCAGCAAGGCAAGAGGTTTATGTCGACACTCGTTTCCATTCTCGGCGGCGTCGGGCTGTTCCTGCTCGGCATGACCGTTATGACCGATGGCCTGAAGGCGCTGGCCGGGTCCGCCCTGCGCACCGTGCTCGGCAAGGCGTCGGCGACGCCGCTCTCGGGCGCCTTCTGGGGCGCCATCATCACCTTGCTCGTGCAGTCGTCGAGCGCGGTGACGATGACGACCATCGGCCTCGTCAACGCCGGACTCCTGACCTTTCCGCAGGGGCTCGGCCTCGTGTTCGGCGCCAATGTGGGCACGACGGGAACGGGCTGGCTGGTCGCGCTGATCGGCGTGCGCGTTTCGCTGTCTGTCTACGCGCTGCCGATGATCTTCGTCGGCGCCCTGGCCAAATTGCTTGGCAACGGGCGGATCGCCGCGGCGGGCGGCGCGCTCGCCGGCTTCGCGCTGGTGCTGTACGGGTTGACGACTCTGCAGCAGGGCATGGGCGGCCTTGCCGATAGCCTGCGCCCGTCCGACCTTCCGGCGGTGCTCGGCATGCCGGGAGCGGGCTGGCTCTCGGGATCGCTCGGCCTGCTCACGCTCATCGCCATCGGCCTCGCCATGACGGCGGTCATGCAATCCTCGACGGCCGCCATCGCTGTCACCATCTCGGCCTTTTTCGCCGGCGCCGTGGGACTTGAGCAAGGCGCGGCGCTGATCATCGGCCAGAATATCGGAACGGCGACGAGCTCCGCCCTGGCCGCCATCGGCGCCAGCACCACGGCCAAGCGTCTCGCCCTCGCCTACGTGCTGTTCAAGATCATAGCCGCGCTCATCGCGATCGCCGCCTTCCCCTTCACGGTGGCGCTGATGAACACCCTTTCGGCTTCGGTCGACGGAATGACGCTCCTTGCCGCCTATCACACGGCCTACAATGTCGTGGGCGTCGCCGTGCTCCTGCCGGCGACGCAATGGTTTGCCCGCGTCGTGGAGAGGCTCCTGCCGTCCAGACAGACCGCGCTTCAGCGCGCGCTCGATCCAAGCACGCTCGCCAGTCCGGTGATCGCGGTCGAGACCGCCCGTCGTGTCGTGGCGGATGTGCTGTCGACGACCGCCGCCTCGGTCGCCGCCGTCCTGTCAGGCCGGGAGAAGCCCGCGGCGCAGAGCACGGCGGCAGCCACGCTCGATGAAGTGCGGGGGTTCTTGTCCGAATTGAAGGAGCCGCCCGAGACCGAGGCAGAGCGGCAGCGCATGACGAGCACGCTGCACGCGCTTGAACATGCCTCGCGTCTCGTGGAAACCGTGACGGACGCAGGACCAATGGGGCAGACGGCCGCAGCCCCTCTTCGCGCCGCCGAGCTGTGCGCACGGACAATGCGCAGAGCCCAGGCGGTTGGCAGCTCGATCACCTCGGAATCGGCCCTCAGCGTCCAGGCCGCACCGATTGGCTGGAGCGTTTCGCCCGAGACCGCCACGGCGCTCGCCGAGGCGGAAGAGGCAACGCGGGAGCTTGACGCCGTGCAGCGGGAGCATCGCGCGGCGAGCCTCGCAGCAGTCGCACCAGGCAAGCTGACGGCAACGGATGCTTTCGCACGGATAGAAGCCGTGCGGCGACTCGACCGGATCGCCTACCACGCCTGGCGTTCGGCAGCGCATCTCCTTGGCCTCGGCGCGCCGGACAACACGGCGCACAACCCTCGACCAGAAGGCGTTGCGTGACGGAAGGCGCCAAGAGATAAGCCGTCGCTCACGGGCGAACGCGGATGATCGTCTTCCCCGAGCGGCGCTCGGTCGGGTTGAAGGCGGAGACGGCATCCTCGAGGGGCGCGATGACGCCGATATTCGTCCGCAACCGTCCGTCCCGCACCCGCTGAACGATCTCGCTCAATTGCGCACGACTGGCCTCGACGACGAAGTCGACAGCCAGTCCGTCCGCGGGCCGCGCCTCGGCCGGTCCAACGATGGTCACCAAGGTTCCTCCGGGTCGAACGAGGCGCGCGGACCGCTTCTGGATGTCACCGCCGATGAGATCGAACACCAGATCGATACCGCCAACGTCTTCCAGGGTATCATTCTCAAGATCGACGAACTCCTGCGCGCCGAAGTCGAGCACCTTCTGACGGTCAGCGGTGCGTCCGGTGCCGATGACGTAAGCGCCCGCCGATCGTGCGAGTTGCGTCACCACCGACCCGACGGCGCCGGCCGCGCCGTGCGCGAGGACGCTCTGCCCCGCCTGCAGGCGGCCGTGCTCGAATAGCCCCTGCCACGCCGTCAGGCCTGAGATCGGCAGGCTCGCGCCCACCGTGAAATCGACGTCGCCCGGCAGCGGCGCGAGGTTACGTGCCTCCATGGCAATATACTCCGCCAGGGTGCCGTCGCGATGCCAGTCCGCGAGGCCGAAGACCCGCTGTCCCACCGACAGACCCGTCGTGCCATAGCCGAGGGCCGTGACAACGCCGGCCAGCTCGTGCCCGGGGATCGACGGTGTGCGGTCACGGTCGCGGCGATCGGTCCAGGTCGAGGGCCACGCCAATTCAGTCGGAACGAATCCCGATGCATGAACCTGAACGATGACGTCGTTGATCGCCGCCTGCGGCGCGGGCCGCTCCGCCAGCTTCATCCCGGCCGTTCCCGCGGCCTGATCCGTTACCACGATCGCCTTCATCGTACGTCTCCATGTGTGTGATATGTCATCATCCGAATTCCTTTGCGGACGAGCGAAACAGGAAGGCGAACGACAGGTTCAAACCATTCCATCACTGCCGAACACGTGTGATGGCATGCCGCATCACGCGGTGCGCAGAGGCGCTATGTCCTGCGGCCACGTTGCCACCGGCGCCGGCGCGATGAAACCCGCGGCAGGCATCCAGGGACGGACGGACACGCTTTGCGGAATCGGAGTTCAGACGCCGGATCCGTCAAAGACCCTTGCCGCCATCGGCATTCTTCGCGCTCCGCCGGTATTCACTGGGATCGACGCTATAGGCTTTGCGGAAGGCCCGCACGAAGCTCGAGCGGCTCTCATATCCCGCGTTATGAGCCACGACATCGACAGGCGTTGTCGTCGTCGCCAGATCGAGCGCGGCCTGCCGCATCCTGAGATCGCGAAGGATGGCCATGGGCGAGCGGCCGAAGATTTCGGAAAAGCGGGCCATGAAGGCCGAACGGCTGAGGCTGGCACTGGAAGCAAGGCTCTGGACCGTGTGCGCAGCGCCGGGACGGGCCACCATGTCGGCGAACGCGCGGGTGATCTGGCGATCGGCAAGGATGGAGAAACGGTCCGTCCAGCGCCGCGATGATTTCAGCGAGCGCCGTGCCAGGGCGATGATGACCTGTTTCAACAGCGAGGCCGTCATCGCGCCCATGCCGACCTCCTGCGACAGGAGCTCGTTCATGGCTTCCCGAAGCTTGCCATCGATCATGTCCGACGGATCGAACTGCTCGACGACCGGTTCACGCAGGTCGCGAAACAGACCGACCGACTGACCGAAGGACGCGTTGAAGAAGCCGCAGATTTCCACGACCTCGGGCTTTTCGTTCGGAACAGCCACGCGCAGGAGGCCTTTGTCGTCGCGCTTCCAGCAATCGCGATTGATCAGGCGGATGGCGCCGTCGCCGCCGTCGACCTCGATCGAAAACGGCGTATTGGGGGGAACGATGATGAGCAGGTGCGGCATCAACTCCATGCTCGGGCCGCCATTGATCGATATCCGTCCAGACCCCGCGAGGTTGTAGTGAATGCCGGGCACATCGATCATGCCCATCTCGGCTCGGTGGCCGCGCGGAACGAGAATCTCAGTCAACGCGACGACATCGATCTCGAGCGCCCGCATGAGGTTGTCGAGGTCCGCGGTGGAAGGTTTCAAGGCGGAGGTGGCGACCGGCGGATCGCTCCGCTCCCCCTGCCCGCGTCTGACGCGTGATCTGGCTGTGTTTTGCATCGCAACCTGCTTACGGGATCACCCCGTGAATCGGCCAGGCGAATCCCGCCTTCATCCCTGAACTGGATTTCAGGACACGTTGACAGGATTTTACGCGCAACGGGAGGCAAATTGAAGATCGACGACGCGGCCGCCATCGGCTGGAGGGAGGCGCAATCAACGGCCAAGCCCTGGCCATGCGTCCCCCGGGCGCGGCGGAACTATTTCTGCGGCTGAAGGAACGCCCTCACTGCGGATGCGCATGGAACTCTTTCCCGAACATTCCGTTACGGGCCATGTTTTGACGGCGGTGAAAACGTGTTGGCGGCCATCCGGCCACGCCTTTATCACCGCGGAACGTCACCAATCCCGATCACGTGAGCCTTGGAGAAAGGTCATGCGCATCCACTGGACGATCCCACGGATAGCGATCGGCGCCGGTACAGTTCTTGCAGCGACCATCCTGCTCAGCTCGCCTGCTTCAGCCTACTACACCGGATATTTCTGCTCGGCACAATCCGCGCGTCGCGCCAACTATACCTGGGGCGACGGCACCGCCACGACCACGGTTTATTACAACAACCACTGCCGCCGCAGGTTCAACGTCACATTGTACTTCATAACAATACCGGGAAAAATTGTGAGCAGGTGTTGGCGCACCCCCACCGGAAAGAGCCACAAGGTCTGGAACTACTCGGATTTGAACGACATCCAGAAAGGATGCTGACGGCGGCGCGTACCGATGCGGCCGAAGACCAACCCTGGAGCCGAAGATGAACGGCACACGTCCCGCGACACGCGCACTGGCAACCGTTATGGTGACGAGGTCCGAAGCCAAGTCCTATGACGAAGGCGCCGCCCCGGCGCTGTTTGAAATCGCGCTGACGGAAATATTCACCGGAGACATCGAAGCGGAGTCTGAGGTTCGCGCATTGCAGGCCCGGCGCGACACCTCCTCCGCCACGATGATCAGTTTGCAACGCATTCGCGGAACGCTGGGCGGACGCAAGGGCTCCTTCGTGTTGCAAGGGTCCGAGACCATTGAAAGCGGCACGATCAAAGCGACCTGGTTTGTCGTTCCGGGTTCGGGAAGCGGCGATCTCTCGGGGCTGCGCGGAGACGGCGGCTTTGAAGGCCAGTTTGGAAAAAGCTCTACCGCAACCTTGGACTACTGGTTCGCGTGATGCGCCCGCAGCGATATCTCAACACCATCGTTCCACACATCTATATCGATGACGCCGCACAGGCGATGGCGTTCTATGCGCGGGCGCTCGGCGCGCAGGAGCTTTTCCGCATCGCGGGACCGGACGGAAAGATCCTGCACGCGGAGATTTCCATTTGCGGCTCGGTCATCATGCTGGGCGATCCGGATGACAAGCTCTATGCGCAGCCGCGTGCGCTCGGGCGCACCACCGCCGGCCTGCACATCTTCACGGATGACAACGCCGCATTGTTGCGCCGCGCGCTGGATGCGGGCGCGGAGCAAGTCCAGCCGCCGACGAATATGTTCTACGGCGCCAGCTCCGCCAGCCTGCGCGATCCATTCGGGCATGTCTGGGTGCTGCTGACCTGGAAGGAGGACCTCTCACCGGCCGAAATGGAGCAGCGGGGACGGCAATTTTTCGCAAAATGATTTGCGAACGGTTGCAAGCCCTCGGATTCACCGGCGGGCGTGATAGTCTGCGCGCGGGCCGGCGAAACGGCGAGCGGGCGTGGAAGGTTCATCATGACCAGACGTGCGTTGATCAAATCCATCTTGTTCGCAGTTGCATTCGTGGCCATGGCGCGGGGGTTTGCTGGCGCAGCCGAACTCTGGCAGACACTGCCGCCGACGCCCACGCCCGTGGCGGGGGGACAGCACGCCAATGTCAACGGCATCCGCCTCTACTACGTCGACACCGGGTCCGGCTCCCCCGTCCTGCTGCTGCACGGCGGCCTCTCCAATTCAGACTATCTGGCCGATGTCGCGCGTTCGCTTAGCGACAAACATCGCATCATCCTGGTGGACAGCCGCGGCCACGGGCGCAGCACACGCGACGGACGTCCGTTCGGCTACGATCTGATGGCCGACGACGTCGTCGCGCTGCTCGACTCTTTGAAGATCGACAAGGCCGCCGTCGTCGGCTGGAGCGACGGCGCCATCATCGGGCTCGACCTCGCCATGCGCCACCCCGCGCGGGTGACCCGTGTGTTCGCCTTCGGCGCCAACACGCTGACCTCCGGCGTGAAGGACGACGTCGAGCAGA
>Ga0182744_1001976_pt1 | contig 17426 bp, 13 predicted proteins | sample eDN3rd30CKraftMG_FD_128525 | JGI IMG/M metagenome (GOLD analysis project Ga0182744, IMG submission 128525) | Enriched Miracle-Growth compost microbial communities from Emeryville, California, USA - eDNA 3rd pass 30_C Kraft MG (version 2) (version 2) ...
CGTTAAACTATTTTTAATCAACTTAGCATCTTCTTGTTTAATCGATTCGGCTTTGACGCGACTAAAGCTAGAAATTAATTTTTCTAAGACGCGCTGCACTTCAGTAAATGAAGTCCAATTCTCTTTAGTGGTATTGACTAAACCTTGAGTGAGCATCAATAATTGAAACATTTGTTGTTCATTTAAGACTTCTACGATGCTTTGGGTTTTAGTTGCCTCATTGCCATTAGGTAGATCTAAGAGGTATAGCCCGTGCTTAGAATCGACGAAATGTTTAAAGTCAGTATCTTCACTGTAGAGAAAAAAGACAATTTTATTGCTTGGTAACACCCTAGACTGGTAACCCTTATAATGCGCATCAAAGCCTAGTGCTGTTAGTAAGTCGGTATTGACCTCATTGCGCGTCTCTGAAAATAGACTTAAGATTGGTAGCTCGTAGTCTTTCTCATTTTCAATATTGGTAATGACAGCCGTTAAATTAAAGCTAGAGAGCTTACGTACCTCGCGCTGCAAATAGCGCTCAAGCTTATCACTTAATACATTTAAATAACTCACGCTGCTCATTAAAGCATTAAATTCAACCTTCTGAGAAATATTTAACCGAGTAAATACCCGTTGACTAAATAACTTAGTATCTTTAGGCGCTTTGAAAATTCCCTTTTTCTTACCTTCGTTAAAGAGCGCGCGTGTGTGCTCAAAGCCTTGAAAAACACTATCGAATTTAAAGCTTTGGTAAAACGTTTCAAAATACCGCATCACCCATTTTAGAAAACGAATAACCGCTTTCCAAACTTCGTCGATTAAACGATTGATTCGTTCAGAAAAGCCCGGTTTTTGTTGGGCGTCTTCGAGACTCATCGGTAATGCATTGAGTTCATATTTTTCGCTTAGTGCCTCTAAGCTTAATACAGCCATGCTAAGCGTTTCTTTATCTTGCGTGGAGGCAGTGATGGTCTTTAGTGTAGTAAGCTCTTCTAAAGCCTCTAGAGCGCATTCTAGAGCCCTTACTCCGTCTTGAATATAAAAGTCTGTATTCATTTTTAATCTAGAACAAAAAATAAAAGTATCGAAGCCTCTCTCTTTAAATTCAGAGAGCAGACTTCGATACTTAAAGGGTTAGAATCGCTTAGTGGTTTTTTACTGCGCCTCTAACAATACATACGCACTTAGACTTTGAATGTAATTAGTGAGGTACGCACTAAATTCACACACAAAGTTTAGACCCGAGACTAAATTGTCCGCACCTTCGACAATGACTTGATCAGGATCAACGTCTGCGTACCAAGCGTAAAAGGCCGTCACAGAAGCTTGTAGCCTTGTCAGTAAGTCTTTGACACCGGTCGCAGTGATGACTGCATTATTAAGTTCATTGAGTAAGGTCTGAACTTCAATGCGAGAAGGCACCACAACGTCTTTTGGATTTTCAGCATCAAAGGGATCAACCCCATCAAATCCAAATACCGCAGACTTACTACCATCTTTCTCACAGCGCTCTTGAATGTAGGCTTCGCCTGGCAAGGTAGCACTTTGACGCGAGACGATGGTTCCAGCTTCGTTTTCGCTACGCAGCTCTTCTTGTCGAGAACACTCCGGAATGCTGGCTAAGACTAAATGACCGATGCGCCCTTCCTGATTTTTTTCCAGATTGGCTAAGAGTGTATAATAATCACTTGCTAGCCAGTTCTTAATATCACCTAAGACATTATTTAGTAGTGCGCTACAGCCAAAACCCCCAAACTCGATCTTATCTTTAATTGATAAAGCCGTATGAATGCGATAAGCAGTCTGACCACTTGCTTTACCTTCAGCCTCATCGTGCGAATCGATGATCGCTTGACTGCGTGAAGCAATATCGCCTGCAATTTCAAATACCAATGCCAAGTCTTTGATCGCAGAATCTAAGTTTGTTAAAACAGACTCCTTAGATTGCAAAATCGCTTCTTGGACTGGACTATCTTCACTCGGATCAAAAGCTTCGCCTAAGAGCTGTTTACCGTTTTCAGTGAGTGCTTCTAGACCAAAACGACTGATTCGTTTAAAAGCCAGAGACTCCTGGCTAGAGTCTTGAGTTTGCCCATTTGGAAAACGATCCGTGATGATTCTTGCATAATCACCTAGTCGGTTATTAAGCCCGTAAGCTTTCTTGATGACCTGAGCATCTGAGACGTTATCTTCGTCATTTAATACTTGATGGCTCGGAGTGACTTCAAGAACTTTTTCAGCACTATCGAAAGTTCCAATTTCAGGTGCTAATGCAGGATTTGCATCAGTGCCATTCTGAGCGGACTCAGACCCTGTATTTTCAGTTTCATCTGAAGGTTCAGACTGAGCTTGTGTATCAGTCTCTGACGTTTGAGCAACTTCAGTTTCTGTCTCTACCGCTTTTTCTGGATCTGGTGCTGCATTTGGCGTATCGGCTGCTACTGCTAGTGCTTGAGCAGCATCCTTACCTTCTTGTGCTTCAGTAGCCTCTTGCTCTGGCGTCTTTACAACGGCAGTATCATCGTCAGTATCAGAATCGCTTGCAGTGTCAGTCTGATCTTCAGTAGGATTTGCTGGGTCGGCATCAGACGGCTCTCCAAAGTCCTCAGGAGGAATTACTTCTTCTTGGTCGACGTTTTCGTTGTTTTGGCTTTGGTTTTCACTGCCTTCGCTTTGGCTGGAGTTTTCTTCGTTGTTGCCGGTTTGGACTTCTGCGTCGGTGCTTTGGTTGCTTTCTTCTGGACTGGCAGGTCCGGTTGGTGCGCCATCTGGGCTGTCGGCGCCAGGCTGTCCTGCTTCTCCGGTAGGACCGACTCCACCGTCTGTGTCGTTTTCTTTAGGCTCGCTTTGCGCGGCGCTGCCTTCTTGGTCGGTTTGTTCAGAGGTTCCAATTTCTGCGCTAGAAGCTGGTTGTTGCTCAGCTTCGGCTGGTCCAGGCTTTGTTGGTTCAACATCGCTAGCGATACCCCCTTCTCCCCCTGCATCAAGGGCTGGGGTATTGCTTGTATTCCCTGTATCCCCTGTATCCCCTTGACTGGGCTCGACACTTCCTGGGGCTTGCTCGTTGAGGACTTTGTCGAGTCCAGCTTCTGCGCTGTCTGGGTCTTTGGCTTGCTCCAAGGGTTCAGAGGTTCCAGAAACGTCTGTGCCTTGCTTAGTAGTTGACTGAGATTGATCATTAGGTACTCCTTTTTGATTTACGAAATTTAAAATATCGTCACGTGAAGCTGATGTCTCAGACGGCGTAGCGCCGTTTGTTGGATTAGCTTCATAATACTGTTTGACGAGTTCATCGAGACTCTTTTCTTGAGTTTGCATGCGATTATCCTCTTGTCACTTGCTCAATAGCAGTAATGCTTAACGCTAAGGTCTCTAAATACGAATTAAAAAGCGTGGCTGCCGACGTCATGGCTTTACGCATTAACTCATTATTGCGATCTAGACCTAATAGAATTCTAGCCAAATTAGCAAGATCGCCTTGGTTATGAATACCTTGCAATGCTTGTTCACTTGCCTTCAGATAATCAAGGGCTCTTTTCTGATACTGCTCGAGTTGATTGACTAGTTGCTCTAGCACCAAACCGGTCTCGCTACTAGCCATGAAAAGATCGATTTCTCGCCAATCTTCAGGTGTAACATTAAAAGGCGCGCATTGATCTGCAATTTTGAGCGTACACATCAACGCACTTTTATCGCTATCGCTCCATAGAGCATCATACAGACCAACCAAATTGTTATTGATCACGGTATCAAGGTCAATGCTTGGATAGCGATCAAACTCAATAGGTCGAATCAAAGTGGCAGGCCGCACATAGGCACTGATATCAGTTAGTTGAGTGGGATAGTATTGACCGTCCTCATAGATACGAGAAGCTTGTTCGGCTAAAGTACCGGTGACGTTGGCAATAAATTCTAAAGACGTGATAAACGCTTCGCCGTTTGGAATCTGATCGGAAAGTTGAAAACGCAAGCAATCCTTTTCTTCGATTACAATATCTTCGTAACAGGGTCGTGCGATATGTGCTAAAGATTGATACTGAGCGATTTGTTCGGTCAGTGCTCTGGCACTCTTTAAACTTTCATCAAATTCTTTAAGTTTAATTAAGTTCTCTTTTTTAAGCGACTTAATTAATTCAAGTACTGCCTCTTCACGAATCTGATCCATGAAGACTGCGCTATACTTCTCGTCTTGCTCGAGCGCCTCGGTGCTAGGGAGCGGGCGATTCGGTAATACTTTTTTAGCTTTATTTAGAAAATCCGCTGGATCGGTGCTATTGACCAATTCAATTGTGGCATTAGACATAGTGTAAATTATTCCATTTTGTACTTCATGGCAAAAGAACACACAGGAACTACGTTTTATAGCCCCTGTGTGTTCTGTTTGTCTAAAAGAATCTTACGCTTTAGAACCAAAGAGGATGTATAAAGAAGTAATGAGATCGTCAAACCCGCCTTCTTTAGATAACCACAGTAAAATCAGGCTACTAATGGTTAAGTTTTCAAATAACTTAAACACTTGTGCAGCCTGCACCGGATTACTTTCATGAAGTTTCAGCGGCGTATTGGACTCGGTATGCCGAGCGCCATACATCGGAGCGCCTTCAGCATAATTAAACTTAAATAATCCTTCCCAGTTATAAATCGACATCGCCCGTTTACCGGTTTGAAGATAATTGCAGGTATCGATCAAAAACCGTTCATGTAACGCGCTGTATTTTGGACTTTGTTTTTGTACAAATAACCATTGACCAAACTTATTCGAAGCAAAAATGCCCAGCATAATTTTGCATAGGTCTTCAAAACAATCAAAGTTACGTGCGTATGTCGGATCAATAAAGAAGTCGCGTTGCAGCCGATCAATCTCTTCACTGCCTTTAGTGGTGTGATCATCGCCACCCACTAAAGAGAATCCAAACATCAGATTTGGTGAACGCGCTGTGAGCACTGGAGGCTCTGAGACGCGATCCATGGGTTTACCAAGAAAGCCACGCGGATAAACCTGCACGGATTGTCCAGGCTTATTAAGCATATTCTTTCTCCATTTGATTGATATCGTGCTGTAACTCGTTGATAATCCCAGTAAGCTCAATAGCTTGCTTATCTAGAATGGGGTCAGCCTGGCCTTTACGTGCGTTTTCAATGCGCAGGCGCTGGATCTCAAACATGCGCAGCTCTTCTTTAGCTTTACGATACTTACGTGCTTGAAAATCAGCCATGAAAAGACGGATCTTATAAATCGGATTCCATTTTAGACTAATGAAATCGGACCGGGTCGGATCAGCCTTTCCGCCTGAAGTAAAGGAGAGCGCATCGCTTGTGGCTTCATCGACTAAAATATTAGGCGTCTCTTTTAGCGCTTTTTCAGTCTTTGAAGGATCTTGAGCCAGCACAGTAATCGAAAACGCGTACGATTCAAAGAGTTCAGTTAGAGACTTTAATTCGTTCTTAGTGATGATGTCGTTATTTTTCTGGCCTGCTGCGTTAAGTTCAACCATATACGCATAGCGTAAAAAGCGCAAGGTATATTCAAAAACAAAGCGAGCGATCTCCACATAACGCAATAGAGCAATTTGACGATACGTCATGCTCTCTGTAGCAATCTGTTCACCACCAAAGTCATGCTTGATAAGATCTTGCACTTTATCTAGACTCTTTTCAACGCCTGCTAGTGCATTTTTCAATCCACTAATAGCGCCGCCTGTGCGTGAGATGCGGGAGATTCGAACTAGGCTATCGAACATTTTAACTAATTGAGCGTCTTTGGCTTTGTTTAAAGTCTCTTCGGCCAAAGCGAGTTCTGGCATCAGAAGCTTGCCGTAATCGTTGCGAATAGCATCAATGTCATTTAGTAGTTCAGAGCGTTTGAGCACTGGCAGCAGACGTTCTTTGTATGCGACTAAACTATCCATGAAAGTTTCCTTTTTAAATTAGTACCGAGGGGCGTTAGAGGCGAGGAAATATTCCAGAATTTTATTTACGTCTGGCCCATCCTTTTTCCCAGCATTTTTCAATGCAGAGGAATTCAGTTTAGTGCCATCGGCAATCGCATCATAATAGAAAGTCACCATATCGTCGCCACGATCGATGATAGCGATGGTCATAATACCGGTCGATTCGATTAGACGATCTCGGAAAGTACGATCCTTAAATCGACCACCCATCGTGTATTCTACTTCATCGGCCGTTTCTTGATCAAGCACTAACACACTTGAGGCTTCAGCCAATGAGAATTTACCCGAAGCAATATCGTTAAAAGAACGATTTCGGCCTTTATTGGGTGAGAGTTTATTGTAGATCCCGTCGACGTCTTTCATCAAGCGCCTGCGATGTAGACGAATCGCATCACTGCCAAAGAGTAGATCGCTGATAAAGCTGAGCCGCCCGGACTTCCATCCCCACTTACGCTCTAAGGCGGTTTCATTGCCTTTGAATCGAGACTCTAGCGAGTCCTTGAGCACTTGAGTATCTGCAATCGTTGAGAGTAGACGCACCGCAATACGGATATTGCGGGGTTTTCCATCTGTGCCTGATACACCGATTGGAACTTCAACGATACGACCCACCGCAAGTTGTGGCCCGTCGTTGATGCCTTCAAGCAGTTTCTGATTTAAAGCGCTTTCTTGAGAGAAGAACTCTTTACCCGGTAAACAGCCATCAAATTGACTTGCGTCTTTTTCAACAATATCTTGAACAATGCCGTCGGTGAGCTTAGGCACACCGTTCTCACCATCGACTGATAGTAGCGAAGCGGCTAAACCAGAAATACCGTTACTTGGGCCTTTGGCTGCGTTGGAGACCAAGACCTGTTTAATGATTTGAGATCCATCAGAGGACTTATTATTCAGATCGATGTATTGTAGATACGTTGCAATAAAGACGTTCGTGCTTACGCTCAGAACATCGTTGAGATAAGGCGAATTTAAGCAACGTTCATCGATGATGGCGTTGGGCTCTAGACGCGCTTCGGCAGTCTTACTCATTAGGCTCTCAGGCTTAGAAAGTGCTGAGATAATAGCGCCTAGGCCAGTGGCCGCAGCCCCTAGTACTAGTCCACCGCTTGCTAAGTTAAGCATATTAATTGTCCTTTGTTCTAAGAAAGAGAATTTACTTTAGAGGTTTATTACTAAATGGCTTATAACACAGACGCCGATAAACCATTTTGGCATATTGAAGAAAATAGCCGACAGGCTGTAGATAATATCAGTTCCCACAACGGCATTGGTAGTACGACTACCGGCCCCGCTAAGGCTTTTTTTGGTATTAATCATAGACAGACGCCTGGCGTCATCCCTATGAATAAAGACCAAATTGGATATACGTTTTTTACTCGTCCACTCATGAACATGACTGACGATAATTTACGTGCCGACAGAAGGCTTGCGTTATTACTAAACAAAAATAATACAAGTTTTGAAAAGTATATGCGTTGTGCCTTTGACCATAATATCGCTCGCTCACGGGCAGATTGTCCAATATTTGATAATTATCAAGCCTTTATTCCAATCCTGACGAACTTTATTGAAAGTTCGTCGGGTTGGCCAGATGCAATGGGTATGGTTTATCAATCGCCTGAGGGTCAATATAAGGAATCCTTCAGTTTTTATGACGGACCACTTAACCTCAATGGAACATACGATATAAACTGCACGTTTAGAAACATTCTAGGCGATCCAATTACGGATCTGTTTTATTACTGGTTGCTCTACGGTTCACTACAGTTTGAAGATCGAATTGTCTCATATCCTATTTTCTGGTGGGAAAACGAGATTGACTACATGACCCGTATTTATCGAGTCATTATGGATCAAGAAAAAGTTAAAGTGCGCGGCATTTTAAGTGCAGATGCTGCCTATCCATTAAACTCACCATTAGGTCAACGTGGTAACTTTGAACGTGGCACACCGTTTAATCGTGAAAATGATTTAATCAACATCACTTTTAGAACCAATGGTCTGACATATAACGATCCAATTTTATACGACGAATTCAATGCTGTGGTTTGTATGTTTAATCCCGCGATGCGAGACGAGAAACGAGAACAAATTTTTCGTAAATTACCGCCTTGGGCTTTGACGTTATTTAACTTTTCAGGCTATCCTAGAATCAACACCGAAACAGCGGAATTAGAATGGTGGGTAGAGAAAGCCTTTTTCTATAGCATCATCGATAAAAGCATCGCAAACTCAATCGACCCAGAAGGTGAGGCTGAGGTAGAGAGCACGGACGATAGACGCACGGCGATTGGTCAACGCTCATCGGAGCTTGGTTTACCAACGTTACCTGTCTCGCCCAGAATTTAAATTTTAAAGGAATATTTCTGTGAGTCAATTTGACACTTACCGCGAAGCGATTAAAAACGTCATCAATAATCCTTCTGGTATCACGCGCTTGAGTTTACGGCTGTTGCGTGAAATTCATGAAAATAAAGCAGAGATTTTTGATCCTTCCAATCCATTTGTACAATCTCTAGAAATTTCAGCTGCCAACGTCTCGGCATTATTGCAGGGCTTTGAAGTTGCTGATCGCAGACTTTATCCAGCTATGGCCAGAAGCGAAGATGATCTTTATTTGCATATGAGCGATAAAGATTATATTGGTCGTTTTGCGCTACCCTGCACAAAAGAGTTTCAACTCATTACTCAATTGGATAATTTAAAAGCTCAGCTTCTCGAAGATCCAAGCGTAGGGTATAAGAAAATCGTTATTCCGCGCAATAGTAAATTTACGGCCGGTGGAATTGTTTTCAGTATTCCTTACCCCATCGAGATTCGTCAAATGAATCATGGTGGCTTTATGGTGGTTTGGGACGTGGGTGCTGGTAGTCCTGTTGCGCAAGTCGAGACTAATGAGATTCCGTTTTCTATCCAACGTATTGATAAAGATGGGGTTGGGGTAGATTACTTTACCATGCTCTTTCCGACTTTTCAATACGATATTTATTCAGCCAAAGTCGATTTTACTGCATCCTCAAGACTTTCTACTTCTGTGCAGTTTGAAGACCAATTCTACATGGTGCGAGCCTATATCTCGCGCAATGAAGGCAATGGACAAACAGACGTGTGGGAAGAAATTGCTGTCACCCACACTGACCAAGTCTATGATCCAAATGTCATTACTTTAGCCGTTAAGGTTGTAGATAATATCGTCGAAGCCGAAATCCCGCTGATCTATGTTAATAACTTTAATTTAGTCGGTAAGCTGCGTCTAGATGTCTACACCACTCAAGGCGCACTCACTATGAACATGAGCTCTTTGAGTTCAGGTGCCTTTGGCTTTAGTTGGTTAGCTATTGATCCTAATGAACAGACCATCTATACAAAGAATCTTTCTAAATTGCAAGACACCCAAGTCTGGGCAAGCGGGGTGGTAAATGGCGGGCGCAATAAGCTTGACTTTGAAGAATTACGCAGGCGCGTCATCTATAATACCGTTGGTCCGCGCATCCAGCCCATTACTCCAGATCAGATTCAAACAGTCTTAGCGGATTTGAATTACGAGATCGTGAAAAATATCGATTTAATTACAAATCGAATTTATTTAGCAACGCGCACTCTACCGCCGCCACAAGACTCGCGTCTTATCACGAGCGCAAGTCTGTCGGTACAAACCGCAATTTTCAATGCGGATGATATCGCTGGTTTTGATTCGGTCTACGATAATGGGCAAAGCATCACGATTAGTTCTAACGCAGTATTTCAGAACCGTGCAGGAAGAACGTATCTATTGCCACAATCTGAGATTGATCCCATTAAGGCGTTACCTAACGATCAACAGGCGTTGGCAGTGACCAATGGAAATTATTACTATACTCCATTTCACTATGTCTTGGAGATGGCCGAAAGTGAGTTTGATGCCAGAGTCTATTATCTAGATGCACCAATTGCTTCAAATAAAATCTTTGTAGCTGAAAATGATTCTACCTTATTGGCTTGTACTACAAATTCGTATGCGTTTTATAAAACAACCAATGGTTACGTTTTAGATATTCAAACCCGAGAATCTGATTCTGTAAAGCAAATTTCCGATAATGAAATTTTCGCTCAACTGGCTTTTACGCCAATCGGTGAAAATTCCATGGCGTATCAAAATGGTACGATTATTGGAAAAACAGATGATGGCTCTAGAGTCTATCGTTTTTATTTAGATACTAATTACAACATCGATCGAAATGATGGCTTAGAGCTTACTGATTTTCTAATGTTTGATCAAGCACCAAAGATTCTTCCGGCTGCGTTGACTAGCACTTTTCATATTCTCTACAGTACGACGCAATTTATGCCCAGTACTTGGAAAGCCAATACGGTTGACGATTATCTTGGTAAGTTCCTACTTCCAAGTAATCATGCTGGCATCACGCATGAGCAGTTGACATTAAAATTTGGTGATGCACTCAAAGAGCTTTGGATTCGTTCGCGTGCCATCGCAGGTACTCAAAAGTATCAAACGTACCCACTAGACATTCCAGCAGTGTATGAAGAAAATGTCTATGAACTTACTCCAGAAGGCTCTTACGTTTGGTTTGATGAAACCAATAAGCCGTATACAAAACTGCTGCATGCTAAAGGTGATCCAGTATTAGACGCAGACAATAATCCGGTCTACCGTCATCGTAAGGGTGATACCATTTTGGATGAAATCACCGGTGACCCAATTCTTGTCTCTGATCGTAGTGTCTATCGTCAAGTTGATTTTACGCTAGTCGATGGAGTCTATTACTTTAGCACCGATAATATTGCACAAGCCTATCGAAAAGAGCTCGCAAGTATTATTGTGGGCTGGATCATGAACGATCTAAAACCGCTAAGTAAAGAACTCTTAGAAATCACTAAAGTATTCTTCTATCCAAAGACGACAACTGGTGATGTAGAAGTGATGTACGGCGCGGGGCTTACCACAAGTTTGCCTGCTCAACAAGCTTTTACGGTACAGCTTCATATTGACGATAAGGTCGATAAAGACACGAAACTCAAAGAACAGTTAACAGTTAAGACTATCGCAGTGCTTAATGACCATCTAACTCGAGCGGTAGTGGCCATTAGCGATATCATCGTAGATCTAAAACAAGCCTACGGTAAAGACGTACTTGATGTGAAAGTCTCTGGGCTAGGCGGTAGTGAAAATAACTTCCCGATGATTTCAATCATTAATCTAACCGACCGTTGCTCTCTAAGGAAGCGATTGTTAGCTAGAAATGATGGAATCTTAGCCGTCGAAGAAGATCTCACGATGGACTTCGTCCGACATCAAATTAATAATTAAAACGTCATATTTGGGAGACCTTTAGGGTCTCCCAAATATGCTATATTTTTTACAGCTCTAGAAAGTGCAATAGATTCACACGACCCTGTTCATTTAAGCCCCGTCCACTAGAGGCACGTTCTAGATTACGCGGCATGTGACCTAGGTTATGCTTGACTGTGGTAGCACGGCTTTTAGGATCAGCAATCATACGCACCAATTCAAAGAGAAATGGCATGGCCTTAGCATCTTGCGAGCTTAGATCCAAGAATTGCGCAAAGCGATGAATGTGAGTCTCGGAGAACACCCCTTTAATGTGATCGGTAAAAATCGGGAAAAGGAATTGAATATTCTTCTTAAACTCTTGCTCGGGAGCATTTAGTAGATTAGCAACTGCGGTGAAAAGCAGCTTCTGCTGGGCTGCACCACTTTGCTCCGTTACATGAGACTGAGGACCCATGGCTTCAATGTAACTGCAAACAGTATTAGCCGAAAAACGGTAGGTCATCGACATTTCATCGTAGACACCACGCAGGCGCTCAGGCAGGTGCTTCGGATATTTCTTAAGCGGTACCGACTCTGAAACCTCAGTATCAGACGTGCTTTCGTCTTCATCCTCTACAATCGGTTTTTCCTTTTCTTCAATTTCTTCTTCAAGAGCTTGCGTATTATCATCAATTTCTGGAATTGATTCTGGATAGCCGTCTTCGATAGGATCAGAGACAACTTCTTGATCATCTGAACTTTTAGGAAGATCTTGCGTATCTTGGTTTTCGATATTTTGTTCTTCGAATTGATCGGTCATCTTTATTTTCCTCTAGATTAAATTTTTAATGTCGTCGCCCACGTTGACTCACCTGTAGGATTTTAGTTTCTTGTTCCTTACTGGCGATCTGTTGTGCGATCTCATATTCACGTTTACTGTATTGATCAGCAAGTTCACACAGATGATCAATATAAAACATAGGCAAATCCATAAACTCCATTAAAGAAATATTAAAGTGTTTATGAATTGCCTTGTCTTTGTACATCTTAGGTAACTCGAACAAAAGATTGCCCGCCATGGTATCTTCAAGCTCATGATACGCCAGCTCTGGCATCGGCGGGGCAAGAGGATCATTATGATTACAAATCCCAAAGTGCTCATGATACAAACCAATTAATACCAGATTCGAAGTAATCGGATCTAGAGGCGCAGCACGCCGAATTAATTTTTCGATATAAGGGTCTGTTTCTGTTGGGCTAAAACCAAAATCATGATCCAAGACATAAGTACGTTTTAACTGGCGTACAGTGCCGAGAACTTCTGTTCGAGTCTGGTAAAAAAAGTGTGTACCGGCTCAATTGGAATTAGGTACGGATAACGAGGCAGGGGCGCTTCATTATAATCATCAGTAGTCACTGCGATAATGGAGACCGTGATATCTTCGATGTATTTAAAGACCGCATCGTAGAAGCGAGCGCGCATATCGTCGTCTTCAGAGAAAACATTAAGTGTTTTTAGAATTCCGTCTTGATCGCTAGTTTTCACATCGCGGTGAGAGATTTCCTTGACCCAATGAGCAAAGGAGCGCATTTCCGTCAGACGCATATTGCGAAGCGCATACTCATCGCGTGCTTTATCACCACCTGGCCTACCGGCAATGCTGTTATAGGTTTTAATGATGTCATTGATCCATCGCTGACCGCTTTCGAGATAATCGTCAGCAGCAGGCGGAGAGAGCAAGAAAGAGATCTCATCTGAATCTTCCGTCTTTTCACGGATCACGACACGGCGCTCAAAGCGATTGCCGAATTCTTTACGGTAACGTTCTAGATCTTCGACTTTCATCGCCTTAGCACTAGATTTAGCCATGTGGTTGCGTTGCCATTCAGTTAGCAACGTGATATCAGTCCACTGACAGTTTTCAGGCCGGATGACTTGACGCACGGTATTGTTCGCATTATTGGGGTCTCCCATCTTGCAGCGCGAATACTCAAATCCGTTTGGCCAGATTGTCACAGCAAGTGCCCAGATAAGATGCGGAATATCAGAGATATCCACTAAAGCACGCACTTGACTAGGATCAATATCTAAGCTAGTTGCGAAAATGCATTCATACGCAAGATCTAAGGCCACTGCATTAGCGAAGACGGTATAGTTATTAAAGACCCGACCATAGGTCTCAGTACCAGCCTTGACTCGAATGCTGCGCAACTGGTCATACATCTCAGCTTGCCGAGTTGCAGTGGGTGTGCGCATACTGACCCAAAAGCCAGAATGCCACAAAGGAATGCGAATGGGCTTACCAATCCTAGCAGTCGACTGGAAATATAGTTGTGCAGCCGCACCGCTTACCGATCCTTGAATCTTACCGTTTTTAATGTTACGGATCTGTAGATTACCGGCTTGGCTTGGAACAGACTGACGCCATTGGCTGTTTTCGCGGTTTTGTACACCAACGAATTGACCGGCCTCAGGTTGAGTCATTGAACCGTTTTGAAAGGTCATCAACCATTCAACCGCTTCTTCCGTTTCAGAGTCTGAAGAGCGTACATCGGCAATATCTAGAAGAACTTGGGCTGCGTCTTCAACCGGCATATCTAACAAATCAGTGATATGACCAGAGTCTGTGCGCTGTTCTTCAGGACGCAGATAAATATTGCGCTCCATTAAGACGTGAGAATTTTCAGTCTTATACTTTTGGACAATCGGATGCGTATTAAACTGATCATCTAGCGTGGGTTGAGTATCGTCTGATTTGTTGATTGCCTCTAGCTCTTCTTCACTGATTGAATCTTCATCAGCGTCGTTCGCTTCGGGTTTTACATCGGGCTCAGCATCAACAAACACTAGAGTACTGATGTCGCTCGCCTTTTCATCGCTTTCATCTTGTTTTTGAAAAGCAGGTTTTTCTTCTAGCTTTTCAATTGGACTTTGATAACTCGGCTTCACAGGTTCAACCGGTAGACCTGAAGGATCTTGTGCATACGGAACGTAGTCGTTTGCCGTCACACCTTCAGATAGAAAATCATTTTTTTCTTCAGACATTTAGTTTATTCCTCTTTTGCATCTTGCTTGGTCAAAGAAGCTAGAATCTTTTTCTGATCCTCTGTGACCTCATCGCGCTTTCGTTCAAGTTTAGCGCTAGTGCTTAAAACAGTAGGATTAAATACCGTTTCAATATCCGAGTAGACACGCTTATAGTCCTGATCGATCATGATGATTTCCATGCGTTCATCAGGCGTTTTAGGTTCACCAGTCTTATCGGCGTGCTTTGCTTGAATCTCATTGAGTTCTTGAGCAAAATAAAGCGCATCTTTACCTAAGATAGTAAGGTCTTGTGCGATCTTTACGCGCTCTTCGCCTTGAAACTTTTGATCGATGCGTTTGTCTTGAAGCAAAGGCGCAAGTAAGTTAGGTGTGTGAAGCGCATGCATCATTACGTCATGCTGCTTATTTAGCATGTCCCATCCTGCATTCGAGTTCTTTTTGTTTTGCTGGGGCGTGGTTGATTTGGTTCGCGTTGATTTAGATTTGGGCATGATATTTTACCTTCAATAAAAAGGAAGATCTGTTTAAGTTATAGTGGTTCTTATGTTATGAAATAATTAACTCGGTCTTCTTTAATTAATATAAAGACAGATAAAGAATAGATGTGGTTAAGTATAAGGTAAAGAAGCACTTTGTTTTAAGAATCTTACTTGATATTTTTAAATAAAGGCTATAAACTTCTAATACCACTTTTACGTAACAACTACAAGATCTACTGGACTAGTAAAAAAACACCTCTTATGTTAAAAGGTTTAAAACCATAATGTTAGACACCATTAAAGATTATTTGCGTATCCACTCTACGCCAGAGCATTTAAGCGCTTTAGAGACCAGTGATCGAATTCTAACGGTTTTTGGATTAAAACAATTTGATCTACCGTTTATGGAGATCTTAATCAAGGTCGAAGATCTACTGATCGATCACCCAACTTGTGTCGAATTAATTGATGCGCAATATAAGGAATTGTTATATGCTGTTCTTGATAGTCATCACATCAGTTTGGACGTGGAAAACCCTACTCTAGAAGAACTTAACGTCATTTTAGAGGCCGTGAAAAATTGCCAATCTTTAGATAGTGCTACAACTATTTTTCAGATTCTAGAATCTAATGACGATGATGTTTCTAAGTTTGCTCAGATTCTTTCATTAAGCTGCGCGTATGAGCCTGAATGGTTTAAAGTGCGTATTGGTGATATTCACCCCAATACCCTAACGCTTTTGGGAGAGCTCTATGAGACCCAAGCCAGCCAAGAAGCCGTCGAAGCACCTGACCCTAAGCTTAGTCAGTACCGGCAAAACATGATCCAGTATCTGGAATTCCTAGAGGTAGAAGACATTAATTTAACACGTTATATTCGAGATGGGTTACAACTTGGTTTAACTTTTATTGATTACGTAAAATTACTTCAGAATCAACTCTTAGTAATTCCTGAGAAAAATTGTGCAGTAGAGCTTTTTGGGTGTAGTTTAGTAAGTAGCGATACTATCCCTAAAATTAATTTAATTGATTCAGTCTTGGGCCAATTCAGTGTCGATGTGGATCAAAGTGCTCGAATTCGAAAATACGTTCAAATCTTAGAGAGCAAATTTGCGCACTATACTACTGAGCATCCTTACAGTGCTGAATTAAAGGAATAACAATGGATAAGCGTGCTTATTATTTAGCTGCTATTAATGCAAAAGCGCATTACAATACGAGCTGGGTCATTAGTGTTTATGCTAGGACTAACGAAAAAAAAGATGCCTGGCGTCTTGACCCGTATCCTTTTCGTTTAGTCAAAGAAGACGGGTTAATTTACTATGTTGATCCTAACGATAATTCATTGTTGGTAAAATTAGAAGGTGAGCTGCCTGAAAACTTTCAAGATGCGCTTTATAATCCAACGGATGAATTAATTTTAGAGCCTGGTGAATACTCGAATGTTAAAGTTAGGACCGAGACTACGTATGGTCAATTACTTATTAATGCCATCTTTAACTATGCCTTTAAAGACCGTATTGATTATGTAAATAAAGTCCATGTCAGTGCAAGTTACTTTGAAGATTTGTTTGTCAGCCGGATCTTACCACCGCCTCAATCTGTAGAAGACCGAGACCCAAATGCTTTTTATTGGGATGACATCGAGCGCTACTTTGAAGCAGCGTTCATGTTCCAGGAATTTGCATTGCTTTTTACCCCCGGCGATACTGAAAAAAGCATTCGTTCTATTCCTGGAATGAAAGAGAAAAAAGAAGAACTCTTTAAAAAGTACGAAGGTCAGCTCCACATCCCAGCCATTGAAGCAAAGATCACTGACGAACTAGTCAAGCTCGATACCGAGTACCGTAAGGGCGATCCTTCCGAAGGGCTTTTGACTAAGAGTAAAGATAAGGAGGTTGTGCGCAAAAAGCTCTACATGTTTACCGGCAAAGAAGGCGGCCTCGTTAAAGATGCACATGCCGTACCTATCAAACAATCGCTATCTGAAGGTTGGGATCTTTCGCGCTTTAAGGACTATGTTAACTCTATTCGTAGTGGCTCTTATGGTCGCGCCGTTGAAACAGCAGAAGGCGGGGAACTAGCTAAGTGGCTACTGCGGGTCTTTAGCAACACAAATGTGGTAGGTGAGGATTGTGGTACTCGCTTTGGAATGAGTTGGAAAATTACTGAAAGCAATGCTAAATCTTTCTTAGGTCACTATTACATTGATGCCAGTGATAATCAAACCAAACCCATTACTGAAGAAGTTCTGCAAGCTCATTTAGGTAAAGAACTAGAAGTCCGAAGTCCAGCATACTGCATTAATCAACACACTGATTATTGTAAGACTTGTGTGGGTGATGTATTAGCAAACGACCCAACTTCGATTGGTTCTAGTATTACTGGTATTGGAAATGTCTTTATGTACATTCCCATGAAGGCCATGCACGGTAAAGCACTGAGTACGACTAAGTATAATCCATTTGAAGAGTTGAGTTGATATGAAAGAACAATTAATAACCTCCCCAGATGGAAGGGGGGTGAAGTTGAGTTCTTAGAAGAACTTGATAGCTCTTTTATGACTTACTCTACCTTGAGTACACAATTAGATGTGACTCAAGGCTCGCTTAATACTACTACTCAAAAAGACAAATGGCTAAGATTTAAGTTAGATGGTAAAGAACTTATAGTTTCTAAAGTAGCTATTAAAA
>Ga0182744_1001978_pt1 | contig 17417 bp, 12 predicted proteins | sample eDN3rd30CKraftMG_FD_128525 | JGI IMG/M metagenome (GOLD analysis project Ga0182744, IMG submission 128525) | Enriched Miracle-Growth compost microbial communities from Emeryville, California, USA - eDNA 3rd pass 30_C Kraft MG (version 2) (version 2) ...
AGCCACACCGGCGCGTACATGGCCAGGTATCGCACACCCTTGACGGTGACGGTCCCACCCTCCCAGCGCACCCCGCGGTCGTAGCCCGCGATCGTCGACCGGATCCGCGAGGTTCCCAGGCCGAACACCATCTGCGCGACCCTGCCCGCAGCGTCGTCGACGTTGAGGTCACGCTTCTCGGAGGTGAAGCCGTTGAGATAGTTCGCGCTGTAGTTGACGGCGTTCTTGGTGTCGAAGGGCAGCACGGCGTTGATGACGTTCGAGGTGTCCTGGGTGCGGGCCCCGCCGGCGCGGCGCGCCGAGGACTCCGCGGTCAGGTCGTCGATCGCGATGTCGAACTGGCGCACGACGCCGTAGACGTCGGCGTCGTAGCGGGTCTCCCGCTGGTCCTTGCCGACGCTCACCGTGTAGCGCCGGGTCTCGACCTCGCCCTTGCCCTGGGCCACGATCTCGGCGTTCACGTCGGCCACGAGGTACGGCATGAACACGCCGACGACGTTCTGCGGCTGGAACTCCTCGCGGAACTTCTTGTGCGCGAAGAACCAGCGCTTCTTGGCGAAGGTGGAGATCGCGGCGACGGCCTGCTCGTGCGGCACCGTGAACGGCAGCACGGCGTCCGGCACGGCGCCGTTGGGCACGCGGGCGTCGAGGGAGAGCACGCTGCGGCACCAGTGGCACCGCGCCTGCAGGTTGCTCGCGGAGTTGATGACGACCTCCGCGCCGCAGCCCTGGCACTTCAGCGTGATCACGTCGGCTGCGCCGGCGTCGATGGCGCTGGCACCCTGCGACACGTGCAGACCCTGCAGCGCCGAGATCTCCGTGTCGTAGCCGAGCGACTGCTCGACGAGCGCCTCGGTCCACTCCGCGCGGCAGTACCGGCAGACCAGGACGCCTTTCTTCTGCGAGTAGGCGATGTCGGTCGACCCGCAGGTGGGGCACTTGTCGTGCCCGCCCACCTGGGTCACGGGCGGCTGCGTCGGCCCGGGCTGACTTGCGACCGGCTCGCCCCCGCCACCGACGGCGGCTGCGTCCGGCTGGCTCACAGCCCGAGCACCTTCGCCTTGGCTGCGTCGAAGTCCGCCTGCGTGATGAGCCCGCCGTCGAGCATCTGCTTGAGCTGGGTGAGCTTGGCGACCGGGTCCTCGGCGGCCGGCGCCGCGGGTGCGGCGGCCGGTGCGGCCTCGGCCGGGGCGGCGGGCGCCGGCGGGGGCGGCGGCTGCACGCCGAACGGTCCCGGCGTCGCACCCGGGTTCTGCTGCGTCGCTCCCGCGACCCCGCCAGCCATCCCCGCGCCCATGCCGAACATCGCGAGCCCGGCGCCGCCGCCGTTCTCGCCCGCGCCCTGCACGCCGCGCGCCACGGACTGCTGCAGGAACGAGTTCCCGCGCTGCCCGGACAGGGCGTCGGCCTTCTTGACGTCGGAGAGCAGGTTACGGGTGTCCTCGTCGTACTCGATCGCCTGGATCGCGACGGAGACGATCTCGAGCCCGCGCTCGGTGCGCCACTTGTAGCCGTCCTCGACGGCCTGGCTCAGCGACTGCGCGAAGCCCATCGCGTCGGACTGGATCCGGGTGATCCGGTTCCCCTTGGACGGGTCGTTCGTGTAGATCGAGAACGCGGGCGACAGGGCCGAGACGACCTCGTTGAACAGCTGCGAGGCGGCGTCGTTGTCGACGTCCGTGAAGTCGAACATCGGGGCGCCCGCCGTGATGTACAGCGCGGGGACGAAGCGTGAGACGAACAGCACCGGGTCCGTGATGCGGATCGTGTAGCTGCCGCGCACCAGGGCACCCACCTGGGCGTTGAGGTAGGCGTCGTCCCAATAGATCTCGGACTGGGTGCCGAAGCGGTTGTTCGGGATCTCCTTGAGGTTCACGTACAGCGCGATCTGCTGGGCACCGGGCTGGCCGCCGAACTTGAACCGCTCCCAGGACGTCTTGACGAGCGGGCTGATGATTCCGTCACCGGCGAAGATCGACTGCGAGTTCTGCTCGTCGGTGCTGAAGGTGTAGCCACCCGGGTCGGTGATCAGGCCGGAGATGCGCCCCTCGGCGAAGGTCAGCAGGCCGTAGCCCTCGGGCACCACGATCAGAGAGCCGTTCGTGATGATGTTCGACGAGCCCTTGGTGTTGGATCCGCGCCCGGCGTTCTGCCCCTGCGGCACCGCCGGGAACAGGGCCGCGGTGGGCGCGAGTCCCTGCGGCGGTGCGAGGAAGTCGAGCCACTGGTCGGCGAAGGTCCCGCCGAGAGCTCCCGTGAACGCCTTGATGAACCCCATCGTCTGCTCCCTGCGGTGGTCGGACCCGGTGTCGCTCGCCATGCTACCGGCGGACCCGTGATCGGGCGTGGGAACGGCCCGAGAAGATCCCGGACCCGCACCGGCCGCGTTCCGCTCCGCAATCGCTACGCAACTTTCGCCGCAACACTGCTGTTCAGCCGGCTCGCACCGTAGTTTGGGATGGAGGGCGTGCGTCCCACGCCTTGACGTCCCTGGTCCACGTTCCGTGGCCCGTGCCGGACGTCCGAGATCGGGCAGGAGCGCGTCGTGAGCGAAACCACTCGGGTCGATGGTGCCCGTCACCAGAGCCGTACCCAGGACTCGGCCGCCAAGGCCCCCGCGTCGGGTGAGGGGCTGCGTCCCGGTCGGGGCCGGGCCGCAGCGGTCCCCGGCCGCGCCACCGTCCGGCGCACCGGCCCCGCGGGCGGCGACGTGCTGGGTGGCACCGCTGTCGAGTCCGACGTCGCGACCGCGATCCAGCGCCGTCGAGGCGGTGGCTCCAAGCTTCCCCGCGACGTCGCGGAGTCCATGGGCGGCAGCTTCGGGCACGACTTCTCCGACGTCCGCGTCCACACCGGCGACGAGGCAGACTCGCTGAGCCGCGCGGTCCAGGCGCGTGCCTTCACGGTCGGCTCTGACATCTTCTTCTCCTCGGGCGCCTACGCGCCCACCAGCACCGCCGGTCAGCACACCCTGGCGCACGAGCTCACGCACGTCGTCCAGCAGTCCGGCGGCGCTGGCAAGGCTTCCGCGCCGCTGCAGCGTTCCGCGCTCACGGTCGGTCGGGCCGACGACGGCGCCGAGGTCGAGGCGGACCGCGTCGCGGACCGCGTCGTCAGGGCTCTGCGCGACCCGTCCGCGACCCCCGAGGGTCCCATCGAGGTCGAGCACTCGCACGGCCCTGGCTGCGGCCACGAGGCGACGGTCCGGCGGATCTTCCTCGGACTGTTCGGCACGACCGCCGTCGCCGAGATGAAGGAAGGCAACCTCGACCAGGAGGACCAGGGCATCCCCAACGAGTTCATGGACCTTGCCGACACCATCCAGAAGTTCGAGGGGATGCACGACGACCCCACCAAGAAGTTCGACGACCAGAACTCCTTCACGTCCCCCACGGAGACGTCGGACGCCTTCGGGTCGATCGCGCTCATCGGTGGGGTGAAGAGCACCGTGGGCAGCATGATCGGCGGTGGCAAGGCGATCAAGGGGCTGGTCGAGGCCGAGGACTCCTTCGACACCAACAAGCACGCGGTCGGGCTCGAGCAGAACCTGCTGGGCCTGGGCGGCGGCGTCGGTGGCGTCGCCGGCGCGGCGTCGGGCCTGGCGAAGAACCACGGGGCGAAAGAGCTGCCCGTCGTCGGCGAGGTCATGAGCTTCTACAACGCCGGCGTCAAGGGCAAGGCCGCCATCGAGGACTCGGTGGCCTCCGCCCGGCTCGGCATGCAGAAGGGCAAGGTCAAGCATCTCAAGGACCAGATGATGCCGCCCGAGGTGCGCGTCGCCCGGTTCAAGGAGTTCCACCCGGCCGCCGCCGCCTACAAGGCGGGCAAGGAGGCCGAGGAGAAGGCGCTCGCCGCCGGGGACAAGCAGGCCGCCAAGGAGGCGCGCAAGGCGATCGACGCGGCGAAGGCCTCGGTCAAGTCCGGCGACGTCAAGCGGTTCGTCGAGGCGGAGGCCGCGTTCGGCCAGCGCGTCAGCACCCGTTCCTCGGACCGTCGGATCCTCGAGTTCCTCGATGCTCAGCCCAAGGACTTCGGCAAGGGCACCGAGCACCGCAAGAAGTTCGAGGAGGACCTGGCGAACAAGACCAAGACGGGCTCCGGCGACTACACGGACGCCCGCAGCCTCGGCAAGGTCGCGTCCTTCGGCCAGCGGCGCAAGGGCGAGACAGCGGCCGTGAACTCGGTCGAGGCCGTCGGCAACGCGCTCGACGGCGCCGGCACCTTCACCGCCGCGGCCGACATGGGCGCCACGAAGATCTCCGGCAAGGTCCTCAAGGGCGGAGCCGCGCTGTACCGAGGGCTCAAGTCCGGGGTGAAGCGCGCCCGCCGCGTCCACAAGCTCGCTCAGGCGAAGAACGAGCTCGGGTACGGCGGCAAGACGGACCGCGGCTTCGGCTGGGGCCTCAAGGCGTTCTTCGGCGGCAACATCGAAGGCTCGATGGACAAGGCGAAGTCGTCGATGGACGGCGACCACTCGGGCGGGGCGAAGGTCTCGGCCAACGCCGGATCGCTCACGGACGTGCAGCGCGCCAAGCTGCTGCGGCTGCTCACGCTGCAGGCGCAGCGCCGCGTCGACGACCTGGTGCGGTGCCTCGGCTCCGACAACGACAAGATCGCGGAGCGCGCCGCCAAGATCCTCCACATCATCGCCGAGACGAACCTCGCCGGCGCGATCGCGCCGATCAAGGACTCGGACATCGCGGCCTTCCGCCAGAAGGCCAAGGAGCTGCGTGCCAAGCGCGAGGAGCTGCGGGAGGCCAAGGACAAGCAGGCGGCCCGCCGCAAGCCCTCCTCGCGGGCCCAGACGAAGATCGACGCCCTCGAGGACGAGGTCAAGACGCTCGACGCCGCGGTCACGAAGATCGGTGGCAAGATCAGTGACATCGTGAAGGAGCAGCTGAAGGGGATCGGCGGATGATGGCGCACCACGACCTTGTGGACCGGGTGGAAGCCTGGCTCGTCGGTCAGGAGTGGCTGCTCAACGACGGCGTGCACGTCGAGGAGCGCGGCCAGTTCCTGCTCAGCCCGAGCGACGGTGACGCGCCCTGGCCGGTGCTGGCCGTGGTGGACGACGACGATCAGCGGGTGCTGTTCTACTCGGTGCGCCCGGACGACGTCCCGGAAGAGCAGCGCGAGAAGATCGCCACCCTGCTGACGCGCATCAACTACGGCCTGCTGGTCGGCGCCGTCGAGCTGGACCTGGACGACGGCGAGGTGCGCGTGCGCACGAGCGTCGACCTGGGCTCCTTCGGGCTCGACGACGACGCGCTCGGCTCCCAGCTCGCCCGGTCCCTCGGCTCCAACCTGGCACTGGCCGAGGCCGTCTGGGACGCCGTGGACGACGTGCTGGACAACGGCGTCGACCCCCACACCGCCGCCGCTGCCCTCGAGGGTTGAGCCGGAGCGCAGCGGACGGTGGGGGGCGCGCCAGCGCACCCGCCGGCAGCGGAGCGCAGGCTCGGCCCGACCGGCAGGCCCCGGGGTGGAGCCGGAGCGCGGCGGACGGTCGGGGCCCCGGCCCCCGCGCTACGACACCTGCGTCGTCGTGCTGCCCGGGTTGAGGATCTGCACCACCCCGCCGTAGGCGCACATCAGTGTGCCCCCGGCGCACAGCGCGGGCTTGCCGCCGATCATGGTCGTCGTCGCGCCGTTGACCCACGCGGTCGTCGCGGGGATGCACGGCATCGGCGTCAGCACCCCGAGCGCGGCCGCCGTCGCCGCTGCGACCGTCGGGTTCGACAGGCTCGAGCACATGCCGAAGGTCGGCACGTTCACGAGCGGCGCGGCGTCGGTGATGGTGGCTGCCGGCTTGCCCTCGATCATCACGCGGGGCGTGGGCAGGGCGTTGAGCGTCGCGGGCGCGACGCCGAAGGAACACTGGAGCATCGCAGACGTGGCTGCGGCTGGTCGACCCATCAGATCCTCCTCGGTGGAGCGGTGGCCACCCTGCGCTCGGTCAGCCGGGCGCGATGGTCACCACTGGGTGTTCTTGACGGACTGCGTGAGGACGTCGCCGGTGGTCGTGATGAAGCACACGACCTGGCGGTCGTCGTCCTGCTCCCAGCCGCGGGCGGACGGCAGCAGGTAGGTGAAGAACAGCCGCGAGTCGCGGTAGTCGACACCGACGTACGAGGTGAAGGCCTCGGCGCAGGCACCTTGGGCGAAGGCGGTCAGAGCGTCGTTGCCCGGGAAGGCGTCCGGGGTCTCGGCGGTCGTGGCGTCCACGTAGGCGGCCTTGGCGAAGACCTCCTGCTGGTGGGGCACCGAGCAGGCCACCCGGTCGATCTTCGTGACCTCGACCGTGACGTCCGTCGGGGTCAGGGTGCAGTCACCGACCGCGAGGTCGAAGACCGACACCGCGGTGCCGCTCGCATCGTCCTTGCCCCACCACAAGAACGAGCAGCCGCTCAGCGAGAGCAGCAGGGGAACGACCAGGAGGGCGCTCACGGTGCGTCGCAGACGGGGTGCCCGGTTCGGGCGGGCGGCTGCGGGGGTGGGGAGGGAGCGCACGACCAGCTCTCGGTTCGACGACGGTGCTTGCACCGAGCACGCTACCGTCCGCGTCAACGCGATCCATCAGTATTCGTTGCGGAAGTTCGAGGGCGGGCGCGCCGCTCGACCTGCCTGTGCCGCTCGGATCGCCTGCTGTGTGCCGCCCTGCCGCAGCATGCCGGTCGCCGACGGGCCTCCGGCTGAGGCTCTCGGTTGCCGCTTTCGAACGCGTCGCTAGCATTGGACTCAACACCCGTCCTGTCAACGTTGTCAGACGGCCCTCCTCGAGATGCGAAGAAGCCACGGAGGAATTTCCCATGCGCTCAGTGCGCCCGCACGTCGGCACACATCGTCGGCGGACGACCTCTTTTGTGCTCGCCCTCACCTTGGCTGCGGTCGGGGCGGTGCCGCTGGCGGCCACCGCAACGGTGGCCCAGGCCGCCCCGACGGCGCTCGAGCCGTGCGCGGCCCCGACGGGGCAAGCCGGCTACACCGATCCCAGCTACGGCACCGCGTCGATGGCGGTCCGGTCCACCGATCCCACGACCTGTCGCCGCGTCTACACCCTCACGCGCCCCGGTGGGCAGACGGTGACCATCACGGAGCCCGTCGACAAGCCGATCGTCCGCACCGGCTCGGCGATGCTCGACGGAGTCTTCGCCCTCGCCGTGCAGGAGGCCGGCCAGGACAGCATCGACAACGTGAGCAACGGCTCGTACAACGGCGGCAACCCGATGTCCTGCGTCGTCGACGGTGTCGGCTGCTACTACACGGGTGCGGGATGGACCTACGTGTGGACGCGCGACACCGCGTACTCCGCAGCGCTGGGACTGGGGTCGATCGATCCCCTGCGCATCCGCAACTCGCTCACCTTCAAGCTGTCGGACCGCCGCGCGGGCTGGTACTCGGACACGCCCGACGTCCAGATCCTCCAGGACTCGGGCACGGGTGGCAGCTACCCCAACTCGACCGACCGGGTGAGCTGGGCCCTCGGCGCCGAGGAGACCGTCGACTGGTTGCCCGAGCCCTACCGCTCGGCTTTCAAGGACACCTCGTACACCGCGCTGCGCAACACCATCGAGCACGACCGGAAGGTCGTCTACGACACGCAGAACCACCTGTACTCCGGTGAGACGTCCTTCCTCGACTGGCGCTGGCAGACGTACCCGGACTGGATCGAGCGTGACATGACGCAGATCGCGCAGAGCATGTCGCTGTCGACCAACGTCGACCACTGGGTCGCCATCACCGAGACCGCCACGCTGGCCGCTGAGCACGGTGACACCGCGGCGGCCGCGACCTATCGGTCGTGGGCCGACGACCTCGCCGAGACGATCCGCACCAGGTTCTGGCTGCCCGAGCAGCAGCAGTTCTCGGCGCTGGTCACCGGCACCCTCGACCCCTCGCCGACGTTGCGCTACGACGCGCTCGGCACGGCGCTCGTCGTCCTGACCGGCATCGCGACACCCGAGCAGGCCGCCGCCGCGGTGGCGGGCTACCCGCAGACCTACACCGGGCCGGCCACGATCTGGCCCCAGCAGTCCCACATCTGGGACAACCGGAGCGGAATCGCGTACCACAACTACGCGACGTGGCCCTTCCTGACGGCGTTCATGATGCGGGCCGCCGCCGCGGTGGGCAACGACACCTCGGCGACCAGCCAGCTCAGCTCCATCGTCCGGGTCCCGGCGGTCTTCGGGTCGAACTACGAGAACATCAACGTCCTCAGCGGCGGGACGAACACCAACCTCGACTCCCAGCGCCAGCTGTGGAGCGTCGCGGGTGCGATGAGCGCCTTCCAGCAGTCGATGTTCGGCATCGACCCTGACGACGCCGGTCTTCACGTGAGCCCGTTCGTCACGGCGCAGCAGCGCCACCAGTGGTTCTCCGGCAGCAGCACGATCGCGCTCGACGACCTGTCCTACCAGGGGCGCAAGGTGGACATCGAGGTCGTGCTGCCCGCCGACACGGCTCAGGCCGGCGCCTACACCGTCTCCGGCCTGAGCGTGAACGGCGCCTCCGTGCCCGTCGGGAGCGCGATCACCCCGGAGCAGCTCGGCGCCGAGGGCAGCGACGCGACGGTCACCGTGACCCTCGGTGCGGCGCGCCCCTCGGTCACCGCCGCCGCCGATGTCAACACGAAGAACGAGCGTGCGATCACGGGGCCCGACGTCCCGACCGTCTCTTCGGTCACCACGACCGGCAGCGGCACGATCACGCTCGGCATCGACCTCGGTGGCAGCTCGCCGAACGACGTCAGCATGGATGTGCTGCGCGACGGCGTCGTCGTCGCGAACGACGTCGAGGCGGCGACGACGTTCGTCGACACCCGCGCCGCCGGGATGGCGTACCACTCCTACTGCTACTCGGTCCGGCTCACCGACCACGCGACCGGCAACACCTCGCAGCCCGCGAAGGCGTCGTGCTACTGGGGCCCGGGGAGCGACCGGGTGCTCACGGCGGACTCCTCGACGTTCCAGAACGTCGGTGGCGCATGGGCCGACAAGACGATCGGCGGGGTGACGCACCGCTATGTCAAGGACTGGGGCAACCTGACCACCGACTCCTTGACCGCGACCGTCACCGCCACCCGCACGGGGCACTATCTCGCCCAGGTGAAGTACGCGGTGAACACCAACCCGATCCCCGACGGGATCTCGTCGGGGATCAAGATGCTCACGGTCAAGGACCACGCCACCGGTGACGTCGTGACCCGCAAGCCGATCGTCCTGTCGAACACCGGTGACTGGAACCTGATCAACGGCTCGACGTTCGTTCCCGTCGACCTCGTCGGCGGACGCACCTACGAGCTCGTGCTGGCGGGCGACCGCGTCGCCGTCAACATGGGCTACTTCCAGGCGAACGCCGTCTACGCACAAGGCTCGGAGAACCTCAGCACGGGTCCGCGCAACTTCAACGACGTCTACGCGATGCAGCTGCTGCTCAAGGACGTCGGTGACCTGGCCGTCTCCGCCCGTGCCGACGCGAGCATCACCGCGGGCGGTGCCCTGTCCGGGACCCTGGCCTCCGTCTCCGGGGGGCTCGCCGACGCGGCGGACGACCTCACCACGACGGTCGCGTGGGGGGACGGCTCGACGAGCACCCCCGCCACCACCGCCGTGGGGGCCGGGACCTTCAGCGTCTCCGGGTCGCACACCTACGCGAGTCCAGGCACCTACCGGGCCCGCGTGACCGTGGGCGACGGAGCGACGACGCAGAGCGACGACTTCGTCGTCACCGTCAAGGCCGGGACCTTGGCGAGCAGCACCCCGGCCATCACGGGGACCGTCCAGGTCGGCAAGACCCTGCGCGCCGTGCCCGGCAGCTGGGGCCCCGGCACGGTCCTGACGTACCGGTGGTACGCCGACGGCGAGCGCGTCGCCGGCTCGACCGGTGCGACGCTCCGCCTCGCCGCGGCGCAGCGTGGTGCGCGGATCATGGTGGCCGTGACCGGCACCGCGAAGAACCTGGCACCCGTGACCCGTACCTCACGACGCACGGTCGCCGTCGCCGCAGGGACTCTCGGGCGCACGAAGGTGTCGATCGGCGGCAAGGCCCGTGTCGGCAAGAAGCTGCGCGCGAAGATCACGACCGGGGGACCGGCACCGGTCACCGTCTCCTGTCGCTGGTACCGCGCCGGCAAGGCCATCAAGGGCGCGACAGGCACCACGCTGCGCCTCAAGGGTTCCTATCGCGGCGCGAGGATCACGGTGAAGGTCACGACCAAGAAGTCCGGCTACACCACCACGACCACGTCTGCCCGTACGGGCAAGGTCCGCCGATGAGCCGCCGGTCACGTCCTCGAGGAGCAGCCATGCCGAGCAAGACCGCCGTACCGCGGATCCTCGTCCCCGCGGCAGCGCTCGCGATCGCCGTCGCCGGGCTCGGCGTCACCGGCGCGGCGGCCGCCGCACCGTCGTCCGCCACGTCGGCGGCCGCCGACGTGGCCTCCGTGAGCTGGCTGGCGTCGGACTTCGACGCCGCAGGTTTCGGTGACCCCGGTCTGAGCAACGGCGACCTGGACGGGTCGGGTGCCTTCCTCCCGCGGTCCCGTCAGGCGGACATGGGGCTGGTCCCCGGCAGCACGCTCACCACCCAAGGGTTGAGCTACACGGTCGGAGGCGGCGAGCCAGGGGTCGACGACCACGTCCGGGCCGACGGCGGCACCGTCGACACCCGGGCCGCGCTCGGTTCCCAGTCGGTCGCCCCGGCGACGTCGATCGCCTTCGTGGGCGCGGGGGTGAACGGCACCCAGTCGAACCAGCCTGTCGTGCTCACCCTCGACGACGGCTCCCAGCAGTCGACGCAGTCGCTGTCGTTGACCTTCACCGACTGGTGCTCGAGCTCGGCAGCGTCCGGGAACGTGCTGGTGGGCACCCACGTCAACCGCTGGAACGGCAGCGGAGAGCAGACCGCGTCGTGCGGCCTGTGGGCCACGACCCCGATCGCGATCCCCGCGGGCAAGACCCTCGAGTCGGTGACGCTGCCGGCGAACCCGGACGTCCGGATCTTCGCCATCGCCTCGAACGCCGACACCTCGGCGGCGGTCACGACCGTCGCCACGCCGTCGCTCTCCGCCGACCGGGTCGCGGTCGGGTCGAGCCTGAGTGCCTCCGTGCCCACCGGGAGCGTCCCCGCGGGCGGCACGGTCTCCTACGAGTGGCTCACCGACGACGAGATCGTCTCGTCGGCCAGCGGGAGCTCGTCCTACATCCCGAACGGCTGGGACCTCGGCAAGCAGGTCACCGCGCGGGCGGTGATCCGGCTGTCCGGGCATCGGCCCGCCACGGGGACGAGCGCCGCCGCCGCCGTCGTCGCAGGCTCGCTCGTCGAGTCCGTCGCCGGCGCGGTCACCGGCACGGCGCAGGTCGGGTCGGCGTTGACGGCGTCGCTGCCGACCGTGGCTCCCCGCGGCGCCGAGACCTCGGTCGCGTGGAGCGTGGGCGGCCGGACGGTCGGGACCGGCACGACGTACGTGCCGGTCCCGCAAGACGCGGGCGCGCAGCTGGCGGCCACGTTCACGACCGCCCTGCGCGGGTACACCGTCGTCGTCCAGGCCGTCACCGTCGGTGCTGTCGCTCCGCTGACGCTGGGAGTCGTCACCGCCCCGGTCCTCTCCGGCGCGGCGGTCGTCGGCGAACAGCTCACCTCGGTCGCCGGCGTCTTCTCGGCGCCGGGCGCGACCTCGAGCAACCAGTGGCTCCGCGACGGCGCTGAGATCAGCGGGGCCACGGCGGCCTCCTATCGGCTCGCCGCGGCCGACGCCGGTCATCGGGTCGGTGTCCGGGTGACGACGCGGGCTGTCGGGTACGCCCCGGTCGTGACGCTCCTCGACGCCGGTGCGGTCGCGACGGCTGCCAGCGCTCCGGCGGCGGCGCCCGCGGGGCTGAAGGTGGCCAGGCCCGTCGTGCTCACCAAGGCGGGCAAGAAGGTCTCCAGGTCGTCGCGGCTGACGGTCAAGACGGTGCTCAAGGCCAGGCGTCCCAAGGTGACCGGCGCAGGCGCGGCGAAGGTGACCGTGCGCTACCAGTGGCTGCGCGGGGGCAAGGCCGTCTCCGGGGCCACCAGGTCGACGTACCGCGTCGTCCGCAAGGACCGGGGCAAGAAGCTGAGCCTGCGGGTCACGGTCAGGGCCTCTGGCCACGCGACGGTCAAGGTCGTCAGCGCGAAGACACCCAAGGTGAAGACGTCCAAGGTCACGAGGTAGCGGAAGTGTGCTCGCCGCCGGGTGCCGTGGGGCCGCCCGGGCTCACCCGGTGATGTCGAGGATCACCGGAACGTGGTCGGACGCGCCCTTGCCCTTGCGCTCGTCGCGCAGGATCGTCACGCCGGTCGTGCGGGCCCGCAGAGCCTGGGACACGTACGCGAAGTCGATGCGCATCCCTTCGTTGCGGGGGAAGCGCAGCTGCTGGTAGTCCCAGTACGTGTAGGTGTGCTCGCCGGGGACGAGCTCGCGGCTCACCTCGACGAACCCGGCCTCCGCGAAGGCGTCGAAGGCCGCGCGCTCGGGCGGTGAGAGGTGGGTCTTGCCCTCGAACACGGCCGGGTCCCACACGTCGGTGTCGAGCGGGGCGACGTTCCAGTCGCCGACGAGCGCCACCTGCGCCGCGGGGTCCGCACCGAGCCAGCTCCCGGCGACCTCCTGGAGGCGCGCGAGCCACTCGAGCTTGTAGGCGTAGTGCGGGTGGTCGAGCTCGCGCCCGTTGGGGATGTACAGGCTCCACACCCGCACGCCTCCGCAGGTCGCTCCGAGCGCGCGCGCCTCGACCACGGGCTCCTCGCCGAACGGCGGCTGGCCGGGGAACGTCGCCTCGACGTCCTCGAGGCCCACCCGGGAGACGATCGCGACGCCGTTCCACTGGTTGATGCCGTGGTGCGCCACCTCGTAGCCCGCCGCGAGGAACGGGGCCTCGGGGAACATCTCGTCCTTGACCTTGGTCTCCTGCAGGGCGAGCACGTCGAGGTCCTCGCGGGCCAGCAGATCGATCGCGCGGTCGACGCGCGTGCGGACGGAGTTGATGTTCCAGGTGGCGATGCGCATGCCCCGAGCCTACCCAGGCACCGTAGGCTGACGGGATGGGAACCGCACTGATCACCGGCGCCAGCTCGGGCCTGGGGCTCGAGTTCGCCTGGCAGCTCGCGACGGCGAAGCACGACCTCGTCCTCGTCGCGCGCGACGAGGCGCGTCTGACCGACCTGGCCCAGCAGCTCCACCAGGTCGCCGGCGTGGACGTGGAGGTCCTCGTGGCCGACCTCTCGGTCCTGGACGAGGTCGAGCGCGTCGCCGACCGCTTGCGCCTCGGGAGGCTGCCGGAGGGGGACGCTCCGGACGCCGCCGCACAGGCCGCTCCCGCGCCGGGCGTGCTCGCGCCGGTCGGGCTCCTCGTCAACAACGCCGGCCACGGGCTCGGCCAGTCGTTCGTGGGCGGCGACCTCGCCCACGAGCTCTCGGCGCTCGACGTCATGGTCCGCGCCGTCATGGTGCTCTCGCACGCCGCGGCGGGCCAGATGGTGTCGCGTGGTCGCGGCGCGATCGTCAACGTGTCCTCGGTCGCCGCGCTGCTCGCCTCGGGCACCTACTCCGCGCACAAGGCGTGGGTCCGCACCTTCACCGAGTCCCTCGCGGTCGAGCTGCGGGGCACGGGCGTCACGACGACGGTCGTCGCCCCGGGCCTCACCCGCACGGAGTTCCACGAGCGCGCCGCGCTCGACGAGGACGGCCTGCCGGACATCGCCTGGCTCAGCGCGGAGCAGGTGGTGCGCCAGACGCTCGACGCCGCCCGACGCGGCCAGGTCATCGTCACCCCGTCCTGGCGCTACCAGCTCGCCGCCGCCACCGTCCGGGCGCTGCCCCGCGCCGTGGTGCGCGGCGTCGGGCGCACCGGGCTCCAGCACAGGGACTGACCTGCCCGCCCGCACCCGATACGCTGGCACCCGTGACCAACGACTCGCTCTCGCCCACGCCCCGTGAACAGCTCCGCGACCTCATCAAGGAGCTCGCCGTCGTGCACGGCAAGGTGACGCTCGCCTCCGGCAAGGAGGCCGACTACTACGTCGACCTGCGCCGCGTCACCCTCGACCACCGCTCCGCGCCGCTCGTCGGCCACGTCCTGCTCGACGCGCTCGAGGAGGCCGGGTTCTCCACGGCCGACGTCGACGCCGTGGGCGGTCTGACCATGGGAGCCGACCCGGTGGCCCTCGCGCTGCTGCACGCCGCGGCGTCCCGCGGCCAGGAGCTCGACGCCTTCGTCGTGCGCAAGGAGGGCAAGTCGCACGGCCTGCAGCGCCGCATCGAAGGCCCCGACGTCTCCGGGCGCAAGGTGGTCGCCGTCGAGGACACCTCCACCACGGGCGGCTCGGTGCTCACCGCCGTCGAGGCGCTGCGCGAGGCGGGGGCCGACGTCGTCGCGGTGGCCGTCATCGTGGACCGGGCCACGGGTGCCAAGGAACGCATCGAGGCCGAGGGGCTGCCCTACCTGTACCTGTACGGCAAGGACGACCTCGGGCTCGCCTGAGCGCCGTCACCTCTCCGTTCGGCGGGTGGAGTCGCGGACGACAAGCTCGCCGCGCATGGCTGTGCGCAGCGACGTGCGAGGACTGACCCCGGGCTCGGCGTGGGGATGCAGCAGGCTCTCGATGAGGCGCACGGCCTCCGCGGCGATGGCCGAGACGGGCTGACGGATCGTGGTGAGCGACGGAGTGAGCAGCGCGGCGTGCGGCACGTCGTCGAGGCCGGTGACGAGGACGTCGTCCGGCACCGTCACGCCGAGCCGCTGCAGCTCGCGGACCAGTCCCGTGGCGATCTGGTCGTCCGTGCAGACCACCGCTCCGGGCAACGGTCCGTCGGCCACGAGCGCTGCCGCGGCCTCGGCGCCCCAGTCCGGTGAGAACGTGCCGTCGAGCACGCGGGAGACCGTGATGCCGTGCCGGGTGCCCGCCGCCCGCGTGGCGACGGTGCGCAGCCGACCCGAGGAGTTCTGCGCGTTCGAGGTGACGAGCGCGATCTCCCGCACCCCGCGCTCGGCCAGGTGGGCGACGACGGCGTCCATCGCGTGCATGTCGTCGAGCCCGACCCAGTCGATGTCGACGTCGGCGGCGCTGCGGTCGACCTGCACCACCGGGACCTGCTGGTGCGCGCCGACGAGCGCGGGTCCGGAGCGGGCCGCGTCGCACGGGCTGACGAGGATGCCGTCCACCGCCCCGTCGCACAGCGAGGCGAGCCGCTTGGCCTCGATGTCGACGTCGTCGCGCGAGGTGCACAGGTAGAGGTTCATCCCGGTACCCACGAGGTGCTGCTCGAGCTCGTCGACGAGCATCGTGAAGAAGGGGTTGGACACGGAGGGGACGAGGAGGCCGACGTTGCCGGTCGCGTTCTTGCGCAGCGCGCGGGCGATCGGATTGACGCGGTAGCCCAGGCGCAGCGCCGCCTCCCGCACCCGTGCCGCGGTGTCGGGGTTGACCGCCGTCGAGCCGCTGAGGGCGCGGGACACGGTCGCGGTGGAGACCTTCGCGGCGCGGGCGACGTCGCCGATCGTCGTTGTGGGCACGGAGCCTCCTTCTGCTATCTCCCACAGTGTAGGGCATGGGAACGTTTACATCCCTGAAACACCCTGGTTTCGTCAGCGCAAAGCCCCATGCGTAGCGTCCTCTTGCATCGGTAGATGCAATCGATTACATTGGCACCTACCGACAACGTAGTCGACCGGCCGCCGCGGTGGCCGAGAGAGAGGACCCGGACCATGAAGAGAGTCTCCGCGATCATCGCCCTCGCGGCCGCCTCGGCGCTCGCGCTGAGCGCCTGCTCCGACACCGCCTCGACGACCTCCGGCAGCAGCGGGGCTGCGCCGGCCGGTGGCGTCAAGGTCGCCTTCGTCTCGCAGATCGAGGGCATCCCGTACTTCAACGGCTTCAAGGCCGGCGGCGAGCGCGCCGCCAAGGATCTCGGCATCAGCTACACGCAGACCGGGCCGGCCACCACGAACTCCGCCGAGCAGGTGAAGATCCTCGACGGCCTCGTCGCGCAGAAGTACGACGCCATCGCCGTCTCGCCGCTCGACCCGACGTCGATCAACGGCTCCATCGCGACGGCTACCAAGGCCGGCGTCAAGGTCGCGACCTCGGACGCCGACGCACCTGAGTCCGACCGCGCCGTCTTCGTCTCCCAGGCGAGCGACGAGGCCCTCGGCAGCACCGTGATGGACGAGCTGGCCAAGGCGACCGGCGGTGCGGGCCAGTTCGGCATCGTCTCGGGCGGTGCCGACACCGCGACGTTCAACAACTGGATCAAGGCGGCCCAGGCCCGCCAGGCCGAGAAATACCCGGACATGGAGCTCGTGGGCGGCATCCGCTACACGACCGACACCGCGAACGCCCTGCAGGAGGCCCAGAACCTCATGACGGCCTTCCCCGACCTCAAGGGCATCATCGCGGTGCCGTCGACGGCGATCCCGGGCGTGGCCCAGGCCGTCCAGAACGCGGGGGCGATCGGCAAGGTCGCGGTGACCGGCTTCGGCTCGCCCAAGACCGCGGGCGAGTTCCTCGAGTCCGGTGCCATGACCTCGACCGTGCTGTGGAACGTCGAGGACCTCGGGTACCTCACGGTGTGGGCCCTGGACCAGCTCGTCGAGGGCAAGCCCTTCGAGGCGAGCAACACGGTCCCCGGCCTGAAGAACCCGGCGACGTACGACGAGGCGACCAAGACGCTGCTGCTCGGCGAGCCGACCGTGTTCACCAAGGACAACTACCAGCAGTACGACTTCTGACCGGTCGGTCCGACCCATCCAGGAGCAGTCATGACCACGACCATCCTCGAAGCCCGCGGCGTGTCGAAGAGGTTCGGGGCGACCCAGGCCCTCGACGACGTGTCCTTCCGGCTCACCGCCGGCGAGCGGGTCGCCATCATGGGCGAGAACGGCGCAGGGAAGTCGACCCTGATGAAGGTGTTCGCGGGCGTCCACGCCCCCGACGCCGGATCCATGGAGCTCGACGGCACGCCCTTCGCACCACGCACGCCCTACGAGGCGATCCTGCGGGGCATCTCGACGGTGTACCAGGAACCCTCCGGGTTCCCGCACCTGTCCGTGCTCGAGAACCTCTACATGGGGCGTCAGCACCACCGCGCCGGCTGGCTGCAGCCCGGGCAGATGCGCGCCCAGGGTGCCGAGCTGCTCGACCGCATCGGCCTGCCCGCGCGCACGCTGCGGCGTTCCATGGGCGAGCTCTCCCTCGCGGAGCAGCAGCTTGTGCTGATCGCCCGCGCGGTGGCCTCGGAGCCGCGGGTGCTGATCCTCGACGAGCCGACGTCGATCCTCACGGACACCGAGTCGCAGCGGCTCTTCGGCCTCGTGGACGAGCTCGTGGCGACCGGCGTGGGCGTCTGCTTCATCACGCACCGCTTCGACGAGCTCGGCCGGATGGCCGACCGG
>Ga0182744_1001982_pt1 | contig 17389 bp, 17 predicted proteins | sample eDN3rd30CKraftMG_FD_128525 | JGI IMG/M metagenome (GOLD analysis project Ga0182744, IMG submission 128525) | Enriched Miracle-Growth compost microbial communities from Emeryville, California, USA - eDNA 3rd pass 30_C Kraft MG (version 2) (version 2) ...
CGCGCTCGATCCTGAAGTGGATCTTCTCGGGGGAATTCATGCGCGGCCCGCCCATCGTGTCCGTGCTGATGCGGGCGGCGACCCTGTCCACCGACCGGGACAACGCCGCCGCCCGGGAGAACACCGAGGTCCTGATCCTGCCGCGGGTGGAGAACATCGAGATCCGCAACTGGAAGGCCTTCGAGCCGGCGGTCCAGGCGGGCTACGAGGCCGCGGCGGCGGCGCTGAAGGCGGTGGCCGGGCCGGTGACCGAGTTGCGCCGGCGCAAGACCGAGGAAGCCAAGGCCGCCGCCGGCGTCCCCGCCTCCCTGCCGAAATCGGCGTCGCGCATCCCTTGAGCAGCGAGCGGGGTGCGGCCCGTTGGCGCGCCGCCCTTTCGCGGCGGCTTGGCCGACGCTACCTTTCAAGCTTCCTGTCAACGGCTGAAAGGAGGTGATCCAGTGTCTCATAGTTCAAACCGCTCGTCGGTGACCGTGACCTGGGCCTCCGCTTACGGGGTCCGCGCCTAGCCTTCAGGCAAGGTCAGGAACCGCGTGCGGTCCGACTATGGAAAGGCCGCCGGGGCGCCCCGGCGGCCTTTCGCATTTCCGGCCCGCGCAGACGGCCAGCCGTAGGGCTTTATTGATATCGACTCGCATTTGCACTAACCCTTCGGTGACGAAGAGGAGGCGCGGATGGGTCATGTCGATCGGTCGGGGTTCACGTCGCGGGGCGAGGCGGAGGAGGAAGGCGGGCCGCCGGCGCTCCTGGCCCGCCGTGGAGGCGGGCGCACCCTGGACCACCTCACCATCGCCGCGCCCGACCTGGAGGCGGTCCGGAGCCGCATCGCCGAGGCCACGGGGGTGCTGATCCCGCTGGCGCCCTATTGCCCCTGCAAGGGCATGGCGAGCCTCCTGGCCCCGCTTTCGGACGGCGGCTGCCTCGGCGTCGTCGGCCCCAACCCGGCGCTGCCGGCCCACGCCCGCCCGCAGTTCCGCGCCGGCCGGGAGCCGCAGGTGATGTTCTGGACCGTGGAGGTGGGGCGCCTGCCGCTGTTCGCCCGTCGGGTGGAGACCCTGGGCCTTTCGTTGCGCGACGTGCGGCCCGAGGCCGTCGACCGCTTCCGCTACCTGCGCGGCCGACTGGAGCCGGACCGGCTCAACCTCCTGCCGCGGATCGTGTCCTGGCGACCCGGTTCGGACCGGCCGGTCCTGGAGCCGGCCGGCCTGGCGATGCCCCGCGCCGTCGTCCACGCTCCCGACCCCGCCGGATTCAACCGGGTCGCCGAGGGGCTGGGCCTGGCCGAACGCGCCGTGGCCGGCTCGCCCGCCCTCGAGATCGAGATCACCGGCCCGGCCGGATCGACGTCCATCCGGGCGAATATCCGGCCCAACGCCCTGGCGCCCACCCTGCACTGAGGGTTGCGAACGGGTCGCACCGGCGCTTGCCAATCGCCCGGCGCGCTCTATCGTCGCGATGGCCACGCTCACTCAGGCCCATGGGGAGAAAAGCACTGTGAGACACCTGACGATCGCCACGTCGCTGGCCCTGGCTCTCGGCCTGGCTGCGGCGCCGCTTGCGCCGGCCCTGGCCCAGCCGGCTGCTCCGGCCGCCAGCAAGGACCCGGCCGCGGCGCCCGCGGGGACCTACAATCTCGACACCAACCACTCCAGCGTGGTCGCCCGCGTCGCCCACGGCGGCGGCCTGTCCTATTCGACCATGCGTTTCGGGGTGAAGCAGGCGGTGCTGAACTGGGACCCGGCCAACCCCGCCAACATCAAGATCACCGCCACGGTCGACGCCAAGCCGCACTACGACCCGATCGTCTACCGCTTGGCGCCCGACGCCGAGCAGTTGCTCAACGCCGTCAAGTGGCCCGAGGCGACCTTCGTCTCCACCGCCGTCACGCCCACCGGCGCGGCCAAGGCCGACGTGCAGGGGAACCTGACGCTGATGGGCCAGACCAAGCCCGCGGTGATGCACATGGAGCTGGTCGGCGCCGGCAAGAACAACCAGGGCAAGCCGGTGGTCGGCTTCACCGGGACCATGACCGTCAAGCGCTCGGACTTCGGCACGCCGTTCCTGGCCAACGCCATCGGCAACGAGGTGACCCTGGTCCTGGACGGGGAGTTCCTGGGCGGCTGACGCCTTCAGCCCTGGTCGGGCGCGACGGCCCTGGCGGCGACGCCAGGGCCGTCTTGCGTTCCGGCGGCGGCCGGGGGCTCGGGGCTGAACAGCCTCGCCTCACGGATGCCGTCGAACACGAACTGCACCGCCAGCGCCGCCAGCACCACGCCGGCCAGGCGCGAGATCACGTTGACCCCGGTGGCCCGCAGCACCCGGTGCAGGAGGTCGGTGAAGGCCATCGCCAGGTAGACGCAGGCGAGGCAGGCGAGGGTCGCGCCCAGCACCGCGGCGACGCGGAGCGGCTGGCCGCCCGCCTGGCCCATCAGCAGCACCTCGGCGGTCATGGTCGCCGGGCCGGCGATGAGCGGGAAGGCGAGGGGGAAGACGGCGATGTCGCCCCGCTCGCTGGCCTCGTTGCGCTCGGCCGTGGTCAGGGACGACAGGCCCGTGGGGTGGGCGAAGATCAGCTCTATGGCCTGGAGCAACAGCAGCACCCCGCCCGCCACCCGGAAGGCGGAGATCGAGATCTGCAGCGCCCCCAGCAGCGCCTGGCCGAACAGGGCGAAGCCGAACAGCACCCCGCCGGCGATCAGGGTGGCCTTGGCCGCCAGCCGCAGCCGGTCCCTGCGGGGCGCGGCCGCGGTCAGGCCGCCGAACACCGCCGCGGTCTCCAGCGGGCCGAAGGCGATGAACAGGGTCGCGAAAGCGGTGGCGGCGAGCTCGCCCAGGGTCATGGCGGCCCGAGGCTACACCCGCGCCGCCGCGATCCCATAGGGCGTGCGCCTCAGGCGACCGCCGGCGCCGGTTCGGGCAGGGTCTTCGGATCGGGGCCGAACCGGTTCTCCCCGGGCGTGCCGGGCAGGAGCATGAAGACCAGGACGACCAGGCCGCCGAACGGGACGAGGCTGAGCAGCATCCACCAGCCGGACCGGTTGGAATCGTGCAGCCTCCGCACCGCCACGCCCAAGTGGGGCAGAAACAGAGCCAGGACGGCGAGGCTTATGAAGACGAGCGGATGGCCGAAGATCAACGAGTCCAGGGCCGCCGCGACGCAATAGACGATCACCAGGAACAGAAAGAACCACCAGTATTCCGGCCGAGCGGCCCGGCCCTCGAAAACGGCGTACTTCTTCAACGGAGCCAGCATCTGGTTCATGGCGCGTTTCCCCGTGCTCCGGAAAGGTCCGCCACGGATCGCGAACGGTCAAGCCGGGACCGGCGCGTCGCTTGATCGGCTTTCTCTCCATGCTAAACCGCGCCGACCTTTTCTGCGGGAGCTCCTGATGGCTGCGACGACGCGCACCGAAACCGACACCTTTGGCCCCATCGAAGTGGAGGCCGACCGCTACTGGGGCGCCCAGGCGCAGCGCTCGCTCGGCAACTTCAAGATCGGCTGGGAGAAGCAGCCCCTGCCGATCGTGCGCGCCCTCGGCGTGGTCAAGCGCGCGGCGGCCGAAGCCAACATGGCCCTGGGCCGCCTGGACCCGAAGCTGGGCGCGGCCATCGTCCAGGCCGCCGACGAGGTGATGGAAGGCAAGCTGAACGACCACTTCCCCCTGGTCGTCTGGCAGACGGGTTCGGGCACCCAGTCGAACATGAACGCCAACGAGGTGATCTCGAACCGCGCCATCGAGATCCTCGGCGGGGAGATGGGCTCGAAGAAGCCGGTCCACCCGAACGACCACGTCAACATGAGCCAGTCGTCGAACGACACCTATCCGACGGCCATGCACATCGCCTGCGCCGAGGAGATCGTCCACCGGCTGCTGCCCGCGCTGCAGACCCTGCGCAACGCCCTGAACGACAAGGCCGAGGCCTGGAAGGGCATCATCAAGATCGGCCGCACCCACACCCAGGACGCCACGCCCCTGACGCTGGGCCAGGAGTTCTCGGGCTACACCCAGCAGGTCGAGAACGGCGTCAAGCGGATCGAGATGAGCTTGCCGATGCTGATGCAGCTCGCCCAGGGCGGCACCGCGGTGGGCACCGGGCTGAACGCGCCGGTCGGCTTCGCCGAGGCCGTGGCCGACAAGATCGCCCAGATCACCGGCCTGCCCTTCACCACCGCCCCCAACAAGTTCGAGGCGCTGGCCGCCCACGACGCCATGGTGTTCAGCCACGGGGCGATCAACACCGTCGCCGCCTCGCTGTTCAAGATCGCCAACGACATCCGCTTCCTGGGCTCGGGCCCGCGCTCGGGCCTCGGCGAACTGGCCCTGCCGGAGAACGAGCCGGGTTCGTCGATCATGCCGGGCAAGGTCAACCCGACCCAGTGCGAGGCGCTGACCCAGGTCTGCGTGCAGATCTTCGGCAACCACGCCGCCCTGACCTTCGCCGGCAGCCAGGGCCACTTCGAGCTGAACGTCTTCAACCCGGTGATGGCCTACAACTTCCTGCAGTCGGTGCGGCTGATGGCCGACGCGGCGGTCTCGTTCACCGACAACCTGGTGCGGGGCCTGCAGCCGCGCGAGGACAACATCAAGGCGGCCCTGGAGCGCAGCCTGATGCTGGTGACGGCGCTGGCCCCGAAGATCGGCTACGACAACGCCGCCAAGATCGCCAAGACCGCCCACAAGAACGGCACCACCCTGCGCGAGGAGGCGGTGGGCGGCGGCTACGTCACCGACGCCGAGTTCGACGCCGTCGTCCGCCCGGAGAAGATGATCGGCCCGGGCTGATCGGGCGCCGCCAGGCCGCCCGCCTTCCCGGGCGGGCGGCCGCGTCCTCAGTCGACCGCGACGTTGTCGATCAGCCGCGCCTTGCCGAGCCAGGCGGCGGCGAACACCCGTGACGCGCCCTGGACGGCGCCGGGGCCCTTGCGGGACAGGTCGTCGGCCCCGCGCGCTTCGAGATAGTCGATCCGACCGAACCCGGCGGCGGCCAGGGCTTCGCGGCCGCGCGCCTCGACCGCCTCCACCGCCACGCCCGAACGAAGGGCCGCGGCCGCCTCCGTCAGGGCGGCGTACAGGGCGGGGGCGGCGGCCCGCTCGGCCTCGGTCAGGTAGCGGTTGCGCGAGGAGAGGGCGAGGCCGTCCGGGGCGCGGGCGGTGGGCGCGGCGAGGATCTGGGTGGTCAGGTCGAGGTCGCGGACGGCGCGGCGGATGACCATGAGCTGCTGGTAGTCCTTCTCGCCGAAGATCGCCACGTCCGGCGACGCCTGGGCGAGCAGCTTCGTCACCACCGTCGCCACCCCGTCGAAGTGCCCGGGCCGGGCCGCGCCGCAAAGCACCGTCGAGATGTTGTCGACCGAGACGCGGGTGGCGAATCCCGGCGGGTACATCTCTTCCGGCGAGGGCGCGTACATCAGGTCGCAGCGGGCTTCGGCCAACAGGCCGGCGTCGCCCGCCTCGTCGCGCGGATAGGCGCCGAAGTCCTCGCTCGGCCCGAACTGCCTCGGGTTGACGAACACGCTGACCACCACCCGGTCGGCCTGGCGGCGCGCCAGGTTGACCAGCGACAGGTGGCCCTCGTGCAGGGCGCCCATGGTGGGCGCCAGCGCCACCGTCTCGCCGTTCTCCCGCCAGACCCGAAGGTGCGCCCGCAAGGCGGCCGCCGTGCGGACGATCGGCAGGGCGAAATCGTTGGTCATGCCGTTTCCGCGCCTCCGGCGATTCGAGCGCGCCTTAGTGCGCCCAGCCGATTGCGGCGTAAAGCGGGTCGAAGGCCGTCAAGCCGCGTTGACGGGGGTTTGGCGGAAGGGCCTCATCGGGCATATCGCGGGTCCCCGGCGAATCGGGGGGCGATCAGGAGCGCAAGAAGTGCCGGCCAACCTCAAGGTTCCCCGTGTCATCGTTGTCGGCAACGAGAAGGGGGGAGCGGGCAAGTCGACCATAGCCCTGCACCTGGCCGCCTCGCTGCTGCACTCCGGCCAGCGCGTCGGGGTGATCGACCTGGACCTGCGCCAGCGCTCGATGGGCCGCTTCATGGCCAACCGTCACGCCTGGATGACGGCGGCGGAGGTCGAGCTGCCCATGCCGATGGCCGATCCCCTGGAGCACGTCGACCTCACCGCCGTCCCGGCGGAGACGGCGGTGCAGCGGTTCGACGAGGCGCTGGCCGCCCTCGACGCCGCCGATTCGGTGATCGTCGACACTCCCGGCGGCGACACGCCGCTGTCGCGCGCCGCCCACGCCTGCGCCGACCTGATCGTCACGCCGATGAACGACAGCTTCGTCGACTTCGACATGCTGGGTTCGGTGGACCCGGTGAGCCTGGAGCTCACCAAGCCAGGGCTCTACGCCGAGGCGGTCTGGGAGGCGCGCAAGCGGCGGATGGTGGCCGACCGGGCGTCGGTCGACTGGGTGGTGCTGCGCAACCGTCTCGCCCCGGCCGAAGCCCGCAACCGCCGCCGGCTGGACGAGCGGGTCGCCGCGCTCAGCCGCCGAGTCGGCTTCCGCGTCGGCCCGGGCCTGCGCGACCGGGTAGTGTACCGCGAGCTGTTCCCCTTCGGCCTGACCATCGCCGACCTGTCGAGCAAGGTCCGCCCGGTGGCGGTCTCGCTGGGCCATGTGGCGGCGCGGCAGGAGCTGCGCGGCGTGATGCAGTCTCTGGGCCTGCCGCTGTCGGGCGCGGTGTTCGGCCCCGACAGCGAACGGCCGGCGGCGGCTTAAGGGCCTTGCTGCTCTACCTCGCCCTCGGCTTCCTGCTCCTCGGCCTCTTGATCGGCGGCGCGGGCATGCGCCGGGTCGGCCGGATGGCCGGGCGCACCTGGCGCCCCGGCGCGGGCGTCCTGGGCGTGGCGGCGGTGCTGGGGGCCGCGGTGCTGGCGGTGCGCGACGCGTTCGCGCCGGCGGTGGGCCTCTTGCTGGTGGGGATCTGGCTGTTGATGAGCGCGCGGCGCACGGCCCGGCCGCGCCACGCGCCGCCGCCGCCGGCCGTTCCCGCCATGGACCTGCAATCGGCCGCATCGATGCTCGGCGTCGCTCCGGACGCGTCCGACGCCGAGGTGCAGGCGGCCTATGTGCGCCTGATGCGAAGAGTGCATCCCGACGCCGGCGGGGCCGCCGGCCTCGCCGCCCAGCTCAACGCCGCGCGGGAGCGGATGCTGAAGCGCCCGAAGTGAGGGCGGCGGTTACGACCGGGCCGGCGCCACGACCATGCAGCGTTCGCCCTTGGCCGCCAGGGTGGCGCAGGCGGCCTTGGCGGCCTTGGCGCTGAAGCCGTTGAAGCGCGCGCGGTAGGTCCCCTTGCGGGCCGCCTCGACTTCGCTGGAGGCGTCGGCGACCACCGTCGCGTAGCGCTTGCTGATCTTGGTCAGGTGCTGCTGGGCCGCGCTCTTGGACCCGAACGCGCCGACCTGGATCCGGTAGTCCCCGGCGGGCAGCGCCTGTTCGCGCGGCGCGGGCTTGGAGGGCGCGGCGGGGGCGTCCTTGCTGGCGACCACGGCGGCGTCGTCGCAGACGGTCTTGGCCCGCGTCACTGTGCGCGCCTTGCGCGTCTTGGTCGCCTTCAGATGCACCTTCTGGGTGACGGTCCGGCACGCCGACCTGGCGGTCTCGGCCGGCGCCGGCTCGCTGAGCGCGAGGGTCGCGGCCTTCAGGCTCGGCGAGGCGGTGCTCTCGGCCCCGCTCAACCAGGTCCCGGCGGCGGCGTCGCCCATGGCCGGCTGCTGTGAACCGCGAAGCTGGTTGTCCGAAACCACGACCTTCAGGCCGTCCTGCTCGCCCGAGCCCATCTCGACGGCGGGCCGCATCACCGGGCCGGAGACGTCGTCGGGCTCGTTCATGTTGGCGGCGACGGTGATGGTCTGGCCGGTCTTGCGCTTGTCCAGCACCTCGAAGCCGGCGTTCAGCAGGTCCTCGACGTTCTCGTCGCGGGCCGCGGTCGACTGGCCGCCCAGCACGACGGCGATCAGCCGGCGGCCGTCGCGCACCGCCGAGGCGGCGAGGGTGAAGCCGGCGGCGTTGGTGAAGCCGGTCTTGATCCCGTCCACGCCCGGCATCTTCCTCAGGAGGCCGTTGTGGTTGGTGATGTGCTGGCCGCGGAAGTCGAAGGCCCTCTGGCTGAAGTAGGCGTAGTACTGCGGATAGTCGCGCATGATCGCCCGCGACAGGATGGCGATGTCGCGCGCGGTGGTGACGTGGCGGGTGTCCGGCAGGCCGTTGGCGTTGACGAACCGGGTGTTCATCATGCCGAGCTCCTGCGCCCTCAGGGTCATCAGGGCGGCGAAGCGGGGTTCGGAGCCGCCGACCTTTTCGGCCAGGGCCACCGCGATGTCGTTGGCCGACTTCAGCGCCGCCAGGCGGATGGCGGTGTCGACGCTGATCGATTCGCCCGCGCGCAGGCCCGACTTGGACGGCGGCTGCGAGGCGGCGTGGGCCGAGAGGGTGACCTTGTCGTCCAGGGACAGCCGGCCGGTCGCCAGCGCCTCGAACACCAGGTAGAGCGTCATCACCTTGGTGATGGAGGCGGGATAGCGGGGCTGGTCCGCCCGGCGGGCGTACAGCACCTCGCCGGTCGTGGCGTCGACCACGATCGCCGCGTACTTCGGCTGGGTGTAAAGGCTCTGCGCTCGGGCCTGGGCGGCCGGGATCAGGGCTGTCGCCATCACCATCACGGCGGCGATCAGGGGGGCGAGGACTTCCAGGCGGCGGCGGGCGAGCTTTGTCATGCGGCGACCGTCGTTAAATCAGGAACTTGGCGGAACAACGTCACGCCAGCGGAGGGGTTAGCATCGCAGGGTGTTCGTTTCGCTAGCGTAAACAAACTATGAGCGCGTGCGAAACCCGGCGTTTCGTCGCCCCCGCCCATAAAGGGCGCGCGCAAGCGGATTTGCTGCACTGCACAAAAAATCCTTGACCCGCCCGCTGCGATGCGGCAAAAGCAGCCATGCGGAGCTCTCCGGAAGCGGCGAAAGCCCCGGGGCAGGCGGATCAGGAGACGCGAAGATGGAAAACGGCGCGGACACCGTTCGATTGACGATCGACCAGCTGGCGACGGCCGGCAACCAGGCTTTCAAGGAAACCGTCGAGAAATCCCTGGCCTCGATCAACGAGGCCAACGCGCTGAGCAAGCGCAACCTCGAGGCGGTGGCCGCCAGCGTCACCGCCGCCGCCAAGGGCGCGGAATCGCTCGGCGCCCAGGCGATCGCCTATTCGAAGAAGGCTTTCGAGGACCAGGTCGCCCAGGCCAAGGCCCTTTCCGCCGCCAAGAGCGTGCAGGAAGTGGTCGAGCTGCAGGCCTCGTTCGCCAAGACGGTGATGGAAGCCTACATCGCAGAGCTGAACCTCGCGTCGGAGACCGTGTCCTCGACGGTGAAGGACAGCCTGCGTCCCCTCAACGAGCGCGCCTCCGCGTTCGTGGAGCAGCTCCAGGCGGCTCGCTGACGTTTCAAGTCCCCGCGTAGCGTTGGGGGATGTAGAGGGCCCGGAGCGGAGACGCTCCGGGCCCTTTCGCCGTTCGGCGGCCGCGGTTGTGGAAAAGCCGTTCGCCGCAGTCGCGTCGCGCGGATTCGGTATTATCCTCGACGCGCAGGCTTCGGCTTCGGCTTGTGCGTTTGGAGCGGGCCTCGCCGGCGGCTCGAGCAGGCGCCGGCCTAAACGTCGCGCCTTCTGCGGCGGGTCTTCCAAAGCCGCGCAGTTGGCATATCTAATCGTAACCGCCGGGCCGCCCCCGGCTCGACGGAGACAAGTTTTGATGACCGAGCGAAAGCAAGGTGATCAAGAGAACGGCGTAGGCTCTGCGGTCGTCACTCAGGTCAAGCCGAAGACCCAGCGGCCGTCACTTTATCGTGTTCTTCTGCTGAACGACGATTATACGCCGATGGAGTTTGTGGTCTACGTACTCGAGCGCTTCTTCAATAAGTCGCGCGAAGACGCTACGAGGATCATGTTGCATGTTCACCAGCATGGTGTGGGGATCTGCGGCGTCTTCACCTACGAAGTCGCAGAGACCAAGGTGGCCCAGGTGATCGACACCGCCCGGCGTCACCAGCATCCCCTTCAGTGCACCATGGAAAAGGATTGAGAGGTTCTTCCGTGCCGTCTTTCTCGCGCAACCTGGAAGAGACCCTGCATCGGGCGGTCGCCTACGCCAACCAGCGTAAGCACGAGTACGCGACCCTCGAGCACCTGTTGCTCAGCCTCACCGACGACCAGGACGCGTCGGCGGTCATGCGCGCCTGCAACGTCGACCTGGCCGCGCTGAAGAAGAACCTGGTCAACTATCTCGACACCGAACTGAAGTCGCTGGTGGTCGAGGGCGGCGAGGACGCCAAGCCCACGGCCGGCTTCCAGCGGGTGATCCAGCGCGCCGTCATCCACGTCCAGTCCTCGGGCCGCGACGAGGTCTCCGGCGCCAACGTGCTGGTGGCCGTGTTCTCCGAGCGCGAAAGCCACGCCGCCTATTTCCTGCAGGAGCAGGACATGACCCGCTACGACGCGGTCAACTTCATCGCCCACGGCATCGCCAAGAAGCCCGGCGCCTCCGAGCCCCGCGCCGTGAAGGGCGCGGTGGAGGGCGAGGCCGAGGAGAAGGGCGAGAAGGCCAAGTCCGGCGGCGAGGCGCTGGAGACCTATTGCGTCGACCTCAACGAGAAGGCCCGGGCCGGCAAGGTCGACCCGCTGATCGGCCGCGCCCTGGAGGTGGAGCGCTGCATCCAGGTCCTGTGCCGGCGCACCAAGAACAACCCCCTGCTGGTCGGCGACCCCGGCGTCGGCAAGACCGCCATCGCCGAGGGCCTGGCGCGCAAGATCGTCAACCACGAGGTGCCGGCGGTGCTGGCCGACGCCACCATCTTCTCCCTGGACATGGGCGCGCTGCTCGCCGGGACCCGCTACCGCGGGGACTTCGAGGAGCGGGTGAAGCAGGTGGTGAAGGAGCTGGAAAACCACCCCAACGCCATCCTGTTCATCGACGAGATCCATACGGTGATCGGCGCGGGCGCCACCTCGGGCGGGGCCATGGACGCCTCCAACCTGCTGAAGCCGGCGCTGGCCTCTGGCACGCTGAAGTGCATGGGCTCGACCACCTACAAGGAGTTCCGCCAGCACTTCGAGAAGGACCGCGCGCTCGTGCGCCGGTTCCAGAAGATCGACGTCAACGAGCCGACCATCGACGACACGATCAAGATCCTGAAGGGGCTGAAGACCTACTACGAGGAGTTCCACAAGCTCCGCTACACCGACGACGCCATCAAGGCGGCGGTGGAGCTGTCGGCCAAGTACATCACCGACCGCAAGCTGCCGGACAAGGCGATCGACGTCATCGACGAGGCGGGCGCCTCGCAGATGCTGCTGCCCGAGAACAAGCGGCGCAAGAAGATCGGCCAGAAGGAGATCGAGACGGTCATCGCCAAGATGGCCCGCATCCCGCCGAAGACCGTCTCCAAGTCGGACGCGGAATCGCTGAAGAACCTCGAGGACGAGCTGAAGCGGGCGGTCTTCGGCCAGGACGAGGCGATCGGGCAGCTCTCGGCCGCCATGAAGATGGCGCGCGCGGGCCTGCGCGAGTCCCAGAAGCCGATCGGCTGCTACCTGTTCTCCGGCCCCACCGGAGTCGGCAAGACCGAGGTGGCGCGCCAGCTCGCGCACACCCTGGGCATCGAGCTGCTGCGCTTCGACATGTCGGAGTACATGGAGCGGCACACCGTCTCGCGGTTGATCGGCGCGCCTCCGGGCTACGTCGGCCACGACCAGGGCGGCCAGCTCACCGACGCGGTGGACCAGCACAAGCATGCGGTGGTGCTGCTCGACGAGATCGAGAAGGCGCACCAGGACGTCTACAACATCCTGTTGCAGGTGATGGACCATGGCGTCCTGACCGACGCCAACGGCAAGAAGGTCGATTTCCGCAACGTGGTGCTGATCATGACCACCAACGCGGGCGCGGCCGACAACAACCGCCAGGGCATCGGCTTCGGCCGCGGGCGGGTGGTCGACGAGGACGAGGCGGCGATCAAGCGCCTGTTCACGCCGGAGTTCCGCAATCGGCTGGACGCCATCGTCACCTTCGCGCCCCTGGCCCGGGAGACCATCCGCCACGTGGTGCAGAAGTTCGTGCTGCAGCTCGAGGCCCAGCTCGCCGACCGTCATGTGACGGTGGAGCTGACCGACGGCGCGGCCGACTGGCTGGCCGACAACGGCTACGACGAGCTCTACGGCGCCCGCCCGCTGGCCCGCGTCATCCAGGAGCACATCAAGAAGCCGCTGGCGGACGAGATCCTGTTCGGCCGCCTGGTCCGGGGCGGCCACGTGAAGGTGGACCTGCGCGACGGCAAGATCGTCTTCGACATCGACTCCGTCTCGGGCGAGACCCGGCCGGGCGAGATCGACGTCACCGGCGCCGACACGGTCGAGGAGGACGTCTCCGAGGCCGACCCGTCAGCCCAGGGCGACGAGCCCGCGCTGGCGGAATAGCGGCGGCGGGTCTCCACGGCGCGTTGCGAAAGGGCGGGTCGCCAAAACGGGCGCCCCGCCCTTTCCTTATCGGGGAACTCGGCTTAGAGCACGTCAGGCGAAAGTGTACGCGGTTTCGCCCTCGAAACGTGCTCTAAATTCTTGATTCTAGAGCCTGTTTATCCGCTTCAGATGATTCCATCAGAACCGGACAGGCTCTAGGCGAGAAAGACCGAGAAAAGTCCCGCTTCGGAAGGTGTTTTGGTGCAAGGGCGCAAGGTGACGGCGGCGCTGGCGGCGCTGGCCCTGATGGCGACGCTTTCGGCCTGCGGGAAGCGAGAAGCCGCGGGCGGGGCGGCGGCCTCGCCGCTCGGCCGGATGGCCCAGGCGGTCAACACGGCCAAGTTCGTCCCCAAGGGCGCGGCGCAGGCCAAGGCGGAAGCCAAGCCCGCAGCGGACGGCTACGACCCGGTGATCCTGAAGCTCCAGGTTCTGCTGGACCGGGCGCGCTTTTCGCCGGGGGCCATCGACGGCCGGATGGGGCCGAACCTGGAGCGCGCCCTGCGGGCCTTCCAGGCGGCGAACGGGCTGGAAGGCGACGGGGTCCTGAACGCCGCGACCTGGAACCTCCTGACCAAGGCGGACCCGCGCCCGGTGCTGCGCACCTACATCATCGACGCCGACGACGTCGCCGGCCCCTTCACGCCCCGCATCCCCCACGACCTCGCCGCCATGGCGAGGCTCGACATGCTGGGCTACCAGAACCCGGCCGAGGAGGTGGCCGAGAGCTTCCACATGGACCCGGCCCTGCTGCACGCGCTGAATCCCGGGGCGGACCTGCGCGCCGGCTCCACCATCCTGGTGGCCAGCCGGGGCGGCGACGACCTGGGCGAGGACGTGGGACGGGTGGAGATCGACCGCGCCGAGGGGATCGTGCGCGCCTACGGGCTGGGCGGCCGCCTCGTCGCCGCCTACCCCGCCACCGTCGGCAGCCGGCGCCGGCCGGCGCCGGTGGGGACCCTGTTGGTGGATGCGGTCGCCGGCGCGCCGAGCTACGATTACCAGGACGACGAGGTGTCCCAGGCCGGCGCCCAGCGGGCCTCGACCGAGATCGCCGCCGGGCCGAACAACCCGGTCGGCGTGGTGTGGATCGGCCTGAATGACAAGGACCGGGGCGACAAGGCGTATGGCGTCCAGGGCTGCGCCGACCCGACGCAGGTCGGCGCGCCGACCGAACGCGGCTGGGTGCAGCTCACCAACTGGGACGCCCGCGAACTCGCCCGAGGGGTGCGCAAGGGCGTGCCGATCGTCTTCAAATAGGACCGGAAGCTGATGCCGCTGATCCTGCATCTCCACCCGCTGTCGTCGTACTGCTGGAAGGCGCTGATCGCGCTCTACGAGGCCGGCGCGCCGTTCGAGGCGCGGCGCGTGGACCTGGGCGAGGCCGCGTCGCGGGACGCCTTCCTCGCCCTCTGGCCGATCGGCAAGATGCCGGTGCTCGAGGACCGGGCGCGGGGCCGGGTGACGCCCGAGACCTCGATCATCATCGAATACCTGGACCGCTGGTATCCGGGCGAGGCGCCCATGCTGCCGGCCGAGCCGGAGGCGCAGCTCGAGGCGCGGCTCTGGGACCGGCTCTACGACACCTACGTCCACCTGCCGACGCAGAAGGCGGTGGCCGGGGTGCTGACCGGCGACCCGACCCTCGCGAGCCAGGCCGAGGCCCGGTCGCGGCAGGAGTTGGCGATCGCCTACGGCCTGATCGAGAAGGCCCTGGAGGGGCGCGCCTGGGCCGCGGGAGAGGCCTTCACCATCGCCGACTGCGCCGCCGCGCCGGCGCTGTTCTACGCCCGGACGATCGCGCCGTTCCCGCCGGAGGCGAAGCGCCTCGCGGCCTATTTCGAACGGCTGGTGGAGCGGCCGTCGTTCGCGCGGGTGCTGGACGAGGCGCGGCCCTGGTTTTCGATGTTCCCGCTGAAGGAACGGCTGGAGGCGCGGTTCGAGGGCGGCGCCTGAGCGTCAGCCCATCGCCGCGGCGATCTCCTTGGCGAGCGCGGCCAGTTCGGTCGGCTCGGCCATGCGGCTCTGTCCGTGGCCCGTGACCGGCACGCCCTCGTAGCGCGGGATCAGGTGGAAGTGCAGGTGGAACACGGTCTGGCCGGCCGGGGCGCCGTTGAACTGGGTCAGCACCAGGCCGTCGGGCTTCAGCGCCGCCTCCAGTCCCTGGGCCACCTTCTGCACCGCCGCGATCAGGGCCTTCAGCGCCTCGGGCTCCACGTCCAGGAGGTTGCGGGCGCGGGCGGCCTTGGAGATCACCAGGGTATGGCCGCGGCTCTGCGGGAACAGGTCGAGGAAGGCCATGCACGCCTCGTCCTCGTAGACCTTGGCGCTCGGCGCCTCGCCCCGCGCCATCTTGGCGAAGATGTTCCCGTCGTCGTAGGTCCCGTGCAGGCTCATGGCCGCGCTCCCGTCCGAAGGCCCCTGGCTTAGCGCGCCCGGCCCGTTCCGCTCAAGGCGGCGGTTCCACCCCATCAGTCCGGACTGATGGGGTGGAACCGCCGCCGTCATGTGTCCTTGAACGGCGAATACTCCGCCTCCAGCAGCGCCATCTCCGCCTCGACGGCCGTGCGCTCCCGTTCGAGGTAGTCGGCGACGGGGAGCCTGAGGGCGCGGTCGGCGATGTAGTGGGCCGAGTAGACGGGGGAGGGCAGGTAGCCGCGGGCGATCTTGTGCTCGCCCTGCGCCCCCGCCTCGACCCGCGACAGGCCGCGGGCGATCGCCTGTTCGATCGCCTGGTAATAGCAGAGCTCGAAGTGCAGGAACGGCCGGTGCTCCAGCGCGCCCCAGTTCCGGCCGTAGAGCGCGTCGGCGCCCAGGAGGTTCAGCGCCCCGGCGATCCACCGCCCGCCCGAGCGCGCCATCACCAGCACGATCCGGTCGGCCATCCGCTCGCCGATCAGCGAGAAGAACCGCCGGTTCAGGTAGGGCCGGCCCCACTTGCGCGAGCCGGTGTCCATGTAGAAGGCGAAGAAGGCGTCCCAATGGGCCTCTTCGAGGTCGCCGCCCGAAAGCGCGACGATCTCCAGCCCTTCCTGGGCCTCGCGGCGCTCGCGCCGGATGGTCTTGCGCCGGCTCGACGACAGGGCGGCCAGGAAGCCGTCGAAGTCGCGATAGCCGCGGTTCTGCCAATGGTACTGCTGGTCCTGGCGCAGCAGCAGGCCCGCCTCGCCCAGCCGCCGCCACTCGCCCTCGGTCGGGAAGGTTATGTGCAGCGACGAGGCGCGCAGGTTGCGGCAGAGCTGGATCGCCCCGGCGAGCAGCGCCGGCTCGGCCGCCTCCCGCGCCTGCGGCCGGGTGATCAGCCGGGGGCCGGCGACCGGGGTGAACGGCACGGCGGACTGCAGCTTGGGATAGTAGCGCCCGCCGGCCCGCTCGTAGGCGTTGGCCCAGCCGTGGTCGAACACGTATTCGCCCTGGCTGTGGCTCTTCAGGTAGAGCGGCATGACGCCCAGCGTCGCGCCGGGCCCGTCGCCGGTCTCGTCGCTGGCGGCCAGGTGGACCGGCGTCCATCCGCTGTCCTCGCCGACGCAGCCGCTTTCCTCCAGGGCGTGCAGGAAGTCGTAGGAGACGAAGGGGTTGGCCCCGTATTCGGGCGCGGCCGTGCAGGCCTCCCAAGCGTCCCGCCCGATGGCCTCGATGCTGCCGTGGACCCGCACCGTCGGCTTGACGCCCGAACTCACTGCGTGCGGGCCTCCGGCCGGAAGCCTTCGAACATCAGGTTGTCGCAGTGGCGGGCCACCCGCGCCCACTGGGCCTGGGAGCGCACCGTCCAGGCGGCCACCGGCAGGCCCTTGGCCCTCAGCGCGTCGGCGCTGGGGCTCGGCAGCATGTCGAGCCCGAGGGAGAGGAAATGCGGCCTGGCCACCGCCACGTGCTCCAGCTCCGCCAGGGCCTTGCGCTCTTCGGGCGCGATCGTCCAGTTCATCGCGTCGTGGTAGGCGGCGCTGTTCAGGCCGCGCAGGACCCGCGGCGCGTTGTCGGCGAACCAGCCGACCGAATGCGGGTTGAAGCTGACCATCGCCGCCGGGCCGTCGTAGCCGGAAAGCAGCTCGGCCACCCGCGTCTCCAGCGGGCCGACCTCGCCTCCCAGGACCTTCAGCTCGATGACCACCAGGCTGCGTCCGTCCACTTGCGCCAGCGCCTGGGCGAGGGTGGGGATGGCCTCGTCGCTCCCCTTGATCCGCACCTCGGCGAGGTCTGCGGCCAGCCGCTCGGCGATCCGGCCCGACGCGGCGGTCAGCCGCTGCTCCAGCCGGTCGTCGTGGAACACCACCGCCTCGCCGTCGGCGCTGAGCTGGACGTCGAGCTCCATGCCGTAGCCGGCGCTGGCGGCGGCCTCGAACGCGGCGAGGCTGTTCTCCGGCGTCCCGCCCTCCGACCACAGGCCGCGATGAGCCAGCGGCGGCCCGCAGAGGGCGGCCCAGGCCTCGGCGCTGACGCCTGCGGGGCGGGCGGGGATCATGAGACCTCCACCACCGCGTCGACCTCGACCGCGAAGTTCAGCGGCAGGCGGTAGACGCCCACGGCCGAGCGGGCGTGGCGGCCGGCGTCGCCGAACACCTCGACCATCAGGTCCGAGGCGCCGTTGACCACCTGGGGAATGTCGAAGAAGTCGGGGCCGGCCTGGACGAAGCCGCCCAGCTTGACGATCCGCCTCACCCGGCCGAGGTCCGCGTCGCAGGCGCGCCACATCTGGGCGATCAGGTTGATCCCGCAAAGGCGCGCGGCCTTTCTGGCGGTGGCGAGGTCCACCTCGGTCCCCACCACGCCCTTGATCCCGCCGCCCGCGTCGATGGAGATCTGGCCCGAGATGTGGAGCAGGTCGCCCGCCCGCACGAACGGCACGTAGTTGGCGACCGGCGCCACCGGCTCCGGCAGCACGATCCCGA
>Ga0182744_1001984_pt1 | contig 17382 bp, 15 predicted proteins | sample eDN3rd30CKraftMG_FD_128525 | JGI IMG/M metagenome (GOLD analysis project Ga0182744, IMG submission 128525) | Enriched Miracle-Growth compost microbial communities from Emeryville, California, USA - eDNA 3rd pass 30_C Kraft MG (version 2) (version 2) ...
ATATCCCGGAAGATGATGCCTTTCCGGGGAAAATCGGGAATGTCGCGGATATGGCTCTTGAGAAAGCTCTCCAGATCCGTTTCCGCGCCATATGCCATTGGTCATGTCCCCTTGTCCGCCAGGGCCGAACCATAGCGGAAAGGAGACGCCGGGGACAGACTCAGGATGGTCTTCCGGTCGCCAGGCAGAGGTCAGGCCCTCTCCGGCGAGCCTGGATCAGGCCGCCATGGCGCCCTGCCCGCTCCGGCGGGAGCGGTTGCGCCGCGGACGCGAGCGCTTCTTCTGGCCCGGCGCCGGCGCACCGGCATTCCTCGGGGCAGGGCCGGACCGGCCGCCGCGCTTCTTGGCCGGAGCCGCGAATTCCTCTTCCTCCGCGCTGCCGGGCAAGCGCAGGTCCGTCGTCTTGATGCTCTGGCGGGTGGCCTTCTCGATATCCTTCAGGAGGCCGCGTTCGCTGCCGTCCACGAGGGAGAGGGCCACGCCCTCCTCACCGGCGCGGGCCGTGCGGCCAATGCGGTGCACATAGGCTTCCGGCACTTCCGGCAGCTCGAAATTGATGACATGGCTCACCTTGTCCACGTCGATGCCACGGGCCGCGATATCGGTCGCCACGAGGACCGGGGCACGCCCGCCCTTGAAAGCCTCCAGCGCCCGCTCGCGCTGGCTCTGCGACTTGTCACCGTGGATGGCCGAAGCCTCGATGCCGCCGGCGGTCAGATACTTGGCCACGCGGTCGGCCCCCCGCTTGGTGCGGGTGAAAACCAGCGTGCGGCTGAATGCGGGATCGCCCAGGAACTCGGCCAGCACCTCGCGCTTGCGCTTGGCCTCCACGAAGAAGACCTCCTGCGCCACCTTCTCCGCCGTGGTGGCGACCGGGGTCACCGCCACCTTCACCGGCCGATCCAGCATGTCCTGGGCCAGGTCGCCGATCTGCTTGGGCATGGTCGCCGAGAAGAAGATGGTCTGCCGTTTCTGCGGCAGCTGCTTGAGGATGCGCCGAATGGGCGGCAGGAAGCCGAGGTCCAGCATATGGTCCGCCTCGTCCAGCACCACATGGCGTACGGCGTCGAGCCGCACGTTGCGGCTTTCCATATGATCGATCAGCCGGCCGGGGGTGGCGACCAGCACATGCACACCCTGGGCCAGCGCCTTGATCTGCGGGCCATGCTTGACGCCGCCGACGACCACCGCCACGCGGATGTTCATGAAGCGGCCATAGGCCATGAAACTGTCGCCGATCTGGGCGGCCAGCTCGCGCGTCGGGGCCAGCACCAGGGTCAGGCAGCCCTTGCCCGGCGCCGTCTTCCCCTCGGCCTTCAACTGGTGGAGGATGGGCAGCGCGAAGGCCGCCGTCTTGCCGGTGCCGGTCTGGGCGATGCCCAGAAGGTCCTTGCCTTCGAGCAGATGGGGGATGGACTGTTTCTGGATGGGAGTCGGGGTCGAATAGCCTTCTTTTTCGACCGCACGAACGATGGGCTCGGCGAGGCCGAGTGCCGTAAACTCACTCAATGGAGTACCTTTCAACGCCGCAACCGACCATCCGTCACACATGACGGGTCCGGCCTGCGGCTTTATCAAAATCTGGGAGAAGCCCCGCGTACCTGGGCCTATCGGATGAAAATGGCAGGCGCTCAACAGGACCGGACGGGAGGATGATATCCGCCACCGCCACTTCTACGCGGCTGGAACGCTGCTCTGACCGGCGCACCATGCGCAGAAGCGGAGTCCGCTGTCAACACTTATTGCGGTGCAAAAGGATTGCTGCCGCCATCAGCACCGCGAAGATGCTCAGAGAATCCGCCCCGCGACGGCCTCCAGCCGTTTCAGGAGTGCCGGGTCGGTGCTTCTGGATGAGGTGATGACGGCATGGTCCAGTGCCCGGTCGCACGGGCTGGAGCATGGCGCGCAGTCCACGCCTGCGGCGCCATAGAGGGCGGCCAGGGCGGTGATGAGGCCCTGCGCCTTGCGCACGTTCCGGTCGAGGATGGCCAGCAGGTTGGCCACCTGCACCGCCGCCTCGTCCTCGTGCCAGCAGTCGAAGTCGGTGACCATGGCGACGGTGGCATAACGCAGCTCAGCCTCGCGGGCCAGGCGCGCCTCCGGCATGTTGGTCATGCCGATGACGTCGGCCCCCCATTGCCGGAACATCTCGCTTTCCGCCTTTGTCGAGAATTGTGGTCCCTCAATGGTGAGATAGGTACCGCCGTCCCGCAGCTCCAGGCCCGCCGTGCGGGCCGCCGCCAGCAGCACCTGCCCCAGCCCCCGGCAGGTGGGATGGGCCAGCGATACATGCGCCACCAGCCCCTCGTCGAAGAAGGTCCGTTCCCGCCCCTTCGTCCAGTCGATGAACTGGTCGATGAGCACGAAACTGCCTGGCGGCAGGTCCTCGCGGAACGATCCGCAGGCCGAGAGCGACACCAGATCGGTCACCCCGGCACGCTTCAGGGCGTCGATATTGGCGCGATAGTTGATGGTCGAGGGGGAATGGACGTGCCCGCGCCCGTGACGGGGCAGGAAGATGACGGGAACGCCGCCGATGTCCCCATGGAGGAGGTCATCCGACGGCGTTCCGAATGGCGAGGCCACGGGCACCCACCGGGGATTGCGGATGGCCTCCATATGATAGAGGCCGCTTCCCCCGATGACACCCAGCATCAGACGCAGCCCATCAGGCGTTCTGGGCCTTGAGCTTCTTCCAGATCTTGCGGTTGGCCAGGATCAGCAGGATGGAGAGGATGGCCATGAACACCAGCACCTTGAAGCCGGTCTCCTTGCGCACTTCCATATTGGGCTCCGCCGCCCAGGCCAGGAAGGTGGTGACATCGTGCGCCATCTGCTCCACGGTGGCTTCCGTGCCGTCCGGATAGTCCACCAGCCCTTCGGAGAGCGGCGGCGGCATGCCGATCTGATGCCCCGCGAAATAGGCATTGTAGGACTTGCCGGCCGCCATCTCGACGTCGGCGGGCGGGTCGGTGTAGCCGGTGAGGAGGGAATAGATATAATCCTCATGCCCCTCGCGCGCTTCCACGATCACCGAAAGGTCGGGCGGCAGCGCGCCGCCGTTGGAGACGCGGGCCAGCTCGTCATTGGCGAAGGGCGAGCGGAAATGATCCGACGGCTTGGCCGGCCGCATGAACATGTCGCCGTTCTCGTCGGGGCCGTCCTCGACCTGCACCTTGGCGGCGATGCCCTTCACCTCATCCTCGGTGAAGCCGATGCCCTCCAGGTTGCGGTAATGGACATATTTGAGGGAATGGCAGCTGTTGCAGACATTCTCGAAGACGGTGAGGCCGCGCTGCACGGCGGCACGGTCGAAGGTGCCGAACGGCCCCTGATGGGACCAGCCCGGATGCTTCAGCGCCACTTCGCTTTCGGCGGCGGAGGCGGCTCCGGCAAAGGCGGCAGCGCCCGTGAACGCCAGGGCAACACCGATTTTCAAGCTTTGTTTCATCGCTTTCACCTTTATTCCGGGGCTTACGCCGACTTCTTCTTGAGCACCGCTTCCGAAATGCTGGTCGGCAGCGGCAGCGGCTTCTCCAGGAAGCCCAGGAGCGGCACCAGGACCAGGAAATGGAAGAAGTAGTAGAAGGTCAGGATCTGGCTGAACACCCCCACGGTAAAGGCCGAGCGGTTGCCCGGAGTCTCGACCATTTCATCGAATGCCTTCGGCGTGACGCCGACACGGGCGGCGAACGCCTTCACCGCATCCAGGTCATCGTGATCGATGGCGGCAAACTGCTCGCGCAGCACACGGGTATCGATACGGCTCTCCACCTGTTCGGCGATGCGATCGGTGTTCGGGCCGAGATCGATCATGATCTCGTCGGGCGTATGGGCACCGCACCAGCCGAGCCCCAGCACCACCGCGAACAGCAGCCAGAAGACCTGCTTGTAGACCGGCCGGAAGCGGGCGGAGCGCACCTTGGAGCGGTCCAGCCAGGGCATGAAGAACAGGATGAGGATCGAACCGAACATGGCGATCACACCCCACAGCTTGGCCGGGACGCCGAGGAAGTCGGCGGTCATGGCCTTCAGGATGGCGTAGAACGGCAGGTAGTACCATTCAGGCACAATGTGCGGCGGCGTCACCAGCGGATCGGCCGGGATGTAATTGTCCGGATGGCCGAGCGCGTTGGGCATGTAGAAGATGAAGATCGAGAAGAAGATGATGAAGAGGGCCACACCCACCGCATCCTTCGCCGTGTAGTAGGGGTGGAACGGCACGGTGTCCTGCGGCCCCTTCGGCTCGATGCCCAGCGGATTGTTGGAGCCCTGGATGTGCAGCGCCCAGATATGCATGCCGACGAAGGCGGCGATGACGAAGGGCAGCAGGTAATGCAGAGCGAAGAAGCGTTGCAGCGTCGGATTGTCGACGGAGAAGCCCCCCCACAGCCAGGTCACGATGCTGTCGCCCACCACCGGAATGGCGCTGAAGAAATTGGTGATGACCGTGGCACCCCAGAAGCTCATCTGACCCCAAGGCAGCACATAGCCCATGAAGCCGGTCGCCATCATCAGGAGATAGATGATGAGGCCAATGATCCAGACCATCTCGCGCGGCTCCTTGTAAGAGCCGTAATAGAGGCCGCGGAAAATATGGATATAGACCACAAGGAAGAACATGGACGCGCCGTTGGCATGTATGTAGCGCAGAAGCCAGCCATAATTGACGTCGCGCATGATGGCCTCGACGCTGCCGAAAGCCAGGTCGGCATTGGGCGTGTAGTGCATGGTCAGCACGATGCCGGTCGCCATCTGGATCACCAGCATCAGCCCCGCCAGGGAGCCGAACGTGTACCACCAGTTGAAGTTGCGCGGCACGGGATAAGCAACCATGGTGCCATGCATGAGCGACAGGATCGGAAGGCGGCTGTCGAACCAGCGCACAACCCGATTCTTCGGCTCGAATTTCGTCGTAGATGCCATTCTGCGCGCCCCTTAGCCTATCTGCACTGTAGTGTCACCGGTGAAGGTATACGGTGGCACGACCAGGTTGGCGGGAGCCGGTCCCTGCCGGATGCGCCCCGACGTATCGTAAACGGAGCCATGGCACGGGCAGAACCAGCCGCCATATTCGCCTTCATAATTGAGTGGAATGCACCCCAGATGCGTGCAGACGCCGACCACGATCAGCCATTCCGGCTTCATCACGCGGTCACTGTCCGCCTGCGGGTCCTTCAGCGCGCTCATCGGCGCATTTTCGGCTTCCTTGATTTCCTCTTCGTTGCGATGGCGGATGAACACCGGCTTGCCGCGCCACTTCACCTTGATGCTCTGGCCGACCGGAATGTCGGCGATGCTCACCTCGATGGACGCCAGCGCCAGCACGTCCGCCGCCGGGTTCATCTGGTCGATGAACGGCCATACGGCCATGGCCGTGCCGACCGCCGCGAACGCACCGCTGGCCACGAACAGAAAGTCGCGCCGCGATGCGGAATCGTGGATCGCCTCTGAATCTTGAGCCGCCATTTTGCGAATTCCTTCCTACTTGTATCCCAAGCCGGTCACGCCCGAACCGGCACCCGGGTGAACTGCGGTCTTCCGGGTAGCTGGAGCAATGCTATTAATGGCTTTGTCCCGGTGGAGAAACCGGTGTGCGTCACCATGCCGCAAGATACACTCCTACCCTCGAAATCGGTTGTGACAGACTTTTACCGACAGGTGTTGCCGGATGCAACGCCATTTTTCCCCTCTTGGAGCTTTCCGAAGGGTCCTCTAAACAGGCGTCATGCGCCTTGTTTTGTACCAGCCCGACATCCCCCAGAACACCGGCACGCTGATGCGTCTCGGCGCCTGTCTGGGTGTCGGGATAGACATCGTGGAACCCTGCGGTTTCCCCCTCTCCGACCGCGATCTGAAGCGCGCCGCCATGGACTATGGCGAGAGTGCGGATATCGTCCGTCACCGCTCCTGGGACCATTTCCGCGGATCGCTGGAGCCGGACACCCGCCTGGTGCTGCTCAGCACCCGCGGCGCCACACCCTATCCGGCCTTCGCATTCCGCCCCGCGGACCGGCTGGTGCTGGGGCGGGAAAGCGCCGGCGCGGGGCCGGATGTGTGGGCGAGCGTGCAGGAGAGCGTCACCGTGCCCATGCGGCCCGGCATGCGCTCCCTCAACGTGGCGGTGAGCGCCGCCATGGTGCTGGGCGAGGCCCTGCGGCAAACGGATGGCTTTGCCCTGGCCACCGGAAACCGCTAAAAGGGCGGACAACATAAAATCTGCACTGGAAAGACGCATGGCAACACAGGACAAAGAGGCCCGGAAGGCCCAGGCCCGCCAATGGTTTGAAGGGCTGCGCGACCGCATCTGCGCCGCCTTCGAGGCCATCGAGGACGAATATGACGGGCCGCTGGCCGCCGACATGCCGGCCGGCCGCTTCGAGCGCAAAAGCTGGCAGCGCGAGGAGGAGAACGGCGGCGGCGGCGTGATGGCCATCATGAAAGGCCGGGTCTTCGAGAAGGTGGGGGTGAACGTCTCCACGGTGCACGGCCGGTTCTCCGAGAAGTTCGCCAGACAGATTCCGGGTGCCGAGGACAACCCCGCCTTCTGGGCCAGCGGCGTCTCGCTGGTCGCCCACATGCGCTCACCCAGGGTGCCGGCGGTGCATATGAACACCCGCCACATCGTCACCACCAAGAGCTGGTTCGGCGGCGGCGCCGACCTCAACCCGCCCATTCCGAACGACCGCGACACGGCGGATTTCCACGCCGCCTTCAAGGCCGCATGCGATGCGGCGGACCCCGACTATTACGAAAAATACAAGAAGTGGTGCGACGAGTATTTCTTCATCCGGCATCGCAACCGGGCGCGCGGCGTGGGCGGCATCTTCTACGACTATCTCAACAGCGGCGACTGGGCCGCCGATTTCACCTTCACGAAGGCCGTGGGCGAGACCTTCCTGGACATCTACCCCCGCCTGGTGCGCCGCCACATGGCCGAGCCCTGGACGGAGGCCGACCGCCATGCCCAGCTCATCTACCGGGGCCTTTATACCGAATTCAACCTGGTCTACGACCGGGGCACCAAGTTCGGCCTGGAAACCGGCGGCAACACCGACGCCATATTGATGTCCCTGCCCCCCGTGGCGGTGTGGGATTGATCGTCACGGCCGGGCATTAATTTTCCGCGGACCGGGGGAACCTGGCCGTCCGGGGAGCATTGCAGTGCCTCCCCGACAGCCACACGCACCGGAGCACCGCCATGTTCAATCCGCTTGAAGAGAAGGGCATCCCCCTGGAGGACCAGCTCCGCAACTGGTCCGAACTGAATGTCGAACCCTACGACAAGAACGAGGTCCATCCCTACAGCCGCACCCGCGGCATCCTGTTGAACGGCATCGAAGTGGAGGCGGTCATGTTCTCCCACCAGATGGCGCGCAACACGCTGGACCCGGACGTCAAGAAGAAGATCGCCTGGCTACGGCGCATCGAAGCCCAGCAGCAGAAGGCCATCAACTGGCTGATCCCCGGCGACGAGACCACCATCGAGGTGACCCTGGGCTATGAGCAGGTGGCCGTGGACCTGACCGCCTGGCTGGCCCGGCACGAGCCCGACCCCTACCTGAAGCAGGTCTACGACTTCGCCCTCCTGGAGGATTTCGACCATCTCTACCGCTACGCCAACCTCTATGAGATGATCGAAGGCAAGAAGGCCGAGCAGGTCTGCCAGGACCTCACCGAGATCATGCCCGGCCGCCCCACCTGCTTCGAGCACCGGGACCCGGCCGACGAAATCCGCCGGCCGATGACCGCCCTGGCCGCCGACCCGCAATCGGTGCTCAACGCCCTCACCATCGTCTCGGGCGAGCAGCAGACGATGAATTTCTACATGAACATCGGCAACCGCTATCAGGAGCCGGTGGCCCGCGCCACCTATGCCGAGATCGGCATGATCGAGGAGCAGCACGTCACCCATTACGAATCCATCCTCGACCCGGCGGCGAGCTGGTTCGAGAATCTGGTCCTCCATCAATGGCACGAGTGCTGGATGTACTGGTCGTGCAGCCAGGACGAGGTGGACGCCAGGGTGCGCCGGCTCTACGAGTTGCATCTGGCCATGGAGATCGAGCAGCTCCGCCTGGCCTGCGAGATGATGAAATCGGTCGAGCGGCGCGACCCCATGGAGATCCTCCCCGCCCCAGGCTTCGAGCGGCCCCTCTCCTTCCAGTCCAACAAGGAGTATGTCCGCGAGATTCTCGCCACCCAGATCGACCTGACGGCCAAGGACTCCGTCTTCGTGCCCATCGACACGCTGCCCAACAGCGACCGCTATTTCGAATATCAGCGGCGGGTCAATGACGGCTGGTCCCCGACGGAGGAGGTCATCCGCCAGAATGTGGAGAAGAACGGCCGGGAATACCGGCTGGAGACCGAGGGACCGCATCCCGTGCCGGGCCTGCGCGACGCTGGCGGCCGCAACGGCGCCACCACCCACTACGCCGACCGCGCGGCGTGAGGAGGCTCCCATGCGCCTGATGTTTGCCGAACGTGGCACGGGAGAGCCCATCTCCCTCGGCGGCGCCCTGTGGGCCGGCAAGAAGGTGCCGGCCACCGCCATCAACCTGCTGCTGATGGACCACCGAACCGTGGAAGGCTGGTTCGACTGGTACGACAAGGCCGAGCCCGCGCAAAAGCCGGAGATCGCCCGCAGAATATGCCTCGCCCTCACCGCCCACGAACGGGCCGAGGACGATGTCTTCTACGAGGCCGTGCGTCCGGTCATCGGCGACGAGCTGGCGACCCGCGCCCGCCAGCAGGAGGACGAGGCCCGGCAGATCATCACCGGGATCGAGGAGAGGAACGGCGACGCGCCGGAGGCCGTGGCCCGGCTCAGGGCCGGCGTCGAAGCACATATCGCGACGGAAGAAGGCGAGGTCTTCCCTCGCGTGCTCGCCAGCGACATCGACCTTTATGATATCGGCCGCAACCTGGCGGCGCGCCGGCTCGAAATGCTCTTCAAGCTGACCGCCGCCGCCCCGCAATCCGAACCCCATCTGAAGGAACTGGCTGCCATGCATATCTCGAAAGACGAGGCACGCGATCTCTTTGTCGACGGTCTGCGCAACGCCCACGCCGTCGCCACCCAGGGCAGGACGGTGCTCGACGCCCAGCTCAGCCGCCTGGAAAACTACCCGAAGGTGAAGGCCAAGCTGGAGGAGAACCGGCGGCAGAAGGACCTGCAGCTTGAGCGTTTCGAGCAGATTCTGGAGTCTCTCGGCCACAGCCCGTCCAGCTTCAAGGACACCACCATGTCGATGGCCGGCTCGCTGACCAGCATGATGAATTCGGGCGCCGACGACGAGATTCTGAAGAACAGCTTCGCCACCTTCGCCCTGGCCAGCTATGAGGTGGCGGCCTTCGAAACCCTGCTGCTGCTGGCCGAGGCGGCGGGCGAAACGGCGGCCATGCCGCCCATCCAGGAATGCGTCAGCGAGGAACGGGCGGCAGCCGCCTTCATCGCCGATCATCTGCGCGAGACCGGCATGCGCTTCCTGCAGCTTCGCTCCGAAGGCCGGCAGGCCAGCCATTAGGCCGCAGGGCTCAGCGGTCCGCCGCCAGTGCCGCCAGCCTGGCGCGGACCTGCGCCTTGTCCGCCGGGAAATCCGCCTTTACCCACCAGTCCTCGAAGGCGTGGATGATAGCACCCACCTTCGGGCCGGCCGGCACGCCCAGGGCCAGTACGTCGCGGCCCTGCACCGGCAGGCGCGGCACCGGCAGCACGCCCATCGGCGCCAGCGGCAGGTCGCGGGCCGTGCCGTCGGCCATGGCCAGCAAGGCCACGTCGATGAGCCGCTGCCGCCCCCAGTGATAGAGGAGACGGCGCACCTCGTGCTCGCCCATGGCGGGGGGCAGGTCGGGCAGCGGGTTGGCCAGACCGGCCAGCCGCTCCTGCTGCGCGTTGGAGAGGCGGAGCGCCTGGCCGCAATGCCGGGCATAGGCGGCGCCCGCATCCAGCCAACCGGCCAGGCGGCGGATGGCGTCCGGCTCGGCGTATTGCGCCTCCAGGGCCGCCAGCCGGGCCAGCCGCTCCACCGACAGCGGCTTTTCGAACAGCTCATCCGTCACCCCCGCCGCCGCCATGGCGCGGACGGCCGGGATGGGATCGTCCGCCGCCAGCATCTTCAGCAGTTCGGCGGAGACGCGCTCGGCCGAGAGGATGCGCAGGCTGCCGCGCAGCGCCGCGCAGGCTTCCATGGCCTCATTGTCCCGGTGCCCGTGGCCGAACCAGGCGAGGAAGCGGAAATAGCGCAGGATGCGCAGCGCATCCTCGGTGATGCGCGCCCGGGCGTCGCCGATGAAGCGCACCACGCCGGCCTTGAGGTCGTCATAGCCGCCCACCGGGTCGTAGATGCTGCCGTCCAGGTCGGCATAGAGGGCGTTCATGGTGAAGTCGCGGCGCCGGGCGTCAGCCCGCCAGTCGTCGGTGAACTCCACCCGGGCGTGGCGGCCATAGGTCTCCACGTCGGTGCGCAGGGTCGTCACCTCCACCGGCCGCCCCTTCACCACGGCAGTGACCGTGCCGTGGGCGATGCCCGTGGGCACCACCTTCAGTCCCGCCGCCTCCAGGCAGGCCGTCACCGTCTCGGGCCGTGCGTCCGTCGCCAGATCGATATCGCCGATGGGGCGCTCCAGCACGGCATCGCGCACGCAGCCGCCCACCGCCCGCGCCGTATGCCCGGCGGCGCCCAGCGTCTCGATGACGGTGCGCGGCGCTTCGGCCTTCAGCCAGTCGGCCTCCACCAGCCGGGTGACGGGAGCGAGCGCCATGAAGAGGCTCACTCCGCCGGCGCGGCGGGCGGCACCTTGGTGCTGCCGGAGAAAACGGACAGCGGCGCCAGCCCTGTCGCGTTGGGGAATTCCGCCGTCAGCCCGCCGCCCGGCGCTTCCCAGATGACGATCCTCTCGCGCGGCTGCGACCGGCCCTCGATCCGGCGGCGGAAATCGGCGCGCAGCACGGGCCCCCAGGCGTCGCTGTGCGTCACCAGCGTTTCCAGAAGCTGGATGTCGCCGGATTTGACGAAATCGTCCAGGAACTGCCGTGCCGACTTGAGGAACGGCTGATCCGGGGCGAGAACCTGCTCGGCCTGCCGCGGCGAAGGCGGCGGGGCCGTTGTTGTCTCCCGTGGTTGCGCCGCCGCCTGCTCGCTGCCGTCCTGCTGACGCAGGAAGCGGTCATCCTGATACTGCTCGGGTACGATGCGGCCCGGCGGCTCGCCCGGGTTCATGAAGCGGGAGACCACCAGCGCGCCACCCATCAGAACCAGCCCGGCGATGAACAGGCGGGTGACGGGGCCGTCGTTCCACTGCCCGCCCGTTTCCTCCTTCTTGCGCGTGACCACATAGGCCCAGACGAAGTAGACGATCAGCGGCAGAAACAGGATGACGCCAAAAACGATATACCGCATATCCCCTTATTCCATCAGTTCCCGGTAGAGGTTCTTCAGCATGGCGGCCGTGGCGCCCCATATATAATAGTCATGATAGGGCATGGCGTGAAAGTGGTAGCGCATGCCCTTGTACTCGCGGGAATGGGTCTTGTGGTTCCGCGGGTCGAGGAGGAAGGCCAGCGGCACCTCGAACACCTCCTCCACCTCGTTGGTGTTGGGCACCAGCGTATAGTCCGGCGCCACCAGGCCGACGATGGGGGTGATGAGAAAGCCGGTGCGCGTCTCGTAGCAGTCCATGGCGCCGATCACCCGCACCTCCTCGGGCAATATGCCGACCTCCTCGCGGGTTTCGCGCAGCGCCGTCTCCACCGGCGTGGAGTCTTCGGGTTCGCGGCGCCCCCCGGGCAGGCTGATCTGCCCGGCATGGGCCGAAAGGTGCTGTGTGCGCTGGGTGAGCAGGAGCGTCAACTCCGCCGGCCGGTCGATGATGGGCATCAGCACCGCCGCCTCGCGCAGCGTCGCCTCCTCGGCCCGCAGATGGCCGGCATGGGGGTTGAGGTCGAAATCGCTCCAGCGCGCGGCGTGGGCATGGTCGCACGCCGCCGCATCGGGCAGCGGCGCACCGCCGAAGCGCTCGACCAGCCTCGCCTTCAATCTGTCATTGTCCCTCGTCACGGTCTCTCCATGCATCGACGGTTGCCTCCCCGCCTCGGGGGGATAAATCTTATGGCACGCTTTCCGGCATTGACGCTACACTGCCGGAGAGCTGAACAGAGCCGGGAACCGAGGACGAGATGACGCAAGTGAGTGAGATCGACAAGACCATCCTGCCCCGGATGGAGGAACTCTCGGAAGACATGAAGGCGGTGCGCGAGGCGCTGGGCGCCGTCATCATCGGCCAGGATCAGGTGATCGACGATGTGCTCATCACCCTCTTGTCAGGCGGCCACGCCATCCTGGTGGGCATGCCCGGCGTCGCCAAGACCAAGCTGGTGGAGAGTCTCGGCATCGTGCTGGGCCTCGACGAGCGGCGCATCCAGTTCACGCCCGATCTCATGCCGTCCGATATCCTGGGCTCGGAAGTACTGGAGGAAAGCGCCTCGGGGGCCCGGGAATTCCGCTTCATCCGCGGTCCCATCTTCTGCCAGCTCCTGATGGCGGACGAAATCAACCGCGCCAGCCCGCGTACCCAGTCCGCCCTCCTCCAGGCCATGCAGGAGCGCCAGGTGTCGGTGGCGGGCCAGGAGCTGGACCTGCCGCAGCCCTTCCATGTGCTGGCCACCCAGAACCCGGTGGAGCAGGAAGGCACCTATCCGCTGCCCGAAGCGCAGCTCGACCGCTTCCTCCTGCAGATCGACGTGCACTATCCGACGCGCGACGCCGAGCGCCAGGTCATCCTGGCCACCACCGGCGCCGACGAGGCACGTCCCAAGACCGTGCTCAACACCGCCAAGCTGATGGACGCGCAGCGCATGCTGCGCAAGATCCCGGTCGGCGAAACGGTGGTCGAGGCCATTCTCGACATCGTGCGCAACGCCCGCCCCGACCAGTCGGAATTCGATGCCGTACGCCGTTATGTGGTCTGGGGCCCCGGCCCGCGCGCCGGCCAGGCGCTGATGCTCGGGGTGCGGGCCCGCGCCCTGCTGGACGGGCGGCTCACGCCATCGGTCGATGATGTGCTGGCCCTGGTGCCGGCGGTGCTCAAGCATCGCATGGCCTTGAATTTCGATGCCATCGGCGATGGCGTGACCCTCGCTAATCTCATCGACAGGATCTGTGCCCCTCATGCCTGAAGCCCGCAAGGCTGAACGCTCCACGCCCTGGCGGCCGGTGTCGCGCTGGGCGGTGCTGCGTGGCCGCGCGCAACTGCTGGCCCAGGCCCTGGCCCGCGCCCCCCTGGCGCAGGAACGGCCGCTCTCCACCGGCATGTTCGGCAATCACGGTCGCCGCCGCTCGGGCGCTGGCGACGTCTTCTGGCAGTTCCGCCGCTACCAGCAGCCCGACGCCGCCGCCATGATCGACTGGCGGGCCTCCGCCAAATCGGACCATCTTTTCATCCGCCAGCGCGAGGAGGAGACCGCCCAGACCTACTGGCTGTGGTGCGACCGCTCCGCCTCCATGCAGTTCAGGAGTGCCGAGGCCGGCGATAGCAAGCTCGACCGGGCACTGGTGCTGACGCTCGCCACCGCCCTCTTCTTCCTGGAGCGGGGGGAGCGCGTGGGGCTCCTGGGTTCGGGCCGCAAGTCCTTCTCCACCCGCGCCGCGCTGGACCGCATCGAGGACGTGCTGAAGACGCAGGCCGAAACCGATTTCACCACCCTGCCGGTGGGGCATGGCTCGGGCCGCATCATCCTCATCGGCGACTTTCATCAGCAGGACCGGAAACTGGCCCATGCCATACGCCTGGCGCAGCGCCGGCGGCTCAGCGGCTTCGTCCTCCAGGTGCTCGACCCGGCGGAAATCGACTTCCCCTTCGACGGCCATGTGCGCTTCACCGACAGCGAGAGCCGGCTGGACGAGGACGTGGGCCGGGCCGAAGCCATGCGCGCCCGCTATATCGAGGAAATGGACCATTGGCGCGACAAGCTCTCGGCCATCGCCCGCTCGGGCGGCTGGGGCTATGTGCGGCACAATACGGCCCGCGACCCGCTGCCGCCCCTCCGGGCGTTGACGGATTTCGTGGCCACGCGGTAGCCGTCGATGGAGGGACTGGCCCAAATCCTCACCTCGTTCCAGGCGCCGTGGCTGCTGGCCGGGCTTGTCGCCATCCCGGCCCTGTGGTGGCTGCTGCGTCACCAGCCGCCCCGCGCCCGGCATGTGGATTTTCCGGCCACCTGGATCATCGCCCGCATCCAGGAGCGGGAGGATACGCCCACCACCACGCCCTGGTGGCTGCTGGCCCTGCGCGCCCTGCTGCTGGCCTGCATCATCTTCGGCCTGGCCCGCCCGCTCCTCAACGAACGCCCTTCGGCGGCGGGCGACGGTCCCCTCCTCCTGGTCATGGACAATGACTGGACCACCGCCGCCCATTGGCAGGCCCGCATGGACACGGCCCAGACTCTCATCGACCGGGCGGAGCAGCGCGGCGTGGGGGTGGCTCTGGTCACCGGCGAGGCGCCGGTGGGCCAGCAGATGCCGCGCCTCACCCTGAGCTTTCTCACCACCGAGGCGGCGCGCGAGCGCCTCTCCATCCTGGAGCCCCGGGCATGGACGGCGCGGCGCGGCGCGCTTCTTGCGGCGCTTAGGGAAGCGAAGCTGCCGCGGGGCGCCGACGTGCACTGGCTGTGGAACGGCATCGGCGGCGCGGATACGCAGGAGATCGCCCGCCTGCTCGCCGCCGGCAACCGTCTCACCGTGCACGCGCCCTCTCCCGCCGACACGCCCTTCTTCATCAGTTCCCTGGCGGAGCGGGGCGATGCGCTGACCGCCACCCTCTCCCGCCTGGCACCCATGGGCGCGGCGGAGGTGACGCTGCGCTTCAGCGACGCCGAGGGCCGCGCCATCGCCCGCGAGGCGGCGCATTTCGCCGACGGCGTGGGTCGCGCCACCGTACAGCTCCGCCTGCCGGCCGACACCATGGGCCGGCTGGCCCGGGCCGAGATCGTCGGCCAGCGCTCCGCCGCCGCCACCTATGCCTTCGGCGACGACTGGCGGCGCCGCCGCGTCGGGCTGCTCAACCTGGGCGAGGATGTGGAATCCCTGCCCCTCACCTCGCCGCTCTACTATATCAACCGCGCCCTCGCCCCCGTCACCCAGGTGGAAACCGGCGACCTGGAGGCGCTGATGGATGGCATGGACGCCATCATCATCACCGATCAGTCGCTGGGGGCCGACGCCATCATGAAGCTGACGGCATGGATCGGGAAGGGCGGCCTGGTACTGCGCTTCGCCGGCGACACACTGGCCGCGCGGCCCGACCAGCTCACCCCCATGAGCCTGCGCCCCGGCGGCCGCGAGATGGGTGCCGCCATGACCTGGGACAAGCCGGTGCCGCTGGGCGATTTCGACGACAAGTCCCCCTTCGCCGGCCTGGAGATTCCCAAAGACGTGACCGTGGCCCGCCAGGTGCTGGCCGACCCCAACACCCTGGAAGGGGCCGAGATCTGGGCGCGGCTGGAGGATGGCACGCCCCTGGTCACCGCCCGCCGCATGGACGACGGCCTGCTGGTGATGATCCATGTGGGCGCCGACCCCGCCTATTCCACCCTGCCCTATTCCGGCCTGTTCGTGGAGATGCTGGAGCGCATCGTCAAGCTCTCCGGCCGCCGCCACGCCGCCCCCGCCGCCACGGAGGCCGGCATGGCCCCCCGCCAGGTGATGGACGGCTTCGGCCGCCTGCAACAGCCGCCCGCCGGCCTGCCCGGCGTTCCGGCAGGGCGCTGGGAAGCGGCGGTGCCCTCGCCCCTCACCCCACCCGGCCTTTACGAAGGCGCCCAGGGCAGCCGCGCCCTCAACCTGGCCGGCCGCACCGATATCGCTGGCGGTCCGCCGGGCATGGCCTGGCCACCGGGCGTTACGGTGGAGACCATCGGCGAGGGCGTGGGGCTCAACCTCATGCCCTGGCTCATCGCGGCAGCGCTGGCCCTGCTGGGGCTGGATATCGCGGTCAGCTTCACCCGCCGGCTGCTGCCGCGCCGGGCCGTCGCCGCGGCGGCGGTCGCCCTCTTCGCCCTGTTCAGCATCCTGCCGCGCGAGAGCCAGGCGCAGGCCGTCGGCCAGCACCGGCTCACGCCGGAGGAATGGGCCGTGGAGGCGGCGGGGCAGACCCATCTGGCCTATGTCGAGACCCATGACGCGGGGTCCGACCGGCTCACCCGCACCGGTCTGCAGACGCTGAGCAACATGCTCGCCCTGCGCACCTCGGTCGAGCCCGCCCAGCCCATGGCGGTGGACCTGGAGCGGGACGACATCGCCTTCTTCCCCGTTCTCTACTGGGCGGTGAGCGCCCCCTACCCCCGGCTGTCGCCCGAGGCGGTCGAGAAGCTGCAGCGCTACATGCGCACCGGCGGCCTCCTGGTGGTGGATACGGGTGACGGCACGCCTCTCCGCCTGGCGCCGGGCACCGGTCGCCCCTCGGCCGAGGCGCCGGCCACGCTGGCCCAGTTCGTGGCCCAGTTCGCCACCCAGCCGCTGAGCCCCGTCGCCAGCGATCATGTGCTCACCAAATCCTTCTATCTGCTGCAGGATTTCCCCGGCCGCTGGGCGGGGCAGACGGTCTATGTCTCGGCCCGCAGCAACGACAATGCGGTGTCTCCCATCATCGTCACCAGCAATGGCTGGGCGGCGGGCTGGGCCATGGGCGCCGACAACAAGCCCATGGTGCCCATCATCCCCGGCGGCCCCATGCAGCAGGAATATGCCTGGCGCACCGGCATCAACATGGTGATGTATGCGCTGACCGGCACCTACAAGTCCGACCAGGTGCACGTCCCCGCCCTTCTCGAAAGGCTGGGACAATGAACGGCGCCGCCACCAGCCTGCATCTCGTCTTCGATCCCTATCTGCCCTGGTGGGCGCTGGGGCTCATCGGCGCCGGGCTGGTGGCCTTGCTGGCCCGCCGGCTCCTCACCCGCCGGCCGGGCGGGCTCTACCGCCTCATCGCCATCGCCGGGCTGCTGCTGGCCCTGGCCAATCCCTGGATGGTGGAGGAGCAGCGCGAGCCGCTGCGCGATGTCGCCATCGTGGCGGTGGATCGTTCCATGAGCCAGACGGTGACGGGCCGCCAGGCGCTCCTCGAAAAATCCCGCCAGGACCTGATGCGAAAGCTCTCCGCCATTCCCAATCTGGACGTGCGGGAGGTGGACGTGACCGGCGAGCAGGAAACCGAGCTGCGCCCCGGCCTGAGCGAGGCACTGCGCGACACCGGGGCCGACCGGCTGGCCGGCACCTTCCTCCTGACCGACGGGCTGGTGGCCGACACCAGCCTGCCCGACGACCTGAAGGCGGCACCCATCCACCGTCTGGTCACCGGCAGCAAGGCGGAGATCGACCGCCG
>Ga0182744_1001985_pt1 | contig 17370 bp, 16 predicted proteins | sample eDN3rd30CKraftMG_FD_128525 | JGI IMG/M metagenome (GOLD analysis project Ga0182744, IMG submission 128525) | Enriched Miracle-Growth compost microbial communities from Emeryville, California, USA - eDNA 3rd pass 30_C Kraft MG (version 2) (version 2) ...
CAGGGGCCTGCCACCTGTCGTCACGCGGGCGCCGGAGGCGACGGCCTCGGTCACCAGGAGGTCGATTTTCTGCACGGCTTTCGTGCTGATCATCGGGCCAACCTGCGTCGACGGATCGGTGCCGGGGCCGACCTGCAGCGCCGCCATCCGCTCGGTCAGGCCCGAGACGAAGGCGTCATGGATGCCGGACTGGACATAGAAGCGGTTCGCGGCCGTGCAGGCCTCGCCTGCGTTGCGCATCTTGGCGATCAGCGCACCATCCAGCGCCGCCGCGAGATCGGCGTCGTCGAAGACGAGGAAAGGTGCGTTTCCACCTAGTTCCATGGAGCATGAGACAACGCTTTTGGCTGCCTCGGCCAGAAGCACCCGGCCAATCCCGGTCGATCCGGTGAAGGAAAGCTTGCGCACCCGCGGATCGGCAAGCATGGCGTTGGTCACCGGTGCGGGTTGCGTCGTGGTCAGCACGTTGACCACGCCCGGAGGCACGCCAGCCTCGGCCCCGAGCCGCGCCATGGCATAGGCAGTCAAGGGCGTTTCACTTGCAGGTTTCAGGATCACCGTGCAACCGGCCGCCAGTGCGGGGCCGATCTTCCGCGTAGCCATGGCCGCTGGAAAGTTCCAAGGCGTGATCAGCACCGAAATCCCGATGGGGTCGTGATCGACGAGAATATGGTTCGCCCCTGACGGAGCATGGCGGAATTCGCCGGGAATGCGCACGGCTTCCTCCGCATACCAGCGGAAGAACTCGGCGGCATAGGCAACCTCGCCGCGGGCATCCGGCAGCGCCTTGCCGTTTTCCAGCGAGATGAGCCGGGCGATTTCCTCGGCGTGCTCGCTCATCAGCTGGAACCAGCGGCGTAGGATCTCTGCTCGCTGGCGGGCAGGCGTGGCGCGCCAGCCGGGTGCGGCAGCTTCGGCGGCATCGACGGCCCGCAGCGCATCGGTCACCGAGGCATCGGCGCATTCGGCCAGAACCGCGCCGGTCGAGGGGTCAATCACCGGGATACCACTGCCGGGCAGCCATTCGCCTCCGATGAACAGGCCCTGCGCATGAAGCGCGGGCTCGGCATAATCGGCGCGCGGGGAATCGAGACTCATCGTCTGTCCTTTCGAGATCATTGCAGCAGGCTGGCATTGCCGGCGAATGCAGCATCCAGCAGATTTTTCATGGTGGCTTGGTCCAGCGGGCGGGGATTGTTGCGGATCAGCCGCTCGATGCCGCAGGCTTGCTCGGCGACCCAGCCGATCCGGTCCTCGGCCAGGCCAAGGGCGGCAAGCGTGGGCGGAATCCCGATTCGGGCGAAGAGACCGGCCACGGCAGGGATTACCCTGTCGGACCCGTCCAGATTCATGACCGCGGCCATCTGGGTCAGCTCCGGCTTGATTGCCGGGCTGTTCCATTCCATCACCCAAGGCATCATGCAGGCTACGCCTGCGCCATGCGCAGTATGTGTCAGCGCGCCCACCGGATATTGGATAGCATGTGCGGCGGCGGTTCCCGCCACGCCGAAGGCCAGACCCGCGAAGGTCGCCCCCTGCATGACCTGCGCTCGTGCGGCAAGGTCCGTTCCGTTCGTGCAGGCACGCTCCAGCCCCTGCCAGAGCAGCCGGATGGCGATCAGCGCGAACTGGTCGGAAATCTCGTTCTTGCCGACAAACACCTTCTCTTGCGTCAGCGTCGGCGCGACGGGCTGGCGGGCGGCGGTGAAGGCCTCGATCGCATGGGTCAGCGCATCGGCCCCGGCGATGGCGGTCAGGCCCGCCGGGCAGCTCAGGGTCAGTTCCGGGTCACAGATCGCGGCGAGGGGGATCAGATACGGGCTGGAGATGCCCACTTTCAGATTGCGCTCAGCATCAGAAAGAACGGCCACCGGCGTCACCTCGGACCCGGTGCCCGCAGTGGTGGGAACGGCGATCAGCGGCAGGATTGGCCCCGGCACCCTGAACTCGCCGTAATAGTCCTGCGGGCGCCCGCCATGCGACAACAGGAGAGCGACGCATTTCGCCATGTCGAGGCAAGACCCGCCGCCGATCCCCACGACCAGGTCAGCGGAGAACTCGCGCGCGGCTTCCGCAGCGGTTATCGCGCTCTCTACCGGGACGTCGGGCAGAGTGCCGCTTTCGACGCGGACAGTCAGGCCCTGTGCTTCCAGTTCGGCGATCATGGTGCGGAAATCGGGATCATCCGCCAGCCGGGCGTCGGTGACAACCAGCGCCCGGCCACCGATGCGGCCGGCGACAGAGGCCAGCGCGCGCCTCTGGCCAGGGCCGAAAATAATCTCTCGCGGCGAGCGGATTGTGCCGAAGTACTCCATCTTCTTCTCTCCTTTGCTTCGGTTCAGGCGTTCTCGCGCAGGGACCGCAATTCATTCAGCAATGCCTCGGGGATATCGACGCCGTCGCGCAGGGCGGCCTGCCTTCGCTTGCGCCCCCCATCTCCAGGAATGGCGACCGGCGATGCTGGATCGAGCGCACGCGACGATCTGAGCATATCGAGATATGCCGAAAGCCGCGCTGCTCTCTCGGAAGATGCGCCTGGATCGATCAGGATCAGGACGTCGCCCTTGTTCGCGGGGTGGGTCGCATCCAAAGTCCCGTGGATGCCGGGCGCCAGTTCCGAGCCCGCCAGCATGGCGACGAGCAGTTCGACCGCCAGTCCGAGCCCGTAGCCCTTGGCCCCGCCGAACGGCGCGATCGCGCCTTGCCTTGCCGCTTCGGCATCACGAGTAGGGCGCCCCGCGGCGTCGACGGCCCAGCCTTCGTCAAGCGGTTCGCCGCGCAGAGCATGGGAATGGATCTTGCCCATCGAAACCTGCCCGGTCGCCAGATCGAGAATGAAGGGCGCGTCGGCGGTCGGAATGCCGATCGCGATCGGGTTGGTCCCCAGCATTGCTTGTGTCCCACCATAGGGATGGACCAGTGCCTCGGTCGTGGAAACGATAATGCCGATCAGTCCTCGTTCCGCGGCGGCCTCGGCGTACCAAGCCAGCATTCCGATATGGTTGGAGTTGTGGATGGCTGCCATTGCCAGCCCCGTTTGGGGCAGCGCTGGCGCCAATGCGTCCATGGCAGCCATCAGCGCCACCGGCCCCAGGGCGCGCAAACCGTCGACCTCCAGCACGGCTTCGGCTCGCCAGTGCTGCCTGCCTTTTGTTTCCGGGTCGGCAAGTCCGCTTTCGATCCGTTTCAGCAGCCGGGGCAGCCGCATCACCCCGTGCGATGGCAAGCCACGCAGCTCCGCTTCGATCAGAAGTTCTGCCTGCAACCGCGCCGCTTCCGACGGCACCCCCCAAACCTCGAGCAGGCCGGTGCAAAGCCCTCTCAGAGATGTTTCCGATACCTGCACGACTAATCCCATATCAGATCGTATATGATATTGTGTTTGACATTCGATATCGTATCTGCAACGAATCCCGATGTGTCAAGTTTGAAGATTCAGGAATGCCAATGGGAACTACTGCAGCACGTCAGAGCAGTGCGGCCGCGTCGGTACGTCCGGCCAGCGTCGTCGATGGGGTCTATGACAATATCTATGAGCGCCTGATGTCGCTGGAAATCGCGCCGGGATCAAGGATCCCTATCGACGTGATCGCGCGAGATCTGAATGTCTCGCAAACTCCCGTACGCGAGGCCCTCTCGCGCCTCGAACGCGAGGGGCTGGTGAGCAAGGCTCATCTCATCGGCTATAGCGCCGCCCCGCAATTGAGCCGGAAAGAGTTCGAGGATCTCTTCAATTTCCGCCTGCTGCTGGAGCCCGAAGGCGCCCGTCTTGCCGCGCTGAACATGACGCCCGGGGACCTGAAAGGGCTTGAAGATTGCGCGGCGGACATGGGACGCGGAGAGGCGCCGGTAAACCGCACCAGCCGCTATTCCCGATTTGCGCGAGCCGACGCGCTTTTTCACGATGCCATCCTGAAGATCGCCGGCAACGAGGTCTCGCGCCACGCGCTGGCGGATCAGCATGTGCATCTGCATCTTTTCCGTCTCATGTTCCATACGCGCGTCACCCAGGAGGCTCTCGAAGAGCATGAGAGTCTGCTGGCCGCCTTCCGTGCCGGCGATCCCATGGCTGCGGAGACCGCGATGCGAGATCATATCTCGCGCTCCCGTGACCGCCTGCTGGCCGCTTTCGAGTGAGGGGCGCGGCTTTGTCTTTGGCCAGCCGGCCCCCGGGCGGCGCATCCGCGCTGAAGGCCGAGGGGCTCGCCAAGGCTTATGGGCCGATCACGGTTCTATCGGATGTCACGCTGGATATCCTGTCCGGCGAAGTTCACGCGATCATCGGTGAGAATGGCGCGGGCAAATCCACCCTGATGAAGCTGCTCTCGGGCCATGTGCGGCCCTCGGCAGGTCATCTTTCGATGGCCGGTCAGCCTGCCGATTTTCCCGATGCGGTTGCGGCCGAGGCGGCGGGCGTCGTGCTGGTGCATCAGGAGATTCTGCTCGCACCCGACCTGACGGTCGCAGAGAACCTGTTTCTCGGGCGTGAGCTGAGCCGCGGCCCGATGACCGACGACCGAGCGATGAACCGTCGCACGGCCGAAGTTCTGGCTCAGGTCGGCGCGCAATGTCGTCCGCGTGACCGGGTCGGCGCACTACCCCTTGCGCAGCGGCAGCTTGTGCAGATCGCCCGCGCATTGCTGGAGCCACGCCGCGTGGTGATATTTGACGAACCCACCGCGGTGCTGGCCAATGACGAGGTGGAGGCGCTGCTCTCCGTTGTGCGGGGACTGCGCGAAAGGGGAGTCGCGGTGCTCTATATCTCGCACCGGCTGGACGAGGTGGAAGCGCTGGCCGATCGTGTCACGGTATTACGAGACGGCCAGATGATCGGCACCTGGCCAGCACATGGGCTGACGCAGCGCCGGATGGCCGAGTTGATGGTGGGACGGGAACTGGACCGGCTCTATCCCCCGAAGCGCCCGCCCGCGCTGTCCGAACCGTTGCTGATCGTCGAGGGGCTTTCGGTCGATCGCGGCGCGGTCGAGGCCAGCCTGTCGGTGCGCCCCGGCGAGGTCCTGGGCATCGGCGGCATGATCGGATCGGGCCGCACCGAACTGTTCGAAGGGCTGATGGGCCTGCGCCCCGCACATGTCGCGCGCGTCACCTTGGCCGGGCGCGAGATTGCGCAACGCACGGTCAAGGGCTGGCAGACGGCGGGGCTGGTCTATCTGACCGAGGATCGAAAGGGCAAGGGCCTGCTGCTGGACGAACCGCTCGCCACCAATCTGACCCTGCAGGCGCTGGAAAGCGTGCATCCGGGCGTGAAGCTGGACCGCGGGGCCGAGGGGCAGTTGCTGCAACGCGCCGTCGCTGAATACGACATCCGGGTTCGGTCGCTGCATCTGGATGCGGGCCAGCTCTCGGGCGGCAACCAGCAGAAGCTGCTGCTGGCCAAGGTGATGCTGACCGACCCTGCGGTCGTCATCATCGATGAGCCGACGCGCGGTATCGACATCGGCAACAAGAGCCAGATCTATGACTTCATCGACAGGCTGGTGCGGGCGGGCAAGGCGGTCATCGTGATTTCGTCCGAGCTGCCCGAGCTGGTCGGGCTTTCCGACCGGGTTCTGGCGATGCGTGGAGGACGCATCGCAGCGGAACTGACCGGAGCCAACATCACCGAAGAGAACGTCGTCTATGCGGCGACAAGCGGCAAGGGTCAGGTCCGGCCTGTCACCCAAACCCGGGGAGGAGACCCGAATGACAAGCGCGACGACCAATATCGCGGCACCTGAACCCGCGCGCCGTATCCGCTGGGCCGAAATGGGGCCATTCATCGCGCTGGCGCTGGTCATCGTGATCGGCACGATGATCAACTCCAACTTCCTCACCAGCACCAACATCGCGAATGTCGTTACCCGCTCGGCCTTTGTCGCGATCATCGCGGTCGGAGCAACCTTCGTCATCTCCTCGGGCTGCCTCGACCTGTCGGTCGGCTCGATGATGGCCTTTGTCACGGGCATCATGATTCTGGCGATGAACCGGCTGGAGCCGTCGATGGGGGCCAACGCGATCCTCGTCGGTGCGGGTGTCGGATTGGTGGTCGGCGCGCTCTGCGGGCTGTTAAACGGGTTGATCGTAACGGTGGGCAAGATCGAGCCCTTCATCGCCACCCTGGGCACGATGGGCATTTTCCGTGCACTGATCACCTGGATGTCCGACGGTGGCTCGATCCCGATCGACAGGGCCCTGCGCGAGCCCTATCGGCCTGTCTATTTCGGCAATGTGCTGGGCATTCCGCTGCCGGTCGTCATCACGCTGGTCGTCGTTCTGATGGGCGCATTCATCCTTTACCGCACCAAATTCGGGCGGCGCTGCGCCGCTGCCGGGTCGAACGCGGAAGTGGCGCGGTTCTCAGGCGTCTCGGTCGCAGGAGTCCGAACCACCGCCTATGTCATCCAGGGGCTTTGTGTGGCTATCGCCGCGATCTGCTACATCCCCCGCCTTGGCGCTGCCACGCCGACGACCGGGCAGTTGTGGGAATTGCAGGTGATCACCGCCGTCGTCATCGGTGGAACGGCACTACGCGGCGGCAAGGGGCGTATCTGGGGCAGCGTCGCCGGCGCCCTGATCCTCGAGGTGATCGCAAACCTCATGGTCCTGTCGAACATGGTTTCCGAATACCTCGTCGCCGCAGTGCAAGGGGTGATCATCATCCTGGCCATGTTGGCCCACCGCTTCATCAAATGACCGCCCGGGAGGGGCGGCGTTTACCAAAGGGAGGAACAAACGAATGACACCCATTACCAAACGCGCACTGGGCCTTGTATCTGCGGCAAGCCTCATTGCGCTGACCGCGGGCGCCGCCGTGGCGCAGGACAAGCGCACCATCGCTGTGTCGATCCCGGCCGCGACCCATGGCTGGACCGGAGGCGTGGTCTATCATGCCGAACAGGCGGAGAAGGAGGTCGAGGCGGCATTTCCGAACATCGATGTGATCGTCAAGACCTCGCCGTCGGCCACCGCGCAGGTTTCCGCGCTGGAAGACCTTTCAGCCGGCCAAGAGCTCGACGCACTGGTGATCCTGCCATTTACCTCCGAGGAGCTGACGGGACCGGTTGAGCAGGTCAAGGCCAACGGCACCTTCATCGCGGTGGTCGACCGCGGCCTGACCGATCCTTCGATTCAGGACATGTATGTCGCCGGAGACAACATCGCCGTCGGCGCCAACACCGCAAAATGGATGGCCGACAAGCTTGGGGGCGAGGGCAAGATCGTCGTCCTGCGAGGTATTCCCACGGTGATCGACGACGAACGCATCAAGGGTTTCACCGATGTCATGGAAGGCACGAATATCGAGATCCTCGATATCCAATATGCCAACTGGAACCAAGACGAGGCCTTCAAGCTGATGCAGGACTATCTGGCCAAATACCCGCATATCGACGCCGTCTGGGCGAATGACGACGACATGCTGCTTGGCGTTCTTGAGGCGGTCAAACAATCCGGCCGGACCGATATAAAATATGCGCTTGGCGGCAACGGCATGAAGGATGTGGTCAAGATGGTGATGGATGAGAGTCCGATGACCCCGGTTTCGACCCCTTATCCGCCCTCGATGATAAAATCGGCCATCTACATGGTGGCGGGCCAATTTAATGGCCAGGCGCCCATGCGCGGCAATTTCAAGTTGGATGCTCCGCTGATCACGCCTGAGAACGCCGATCAGTTCTGGTATCCCGACAGCCCGTTTTGAATCACATCATTGGGACGGATCGCCGTCCCGCGCAATTGCCTACGGAGGAGAGTCAAATGACCGGCAAGAAGATCCTGATGCTCTGCGGAGAATTCACGGAAGAATATGAGATCTATGTTTTCCAGCAGGGGATGGAGGCTGTCGGCCATACCGTCCACGTTATCTGCCCTGACAAGAAGAAGGGAGAGATGATCCAGACCAGCCTGCATGATTTCGAAGGGCATCAGACCTATATCGAGCGTTTCGGACACCTGGCCGAGATCAACAAGACGTTCTCGGAGGTCGATCTCGATGAATATGACGCGGTCTACTGCGCGGGCGGTCGCGGACCTGAATACATTCGCACCGACAAGCGCATCCAGGCGATGGTACGTCACTTCCATGAGGCGAAAAAGCCAATCTTCACGATCTGCCATGGCGTACAGATTCTTGTTGCGGTGGAGGGAGTGATCCGCGGCAAGAAGGTTGCCGCGCTCGGTGCCTGCGAGCCCGAGGTGATCCTTGCAGGCGGGACCTACATAGATGTGAAACCGGACGAGGCCTTCGTCGACGGCACAATGGTGTCGGCGAAGGGATGGACCGGCCTTGCCGCCTTCATGCGCGAATGCATGAAGGTGCTGGGCACCGAGATCCGACACAGCTGATACGGCGCCACGACCGGGTGATCGCAGCTTGCGCAGCAGATAGGGGTAGATCTTGTGCCCCGGCGCTGGCTTCGAGGTGTTAGGTCGGCGGTAGAGCGCCTCGATGCCCATGCGCTTCATCAGCGTGGCAACGTGCAATCGCCCAACCTTGAACCCTTCCTGAACCAGCAGCCCCTGCAGCATCCGACTGCCCGCAAACGGGAATTCCATGTGCAGCTTGTCGATCCGGTGCATCAGCTCGAGATCGGCAGCCGACACCAGGCGGGGCTGATAATAGATGCTGCTCCGGCTAATCCCCAGCACGATGGCCTGGCGGCTGACGCTGAGCTTCGCAGTGGGGTCGATCATCTTTTTGCGCTCGGCAACAGACCCGCCTTGCCGAGCGCGCCGGACAAAAAATCGTTCTCCAGCGTCAGCTCTCCGATCTTCGCGTGCAGGGTCTTCACATCGATGGTCGGCTCCCGCTCGACCTGCGGAGCCTCCCCGAATACCCCGGTCGCGCCCTCGAGAAGCTGGTCACGCCACTGCTTGATCTGGTTCGGATGCACGTCGAAATCCTGCGCCAACTCGATCAGCGTCTTCTCGCCCTTGATCGCGGCTACCGCCACTTTCGCCTTGAAGGCCGGACTGTGGTTCCGGCGCGGTCGTCTTCCCATGGTCTTCTCCTCGCTCGCAGCATCATGCTGCCGTTGCGCGGAAAATCCACTTATCCCGGCTGTTCAGATTTCCAGAGCCGCCTCTCTGGAAGATGGCTCAGAGCTGATGGACCAGAGAGCTTCGAACAGTTGCACTTGCAGCCCGGCGTAGTCGTCACTTTCGATGATCAGGCCGTAGTTTTCCTTCTTGGACGAAATGATCGCGACCTTGTCATCGAAGACATACTGAGTAACGGAAATGACCGTGCTCTCAGGGGTATAGCGCAGGTCGCGCAGGTCGGCCTCGGTGGCTGGCCAGATCTGTTCGACATCTCGCTGCCATGAGCGAAGCACACGCAGCCGGATACCGCGCCGTATCCGCTCGTTGATGATTTCATCCATCTCCGGCAGGCCTGGCGTCTCGATCAGCTCCGACATCGACAACATGCCACGCAGGATCTTGGACTGACAGGTCAGGGTCTCCATCAGCACGGTGTGGACACCCTCGGCGCCCTGATAGAACCGCATCTGCGGCGTGCCTTTGACCCGGTTATAGAGCGACCGGATCTGGGGCACGATATCTGACAGTACCTCGCGCCGCATTTCCAGACGCTGCAACAGAACGACGGGATCCTCGGCGATCACATACCGACGCCCGTTCCGCTCCTCGAATCGGATCAGTTCTTCCTGTTCAAGCCGTTCCAACACATCATAGGCTGTCGTGCGGGCCAGCCCGGCGCGCGAGGCCACCTCCTGCACGGGTGCCTCGTTCAGTTCGACCGCCGCCATGTACAGCTTGAACAACTTTCCGGTGATGCCGATCTTGGCGAGTTTTTCTTCCATATTATAGCAATTCATTTTGGTCCACCCGAGACGGCGCGTTCACGCTGCCCGGGTGGAATGTCACATGCAAGGGCTCAATGTTCGGACCGGACCGCGTTTTGCGGTTTTTCGTTCACCGACAGGCTGAACACATCCGGTCGGGCATAGTGCCCGGTCACGTCGAAGTCGAACTTCGCGCGCGGCAGGGCATCCGGGTCCAGCTCTGCGGTCAGCAGGGTTTCCGTGTCAAAGACCGGGCCGGAGAGAACCTCGCCCAGCGGACCGATGATTGCAGCACCGCCCCGCATCAGCAATGCTTCCGGGTCGTCCGTGATTGAGCAGCGGTAATCCTCGGGGAAGTCGCCGCGTCGTATCACCTGACAGGTGGTCAGAACGAAGCAGCGCCCTTCCTGCGCGATATGGCGCATCGACGGCAGCCAGGTTTCCCGGTCATCCGCCGTGGGTGCGCAATAAACCGCGATGCCCTTGGCATACATCGTCATGCGCAGCATCGGCATATAATTTTCCCAGCAGATCACGGCCCCCATCTTGCCCAGAGGCGTATCAAATACCGGCAGGGTCGAACCATCGCCATAGCCCCAGACATAGCGTTCGCCCGCTGTGGGCATCAGCTTGCGGTGCTTGCCAAGCAATGCCCCGTCGGGGCCGAAGAACAATGCGGTGCAATAAAGTGTGCCGAGGTCTTTCTCCATCACGCCGACGACGACAAAGGTTCCCGCCGCGGCAGCCGCAGCGCCAAGGCGTTCGGTTTCAGGCCCCGGCACGGCGATTGCCGCGTCGAAATAGCGCTGGAACTCTGTCCGGCCGCGCGTCGTGCGGACGCCGACGGCGATGTCGAAATCCGCGCCTTTCGGATAGACCGAGATGAAGGCCTCGGGGAACACCACGATTTCGCAGCCTTCCTCACCCGCCCGCGCGATCCATGTTTCAGCCTTGACCAATGTTGCTTCCACATCGAAAGGGACAGCTCCAACCTGGGCGACGCCAACCTTGATAGTCATTTCCTTCACTCCTCTCAGACGCCCAGATAGGCCCGCCGAACGGCAGGATCCGCGCCAAGTTGTTCCGACGTCCCGTCGATGACGACATGTCCGGCTTCAAGCACATAACCGCGATGCGCGACCGACAGCGCGAGCATCGCATTCTGTTCTACGAGCAGGATTGCCACCCCTTGGCGGTTGATCTCGCTCATCGCGGCATGCAGCTCGTCGACGACGATCGGTGCGAGTCCGTGGCTTGGTTCGTCAAGCAGCAGCAGTTTTGGATTGCCCATCAGCGCGCGCCCGATGGAAACCATCTGCTGCTCGCCGCCCGACATCGATCCGGCAAGCTGGTCGCGCCGCTCTGCCAGACGAGGGAACAGCGCAAAGATCTTCTGCATCCGCGCGTCCAGATCCTTCGCTCCGCGATGGTCATAGGCGCCCATCATCAGGTTGTCGAAGGTTGTCATCCGGGGATAGACATGTCGCCCTTCCGGCACATGGCCGATACCCAGCCGAGGGATCGTACTGGCGGCGCGCCCCAGAAGCGCTGCGCCTTCGAACGTCACCGTGCCGCGAGCCTTCGCGACAAGACCCGAGATCGACCGCAACAACGTCGTCTTGCCGGCGGTATTGGCGCCGAGCACCGCGACGGTCTCACCCTTGCCAACGTGCAGGCTGACATTGCTCAACACATCCGGGCCGCCATAAGCCGCGCTCAATCCTTTGACTTCAAGCATGATTGCTCTCCCCTGCCGCACCGTGACCGAGATAGGCTTCGATCACTGTCGGATGCGCGGCGACCTCTGCCGGCGCGCCGTCGACGATCAGCCGCCCAAAGTTGATGGCGATCAGCCGTTCGGATAGCGACATGATCGCACGCATGTGGTGCTCGACCACAAGGAAGGTCAGCCCTTCGGAGCGCAATGACCGGATCACGCCCATGACCTCGTCCATCTCGGTCGGAGTAAGCGCAGCCATCACCTCATCCAGCAGGACGATCTTTGGCTCTGTCGCCAGCGCGCGTGCCATTTCGACCAGCGCCTTTTGCGGGAAGGTCAGATCTGTGACATCGGCATCGGCGATCGGGCTCAGGTCAAGCCGCTCCAGCACCTGCGCCGCTTTCATGCGGGCCTGCTTCAAGTCCGAGCGCAAGAGTGCTGCGGTCATCACGTTTTCCAGAACGGTCATGTCCGGAAACAACGCGGCGTTCTGGAACGTCTTGGTCATGCCAAGCCGCGCCAGACGGTGCGGACGCTGCCCCGAGACGATCTGTCCCATCAGGCGCACCTGTCCAGAGGTCAGCTTCTGCAGGCCGACGAGGCTGTTGAACAGTGTCGTCTTGCCCGCACCGTTCGGTCCGATCAGGCCGACGATCTCGCCTTGACGCAGGGTGAAGCTGACCTCGTCGACCGCCGTCAGACCGCCAAAGACGACCCGGATCCGGTCCGCCTCAAGAATGGTATCCCCGGTCATTCTTTATCTCCGCTGGGCTGGGTCGTCGAAGTCGCGTTGCGCTTGGGCCAGAACGCCATCAGGCCACGCGGTTGGATCAGGATCGCCGCAACCAGGATCACGCCAAAGACGAATTGCGACAGGCCCGCGATCTGAGATGACAGTTGCGCGTTGGCGTATTCTTCGAGGGGGATCAGGAACAGCGCGCCCACAATCGGCCCGCCAAGCGTGCCAAGGCCGCCGATGATTGCGATCATCGCCATCCGGACCGAGATCCCCGACAGGGAGAAGATCGAATCCGGATCGAAGAAAAAGGTGAACTGGGCAAAGACCGTGCCGCAGACCGCCGTCAGCCCAGCTGAAACCATCGAGGCGATAAGCTTGACGCGGAAAGTATCGACGCCCGCCACCTCGGCGGCCTGTTCGTTTTCACGCACCGCCCGCAGCCGATAGCCGATCGCGCCGGTGGCCATCAGGTGGAACACGAGGCATATCGCCAGCAGCAGCGCGAGGATGATCCAGTAGTAGGACGCCACCGAACGGAAGGCAAAGAGCCACGGTTGGCTGCCTGCGAAAGGCACCGTCAGCCCGACTGGGCCGCCGGTCAACCCGGCCCAACTGTTCGCAATGACCCGCATCACCTCGGCGAACGCCAGGGTTGCGAGCGCGAAGTAATGGCCCTTGAGGCGGAACGTCGGCAAGGACAGCAACGCCGCCGCGACCATCGCCAATACGCCCCCGGCAAACATTCCAAGCCAGGGCGTGATGCCCAGATTCAGGTAGAGCAGCGTCGAGGTATAGGCGCCGATCCCGAAAAAGGCCGCATGCCCAAGCGAGATCTGGTTCGCGAGTCCGCCGACGATGTTCCAGGATTGTGCAACCGCCGCGAACAGTAAAACCATCGCCGCGACACGCAACAGATGCCCGCGCGCATCGACAAAGAACGGCAGCAATGCAGCCACGACGAAGAACAGCACGATGGCGATACGCCCCGGTGTCAGAAGATTTCGCATCGGTCAGGCCCCCTTGATGAGCCCCTGCGGGCGCAGAGCCAGCACGGCGATGAAGATGATGAAGAGGAAGAAGTTCTGCAGCTGGATCGGGAAGAAAAGCGCCGAAACCGACTGCACGATGCCCACGACCACACCGCCGACCAAGGCGCCCGTGACCGAGCCGAGTCCGCCGAGCACTACCACCGTGAACATCAGCACGACGAATTGCTGCCCGACCGTCGGGCTGACGGTGATGTAGGGCAGGATGACCGCCCCACCAAATGCCGTCAGCGCGACACCAAGACCAAAAGCGATGCCATAGGTGCGGTTGGTGTCGACGCCGTTCAGCGTTGCCGCCATAGCGTCCTGGGCAACGGCGCGGATAGCACGCCCAGTCCAGGTGCGCTCAAGAAACAGCCACAGCAGAATCGACAGCACGACCGCGGCGATGAAGGCGTAGAAATAGGGTGCGCTGACGAAGAGGCCCATCACCCGGAAGCCCGCCATCTGATAAGGCACGTTGACCGAACGGAAGTCCGATCCGAACAGCATCAGCGCGCCGTTCTCGATCGCCATCATCAGCCCCACGGTCAGGAAAACCTGCGCGGAGGGTGGAGCCTTCAGCACCTGCGAAATCAGCGTCCGCTGTACGACATAGCCAAGCCCGAAGACGATGACGAAGGACAGCACCGATCCCAGCAAGGGATCGAGGCCGAAATAGTGCCAGGCGAACCAGGCCACATACATGCCGAGCATGAGAAACTCGGCCTGTGCGAAGTTGACGACGCCGAGGACGCCGAAGACCAGGGACAGGCCGGTGGCAATCACGCCGTAGACGCCTCCCAGCAATATCCCGTCTATGAGTGCTTGGATCATATGTCTCTCTTATTTTCGGGGCAGGGCGCTGCAGCCCCGCCGGAGCGTGAGGATCGTCACATCCGCCCGGATCGGAGAGGGCAACGCGAAAGTCGCGATAAATCCCGCTATCAGGCACCGGGAAATGCTATTGTGTCGGATCATTTCGTCACCTGTTGGTTCTTGATTCCACCGCTCTGATCGGCGGCATGTTTGCTGTTTTACGTGATGTCGGAAATTTCCGTCAAGATCGTGTTCTTCGGCGAATCAAAGATCAATTTTTAGCCTAATGTCGCGATATATTTTTATAATAATTTGATGTATAATGATTTTATTCTGGACGCTTTGCCGCGAGGTTGGTCTAACTGTTTAGACAGATCGACAAATCTTAACAGATCATACGCACTTTAATTGTACTTGACGCTCAAAAATTAAGCTGAGATTGCGGTAGGCGATTGTGCGTATTGCGTTTGATCTGGCAATGTGTCGAAAATACTTGACACATAGTTCGCTGCGCCGTTCCTTGGCGCCACAAGAAGGAACAGGGAGCATGTTCATGCGCAGACTGAAGCGTGCGGCCGCCGCCGCGCTTACCGCAACCCTTGTGACCGGCGTGGCTGTCCCGGCGCTCGCAGAGAAGCCCGTCAAAATCGGGGTGGTCATGCCACTCAGTGGCGCGAACGCGCAATTCGGCAAGGGCAGCGTCTCCGGCATCCAGATGGCCGCGGACCAGATCAATGCCGCAGGTGGGATCAAAAGCCTCGGCGGCGCACCGATCGAACTCGTCGTCGCCGATATTCCAAGCCCGAACACCGCCGCCGCGACGACGCAGCGCCTGATCAGTCAGGATGGCGTGGTTGGTATGGTCGGGGCGTTTTCCAGCTCGATCACCCTCGCCGCGTCCGAAGTGACCGAGCGCGCGGGCGTTCCCATGATCACCCACTCCTTCGCCGACCAGATCACCGGCCGCGGCTATCAGTATATCTTCCAGGTCACAGCGCTTGGTGGGGTCTACGGCGAGGATCAGTTCAATTTCGCCGCCGAGATCGCAAAGGCTGCCGGACAACCCGTCACCAAGGCCGCAGTCTTCTATGAGGACACCGCCTATGGCACCGCACAGGCTGCCGGCCTGCGCGCAGCGGCCAAGGCCGCGGGCATTCCGCTTGTGATCGACGAAGCATATCCGCTCGGCGTGACGGACGTATCGCCGCTGATCAACAAGCTGAAGAATTCAGGCGCGGATATCGTCTTTCCGGTATCCTATTTCAACGACGCGCTGCAGATCATCCGCGCGATGCGGCAGCAGGGCATCGATATGCCGGTCATCGGCGGCGCGGCGGGTTACATCATCCCGGACTTCCACAAGGCGCTTGGTGAGTATTCCGACGGGGTCTATTCGATCGCGCCGGCTAACTATGACGCGATCCCCGAAATTGCCGCCGAATACAAAGCGGCTCATGGAAACTTCATGACGCACGAAGCGACCCTCTATGCCGCGGCCTTGCAGCATATGGTTGCCGCGATCGAAGAGTCCGCCTCGCGCGACCCGGAAAAGATCCGCGATGCGATTGCCGGACTGAAGATCTGCGGCGAGGGCTTTGCGGCGGGCATTCCCGGTGGCTGCACCGCCTTTGACGAAAAGGGCCTTAGCACCACCGCCAAACCGATTTTTGTCCAATGGAAGGGCGACGAACTGAACACCGTCTACCCCGTTGCAGATGCCAAGGCGAAGCCGATCTGGAACGGCAAGACTGTCGAATGAATACAGTCAGGCCGCCTTCGGGCGGCCTGACACCACAGCGGAGCCATCATGTTTCACATTGAATACCCCCGTGCCATCCCCGCCCGCCGACCTGAGGAGCATCAGCCAGCAGCGCCACGTTTCTCGCTGCGTTGGCGCAAGCCCCTGGGCATGATGGTGACGGAATATTTCGCCCTTCAGGGAGAAGACCTTGATTGGACGGCGCAAAAGGCGTTCTTCGATCGCGTCATTGCCGCGCAGCAGGCGGACGGCGCCGACCACTGGGAAATCATGCGCGCCGACGGCCCCGGAGGCACGGTCGAAGCGATTATCGTCTGCTATTGGCTCGACGCCACGAGGCATGCCCGCTGGACACGGAACTCAGCCTTTCTTCACTGGCTCAATGATCCGGCGCGACTGAGCGAGCCGCACGGCCTATGGCGGGAATGCAGCAAGGTTCCCTATGACCGCCACGAAACGATCTATTCCGCGCCGGGTTACCGGATCGGCCTGTCGCGCACGTCGGATGCAGAGATCGTGCCCATCACCATGAATGGTTATTTCGGGGCCGCGCGGGACCGGATGCCGATTTCTGCGATCGACGCCCTCGAGTCGCCCTTCGATGAACTACCGGAGCCTGCTGCACCGCCTTCTCGCGGCGCGCGCATCACCGTCTGTGCGCCTCATAACGCCATTGTAATCCGCTCAGGCCAATTCTGGGAGGAGGCGGGAGCAGAGCAGGACGCCGATTATCAGGATAATCTGCGGCCCAAGCTGATGCGCGGGATGGATTATCTCAGTGGCCACAAGACGCAAAGCGGTACGCTGTCCCTGCGGAACATGACCAATTTGAACCCGGATGGCTCCCTGCGGCGTGAGACGTCCACCTACGGCCACTTCCTGTCGCTGCGGCATCTGGAGGACTGGGCGAAAACGCATGAGACGCATCTGGACATCTACCGCCACGCGATCGCGATGAATCGCCTATACAAGGAACGCCGCGAAGTGGTGACGTGGCATGAGGTTTTCGCGCTGATCGGCGGTCAGCATGGGACTTACGTGAATTGCCATCCAGAAACGGGTCTTTTGCCGTTCGCCAGCTTAGTTAATGGAAGGGCGTGACGCATCGAAATTGCGCGCTCTGGAGGTAGCAGTGTGTTGATCCGAAACCGCGCGCCGTTCAATCCACAGCTACCAAAGCGCCGAGGACGACCGTCGATGAAAGGAAGAACCGATCAAGAATACGGCTGATCACCGTGAGTTCCCGAAACGACCTCTACAGAAAAACTGTTGTCACCAAGTTAAAATGTCATGTTGTCAGCCATTTAGAAATGTCGCGTTGGGGCAGGGCGGTTGCGACAGGCGAGAAGCCGGCCCCGGCCCGCTCTCTGTCAAAAGGGCCGTAGGCTCCAGACCCATTGATTTCGGGCGTTTGGCATGATTCAGGCTCCGCAAGGAGACCTGATCGATGAGCAATCTTTACTGGCTGAGCGATGCCCAGATGGAACGCCTGAAGCCGTTCTTTC
>Ga0182744_1001986_pt1 | contig 17362 bp, 22 predicted proteins | sample eDN3rd30CKraftMG_FD_128525 | JGI IMG/M metagenome (GOLD analysis project Ga0182744, IMG submission 128525) | Enriched Miracle-Growth compost microbial communities from Emeryville, California, USA - eDNA 3rd pass 30_C Kraft MG (version 2) (version 2) ...
CCCCATTCATCCCTTTCATGGGGCCCCAGAAAAAGATCCCACCCGTCAGAAAGCGCATCAAGCCCAGCCTTTGGGGCGGATGGGAACCCCCGAAGACATCGCCCACACGGTTTCCTTTTTGGTGTCCGAGGAGGCTTCCTGGATCACCGGCAGTCTTTGGAACGTGGACGGGGGAATCTCTCTTTTATGAAGAGCGCGGCCTTGAAATTGGAACTCGTGCGCGCCGTGACCTTTCACTGCGCTCATTCCTACCGGGTGAAATCCTGGAGCGACGAGGAAAATTTAAAAGAATTCGGCGCCTGTTTTTCGCCGACGGGACATGGCCACACCTACCGTCTGGAAGCTTTCGTGACCGGCCCCGTGGATGAAGTCACCGGAATGATGATCAATCTGAAAGACCTGGATAAGATTCTTAAAGAGGCGGTGAGCCTGTTGGATGGAAAGTTTTTGGACAAAGAAGTCGGGGAGTTTTTAGACACCGTGCCCACCACGGAAAAGATCAGCCTTTTTCTTTTTCAACGGTTGAAGAGCGCTTTGTCCCAAACCCCTGCCCGCTTGTTTCGCCTCCGACTTTTTGAAACGAACGATCTTTGGGTGGAGTGCTCAGAAGAAATATGAAATGCCTGCGCACCTATCAATTCGAACTGCGTGGAATTCATTCCCTGCCCAGTCTGAAAGAGGGACCTCACGGCCACCACTGTTTGCTGCGCGTGCAAGTCCCGGGATCTTTGGACGAAGAGGAGGAGCGGGATTTTCTCTCTTTCATGAAGTCCGACATTCTTAAAAATTTTGACCGGGCGGATTGGGCGCGAGCTCTCGCAAAGCCGCCCTCCGGGGAGAATGTGCTTCAGGAAATTTTCCGAAGGCTTGATGCCTTCCGGCAAAATTTCGTCTTCTCCCTTGAGCTGCAAGAGACAAAAAAAAATCTTTTTTATCTTCGGCGCGCACCCAAGAAGTTCGACGCCTAAACAAAAAAGAGCAGATAAATAAGGCTTGCGATCACGACCACCAACCCCACGATGAACAAAAGGGTGTGGATGACCTCCAACCTTTGGATTAAATTTTTCACAAATCCTTCTTTCACCAGAATACGTTCCACTAAAAATCTCTCTTCATGAGAGTCTTTCATTGTAAATGATTTCATGATTGTTTACATAGAACTTGAGAAGATCGCCGTCTACGGGGCGCTCGTCGTACCAGAGTGAAACGCCGGAAAAACAAGTGGAAAGAAAATGAAAATGAAAGACGATGAACTCTTAAGGCTTTCTAAAAGAATGAGCGAACTCGGTCTTTGCTCACGGCGTGAAGCGGATCAATTGATCGCGCAAGGTTTGGTCGTCGTGAACGGACAAATCGTCGATCAGTTGGGATCTAAAGTTTCCCGCAAAGACAAAATAGAATTGCGCCAAAAAGCGGAAGACCTTTTATCTTCAAAAGTTTCTTTGATGCTCAACAAACCCGTCGGCTACGCCAGTCACGGCACGGACAAGGGACACAAAACGGCCCTGGATCTGATCCAAAAGCAAAGCCAAGACGATCTCGAAATCTCCTTCTCTCCGAAAATCAAGGAGGGCATGGCGCCCGTCGGACGCTTGGACATCGAATCCCAAGGCTTGATGATTCTGACCCAGGATGGACGTGTGGCCAAAGCCGTGATCGGCGAGCACGTGACCATGGAAAAGGAATATCTGGTGCGCTTCCAGGGAGAGTTCACCGAATACAAACGCCGGACTCTGAGCTTGGGAGAGATCACTTTGGACGGACGTCGCCTGAAAAAAGCCCTGGTGGAGAAAATCAACGAGGATCAACTGCGCGTGGTTTTGGTGGAAGGTGTAAAACGCCAGATCCGCCGCATGATGGAGGCCGTGGGATTGGAAGTGACGGGCCTGAAACGGGTACGGATCGGTCCTTTAAGATTGGGGCGTCTTCCCGAGGGGAAATGGCGTCACTTGAACGCGGAAGAGATCAACGCTCTTCTCGAAAATAAGCCTGCAACTCTTCCAAAACGCTCAACTCCCCGTCGGTAAATCCCGCTTTTTTTCTTAAACTCGGATTGAGGGGAATCAGCCGCCGCGGAATTTTCTCTTTTAAACGCGTCATCCTTGCGCCGAAGTCCTGTTGGGGATCGATCTTCCTCCGCGCGCAAAGAACGCGGTACCAACGTGATCCGAACTCCACGTGACCCAGTTCTTCCTCGGCAATCACCCGCACCACCGGCGTGACGACTTTTTCATCTTTCACTCCGGTGAGCCGCCTTAAAAGAGCGTCCGAAGCATCCAGTCCGGAACCTTCCAAATAACGGTGCACGATCAGCACCCGGTCCAAAAGGGAATCCTCCTCACTCACGCAGTTCCATAAAGTCAAATGGGTGGGCCAGGTGCCGAAAGAAAAACCCAGCTGCTCCAGTCCCTCAAGACAAAGTTTTAAATGGCGGGATTCTTCGAGAGTGACCCTTAAAAGCTCTTCTCTAAATGCCGAGGGCGCCTCCGGAAATTCCAAAAGAGTGCGCACCCCCAATTCCATGGCCTGAAGTTCGATGCTGGTCAAATCGTGAAGCAGACGCGCCCGCCCCTCCTTCAGAGAAAGGCCTCCCTTTGGAGGATGCTGACTTAAGGGGCGCACCGGCACTTCGCGTCCCGGCAAGGTCGGTCGATGAAAGGCCCGGGGCGTGGTTAAAAGGTGATGGGCCTTTGCGTGGAGCGCATCAATCTTGCTCCAAACGTTGACTTCTTCAAGCGGGTTCGGAAATGCTGGAGGGATCGTGACTTCGGACATATCAGGTCTGGACATATCTCGCATGAGGGGAGCCGTCTATGGGTAAAAGCTGGAAAAAAGCAGGCAAACTGGAAGCATCTCAGAAAAAGGGGGCCTTGTTCACCAAGTTGGCCCGTGAAATCACCGTGGCCGCAAAGTTGGGACTCCCCGATCCTGAAGCCAACCCAAGATTGAAAATGGCGGTGAATGCCGCCTTAAAAGTTTCCTGCCCCAAAGACACCATTGAGCGCGCCATTAAAAAAGGCTCCGGCCAATTGGACGACGGTGTCCAAATTGAAGAGGTGACTTACGAAGGTTACGCTCCCCACGGAGTCGGCGTGATCGTTGAATGCCAAACCGACAACCGCAACCGCACCGTCGCTGAGATCCGCAACATTTTTAAATCCAATGGCGGCAACATGGGTGAAACCGGCGCCGTCGCCTGGATGTTTGAACGCGTGTCCATGATCCGCGGCAAAAAAGCCGGCGTGGGAGATCTGGAAGAGGAAGCCATCGAAGTCGGCGCCAACGACGTGGAGCGCGACGACGAAGACACTCAAGGCGCTTACTTTTACGGTGCGCCGGAGGATCTGGACGCCATCCGCAGCGCTCTCGTTGAACGCGGTTGGGACGTCAGCGCCGCCGAATTGTCTTACAAAGCAAAAGATCAGACAAAAATCACCGACGAGCAAATGCAGGAAGTGCACGAACTGCTCGAGGCCCTAGAGGACAACGACGACTCCCACCGCGTCCACGCCACCATCTAAAAAAGTGCGCCGCACCTTTTAGGCCATCATCGAAAAGGCGGCGGCGAAGTATTTGATCTGCTTGATCATGGAGAACAAACCGTTGGCACGACTGGGAGTCAGATGCTGTCCCAGGCCGATCTCTTCCACGAAAGTCACCGGTGCGGCCAACACTTCCTTGGGCGGCGCTTCGGAAAAAACGTCCAACAACAGGGCCACAAGTCCCTTCACCAACAGCGCGTCGCTGTCCGCGCGCAAAACCATATTCTTGTTTTCATCCAAAGAAGCGTGAAGCCACACCTGACTTTGACAGCCCTTAACCAGCGCTTCCGCAGTCTTCAGATCCGGCGGGAGTTCCGGCAAGGCCTTTCCCTTCTCGATCAATTTTTTATAGCGCTCTTCCCAAGAGGAAATCGCGGAGAACTCCTGAATGATTTTTTGTTGGCGTTCCATCACGGTGGTCATGAGGTTACGGATTAGTCCATCTCTTCCAAATGATCAAAGACCAAATCGCCAGGCCCGCCAGAATCCTTCAGCCAACGCCAGATCTCACCGTAAAACTCGAAACGCTCTTCCAAAGAGGTCCGCCACCTATTCTCCATCGGCCTTTTTTCTTCCACCCAAAGATTCCACTCCTCGACCCAAGCGGAAATGCGCCGCCAGGAAAACCCCATATGATGAAGCGCCCGTTGCGCCACTGCGAACTCCCCCTCGAACAATCGGGCGCTCCGCCCGAGCCACTCACTCATGCCGCCGTCTCCGTCGAAAAAAGAGAGCTTCTTCAAACCCTCTTCACAATAAAACCCCGCGCACTCCGCCGGACGCAGCGACCAGTTCAAACAACGCCCGCTCTCTTTCTCAAAGAAGTCACACACGCGATGCGCGTCCATGTCCAAGCGAGAGTCCATGCCAGCACCTCCCTCAACCGCCAGCGGAGGAAGAAGCCCCAAAGGATGAAAGCGCTCCTTTGCCATCGATAAATAAAGCTTTTTATTTTGCAAAAGCCCCGCCCCCACTAAAAAATTCGGAAAAAATGGGGTAAAGTCGCAACAGCGATTCGGTTTCATACAGCCCGCGCAGGAAAATCCCGCGGGCGTTTGAATTTTTTGATGAAAGTGAGAAAGCCAGTTCATGTCCCAACCAAACTACATCACTCCGCAGGGATTCTCAAAACTTCAAGAGGAATTCAAAGCGCTCTTTCACGGCGAGCGCCCCAAATTGGTGGAAACCATCGCCTGGGCGGCCGGCAACGGAGACCGCAGTGAAAACGGCGATTATATTTACGGCAAAAAACGTTTGCGTGAAATCGACCGGCGTTTGAAATTCTTAAGAGACCGCATCGAGTCCGCCCAAGTGGTGGATCCTCAAAAAATCACTTCGGAGACCGTGGTCTTTTCCGCCCGCGTAAAAATCCAGGATGAAAACGGCGCCGTAAAAACTTACCGCATCGTCGGCGAGGACGAGATCGATCCCGGCTCCAACCATATCTCCTGGAAATCCCCCATGGCCAAGGCCCTTTTGGGAAAGCGTGTCGGAGATGAAATCGTGATTAAACGCCCTTCCGGCGATCTGGAAGCGGAAATTTTAGAAATCTCCTACTGATTTTTGCCTTTCCCTTTTCTTTGTGTGAAAAATTCCTCGGGGAAAATGTTCGCTGGGGGAAACGAAAATGATGTTTGCGATAATTTTGCTGATGAGCAGCCTGATGGCCTATGGCCAAAATTGGTCGGAAGGGGTTTCCATCCCCGCAGGAGGACGCCCGAATCCTTACGGACTTTCCTCAGAAGATTTCAATCAAACCATCGAAAGGGGCACTCACCACGCTCTTTATTATCCGGTCACGGACACGGGCATCATTCTCCCCTATAAGCCCATTAAAAAATTAATCGAAGGCGACAGCGGCAATCCATTAAAGAAACTGATCTCTTTGGCCCTGGGCGTGGTCAGTCCTTTCAAGACTTTTGATGAAATGGAAGAGTGGCTGGGCCTTCACTCTTTTCCTAAAAACTCTCCGTGGCGCGATCCCCTGCAGGGCGATCACCGCATGGGACTGACCTTGATCAATACCCGGGACGGACTGGGCTTCACGATGAGCTGCACGGAATGTCATTCGGAAAATCTCTTCGGTCACAAGGTGATCGGCATGACCAACCGTTTCGCCCGCGCCAATGATTTTTTCCGCCGCGGCATCCAAGTGATTCCCCACGTAGACGATTGGTTTTTCCAATGGGCGACCTCCGCCACGGAAGGTGAAACTCTTATGTTTCACAATGTAAAAGAAACCGTGCATTTTGTGGAGGCCTTAAAGCCGCAAACCTTAGGTCTCGATACGTCTTTGGCGCAAGTGGCTCTATCCCTGGCTAAGCGCGCTCCGGATGCTTTTGCCAGTAAAGTTCCCACAAAAAAGCGCCCGGATTTTCTGGACACTCACGTGGCCGACAGCAAACCCGCCGTGTGGTGGAACGTGAAGTACAAAAACCGCTGGCTTTCCGACGGCTCCGTGGTTTCGGGAAATCCCATCTTCACCAACATTATTTGGAACGAAGTGGGAAGAGGGGCGGACTTAAAGGTCATCGAAGACTGGCTGGCTTCAAACGCCCAAGTCATCACCGAACTCACCACCAAAGTTTTCTCCACCAAAGCTCCGGTGATCACCGATTTTTTTCCCGTGAGCCGGATCGATGAGGACGCGGCGAAAAAAGGTGAAGCTCTCTTCAACCAAACCTGCGCGCGCTGCCATGGGGTTTACGAAAAAAATTGGTCCCTTCCCGAAGCGGATCAAATGCCAAAAATCGAGCGCGTGAAAACCCGCCGGGTGCGCTATCCTTCCACGACCCCGGTGGTGAATGTGGGAACGGACCCGAGCCGTTATTTAGGAATGCGCTCGCTCTTGCCGCTCAATGATCTTTCGATCTCGCAAGCCAACGGCATCGTCATCAAACCGCAAAAAGGTTATGTGCCCCCGCCCCTGGTAGGCATCTGGGCCAGGTGGCCTTATTTTCACAACAACGCGGCTCCGACCTTGTGTGATGTGCTGACCGCAGGTCCGCAAAGACCCGTGGGCTATTGGGCCCGCGCCGCCGAAGATCCGCAGAGGGATTTTGATTTTGATTGCAACGGGTATCCACGGGCCCGCTCCCCGCAATTTTCAGAAGCGGAGTACTATTACAACTCCCGCAAAGAGGGCATGAGCCGCCTAGGACACGACGAGGGCATTTTCCTTCAGAATGGAAAAGAGCTCTTCACCTCTCAGGAAAAGCGCCAAATCATTCAGTTCCTTCAGACGCTTTGAGGGGGCCCAAGAAGGCCCTTCCGTCTAATTTTTAAACACCCGCCTTCCCATTCCTGTCACAAGGGGGTTTTTTAGCCCCCCTTTGTGGCACCCGCCCCTTTCAGATATTAAAAATTCCCATTTAAAAACAATGACTTACACAAAATGCCAAAGAGGCCCTCGAATTGCTCTTAGGAAAAGGGGAGAAACAAACCCTGGGAGGGGAAAATGAAACTCACTCAAATTTTTAAAATGACGCTCGTGACACTCAGCTTGGCTCTTTCCACCGCTTCTTTCGCTCAAAGCTGTTACCTGGAGGCGGATGGCTCCGTGAGCGTGAAAGACCTGAGCATCCAAAGCAAAAAATTATTGTGGAACAGCTGCATCGACAAAAAACTCGCCCGCTTGGACGCCCGCAACCCTCAGTTTGAGGCCCTGGGCCAACAAATCGGCGACACCTGCGTCAACTCCAACATCATCTGCCAATAGCCCCCCTTTTCGCCGCGCTGCAACTCAAAAAAGTACCTGGTACCTGAGAGCGGCTGCGGCTATTTTGAGGGAATGAGGTTTTCTTGCTCCCAACTCCGTCTTCCACTTCTTTTGCTCCCCTTCGGTTTCCTTCTTTTTTCCTTGGCCGGTTGCCTTGAACAGGGCTCCAGTGCCGACGGGGTCATTCCGGATCTCTGGGTGGAGTGTTCCTCCGCGCAGGTTTACCCCCCCTACTGCCGAAACAGCGGAGAAATCCTTTGGATCGGGCTCTCGAAAGAATTTGATCTGGACTGCGCCGCGGCCCTCTCCAGCTTTTCCACGACTCAAAGAAACAATCAATTCGACGCGATCGCGGACAACATCAGCCTCAGCAAATCCGGCATTCGCGTGAACGCAAATATCCATTCCTGGTCCACTCCTCAGGGTGCCGGCATCGGCACTCTGCCCGAGGGCTCTTATCGGGCCTGCGCCTTTATCCGACTTTCTTCCGACAACGACCGCATGGTTTCGGGAATGCCCTACTTCTCGGGTTTTGTGGATGTGGGCGGCGCTTCCCCGCAAAACGTGAATGACTGGATCTCTTATTAAGGTTAAGGTTTTCCCATGAAAGCACTTCTTCATTTTCTTTTTGGCAAATCCCCGGACATCTTCGATGAAAACGGACAGATCCGTCACAAACTTCCTGAAGAAAAATGGAAGGCTTGGGACGCGCGCTACCACGATCAAAATTTCGACTGGCGCAAGCACGCGGCCGTCACCCGCCAAAAGTCCAGAAATTCAAAACACTAGACCTTTTTAAGACCTTTTATTTCTCAGCGGTTCCAATTTGGGACTAGACTCGTTTTCATCAATGATCCTCAGGAAGGGGTTTTCCATATGAAACGAGTTCACTTTTTCGGTGCAGCCCTGGTCGCGATGTTGACCTTGAGCTTCGCCCCGTCACAAAACCTGTGCGAAGGGTTTCTTCCCGAAAACGACATGAAGATTCCGATCCGTCTTCAGATGGTTGAGGGAGGGGGCTTGAACCAAGCTCAATTCAACGCCGTTCTCGACCGGCTCACTGAAGTCTACGGCCCCATCATCGAGGCCCAAGGCGGACACTTAAGCATCTCCAGACAATGGACCAACGACACCGTGAACGCCTCCGCCCAACGCTTCGGCGATACTTACCAACTGAACATGTACGGAGGCCTCGCCCGCCATCCCGCCATCAACGAAGACGGCTTTATGCTGGTCGCTTGTCATGAAACCGGCCATCACTTGGGCGGCGCTCCTAAAGTGAGCGGATGGTTCAGCACTTGGGCTTCCAACGAAGGGGAAGCGGATTATTTCGCCGGTCTTAAATGCTTGCGCCGCGTGTGGACCGCCGAGGACAACTCCAAGTTCATGCAAGACAATGAAGCCACTCTTGATCCTTTCATGCTGCAAAAATGCCGGGAAGCTTGGAGCACCGTTGAGGAAATCAACTTGTGCGCCCGCATCGGCGCCGCCGGAATGCGCGTGACCGCTTTGTTTAAAGACTTGAGCCAAGAGGATCAAGAACCGCGCTATGACACTCCCGACACCCACCGCGTGAGCCAAACGGATGATTCCCATCCGGCCACACAATGCCGCCTGGACACTTATTTCCAAAGCGGACTTTGCATTAAATCCGTGGACGACGCTTTGAGCGACAGCGACGTGGCCCGCGGCGCCTGTGTGGAAGCCGACGGTTTTACGATGGGCGTTCGTCCCCGCTGCTGGTACGGGGAAACTCCTTAAGAAATTTCGCCAGCTGTTTGAGGGAGGTAAAGCTTCCCTCCAGCTGACGCAAATAAAGTTCTTTTTTCAAGGCCCCCATGGTGGGGCCTTTTTCAATTCCCTGACGCTGAAGTTCTTCTCCGTCAACGAGAGGGCGGGGAAGCTCCCCATGCGCATCGAGAAGCTTTCTGTAAGCTTCAAAGTCCGCTCTCACTTTCAAAAACTCTTCCCGCGCGCCCAATAATTCCGAAAGTCCTTTGAGAAACTGAAGAAATCCCGTCGGAGCACGGGAAAATAAAAGAAACCGCTCACCCAAACGCGGCAGCGGCTCCTGCAAAAGTTTTTTCCCCTCGAAAGTGAAAAACAACAAAGCCTCTTTGAACTTCCCGGAAACTTTCAACTCCCGCAAAATCCGCGTCATCTTCTCCTGAGGTTGGTCAAACCACAGCCACCCCAAGGTCTCCAGAAATCCTCCGTCCACGCTCACCCGCAACACCGCCCGCAGACGCTCTGCGGAAGGCACCGGCCAGTTCAAGGGACTCCACAACGAAAATTCATCCAAAAGCTGAAGCGATCTTCTCCAACAGTGAAACTGAAAGGCTTTTTTCAGTTCGTCAAAAACTCTTTCCTTGGCCACGCCCGCAATCAAAGATCCTGTTTGATGCAAAGCCTTTTTTAAATCCTCTTCCATCACAAAATCAAAGCGCGCGCTGAAGCGGATCGCCCGAAGGACCCGCAAAGGATCTTCTTTAAGACGTTCACCGGCGTCTCCGATCGCCCGCAAACAGCGGCTTTGGATGTCTTTGACGCCGCCGAAAGGGTCGATCACCCGGTCCGTAAAAACGTCATAATAAAGAGCGTTGATGGTGAAATCCCTACGGGAAGCATCTCCCTCAAGATCCGTGTATTTGACCTTGGTGGGCTGCCTTTTCGCATTGTACTGCGACTCCTCACGGAAAGTCGTGACCTCCACGCTCACGCCCTCCGGGGACACCACGGCGATGACTCCGAATTCCTTTCCCAAATCCACCGTTTTTGGGAAAAGAGCTTCCACGGCTTCCGGCAAGGCGTCGGTCGCCACATCGAAATCCTTGATGGGAATCTTCATCAAAAGATCCCTCACCGCGCCCCCGACGATAAAGGCTTGATAACCTCTGCCTCTCAAAGTATTGAGCACAGAGAGCACGTGAGGCCATTCAAGATGAAATTGAAGTTCCTTTTTTAAACCCATGATTCAGGAAACCTTACCCCTTCTTGAAGCGGTGATCAAAAGCCACGGGATCGAACACTACGGCTTTTCTCCCCTAAAAAATCCCCTCACCCTTTCCCATTATGAAAAATGGTTGAGCCAGGGACTTCAGGGAGAGATGAAATATCTCGAGGACCACCTGCCCGTTAAAAAAGACCCCGAAGCCCGTTTCCAAGGACTTTACTCCGCCATTGTGATCACAAAACCTTACTTTCCTCAAAATCAAAATGAGGAAACCCTCCTTCCAGGGCTTCGCGTGGCGGAGTACGCCCGGCAAAAGGACTACCATTTGACCTTTCAAAAGGAGCTCGAAGTCCTGAAAGAAAAACTTCAGTTCGCTTTTGCCGGTGAAGAATTTTTATGTTTCACGGACGCCGTTCCCCTTTTGGAAAGAGATCTGGCCGTGCGCGCGGGCCTGGGATGGGTCGGAAAAAACACCTGTCTGATCGACCGCAAGAAAGGCTCGCTTTTTTTCATCGGAGAAATTCTCACCAGTTTATCCTTGGAGAATCAAAAACCCTTGGTGAGCGACTTTTGCGGCAGTTGCCGGCGTTGCATCGACATCTGTCCCACCGGAGCACTGACGGAACGCGTGCTCGATGCAAGGAGTTGCATTTCCTATCTGACGATCGAAGCCCATTCCCTTCCTCCCGAAAATTTACGCGCGCAAATGGGAGATTGGTTTTTCGGCTGCGACTTGTGTCAAACCGTCTGCCCGTGGAATGAAAAAGCGCACGGAAAAGATTTGATGAAAGAACTCTCCAAAGAGCGGCGCACTCAAGCGACGCCCGAGACGGTGCGGACTTTAAAGACTTTGCTTGTGACCTCCAACAAAAAGCTGATGGAAAGTCTCAAAGAATCCCCCCTCAGCCGCGCGCGGGGTTTCGGCTTGAAAAGAAACGCCCTGATCGTGATCAAGGAACTGGGATTGAAAGAGCTTAAGGAAGAAGTTTTACACACCTCTCGCCAATGGCCCAGGCTTAAAGAGCTTTGTGATTGGGTCTTGGAGAGCTTTGAAGACCTTTGATATCGTTAAATTATGATGATTCAAACCTTGCCTCTGCCCCTTCACTTTTTGGACGAGGAAAAGCCGCTGGCTTTCGACGTCTATCTTCAACTGGGAGGCAAGCCCGTTCTTTATTGCCGCCGGGACGACGTGAGCTTGAAGGAACGGCTGGTGAAACTCAAAGCTAAAAAAAATCTCGATCACTTTCTGGTTTTGAAAGAAGACTATGAGGCCGTCATTCGTTATCTCTCCCAAGGATTGAAACAGATTTTTGAAACCCACTTAAGTCTTTCGCTCCATCAGCAAGTCAGCGCCATTTACCTCCAACAACGAGGACTTCTTCTGATCCTCAGCGCCGCGCCCTCTTCCAAGGAAAATTTCTCCATCCTGCGCTCCACCTGCGAGCCCTTTTATGATTTTTTCGTTCAAAACCCCCAAGGCTTGGAAGCTCTTTATCAGGTGGAGTATGGGAACGAAGATTTTGATTTGTGGCTCACTCACTCGGTGCGGGTGGCGGCCTTGAGTTCCGTTTTGATCGAGCGGCAAAAAACCGATGAGCCGGGAAAACCCATTTTCGATTTGATCATGGGTGCCTTCGTCCACGATTTCGCTTTTCTTAAGACGCCGTGGAAATTGCGGGAAGGCCTCAATCCGCAAGAGGATCTTACCTATAAAAATCATCCCGCCGAGGGCGTGACCCTGTTGGATTTCGACCACGTCAATCCTTGGGTGCGCTCGGTGATCTTAAAGCACGAGGAACACATCGACGGCAGCGGTTTTCCCACCGGCGTGAGAGAGCAGGATTTGGACCAAGCCCTTTTGTGCATCAACGTGGCCAACGCTTTTGACCGCTTGAAGACCCTACAGAATTTGACTTTTGATGAAGCGCTCAAAAAAATTCTGATCGATAAATTGGGCGCTTATCCGCTGGAGTTTCTGCAGACCCTCCAAAGCATCATCAAAAGCATCTCCTGAAAGCCCCACAAAGCTAAAGGAGCTGGTCGACGCGCTGGAGGCGGTTTTCTAAAATTTTGGTCATGTCGGCTTTTACGAACAGATCGTCGGTCAGGTTGCCAAGCAGGCCCAACGGAAGAGTGTAATCCACCAAATCCGTCACCAAAGTGAATCCATCTCCGTGATCGTCGAACTTCATGATGTGGCTCCAGGATTTAAAAAACCCTTCCACCTGGTGATACATCAGGCGCTTTGAGTGGAGGAAATCATCCACTTTCAAGTGCACCCACTGCTTCACCCCGTAACGTGTCATGGAAAGCCTTACTTCGGCGCCAGGAGTGAGTTTTTCCGCCCGACTCACGACTTCCACGTCAATGTCCCCTCGAAGCAAATCCGGAAGACTTTCCGGCTGAGTGAGAATCTCAAAAACACGGGTGCGAGGGGCCTCGATGATGCGGGAAACTTGAAGGTGCGCCATTCTCTCTTTATGCCACGCATTAGCTCTGAACGAAAGCATTTATCTGAAGGCCTTGATTGGGTAAGTTCTTTTCCCAGGATGTCACATTTCACCAGCCCAAAAAGTGAGCTTTTCTTTTCCAAAAAGGATCCTCTCGATCCCCGCTGGGGAGAGATCTTTCACTTTCAAAAAACGTCTCAAACAAAGGGCACGGGCTTCGTGATCCTTGGCTATCCGGATGACGAAGGAATTCAAAAAAACGGCGGACGTCCGGGCGCCAAAGAAGGACCCGATCACATCCGCTCTTGGCTTTACCGCATGACGCCTTCAAGAAATCCTCAAGGTTCTTTTGAAGACTTGGGCAATCTTCAAGATTTTGAAAAAGACACTCTGGAAACACGTCACGCCTTTGCTTCGGAAAAACTTCAAGCGGCTCTTTCTGAAGGAAAAAAAGCGCTGACTTTCGGCGGCGGCCACGATTACGGATTTCCTGACGGCTTGGCTTTTTTAAATACGTTCTCAGAGGGAAAAGACGTCCGTGAGCGTCCCCTTGTCATCAACTTCGACGCCCACCTGGACGTCAGGGATCTGAGCCGCGGCATCACCAGCGGAACGCCTTTTTTTCGCCTAAGGACTCACTCAAAAAATTTCGACATGATCCAAGTCGGCATTCAAAATCAGTGCAATGCACTTCACCATCTGGAGTGGTGCCGGGACAACGACATCGAAGTTTTATTTCTCAACGAATTTTACGGAAAAAAAGAATCCCTGGCGGAAGTCTTCGAGCGCCGTTTTAAAAACCATTTGGATAAAAAAAGATCCGCTTTTATTTCCATCGACATCGACGGCTTTTCTCACGCCTATGCGCCCGGCTGCAGCCAGTCCTGGCCGACGGGCATCGAACCCAGGGATTTCTTTCCTTTGCTTCAAATCCTGATGGACGCTTTGGACGTAAAACTTCTCTCTCTTTACGAAGTCTCTCCTCCGCTGGACCTTGCGTCCGCCACCTCCAAGCTCGCCGCTCAAATTGCCTATCGTTTTCTCGAGGCCTCATGTTTGAAGAACTAGACGCTCTTCCTTTTGCGAAAAGTCTCGGAAGCGACAACCACTCCGGCGTTCACCCGCTGATTCTGGAAGCGGTTCTTAAAGCCAATCGCGGCCACGCCCATTCCTACGGGATGGATCCGCTCTCACAAGAAACCGAGCAGGAATTCGAACGGGTGTTCGGAAAGAAAGGATTCGTTCATTTTGTTTTCAACGGCACCGCCGCCAACGTGCTGTGCTTGGCCGCCACTCTCAAACGTTACGAAGCCGTGGCGTGCTCGGAACAGGCCCATCTTCAGTTGGATGAGTGCGGAGCCCCGGAAATCACCGGCCACACGAAATTGATTCCTCTGGCTTCCCGCGACGGGAAAATCACCCCCGATCAGCTCCTCCCGCATCTTCATCGCCAAGGCGATCAACATCATATGCAGATCAAAATGGTCTCTCTGACCCAGCCGACGGAGCTCGGCGTGATTTACACTTTGGAAGAACTGAAAACATGGAAAGAGTTTTGCCAAACCCAAGGATTTTATCTTCACTGCGACGGTACAAGACTTTCCAACTCCTGTGTAACGGCCGGAATCTCCCTTAAAGAGTACGGGGAAATTTTTGATTTGATCTCTTTTGGCGGCACCAAAAACGGCCTTCTCGGCGCGGAAGCCGTCGTCCATTTCCGGGCCGAGTGGGCTCAAGACATGAAATTTTTAAGAAAACAGCTGCTTCATCTTCCGAGCAAAAGCCGCTTTCTGGCGGCGCAGTTTTACGCCTACTTAAAAAATGATTTGTACCTGGACATCGCCAGGGAGGTCTGCGCCCAGGCAAAACGTCTCAAGGAAGAACTGGAGCAAATCCCGGAAATCACCGTGATCCATCCGGTGCAAAGCAACGCCGTGTTCGCCCGGATCCCTAAAGCCTGGCTCAAAGAAATCCGCGCGCAAAATTTCTTTTACGTTTGGGATCCTCAAGAATCGATCGTGCGCCTGATGTGCGGTTTCGATTGGACCCAGGAAGACACCGAAACATTCATCCAAAAAATCAAGGAAGTGAGAAAACACCATGAACTATCATGACTATCTGAAAATCAGCGACCTGCTTTCCCTTCAGGAAATGGAGAGCGAAAAAAAAGGCGCCCCCGCCCACGACGAGCATCTTTTTATCATCGTTCACCAAGCCTACGAGCTGTGGTTCAAGCAAATTCTGTGGGAAATCGATTCCATCTTGGAACTTTTCTCCAAGGAAAAACTGGATGAACGTTGGATGGATTTGATCGTTCACCGTTTGCAGCGGGTGATCGAAATCCAAAAATTGATGATCCATCAGATCGGCATCGTGGAAACCATGACTCCCCTTGATTTCCTGGACTTCAGAAACTTTTTAATTCCGGCCAGCGGTTTTCAAAGCCATCAGTTCCGTCTCTTGGAAATGAAATTGGGACTCAGCCGTGACGAAAGACATAAATACAACAATCAGGAATTCGACGCCCTCCTGCAGCCCCACGAGCGGGAAAAAATCAAAAAAGTCGAGTCACAACCCACTCTTTTCACCCTGGTGGAAAAATGGCTGGAGCGCACGCCCTTTTTGAAAATGGAGGGCTTTGATTTCTGGAAGACCTTCAAGGCCAGTGTGGAAAGAAACCTGCGGGAAGACTTGGAACTGATCAATCAAAACGCCCACATCGCGGAGCAAGACAAAAAAAGAAACCAAGCCATGCTCCAAGCCAGCCTCGCCAGTTTTGAATCTCTCTTTGACGAAAAGGCCTATGAAAGAGACCAAAAAGAAGGCGTGTGGCGTTTGTCTTACAAGGCTCTTCATGCCGTGCTGCTGATCCAGCTTTACCGCGATCAACCGGTGCTTCAACTGCCTTTTCGCGTTCTCACCTGTCTTCAGGACATGGACGAACTCTTCACGACCTGGCGCTACCGTCATGCCCTGATGGTCAAAAGAATGCTCGGTCAACGGGTCGGCACCGGCGGCTCTTCCGGCTCCCAATATCTTCATGAAGCCGCCGACAAGCACCGGGTGTTCAAGGATTTCTTCCAACTGACGACGTTTTTTATCCCGCGCTCCCAGATTCCAAAACTCCCCCACAAGGTGGAAGAGGAACTGGGCTTTTACTACAACCGCGCCCAATCCTGATCGGTGTATAAAACGGCGCGGACGGGAGAAGCATCCGCGCCTTTGATTTTCAAAGGTAACGCCACCAAGTGATAAAACCCCGCGGGAACGTCTTGCAAAACGATTCCCTCAAGCACGGCCATGTCCCGGGCCATTAAAATCTGATGCGACTCAAGCTTCTTCGAATCCCAAGGATCCACGGACGGAGTGTCGATGCCCACCAAAATCACGCCCCGATCCGCCAGCGCGGAAAGCAACTCCGGCGCAAAAGAATTGAAATCTTCATTCCACCGGTCAGGATCAGGGAAAGATCCGGTCTTAAAAAGCACACGAGGGGCGCTGATGGAGGAAAAATCCACGTGCTCTTTGGTCAAACGCACTCCCCGAGGGACTTTCGCCTCCACCACTTGCGCGGGTCCAATGTAATAATCCAGGGGGCGTTCGTTCATCGCACTTCCGGAGGCCGCATAGTGACAAGGAGCATCCGTATGAGCGCCCAAATGCAAAGTGGTGGTGATCGATGACAGCTCCAAGGAATCCTTGTTTTTAAAGGACAGACTGACCTCCCTGGAAAAGGCCACATCCCCCGGAAAAACCGCGGTTTTGTCACTTAGAGTTGGAGAAATATCATAGGGGGTTGTATATTTTAAGGACATCGTTTTAACGTTAAATTTCCACTGTTTGAGAGGCAAGATCTTTATGAACAGCCCCCGCGGCACCCACGTCCTTTTTGATCGAGAAGCCCTGGCTTTCGAACAGGTCTCGGGAATTTTTCAAGAGACCGCCCAAAGCTTCGGCTTCACGCCGATCTCCACGCCGATTTTTGAATTCTCTCCGGTCTTCAGCCGAAGCCTGGGCGAAACCTCGGACATCGTTTCCAAGGAGATGTACAGTTTCCAGGACCGCAATCAGGAAAGCTTCACCCTAAGGCCCGAGGGCACCGCCGGTATCGCGCGCGCCTATGCCCATGACGGACTTTCCCAGCACTCTCCCTTTAAAGTTTATTATCAGGGACCGATGTTTCGCTATGAGCGCCCGCAAAAGGGACGCAACCGCCAATTTCATCAACTGGGCGTGGAAAACATCGGTGCCGCCGTGATCTTTTCCGATTTGGAAGTGATCGATCTGGGCCATCAGTTTTTGACCCGCCTTGGATTGATGAAAGAGTGTCAGCTTTTAATCAACTCCATCGGCGATGAAGCCTCCAGAAAATCTTTCCGGGAAAAATTCGTCTCCTATCTTTCGCCCTATGAAGCCGAGCTCTCGGAAGATTCCAAAAAACGCCTGCACACGAATCCTTTGCGCATTTTCGATTCCAAGTCGGAAGCGGATCAAAAAATTCTCGAAGGCGCACCCTCTTTGGAAGAGGCCCTCAACGACGAATCCCGCCGCATCCGCGATCAAATTTTCAACGGCCTGGAACGGCTGGGCATCCCCTACACGCCTTCCAGCCACTTGGTCAGAGGACTTGATTACTACACCCATGTGGTCTTTGAATTCGTCACCACTCAACTGGGAGCCCAAGGAACGGTTCTCG
>Ga0182744_1001988_pt1 | contig 17356 bp, 16 predicted proteins | sample eDN3rd30CKraftMG_FD_128525 | JGI IMG/M metagenome (GOLD analysis project Ga0182744, IMG submission 128525) | Enriched Miracle-Growth compost microbial communities from Emeryville, California, USA - eDNA 3rd pass 30_C Kraft MG (version 2) (version 2) ...
ACCGTGAAATGCCGGATCGGCGTCGACGATCAGGACCCGCAGGCCGCACTCGACGAACTGGCCGGCGGCGTTTTCGCGGTGGGCGCCGATGCGCTGTGGGTGCATGCCCGCAAGGCCTGGCTGGAAGGGTTGTCACCGAAGGAAAACCGGGAAATTCCGCCGCTCGACTATGGCCGCGTCTACGGCCTCAAGACAGAAAATCCCGGCCGCTTCATCGGCATCAACGGCGGGATCCAGACATTGGCCGAGGTGCAGGGCCATCTGCAAAGGCTGGACGGCGCCATGCTCGGCCGCGTGGCCTATCACACGCCGGGCATCCTGGCCGGCGTCGATGCCGCCATCCATGACGACCCGTACGAAGCCTTCGACTATGCCGCGCTCATCGAGACCATGGCCGCCTACGCGGCCCGTCATATCGAACAGGGCGGGCGGCTAGGCCATATCACCCGCCACATGGTCGGCCTGTTCCATGGCCTGCCCGGTGCGCGCCGGTGGCGGCAGATTCTCTCCACCGACGGGACGAAGCCCAACGCGGGGCCGGAAGTGCTGCGGGCGGCCTTCGCTTCGGTCGATCTCGACAGCGAACAGGGCGAGGCAGCCTGACGCTTGGAGCATGATGTCGTCCGAAAACCGCTTCACACTTTTCGGCACCATGCTCCGGGTCAGTCGCGCAGGATCATGCGGTCGCCGCGAACGTCGAATCCCGACAGCGTCGAGATGAAATTCATGCCGAGCAGGCTTTGGCCGAGCGCACCGGGTGCGGCGATCAGGATCTGCATGTCGTTTCGCACTATGCTGCCTATCGCGATCTGCGAGGCGCGCGCGCCCGCCGCCTGCGTCACGCCATTGGCGGTGGACACAGGCACGGTATAGCGCAGCCCGGCCGGGTCGAAGCCGGCGGCCTGGGCGTCGGCTGCGGTCAGCACCGTGCTGCTGGCCCCGGTGTCGACCACCACCCGGACCGGCGCATTATTGATGAGGATGCGCGCCTCGAAATGACCGTTGAGGGCTTTTTGCAGCGTTACCGTCGCGCGGCCGTCATCCTGGCCGAGCGCCAGCGGGCTGCCGGGCACGAGCCCGGCACTGACGCGGCTGGCGAAATCCTGCAGCTCATAGCGATACTGATAGCCGGCGACCAGCGCGAGCACGATCAGGATCCAGCCGCCGAACTGCTTGGCCAGCGTGCCGAGGGGACGGCCCGACCGCAGCACGAAAGCGCCGATCACCGCTGCGAGCGTGCCCACCCAGACGAGTTGGGCAAAATCGTCATTGGCGATGCCGAATGTCTGCCCGGCAGAGTTGTTGAGCATCAGCAGGACCAGCGCGAGGCCGATCGCCGCCATGACGATCCAGAAAAGCCTGTTCATGCAGGTGTGTTGCGCTCGCGCGCCATGCGGCTGCGGCGGGTTTCGCGGCGCGGCTTGCGCTCCACCGTCTCAAGGCGTGCCGGCAGTTCGGCCATTACCGACTGCCGCGTCTCGGGCGTCATCTCGATCCAAGCGCCGATCTCGGCCTTCGTGCGGCCACAGCCGAAGCAATAGCCAGTCACCTGGTCGATGGAGCAGACGAGAATGCAGGGGGAAGCGATGGCCGACATCGGAAAAATCCTTCGATTGCTCCCACATGGTGCAACATCGCAGCCAATGCAAGCCCTTCCAAACCCGCCGTGCCCGGCCACTTTCGCGCCACGACGCAAAGGTTGTGCCCGGACGCCAACAGGTCTATCCGCATGCCATCTCTGCAAGGGGCTCGGGACACATGAACAGCGCACTGCCTTTCGACGACATTCGCGATCTTCTCGCCAACCTGCCGCAGGCGGACGCGCAAGCGGCGGCAAGGGTGCGCACGCTGTTCGACAAGGCCGAGAAACCGCACGGTTCGCTTGGCCGCATCGAGGAAGTCGCGGCCTGGCTGGCGGCGTGGAGTGGCCGGGCGCCGCCCTTCGTGCGGCGGCCATTGGTGGCGCTGTTCGCCGGCAACCACGGCGTCATGCGTAACGGGATCGTGCCGGGCGAAATGAGCTCGACCGCCAGGGCGGTCGAACTGTGCGCTGCGGGTGGTGCGGCGATCAACCAGATATGCATCGCCCATGACCTCGGGCTGAAGGTCTTCGACCTCGCCCTCGACATTCCAACGGGCGACATCACCAGGGAGGCTGCGCTCAGCGAGCGCGACTGCGCCGCCACCATGGCCTTCGGCATGGAGGCGGTGGCCGACGGCACCGACCTGCTGTGCCTTGGTGCGCTCGGTGCCGGCAACGCCACCGTCGCGGCAGCACTGCTGGCTGCCCTGTTCGGCGGTCGCAGTGCCGACTGGGTAGGGGCGAGCGAGGACGACGCCACGACAGCCCGCCGGGCCGAGGCCGTGGACGCCGCGCTCGCCTTCCACGGCAACCACCTCAAGGAGCCGCTGGAAGCGTTGCGGCGCGTAGGCGGCCGCGAATTCGCCGCGATTGCCGGTGCGATCCTTGCCGCGCGCACGCAAAAGGTGCCGGTGCTGATCGGCGGGCGCGTCGCTTTCGCCGCCGCCGCCGTTCTCCACGCAGCCAACCCGGCAGCGCTCGACCATTGCCTTTTGGCCGGCGTTCCGGCGCTGGCCGCCTACAGGCAGGCGGCGGCCCGCATCGGCCTTAATCCGCTGCTCGATCTCGGTATCGACCATGACGAAGGGGTGGGGGCAGGGCTGGCGGCCGGCATCGTCAAGGCGGCCGCGCTGTGCAGTTCCGGCATGGCGGCCGCCGTGCGCGAACACTGACGACGGCCTAGCGCCGCCGCCCGTCGGCGACGGACTTCATCGGCAGCGCCGGCAGCTCCTCCATCACCCGGCTCAACGGGAAAATGGCGATCGCCTCGGTGCCCTCGCGCAGCTTGGACACCAGTTGGAACTCGCCGCCGTGCATGGCGACTAGGCCCTGCACGATCGGCAGGCCTAGCCCCGTTCCCTGTTCCGCGCTCTTGATGGCGATCGAACCCTGGCCGAACGCCGACAGCACGATCGGGATTTCCTCCGGCGGAATGCCGGGGCCGTTGTCGCGCACCGAGACATACTGCCCGCCGCCCGCCGTCCAGCCGACGCGGACACGCACCTCGCCGCCGGTCGAGGTGAACTTTATCGCGTTGGAAAGCAGGTTCAGGATCACCTGGCGCAAGGCCCGCTCGTCGGCGAACAGGCGCGGCAGCGAGGCCTCGAAATCCTGGATGATGCGGATGTCCTTGTTGCGCGCGCGCAACTCCATCATGTGGCAGCAGTCTTCGGCGATGTTGAGCAGCACCACCGGCTCTTCATGCAGCTGGTAGCGGCCGGCTTCGATGCGCGACAGGTCGAGGATTTCGTTGATGAGATTGAGCAGGTGCTGGCCGGAATCGTGCACGTCCTTCGCGTAGTCGCGATAGGTGGGATTGTTCATCGGTCCCAGCACCTCGTTGCTCATGACCTCGGAAAACCCGAGGATGGCGTTGAGCGGCGTGCGCAGTTCGTGGCTCATCGAGGCAAGGAACCGCGACTTAGCGAGGTTGGCCTCCTCGGCGCGCCGGCGCGCTTCGTCCGACATCGACTTCGCCGTCTCCAGTTCCGCGATCAGCGCGTCCTTCTCGGTCTGGAACGACATCAGCATGACCGAGGAACGGTAGAGGTGGCTTGCCACATAGGCGAAAAAGGGCAGGGCGACGGCGAGCAGGCCGACCATGATGGCCTCGACCGGGCTCCATGGCCGCGTGGCGAAATAGGCATAGGCCACCACGGGGCCGGCGAACGTCGCGATCAGGGCTCCGCGCAGCGACGACGTCATGATGGCCGTGGCGGCCATGGCGAACAGGAGCATGACCGCCTTGATGACGGGGAACTGGTCGACCGAGCACGTATCGCAACCGAGCGAGGCGAAATAGACCCAGCCGAGCCCGCTCAAAAGATGCGCGACGAGGAAGCTGCGGCGGTTCTGTCGCGGCTTGAGATTCGCCGTCTCCGTGCGGTCGACAAGGCGGGCGACGAAGACGAGGCCGGCATGGCAGGCAACCGTCAGCACCGCCCAGATCACGATCTTGCCGCTCATGCCGATGGCAAGGCCGGCTACCGCGATGGCAAGCACCAGAAGCGCGATCGCCGTAGCGCCGCCGACCATGGCGCGTGCATGCAGTTTAAGCAGCTCGCGGTCGAAGTCGGGCGTGGCAGATTGCTGGGCCAGACGGTCGCGCATCTTGCGCACGGCACGCGCCACATCGCTGTTGCGATGCGGCTTGCGGCGGTCCACGATGTTCTTGTCCGCCGTGCTGGCGACTTGCAGCGACATGAAAAATTCGATTTTCGAGCGGTGGTTTCAATTTTCAACACTACAACCGAATGATTAAGAGACTGTTTTTCCATGCTAGTTCGGGGTCGCGCGACCGCCGTGGCGCCGCCCGCCGCCGGCGCCCCAGGCGCAGGCTGCTGGACTATGCGCTGACCTTGGTCCTTCTGGCCGTGCTGATTGCGCTCGCAGCCCGGCTCGATCGCAGGGAGCCGGTCGAACCGCAGGGGCGGCCGACCGTGAATGACGGCGATTCGCTGGCCTTTGGTTCGTTGCGCGTCCGGCTGGTCGGTATCGATGCGCCGGAATACGGCCAGACCTGTGTGCTGGACGGCGCCGAATATGGCTGCGGCAAGCGCTCGCGCGAGGCGCTGGTCAAGGCCATAGGCGGGCAGGAGGTGTCCTGCAGCGGAAGCGAGCATGACCGTTACGGCCGGCTTCTGGCTGTCTGCATGGCCGGTGGGGTCGACCTCAACCGGGCGCAGGTCGAGGCTGGATGGGCCGTCTCCTACGGCGTCGGCTACCGGGCGGAAGAAGCAAAAGCGAAGACTGCCGGAGCCGGTATCTGGGCCGGCAAATTTGAGCGGCCGCAGGACTGGCGCCGCGACCACGGGGCGGCGACCGACACGGGCGAGGGCGACCTCCTGGCCCAAACCGGCGATTGGCTGCGCCAGACCCTTCGGTTTTGGGCGCAGGCGACCTATAGTCTGCTGATGGACCTAGCGATGGACCCGGGCGGAAACGATAAATGAAGCTCTTCGATGGTGGCCGCGCGCCAAATCCGCGGCGCGTTCGCGTGTTCTTGGCCGAAAAGGGCCTGAGCGTCCCGCTGGTTTCTGTCGACATGGGCGCGATGGAGCATCGGCAGGAAGCGGTGAGTTCGCGCAATCCGTTGCAGCGGCTGCCGGTGCTGGAACTGGACGATCGCACGATCCTCACTGAATCCGTCGCCATCTGCCGCTATTTCGAGGAATTGCAGCCGGAACCGCCGCTGTTCGGCAAGGGGGCGCTCGGCAAGGCGCAGGTCGAGATGTGGCAGCGGCGCGTGGAACTCAACCTGTTCAACGCGGTGGCCGCCGCCTTTCGCCACCTTCATCCGGCGATGAAGGAGTGGGAGGTGCCGCAGATCCGGGCATGGGGCGAGGCGAACAAGCCCAAGGCGGTCGAGTTCCTGCGCTTTCTCGATGGCGAACTCGCCGGCAGGGAGTTCGTCGCCGGGGATTCCTATAGCATCGCCGATATCACCGGCCTGATCGCCATCGACTTCATGAAACCGGCGCGCATCCAGATGCCGCCCGACTGCACGCACGTGCTGAGGTGGTATCAGGCGGTTTCTAGCCGGCCGAGCGCGACGGCTTGACATGAGCGAAGCACTCGACCGGTTGCTGGCGCAAATCCGCGCCTGCCGCATCTGCGTGGAAAATCCGATCGGCAAGCCGTTGCCGCATGAACCCCGGCCGGTCATCGCCGCTTCGTCTTCGGCGCGCATACTCATCGCCAGCCAGGCGCCCGGCACCAAGGTCCATCTGAGCGGAAAGCCCTTCACCGACGCTTCCGGCGACAGGCTGCGAAACTGGCTGGATGTCACCGACGACGAATTCTACGATCCGGAGAAATTCGCCATCGTGCCGATGGGGTTCTGCTTCCCGGGCCAGGACGCCCATGGCGGCGACCTGCCGCCGCGCCGCGAATGCGCGCCCCACTGGCGTCAGCCGCTGATGGACCTGATGCCGCAGATCGACCTGGTCCTTACCATCGGCATCTACGCGCAAAGCTGGCATATGGGCACCGCGCGCCGCGCCTCGCTCAGCGAAACGGTGATGAACTGGCGCGCCGTGTGGGACAGTTCTGCGAACCGCAAAGTCCTTCCCTTGCCGCACCCCTCCTGGCGCAATACCGGCTGGTTGAAACGCAATCCGTGGTTCGAAACGGATTTGCTGCCTTTCCTGCGCGCAGAAATCCGCTCCCGGCTCGGCTGAAGTAAGCGCAATATTTGCCTACAACAGGCGGCAGACAGCAGAAATTCTTTCTTGTTAAGATGGAATTTTGCAGGGATTATAGGCAATCTTTTCTCGAGGGAAGCCGAATGGATCGCCTGGACAGGAAAATTCTGCGCCTTTTGCAAGAGGATGCGACCCTTGCGGTCGCCGACGTGGCCAAGAAGGTTGGCCTGTCGACCACGCCTTGCTGGCGGCGTATCCAGAAGCTGGAGGAAGAAGGCGTCATCAAGCGCCGCGTCGCGGTTCTCGATGCGGCCAGGATCAACGTCAAGGTCACGGTTTTCGTGTCGATCCGCACCAACTCGCACAGCCATGAATGGCTGCGCCGATTCTCGGAGGTCATCCAGGAGTTTCCGGAGGTGATCGAGTTCTACCGCATGAGCGGCGACGTCGATTACCTGTTGCGGGTGGTGGTGCCCGACATTGCCGCCTACGACGCCTTCTACAAGCGGCTGATCTCGAAGATCGAAATCCGCGACGTATCGTCGTCCTTCGCCATGGAGCAGATCAAGTACACGACCGAACTGCCGCTCGACTACATGGTGCTGGACAAGGAGTCCGGAGCCAACGCGGCCTGATCCGGCCGCGTCGCATGTCCCATATCGAAGCCGGCGTTGGCTGCTTTCGGTGTGGTCAGCGCTCCAGACGCGCCAGCAGGGCGGAAGTATCCCAGCGGTTGCCGCCCATCGCCTGCACGTCCTTGTAGAACTGGTCGACCAGCGCGGTGACCGGCAGGCTGGCGCCGTTGCGGTCCGCTTCCTCGAGGCAGATGCCGAGGTCCTTGCGCATCCAGTCGACGGCGAAGCCGTAGTCGTATTTGCCGATGTTCATGGTCTTGTGGCGGTTTTCCATCTGCCAGGACCCGGCCGCACCCTTCGAGATGACCTCGACCACCTTCTCGATGTCGAGCCCGGCCTTCTTGCCGAAGTGGATGGCCTCGGAGAGCCCCTGGATGAGGCCGGCGATGGTGATCTGGTTGACCATCTTGGTAAGCTGGCCAGCGCCCGCCGGTCCCATCAGGCCGACCATGCGGGCAAAGGCGTCGATGACGGGCCTGGCCTTGTCGAAAACCGCCTGCTCGCCGCCGACCATGACGGTCAGCACGCCGTTCTCCGCGCCCGCCTGGCCGCCGGACACCGGCGCATCGAGGAAGGAGAAGCCGGCTTCCTTCGCCTTGGCGTCCAGTTCGCGCGCGACCTCGGCGGAGGCGGTGGTGTTGTCGATATAGATCGCGCCCTTCTTCATCGTGCTGAAGGCGCCGTGCTCGCCGATCGTCACCTGGCGCAGGTCGTCGTCGTTGCCGACGCAGGAGAACACGAAATCCTTGCCCCGCGCGGCCTCGGCCGGCGTTTCAGCCAGTGCGCCGCCATGCTCGGCCACCCATTTCTGCGCCTTCGCCGTGCTGCGGTTGTAGACGGTGACATCGTGGCCGCCCTTGTGCTTGAGATGGGCGGCCATCGGGTACCCCATCACGCCAAGACCGAGAAATGCGACCGATGCCATTGATCTACCTTCCAATTGGGAAATGAAAAACTGCCGCCGATGTCTATGGCATGAAACGGATTCGTCAAGAACCAGATGACGGCCCCGCTCTGGACAGCAGCCGTCCGCCGGTGCTCTACCGCTTCAGGTGCCGGGTGATGCGCCGCTCGATCCAGTCGATGCCATGGCGCAGCACCTCCACGATCATCAGGTAGATGATGGCTGCCCAGATATAGGACTGGAAGTCGAAGGTGCGCGCATAGGTCAGCCGCGTGATGCCCATCAGGTCGTAGACGGTGATGATGGCGACGATGGCCGAGCCCTTGACCATCAGGATCACCTCGTTGCCGTAGGGCCTCAGCGCCACGACCAGCGCCTGCGGCAGGATCACCTTCCACATCGTTTCCAGTCTGTGCAGGCCAAGGGAGGCAGCGCCTTCCCATTGCCCCCTCGGAACGCTTTCTATGGCGCCACGCAGGATTTCCGCCTGGTAGGCGGCCGTGTTCAGCGAAAAGGCGAAGATCGCGCAGTTGAACGCGTCACGGAAGAAGCTCCACAGCCCGACCGCATCGAGTTCGGCCTTGAACGAGCCGACGCCGTAATAGACCAGGAACGTCTGCGCCAGGAGCGGCGTGCCGCGGAAGAAATAGACGTAGATGTAGGCCAGCCCGGACAGGATGGGGTTCTTCGACATGCGGCCATAGGCGACGGGGATGGAAATGAGCGCCCCTACCACGATCGAAATCCCGACCAGCGCCAGCGTCACGCCGAGGCCGGAGACATAGCCGGGGGCATATTTCCTGAACAGTTCCGCGTCCCACGACGCGATCAGGAACCACACCAGCCCGATGCCGAGCAGGGCCCACAGGCAGACGATGCCATAGCCGGCGACGCGCCGGGGCGTCCATGCCTGCCCCGGCACGGGCGGTGGAAGGTCGTCAGCAACGGCGGAATGCGTCGAGGTGCTCATCGCCGTGCATCCTGCCGGCTGACGGCGCGCTCGATGGCGCTGATGCCGAAGGAGGAGATGATGGACAGGACGAGGTAGATCAGCGTGGCGACGCCGAAAAACAGAAAGGCGTGCTTGGTCACGCGTGCGGCAACCCCCGCCTGCCTCAGGATATCGGTGAGGCCGATGGCGGAAACCAGCGCCGTGTCCTTCAGCAGGATCAGCCACAGATTGGCGAGGCCGGGCAGAGCGATGCGGATCAGTTGCGGCAGGACCACCAGGCGCATGGTCTGCCCGTTCGACAGGCCGATCGCATAGCCCCCTTCATACTGCCCTTTCGGGATTGCGCGGAAGGCCGACAGGAAGACCTCGCTGGCATAGGCGGAGAAAACGGCGCCCAGCGCCACCATGCCCGAGATGAAGCTGTTGACCTCCACCGTCGTCCCCGGAGAGAAAAGCTGCACCGCCTTCTGGATACCGATCTGCGCGCCGTAAAACACCAGGAACAGCGTCAGCAGTTCGGGCAGGCCCCGAAAAATGGTGGTGTAGATGTCGCCGGCAAGCCGCAGCGACGGCTCGTCCGACTGCTTGGCCAGCGAAGCGAGAAAGCCGATGGCGAGGCCGACGGGCAGGGTGGCCAAGGCCAGCGAAACGGTGATGAAGACGCCATAGGCGATATCATCCATCCATCCCTGAGGCCCCCAACTGAGCAGGGTCCACATATTCTGCATCCGCCGGCCTGTCCTCCCGCTCAGTTCCTTCCAGTGGCAGCACCGCCATCGGAAAATCGCGAGTGAAAATGGTTCAAGGAAAATTGTTACGCTATTGAATTACAATAGGTATCTATTGATAGTGTGGATGGCGGTATTCTCCGCCATCCACAGTTCCAGCGATGTGCCTCAGCCGCCGTAAACGTCGAACTTGAAGTACTTGTCGTTGATTTCCTTGTATTTGCCATTGGCGCGAATGGCATCGATCGCGGCATTGAAGCGGTTGGCGAGGTCCGTCTCGCCCTTGCGGATGGCGATGCCGGCGCCCGGGCCGTGGATCTCCACCACCGGCTTGATCGCGCCGACGATCTTGCAACAGGCGCCCTCCGGCGTGTCGAGCCACTGGGTCAGCACCACGATATCGTCGTTGACGGCGTCGAGACGGCCGTTGGCCAGGTCGAGCTGGTATTCCTGCGCGGTCGGGTAAGGCTTGACCGTCGAATCGGTATAAGTCGCGGTCGAGTAGTTGAAATGGGTGGTCGAGGCCTGCACGCCGATGGTCTTGCCGGCGAGGTCTTCCTTGGTGACGCCCTTGATGTCGGTATCCTTCGGCGCGGCGATCGCCGGCGGCGTGTTGTAGTATTTGTGCGTGAAGTCGACCTGCTTCAGGCGCTCCGGCGTGATCGACATCGAGGCGATGATGGCGTCGAACTTGCCAGCCTGGAGCGCCGGGATGATGCCGTCCCAGTCCTGGGCGACGAACTCGCATTTGACCTTCATCTCATCGCACAGCGCCTGCGCGATATCGACGTCGAAGCCTTCCAGCTTGCCGTCGGCGGTCAGGTTGTTGAATGGCGGATAGGCGCCTTCGGTGCCGATCTTGAGTGTTTTCTCCTGCGCCTGGGCAATGCCCACAGTCATCAGCGCGGCCGAGGCCGCCAGCGCGATACGCAATGCAATACGCATGGTGTTCCCTTCTTATACAAAGCCAAGCCGTTGTTTCCACAACGCTCCGGGCGATCCTCCCGACCGCTCGCTGGCTGGATACTCCCACTCTTTCCGACAGAAAAGCAACCGCAAACTACTTGGCCCGGCAAACACGATCGCCGCATTCACCGGCCAAGCGCGGTAACCCGCTCGATGAAGTCGGCAATGGCCGAAACGTCGTCAAGATCGAATACCGGCAGGCTTTCCTGCGGCTGGGGCCGATCGGCGGCAATCGCCACGATATTCGGATCGCTCGCCGAAAGGGGAACCGTAACCTTGGCGCGGGACCGGCGGGTCTCGATCTTCTGGTGGGATTCGCGCTTGTAGCCCTCCACCAGGATGATGTCGCAGTCCGCAAGCCTCGCCAGGATCGCCTCCAGAGGAGGCTCCGCCTCGCCACGCAGTTCATGCATCAGGGCCCAGCGCCGCCCCGAAACAAGGGCGACCTCCGATGCACCCGCCTGGCGATGGCGGAAACTGTCGGTGCCCTCCTGGTCGATATCGAAGGCATGATGGGCGTGCTTGACCGTGGAAACTCGCCAGCCACGCGCCGTCAGTTCGGCCACCAACCGTTCCGTCAGCGTCGTCTTGCCGGAATTCTTCCAGCCGGTGATGCCGAAAACCCGCCTGGTCACGGCTGCGTTTCCATTAGGCGCAGCGGTTGGCGGCGGCTGCCGGCAAGAACGGTGCCTGCGATCTTGTTCCTCATTGCCAGTTGCCTGTGCGCCAGCGTGCCGGGATCATGCGGCCTATATGCCGTCGGGCGCCATGGCGGGTCCAGTGCTTTCGGCCGCCGCCTTGCCCCGGCCGACGACGCGTTCCCGGTAGAGCGTGTAGAGACCCGAGCCGATGATGATCGAGGCGCCGACGATCATGGGCGCATCCGGAAAATCACCGAAGACGATAACGCCGATCACGATGGCCCACAGCAGGGCAGTGTAGCGGAACGGCGCGATGAACGAGATGTCGCCGATGCGCATCGCCATGATGATGAACTGATAGCCGATCAACAGAAGCACCGCTCCGACCACCAGCAGGAGGACTTCCTCGAGGGTCAGGGGTGTCCAGCCGCCCATGGGCTGGACAATGGCCGCGCCGACCGAGGTGACGGCCACCGACGTCGCGGCCGAGATCAGCAGGGTCGGGATGGCGTTGGGGACTTGCTTGGTGGCGAGATCGCGCATCGCGCACAGCATCACGCACAACAGCACCAGCAGCGAGTAGGCGCTGAACCCCTCGAAGCCCGGACGAACGATGATCAGCACGCCGACGAGCCCGGCTGTTATGGCCAGCCAGCGGCGCGGGCCGACATACTCGCCGAAGAAAAGGGCTGCCCCCATGGTCACGGCAAGCGGCAGCGCCTGCTGCACCGCCGACACGTTGGCGATCGGCAAATGCGACAGCGCGATGAAGTAGGTCAGCGTGGCGAGGGCCTCGCCGGCCACGCGCAGCGCCACCATGGGGTGCAGGACCGCGCTGGGGCGTGAGAGCGCGCCGCGCTGCCAGGCAAGCAGACCGACCAGCAGCGTGGCAAATACGCCTCGCACAGCCATGATCTGGCCGATATTCATCGCCTCGGAGAGATGCTTTGTGATGGCGTCGCTGATGGTGAAACCGGCCATGGCGACGGCCATGAACAGGGCTCCGCGAGAATTATGGGATAGGGGCACGTCGCGCTTCCCGTTGCGAACCGCTTCCAGCCTGTAGCAGGCGCGGGAAAAACAGCAACATCAAAGCGCTATGCCACGAGGAGGATTACGTTTTGCCGCCTGACGGCAGGAAAATCAGCCGCCCGTGACGCTCATGTGGCGCGACACCGACGGCCGCTTGGTGCGCCGGTCGATGACGAAATCGTGCCCCTTGGGCTTGCGGCCGATCGCTTCGTCAATCGCGGCTGCCAGCAATTCGTTGCCCTCGGAGGCGCGCAGCGGCGCGCGAAGGTCGGCGGCGTCTTCCTGGCCGAGGCACATATAGAGCGTGCCGGTGCAGGTAAGGCGTACCCGATTGCAGCTTTCGCAGAAATTGTGGGTCATCGGCGTGATGAAGCCGAGCCGCCCGCCGGTCTCCGCGACCTCGACGTAACGCGCCGGCCCGCCGGTCTTGTAGGGAATATCCTTGAGCGTGAACTGGCGCTCGAGCGACGCGCGCAGCAGCGACAGCGGCAGGTACTGGTCGGTCCGGTCTTCCTCGATCTCTCCCATGGGCATGGTTTCGATGACCGTCAGGTCCATGCCGCGCCCGTGCGCCCAGCGGATCATCTCGGGGAGTTCGGCGTCGTTGAAATCCTTCAGCGCGACGGCGTTGAGCTTGACCTTCAGGCCTGCGGCCTGGGCCGCGTCGATGCCTTCCATGACCTTCTCGATGCGTCCCCAGCGGGTCACCTGGTGGAATTTCGTCGGATCGAGCGTATCGAGCGAGACATTGATGCGCTTGACGCCGCAGTCGGCCAGTTCGCCGGCAAAGCGCGAGAGCTGCGAGCCGTTGGTGGTGAGCGTCAGTTCATCGAGCGCTCCGCTCTTCAGGTGCCGGGAAAGTTCGCGCACCAGATGCAGGATGTTCTTGCGCACCAGCGGTTCCCCGCCGGTCAGGCGCAGCTTACGCACGCCCTTTTCGATGAACACCGTGCACAGCCGGTCGAGTTCCTCCAGCGTCAGCAGGTCCTTCTTGGGCAGGAAGGTCATGTTCTCCGCCATGCAATAGGTGCAGCGGAAATCGCAGCGGTCGGTTACCGATACGCGCAGGTAGCTGATCGTACGGCCGAACGGATCGATCATGTCCATGCTACGACGACTTTCCTCTCGAGCGACGCGCCATTCATCCACCGCGCCGTTATATTCTCCTATGTGATACGATCGCGCAGCCGGTGCAAGGGTGCAAGGCCCGACCTTTGGTAATATGCGGTGTGCCGGGACGCCGCGCCGCATTGGAGACGCCAGGTCCGCCGGCTAGCGTTATAGTAGGGCAAACGGGAAGATCGAGCGACACCATGACAGCACCAAAGGAACTCCGGGTCTCGAAAGACCGCAGGCTGATGACCATCACCTTTCCCGATATGGCGCCGATGGAACTGACGGCGGAACTGCTGCGGGTCGCGTCTCCTTCGGCTGAAGTACAGGGCCATTCGCCGGAACAGCGCGTGACCGTTCCCGGCAAGCGCGAGGTTGCCATCCTCCAGGTCGAACCGGTCGGCAATTATGCCGTGCGCATCACCTTCGACGATTTCCATGACACCGGCATCTTCACCTGGGCCTATCTGCTGGATCTCGCCCAGGAAAAGGAGGCGCGCTGGAACGCCTATCTCGCCGAACTGCAGGAAAAGGGACTGAGTCGCGACCGATAGCGCGGCGGAAGCCAAAGGCTGGCCTCGCGAAGGCCGGCATTGGCCGCTGGCGGCAGGAACGGTTCGGAAAAGGGGGATTTGGTGGGTGATGTAGGGATCGAACCTACGACCCGCTGATTAAGAGTCAGCTGCTCTACCAACTGAGCTAATCACCCACGGTACGCCGGAAAAACCAGCGTTGGCGGGCATATATCCGGCGCTTTCGGCGATGTCCAGCCCCATGGGAGCAATTCGTAACAATTCGATCACGACAAGTAGCCGCATGGGGCGATCAGCCTTGGAAAACGCCGGCACGGGGGCCGGCGAGGCACGGTTATCCACACCCGAAAACGAAAAAACCCGCCGGGATACGGCGGGTTTTTATCGATGCCGGGGACTTATCCCTGATCGCCCTGTTTGTCCGGCGTCAGTGCAGGCGACCGCTGGCGTGGGCGAGCATGGTGTAGACCTTGCCGGTGTCGGAGGTCAGGTAGGTCTGCGTCACCATGTTGTCGCGGTCGTTGCGCGACACGTCCTTCAGCAGTTTCTCGAAATCGTCGCAGTAGCGGTCCACGGCGGCACGGAATTCCGCCTCGGACTGGTACTTGCGGCGAATCTCGTCGAACGTCTGCTGGCCCTTCAGGGTGTAGAGGCGCCGCGTGAACACGTCGCGCTCGCCACGCCGGTAGCGATTCCACAGTTCGATCGACGCTTCGTGGTCGATGGCGCGGGCGATGTCGACCGACAGCGAGTTCAGCGACTCGACGACGTGAAGCGGCGAGCGCCGGGCAGGGGCCGGGCGCGGCTGCTCCACTGGAGCGGGGTTCGGCTCGTCTTCACGCGACGCACCGGCGAGCAGGTCCTGGACCCAGCCGCCCTGCGAGGCCCGCGCAGCGCCCTCGCGCGGACGCAAGGCGGTTTCGGCGGGCCGGGCAGGCTCCAGTCCACCGCGCAGCGCCGTATCCGTGGCAGGAGCCCGGGGTGCAGGGCGCTCGGGCTGCGGCGCCCTCGGAACGGGCGCCTGTGCGGCCGGGCGCAGGGCCCGCGGCTCGGAAACATCGACACTGCGGCCGGATTTCGCAACGATATCCGACAATTCCTTGAGCGCGTTGATCTGCTCGGAAACGGCGCGGCGAATCGCCGTGGTCGATTCCTTGGCCTCCTGCGGCATCTCCACCACGCCCTTTTTCAGTTCGGCGCGGGTGAGGTCCAACTCGCTCTTGATCGAGCCTGCCGTGCGGCGCATTTCCTCGGTGGCGTCGGCGAAACGCTTGGTCGCCGATTCGACCACCTCGGTGATGGTGGTGCGGATCTTGTCGGCGGAATGCGCCGTCCGGCCCTCGGCCTTTTCGAGGGTCTGGCCGACGAGGTTCTCGAAGGACTGCATCACCTTCTCGAGCTCTTCCGACTTCTTGACCAGCCCGACCGCCAGGTCCTCGATCGAGGACTGGCGTTCCAGCGTGTGCTCCAGGTTGCTCTGCGCGGAGCTGAGCAGGCTGGAGGCGTTGGAAAGAAGCCGGCTGTGCTCGTCGAAGCGGGTGGCGATCGAGGCCACTTCACGCAGCGTCGCCGACGAAAGCTCGGTCAGCCGCGTGGTGTTCGAATCGACCAGGCGCGCAGAGCTGGCGAAGGTCTGAGCCGCCTTTTCCGTGGTCGCCGCAAAGCCCTGCGTGCTTTCGCTCAGGCGGCTGTCGACCTCGCTGAGATTGGCGGCCGCGCGCTCGATCAGCCCGTTGAGCTGCGAGGAGGAGGCGGTCATGCGGGCGATGAGGCTCTGGACGCTTTCGGCCAGCGTCGAGTTGGCGCCTTCGACCGCCGACAGGGTTTCCGCCGTCCGGCTGGCGAGAGCGTCGACGAGCGCCGCGTTTTCCGTCCGCAGCTTGGTGGTGGCGCGCTCGGTCGCCTCTTCCATGCTGCGTTGCAGTTCGGCGCCGCCCTCGGCGAAGCGGTCGACCAGCGGCCGCGCGGTTTCGTCGAGGATCTTGGTGATCTCTGCCGAACGGGCCGCGAGCATGGAATTCAGCTCGCGGGTATTGGCCCCGATCGTCTTGGCCGCGTCGTTGGTGCTCTGGCCGATATGCTGGCCGACGGCGGTGAACGTCTCGGCGATGGTGTTGGCGCGCGCCACGAGCTGTTTTTCCGCTTGCGCGATCTGCTCGCTGAGCTTTTGGCCCATCGTGTCGGCCGTCTGGGCAAGCCGGCTCTCGACGCCCGACACCTGCTCCTCGACGCGCGCGGCAGTGGCCGCCGCGCTGTTGGCCAGACGCTCGTCCGCGCCGGTCAGCGCCTGCTCGATCTCGCGGGCATGGGCGGCAAGCTCGGCGCCGGTCAGGCGGGCACGCTCGGCGACGCGGCGTTCGGTATCGGAGAACGCCTCGACGATGTGATCGGCATGGCCGCCGATGGCCGAGGCGCTGTCGGCGATCCGCGACAGCATGCGGTTGTCGGCTTCGTCGAACACGCGGCCGATTTCCTCGACACGCGAGGAAAGGGCGGCCTCGCCCTCGGAGATGCGCGAAACCAGCTTCTGGTCGGCGTTGTCGAAGATCCGGCCGAGATCGGCGGCGCGCGCCGCCAGCGCCTCGGCCGATTCGCCGATGCGCAGGCCGAGTTTCTGGTCGGCGTCCTCGAAGTTGCGCAGGATATCGCCGGCGCGGGCCGCCAGCGACTGCGCCGTCTCGATGGCACGCGCGGCCAGTTTCTGGTCCGCCGCGTCGAACGTGTCGGCGATGGCATCGGCGCGGGCGGCGAGTTCGTCGGCGGTTTCCCGGGTGCGCGAGAGCAGGGCGTTCGAATTGTCCTGCGCGCGCGCCGAAAGCCGCTGATCCGCCTCGTCGAAGGTGCGGGCGATGTCTTCGGCCCGAAGCAGCAGGGCCGCGGCCGTCTTTTCGGCCCGCTCCGCGATCTGGCGGTCGGCGTCGCTGAAGGCGGCTCCGGCCTGCTCATGCAGGGCGGCGGTGACTTCCATCACCTTGTCGCGCAGCTGGCCGGCAACGACGACGGCACTGTTTTCCAGAGCGCCGCGGATGCTGTCGACGCCGGACGACAGGGCCCGCTCCATGGTGCCGGTGCGCTCCTCGATGACGCCGGTCTGGCGATCGAACGCGGCTTCGATTTTCTGGATATCGGTCGCGATCGTGTCGGAGATGCTGGCGCTCTTTGCCGCGATCTGGTCGATATGACCGGAAACGGCGAGGTCGATCCCCCGACGCGTCTCGGCGAGCTTGCCGAGATCGTCTTCCAGCGCATTGCTGAGCATGGCGCGGCCGTCGGCCAGCTTGTCGATATGGCTGCCGATGACGGCGTCGATGTCGCCGCGGCTCTCGGAAAGCTTTTGCAGGTCGGCTTCCAGGGCACGCCGCAGGATGTCGCGGCCTTCCGCCAGCTTTTCCACCTGGCCGGCGACCAGCCCGTCGATGCTGGAGCGGCTTTCGGCCAGCTTGGCCAGGTCTTCTTCCAGGGCTCCGGAAAGACGGGCGCGCTCCTCGGCGATCCGCTGCATCTGGTCGCCGATGAGGCCATGGACGCTGTTGAGATCGCTTTCCAGTGCCTGCGAAAACTGCGCGCGGCCTTCCAGCAGCCTGTCGGACTGGCTGGCGACGACGCTCTGGATCGCGTCGAGATCGG
>Ga0182744_1001989_pt1 | contig 17354 bp, 15 predicted proteins | sample eDN3rd30CKraftMG_FD_128525 | JGI IMG/M metagenome (GOLD analysis project Ga0182744, IMG submission 128525) | Enriched Miracle-Growth compost microbial communities from Emeryville, California, USA - eDNA 3rd pass 30_C Kraft MG (version 2) (version 2) ...
ATGCAGTCCATCAGGTATGGACGATGCCGCTTGGCACCCGACGGTTTGCCGCGCGCAAAAGTTATTAGCAGAGTCCAATGGAAGCCCATTGCGCACTCAACGAAATCAGATGCTGGATCACATCCTTTCGCAAAGAGACAACAATTCATAGTCCTGTAGTGCTCAAAACCACCGTATTGAATCCGGACCATAGCGAGCGGCAAGGCCCGCTATGTTTGGTCGCCCAGTATATCGAACTACACTCATCCGCGCCGTGTGCCGGAAGATACGATGTCGAGATATACAGCCAAAACAAGAATGCTGCCCTTGATGATCTGCTGCCAGAATGTATCGACGCCGAGCATGGACATACCGTTGTCAAGGCTCGACATGATGAGCGCGCCCACCAATGCACCGAGCACAGAACCGACGCCGCCGCGCATGGAAGTGCCCCCGATGAAACAGGAGGCAATGGCATCCAGCTCTCCCCCCATACCTGCTGATGGCGTACCTGCCGCGAGGCGGGAGGTTGTTGTCAGACCAGCGACCGCCGCCATCAGTCCCATCAAGGCGAAGACTGCCATCTTGACGAAGTTTACATTCACGCCTGAAAAGCGGGTTGCTTCGGTATTGGAGCCAACCGCATAGATGTGACGACCGAACACCGTCTGTTTTGCGATAACAGTGAAAACGCCAAGGATCACCAGCAGGATCAGCACCGGGACCGGTACGCCCTGATAGCTGTTGAGGATCAGGATGAAGCCCAATATCAGGATACCGATACCGAGAAGCCTCGCGACTTCCATAGCGGGCGAAAGTGTCTGGAGGTTATGCTTGCTCTTGCTGGCCCGCGTACGTAGCGTCATGAGGATAAGAACGCCGAACAGCGCAATTGCGCTGAGATTGCCAAGCCAACCCGGCAGGTAACCCTGCCCGATATATTTGAATTCTGGCGAGATCGGCGCGATTGTGACGCCGCCCATGATACCCAGCACTATACCGCGAAAGACGAGCTGTCCGCCAAGTGTAACAATGAAGGAGGGTATGCCAAGATAGGCGGTCAGCCAGCCGTTGAAAGCGCCAAGTGCCACACCCAGAACCAGAACGGTGCTGATCGTCGCCCATAGCGGCCATCCGTAAACGACATCGAGAACGGCGGCGATGCCGCCTAGAAGCCCCAGAAGCGCCCCGACCGAAAGATCAATTTCACCGGCGACGATGACGAAAACCATCGCGGACGCCAGCATTCCCGTGATTGCCATTTGGCGCAGGAGATTAGAAAAATTGCGCGCTGTCAGAAACTGCGAACGCCCCATCTCCGGATCATAGGTGAGTACTGCAAACAAGGCCCAGATGAGCGCGACCACGATCAGGAGAGCTACGATCTTATATTCCGCGAGAAACTTTCGGAGGCCTTTGCCCGTCAATGTCATATCATGCACCGGTCAAATTTGAGTATTCCAGAAAGGAGTTGAACAACTGGCGCCCGAAGAATGCGGGATAACCAATCGTTATTCGAGGGTCAGGCGACATTGCTCATGGGGTTGCCTATTGCGGCTGCAAGCACCTGCTCCTGCGTGAGATTTTCATTGGCGAAGTCGCCGCGCAACCTGCCCTCGCCGATCACCAGTACGCGATCGCTAATGCCGAGAACCTCCGGCATTTCCGAAGAGACCATCAGCACCGCAACCCCCTGTTTCGCGAGCGCGAAGATCAGTTTGTAGATTTCATATTTCGCGCCAACATCGACGCCCCGCGTCGGCTCATCCAGAATGAGCACCTTGGGGTCCGGCAGCATCATCTTCGACAGCACCGCCTTTTGCTGGTTACCACCGGACAGGGACGCGATTTCCAACATTGGATCGGCAGTCTTCACCTTGAGACGCAAAATCTCACGCTGGATCGTCGCTAGTTCCGCTTCCTTGTCGAGCAATCCGCGCAGGGAAAAACGATCCAGCACCGAGACAGTCATATTATAGCCCACCGGCATGATGGGCAGAATGCCGTCCTTCTTGCGGTCTTCCGGCACCATGCAGATGCCCTGTCGAACGGCATCGCGCGGCGTGCTGATCTTCAGTTCCCTGCCTTCCAGAAAGACCTGCCCCTCATGCGCTCCGGGCCAGACACCGAAGAGGCTTGACACCAGTTCGGTCCGCCCCGCGCCCACGAGCCCGGCAATACCGAGGATTTCCCCGCGCCTAAGCGCAAACGAAACATTGTCGACCACCTTGCGATCGGGATTAGTCACCTCCCAGCAATTTATGTTGCGGGCCTCGAAAATGACTTCGCCAATATCGTGAGGCTCGCGCGGGAACAGGTTTTTCATCTCGCGTCCCACCATCATGGTGATGATGGCTGGCGTCGTGAGTTCCGCCATGGGTTTGGTGGCGATATGCGTGCCGTCGCGGATGACCGTCACCGTGTCGGAAATTTCAGCCACTTCATCCAGCTTGTGGGAAATGTAGACACAGGCCATTCCCTGCGCCTTGAAGTCCTTGACGAGATCGAGAAGAACGCGTGTTTCGGCTGCCGTCAGCGCCGATGTCGGTTCATCCAGAATGAGAAGCTTCGCATTCTTGTTGATCGCCTTTGCGATCTCGATCAGCTGCTGCTTGCCACCTGAATAATGATAGACTGGAAGTGCTACATTGATGTCGTGGATCTTGAGGCGCGCCAGAAGTTCCGTCGCACGCGCATTCATCTGGTCATAATCGATGAAGCCCCCGCTCGTCGGCTCCGATCCCAGAAAGATGTTCTCCGCAACCGTCAGATGCGGCACCATCATCAGTTCCTGATGGATGATAACGATGCCAGCCGCTTCTGTATCGCGAATACCTGTGGCCTTCAGCTCCTGACCTTCCCACAAAATCTCGCCGGTCCAGGCGCCATAGGGATAGACGCCAGAAAGCACTTTCATCAGCGTGGATTTACCCGCGCCATTCTCGCCGCAAAGGCCGACGCACTCGCCCGGACGCACCTTCAGGTAAATACCGTCTAGCGCTTTCACGCCGTTAAAGTCCTTACCGATATTGCGCATCTCTAGAAGATATTCGGACATCGCATACGACCTTGCAGTGTTGCAGCAGAATAAGCCATCCGAAGACCGCCGACACCATCTCCCACGGCGGAATTACTCCAGACAACGCTGTCACAGACAGCATCGATACATTGGCGGGGAAGCTGAACATTGTTTCACAACTTCTGATCGCACTATTCTGTTGTGCTGATCGCCGGAGTAGGCTCCGGCGATCAGCACAAAGACTTATTTCCCGGATATCTGCTCCTTGGTGTAGAAGCCATCCTGGACGTAAATGTCGATATTGTCTTTGGTCACGGCAGTTGGCGTCAGCAGAAGCGTATCGACCTGCTTGCCGCCATTATCGAGTTTGGAATTGAACTCAGGCTTTTCGCCCTTGACCATCTGGACGGTCAGCTTGGCTGCTTCGGAAGCAATGAGTTTCAGCGGTTTGTAGACCGTTACGGTCTGCGTACCGTCGATCAGGCGCTTGACGGCGGCAAGGTCGCTATCCTGTCCCGAAACAGCAGTCTTCCCGGCCAGTCCCTGCGCGGCAAGTGCCTGGATGGCGCCACCTGCGGTGCCGTCGTTTGAAGCTACAACCGCATCGATCTTGTTCTGCGCGGCCGTCAGAGCGTTTTCCATGATGGAGAGTGCTTCCGTCGGGCTCCATTCCTTCACCCACTGCGAACCAATCACCTTCACCTTGCCGGAATCGATGGCTTCCTTGAGAGCCTTTTCCTGACCGGCGCGGAGGAGCTTGGCGTTGTTATCCGTCGGCGAGCCGCCGAGGAGATAATAATTGCCTTCGGGCTTCGCCTTCAGGACGGCTTCCGCCTGCATGAAGCCGACGCGCTCATTGTCAAACGAGATATAGGCATCAATATCGGCATTGAGGATCAGGCGATCATAGGAAAGAACCTTGATACCGGACGCCTTGGCGTCGGCGACGACCGCATCGAAAACCTTCGAATTCATCGGCACGATGACGATGGCGTCAACGCCCTGCGCAATCAGGTTTTCAACCTGCTTGACCTGCTTTTCTTCGTTACCGTCAGCAGATTGCACATTGACCTTGGCGCCCAGCTTTTCTGCCGCCTCAATGAAATAGTCGCGGTCACGCGCCCAGCGCTCGACGCGAAGATCGTCAATGGAAAAGCCGATGACCGGATTTTCCGGCGAAGCATAAACCGGCGTGGATGTCATCGCGCCTATGCCCAAAGCTGCGGCAACCAGCGCGCCGGTCAGAAAATTACGACGTCTCATGCAAACCTCCTCCTAACAACGCCGGCTTACGACCGGCTGATACCAAACCGCGCCCCCGAACACATTGCCCCCCGGAGTTCGGCACAACAAAACAGCCCCCTTTTGAGCTGTTTATTCTTTGAATGGCTGATCCTCCCAAAGGCATTTTGCGCCCAGATCACCCCATCGGACAGCATGCAAAAGACATACCCCCCTATCCTCAAGAACAATTGATACGTGAAGAAAAACGAATAGCAAGCATTTTTTGATTTACGTACCTCATTTTGATCCTGATTGTCCGGAGCCAGACAAGGCGTCTATAAGATTGGCTGAATTCGCTTCAGGCAAGCTTAAGATGGTGAGTAATGAAACCAGCAATCGAGCAACTCTTCGCCGGCTTCGAAATGCAATATGTTGAAACGGACGGGGTCTGTTTTGCTGTCACGACAGGCGGACAAGGTATGCCGATCCTGCTGCTGCACGGTTATCCGGAAACCATGGCCGCATGGCACCGGATCGCACCGGTATTGGCGCAATCCTACACTGTCGTCGTCCCGGATTTGCAGGGCTATGGGCGCAGTCGCATCACTTCCAATCCAACTGGTGGAGGATCCAAGCGACGCATGGCCGCAAGTCTGGTCGAGTTGATGCAGACGCTCGGCCAGGACCGGTTTGTTGTGGTCGGGCATGATCGCGGCGGTCGGGTCGCCTATCGTATGGCACTGGACCATCCGGGCAAGGTGCTTGGGCTCGTATCTGTCACGGTCGTACCGACACCCGAAATGTGGGAAGGTGCGAGCAAAGCATTCGGTATGGGTGCCTGGCATTGGTTCATGTTGGCCCAGCCCGAGCCACTGCCTGAAATGCTATTGTGTGGCAATCCGCGCTTTATGATCGATACCACCCTACAGAAAATGGCGCACGGTCTCGACAAGCTGCATCCACTTGCACTTGAAGATTATCGAAAAGCCTTTGACAACGCTGACGTCCGGCATTGGATATGCGAGGACTACCGTGCCGGCGCTGGCGTGGATGAAACCGACGATCTTGCGGATCGGGTAGCAGGTCGGCGTATTCACGTGCCGGCGCTGGTCTTCTGGGAAGAGGGCCGACGCTATGGCGGCGGGCGTGAACCGCTCGATATCTGGGCGGATTGGGCCAGCGATGTTGACGGCGAAGCTCTGGCGGGCGGTCATTTGCTGCCCGAGACCGCATCGGCTTCCATATTGGCACGATTAGCTCCATTTCTGCTTAAAATCGATGCCGGTGCATCGATTATCGCGAAGGAAGTTAGTCGTTAATATTATTGAAAATCCCCCCACGTGACTTTATGCGAAGCAATCTTCCATATTTTTCATGGTAGAGACGTAATGAAATTTTGTTTGTCGGGCTTAGCGGGAAATCTATTGTGCCGGGCTAACATTCGCATTGGAGGAGAGCCAGAATGGGTTTCACCCTGACACGCCGTCAGACATTGATGGGACTTGGTGCATTGGGCGTCAGCACGGCTTTCGGGTCGTCTGCCCGCGCCGCGGCACGTAATCTGGCGGTGCTCCATCTCGCGAGCCACGCGCCGAGCTATATCGCGTATGAGCGAGGCTATTTTAAAGATGCCGGTCTCGATATCGAATTGAAGTTCTTCGAAGCCGCGCAGCCGATGGCCGTCGCCATCGCATCTGGCGATGCCGATTTCGGTGTGACCGCGATGAGTGGCGGACTGATCAGTCTCGCCGACAAAGGCGCGATCAAGGTGATCGGCGGCGCGCTTGCAGAAGAAAAAGGCATCACCGGAAACGTCATTCTGGCCTCCAACAAGGCCTACGAAGGCGGACTGACTGAACCGTCCAAGCTGGCAGGACACAGTTTCGGGATCACCACGGCGGGATCGTCATTCCATTTCATGGCAAACAAGATCGCCAAGGCCAACAATATTCCGCTTTCTGAAATCCAGCTCCGCCCCTTGCAGAAGCTCGGCGCTGTTGTTGGTGCTCTGTCGACCGGGCAGATCGATTCCTGGGCAATCCAGCCCAATATCGCCAAAAAGCTCATCCGCGAAGGCGCGGCAAAGCAGATCGGCCTCGTCTCCGATTATGCACCGGATTATCAGGTCACAACGGCATTCACATCCACAAAGAATGCGAGTGACGAGCGCGCCATGACGGAAGCCTTCGTCAAAGCCTATTCCAAGGCAATCGATGATTATAATGCCGCCTTCGTAGACAATACGGCAGACGATGCAGCACGCGACGATATTGCGAAGATCGTGCACAAATATGTCGAAAGCGACAGTCCGTTCGAGACCGCAAAACAGAACCTGATCGATGGCGCGATGCGCATCAACAAGGGTTTGGCCCTGTCGCTCAACAGCTGCGTGGAGCAGTTGGACTGGTTCCGATCTGAAGGCATGGTGAAGGAAGCGGTCACGCAGGAAAAGCTGTTCGACACATCCTACGTCAAGACGATCTGAGATCGGGCGAGACCGAACATTCAGTGCCCGGCGGTTGGTCGGGCACCAAGCCCGAAGACAGGCATCTCAAACCGGGATGCTATTATCGGAGGGCGGACTTTCCGACTGGAGTTGAAATGGATTTGCAGCTTAAGAACATCAGCCATTCTTATGGTCCGGTCGAAGTTCTAAAAGATGTCTCGCTCACCATCCCGCAGGGACAGATCGTCTGCCTGATCGGCCCGTCAGGTTGCGGAAAGTCCACTCTTCTGCGTTTTCTGGGCGGTCTTGAACGACCATCTTCGGGTGAGGTGCTGCAGATCGGTTCGCCGCCGAAGGATTCACTCAATCCGCTCACCTATGTTTTCCAGCATTTTGCGCTTCTGCCATGGCGCACCGTGGAAGGAAACATCAAACTCGTGCTGGAGGACCATGGACTTGGCCGAGCAGAGATGGACCGGATCATAACCAATGTACTGGAACGCACCCGGTTTTCAGATTTCTGGCAGGCTTTGCCGAAGCAATTGTCGGGTGGTATGCGTCAGCGCGTGGCAATTGCACGCGCCTTATCGGTGCGCCCCGCCGTCATGTTGATGGATGAACCTTTGTCCGCGCTCGACAGCCAGACACGGGAACTGTTGATGGACGACTTGGTTGCGCTTTGGACACGCCAGCCTTTCACCTCCGTTTATGTCACGCACAATCTTAACGAGGCGGTGCGGCTCGGCCATCGGGTCGTGGTACTTTCACGAAGGCCAGGACGGATAAGAGAGATTGTCGATATCGATATCCCCCTTTCGGAGCGCCATCTCGGTGATCCCGTCCTTGAGGAAAAGCAGAAACAGCTCTGGGAGTTGATGCGGGCTGAAGCGCAGGCAGCGGATCAGGAGTTGATCAATGGTTGAAGTCGCAAAGATAAAGCAGCCCGACCAAAGTGTACGCCCGGTTCCCTTCCGGGGTGGCGGCTTCGCACCCCAGCCGGTGCGCCATATGGCATTGATCCTCTTCATAACGCTGCTCGCACTGGCAGAAATCGGAACTCGCAGCGGCTTCATATCCAATCTGACACTGCCGCGCCCATCTGCTGTGCTGGAAACCTTCTTCCAGCTCTGGCAGACCGGCCTTCTATGGCAGCATCTGCTGCCATCGCTGCGGCGGCTTGTCATCGGTGCGAGCCTTGGCATCGCAATCGGTGTCAGTCTGGGCGTAATGATCGGCTTATTCAGCTATATACGCGCAGGCCTCGTGCCGCTCGTCGCCGCTCTTTTTCCGATCCCGAAGATCGCGCTTTTGCCGCTCTTCGTAATCTGGTTCGGCATCGACGAAATGTCGAAATATATGCTCATCGCATTTGGCACCTTTACGCCAACCGTGGTTGCCACGTACGGCGCAGTCGATAATGTGGATCGTTCGCTTGTGCGTATGGGGCAAAGCTTCGGACTTGGATGGTGGTCTATCGTGCGCAAGATCATCCTGCCCGCTGCCTTTCCGGCAATCCTGTCCGGATTGCGAGTATCGATCTCCATCGCCATCATTCTGCTGGTCGCAGCCGAAATGCTCGGTGCCCAGTTCGGCGTCGGTTCATATATCCTTGAAGCCGGATCGCTCTATGATCTTGAAAAGCTGTTTGCCGGCGTCACAATCCTTTCTGTGATGGGACTGATCGTCAACTTCATCATCGGACAGATCGAGAAGCGCTTCCTGACTTGGCGGGGTTGATTCAAGCAATATTTGCCGCCAGTTTGGCGTGCCGCAAGCAACGCTGACATATATTCCATCCTGAACGGCATTAATAATGCCACGCCATCAATTTTTTGAAGGCAAACCAAGGATTTGACGAACACCATCCTTCGAAAAAGGTTGTGCCAATTGAGCAAGGAATCCCTTTGCGACCTGTCCTTTGATGCCGATGTCTGCGGATGAGGGGCGATCAGGATTGTGATAGGTCCTGAAAATCTGGTCGAACAAGACAATGTTCTCGCCGTAATTGGTGTTTCCTTCGCGAATGTCCTTTGAGTGATGCCAGCGATGGAGGCGAGGCGTACTAAAGACATAGTCAAATATCCCCGTCCTCATGTCGACATTGCAATGGGTGAGAATGCCTGCAAAGGCGGTGACGGCACCTAACCACCAAAATATCTTTAGTGGTGCGCCCAAGAAATAAAGCGGAGCTTGACTTAGCCCGACCTTGAACAGGGAATCGATGACATGAAACCGCCCGGTGTTGACGACCCAAAGCCGGGTGACGGAGTGGTGCAGGGCGTGGAAGCGCCAAAAGAGCAGCCGTTCGTGCGCGATCCGATGCGACCAATACAGGCCGAGCTCTGCAATTATGACTGCTAGTGCCACCTGTAGAAAAAAAGGCAATGTGGTCGGCCAAAAGCTGAACTGAAGCGTAGCCAGCGGCTGCAGGAAGCTGGCAGCTATCATAGGGAACAGCGCCGCAGCAAGTGCGGCGAGTTGAACAAGTCCCTTAGTCAACAACGTATGAGCGATATCGTTGAATGTCTCACCATCCGCCTCAAGCCAGCTACCTTCATGCGGAATAATGCGTTCCATAATAAACAGCATAGCGACAGCGACAGCGTACACTACGGTGAACAATGCCATAGGGTGTTCGCTGTCGAAGGCGAACCTCGCGCCAATCAGCCCGGAGAAGAAAACCAATGGCCATCCGCAGTATCGCAAAGTCCATCTGAATAGCTGGAAATTCAACATCGCTTTGAAGCTCCTGTCCCGGCGAAGTTTTAATCGTTCCGGGCGGCCTGTGCGTGATTGGCTGACCCCATAAACTTTATCAAACAACTTAAAGCCAGAGGCCTTTATCGTCAAACCACACCATCACATGACGGAACCAAACACCCAACTCCGTTACAAAAACAGCCTTACACCTGATAGTCCGGTCTATCGCCATTTGCACAGCGCTAAGGCGTTAGGCGACGCAATGGACGCCGTTGTCGCCGGTCAGGCGACCTTTGGGATCGCAGCCGACCAGACTGTGATGATACGGCTGGCCCGTGCCGACATCAAGCCGCTCGCTGTCGTCAGCGAGTCAGGGACCCATCTGGAACTCATCAGCCGTCCTGACATTGGCGACCCCAGCCAAATTAAGAAGCTCGGCGTGATCAAGGGAACGGTGAGCGAATATGCTGCCGTCATGTTACTTAAGAAGTATCAACTCGATCCCTCCGCTGTAACACTTGTGCCCGCCGGCGCTCCCGATCTTCCGGCCCTGCTCCAGCGCGGGGATGTGGACGCATTCTTCGGCTGGCCGCCCTTCAACGAGCAGGGAAGGCAGCAAGGCGGCAAGACACTTCTGACAAGTGGCGACGTAGGATACGTCTATACTATGTGGCTTAGTGCTCAGGGCGAGTGGCTAAAGACGCATCAAGAAGAAGCCAAGAAGTTCCTGGCTGTCGTGGCCGAAGTCAATCGCGATATCACCGCTGATCGGAACGCCGCTGCCATCGACTTCCAGAAAGCGACCAGAATGCGCGCTACTGACACGGTGCCTCTGATTGAACGCCTGTCCTTCCAGACGCGAGACTTCTCCGAAGCCGACCTCGTCAGCTTCGCTGGCATCGCCGATTTCCTTTATGAGCAGAAGCGCACACCGCAACGCGTCAACATCGAAAACTACGTTCAAAAGGGATTTTTTAAGGAATGACCGCGATGTCGAGAGGAAATTCCGTCACTATCGAGGGCGTTGGCATTCAAATCGGTGATAACATTGTTACCAGCGGTGTCGACCTCGTGATCAAGCCTGGCGAATTCGTCTGTCTGCTTGGCCCCTCCGGCTGCGGCAAGTCGACCTTGCTGAACGCTATCGCCGGCTTTGCTCCTGTCACCGGTCGGCTGCTCGTCGATAGTCAACCTGTACACGGCCCCGGCATTGATCGGGGTGTCGTCTTTCAGAGTTCGGAAGCGCTCTTTCCCTGGCTCACGGTCCAGGAAAACGTCGAATATGGCGCGCGCCTGCGCGGCGTATCAAAGACCGAACGAGCCGCCAAGGCCGAAGCTTATATCCGCATGGTCGGGCTCTCGCATGCTGCACAAAAATTCCCAAGTGAACTTTCGGGGGGAATGCGACAACGCGCCCAGATTGCGCGCGTACTTGCAAACGAACCGTCGGTGATCCTGATGGATGAACCATTTGGCGCCCTCGACGCCCAAACACGCGAGGTGCTGCAACGGGAAGTGGATAAAATCTGGCGTGAGACAGGCGCGACAATCATCTTTGTCACGCATGACATTGGCGAGGCCATTCTTCTCGCCGACCGGGTAGTGACAATGACGGCAGGACCAGCGGCTAAGGTGAAAACGATCTTGAATATCGATCTCCCGCATCCTCGCGACCTGTCGCATCCCCGCGCGGCTGAACTTATCGAGAGCTTGAGACAGGACATTGCAGCGGAGGTCAACCGTACATTGATCGCGCAAGGATTTTTGACGGAAGCGGCGGCATGAGCTTGAACGAAGTCTCACGTTCTGTGGCCGACAGGGCCCCCAAGGTCCTCGGGGCGCAATCGGCGCGCGCCCGCCTTTCACATGGAGTAATCGTTGCTCTTTCGATCCTCGGCGGCCTGCTTGTGTGGCAAATCCTCAGTCTCAGGATGTCGCCTCTCTTTTTTCCTCACCGGCCCTCACAACAATCGCCTTCTGGGAGCTGGTTGAAGATGGAACGTTGTGGACCTCTATCACCGCCTCCAGCTTCCGGATTTTCTGCGGCTGGGCGGCAGGCGTTGCGGTAGGCATCCCCCTCGGTATGACTATGGGCTATTTTCGCCTTGTTCGGCAAATATTCGATCCCTACATCGAATTTTTCCGCTTCATTCCACCGATTGCATTCGTCACTCTAAGCGTGATCTGGCTCGGACCGGGCGAAGCTTCAAAGATTGCGCTGATCTTCTACACGACCGTCTTCACCGTGACACTCAATGCGCTCGCGGGCTCTATGGCGGTTTCCGATCTGCGCATCAAGGCGGCTGCCAGCCTCGGCGCGACCAGGGTTCAGACGCTCCTGACCGTCGTCGTTCCCTCCACGGTGCCCTTTATGATCACCGGTGCGCGGATCGCGATGGGCAACTCGTTCCTCACCATCGTCTCTGCGGAAATCGTCGCGGCCCAGGAAGGGCTCGGCGCCCTAATCTGGAACGCACGAAACTATGGACGGACGGACTGGGTTTTCGTGGGCATCATCGTCCTTGGCTGCCTCGGGTTTCTCTTCGATCGTATCTTGCGTGCGGTGGCGACAAAAACGCTGAAGCGATATGGGGTCAACATGTAAGCGAGTGGTCCTCCGGGAACAATTGGATGACCGACCTGAAAGGGGCGTGGAAACCGCGCCCCTTTTCCTTCGCATATGCCTCAAATATTGGGATCGCGGCGAAAAGCGCGAACACAACGGAAGACCCGCCCCAGCTGTCTGCTGTGCGGGTCCATTCGTTGGGAATGGGCCGAAGCGACCCCAGCGCCGTTTCTCAAGGTGCGTAGGCGCTCTCGAAAGTCTTGATCGCGCCTTCAAGCGCCTCACCATTTTCGTCGAGCATCGCAGCCTGCCTAATGCGGCTAAGCCAAATGGCACCGTCGGGCTTCTGCACAAGCTGCGGAACCAAGGCCATAATCCGGTCGAATTTGGAGTTCCCGCGCGCATGCGTGTCGGAATAGCCCTTTACCAGACGGCGGCATGTCACAGCCTCACAGGCAAGTTGATAGTTGATCGACAGAAGCGGCAGAGCGACACCCAACCAGGTATCAATGTGCGCCATTTCCCGCTTATATCGCAGGCTGCCGCGACGAAAGCGCTTCGTCGCGGCCACCGCGTAAAGCGTCAGGAACCACCAGACGGTGCCGGTCTGCACGCGACGGCCTTTGTTGATTATGCGGTCCAGCGCCTGATAAAGCCGTGGTCGGCGTTCAATCATCCCGCCGAGCCAGGCTGGCAGGGTGCCCGCGACTTCCTCCATGCGCGGATGCATGTATTCCGTCATATAAAGGATTTGGTCATCCTTGGCACCGATCTCCTTGCGCACACGCTCGAAACGACTGCTGCGTGTCTTAAGATCGGCAACGCGCACGACGTCATCATAGGTCATCGCGACCGCGAGATATTTTGCCACTTCACAGGTGAAGCCAAAATTCTGTACTGATCCGCTATTGGCGATATCCTCGCCAAGAATCTGTTCCATCCGATCAAGATATTGCATCGCGTAGGCAGGGTCCTGATAGTCTACCAGCCGACATACGCCCGCAAACAGTATCCCCTGCGCATGCTCTGGGAATCTACAGCGAATGCGCGCCACGATAGCGTCTAGCTCGGTGTTTGCGGTTGTTACCGGTAGCGGCAAGAATTTCTTTTCGGGCGAACGGGTAATCGGATCACGACGATCTTCGCGCGCGCGATTGTAGGCGGCTGAAAACGCCTTAAGGCTCGACTCAACCCCTTTGCCACCAGCGCGGACTGTATCTTCGAAAGCCGAGCGCGGAAACGGTAGAACCTCGGCCGCTGCGAGCGCTCCGAGCATAGCCGAGGAAACGACGCTGCCGCTCTTTTCGGCAAGTGTTTGCATATCGAACGCAATGATTTTCTTGGCCGCGATACCGGCTGCTTCGACGACGGCGACCGGATCGCCAGTTCCATCGCCAGGAGTTTGCTTCTCGACAACCGCGTAAGAGCGATGGCTCGAAGCTATCAGCGTCGTGCGATCCGGCGTGACAATGCCACGGAGCATGGCACGCCCGGCCTCCATGAACTCGGACGCCAGCACTACGTCGACGTCACCGGGGGTCGGCATCAGCGAGAAGATTGGCCGCTTTCCCTCAAAATCAGGAAGCATTTCGATGTAGTAGATCGTCGCACCAGTGCGCTGTGCTACGCCTGGCACCGAAGTGGATTGCGCCGCCCAGCCTTGGGTCTCTGCCATGTTGACGATCCAGTCGGCGAGTACGCCCCCGCCTTGACCGCCCATGGCAAGGATCGCGATCGAGATCGGTCGCTTGAATGGAACTCCAGTAAGTTTCGGAGAGGTTACGTCAATCATGATGATCTCACGCAAAGGTTACACGCCGACGGTCGGCGCGACGTTGAAAGAAGCCGATCACTGCAGTCCGAATCTTAGCCATAAACCGGTCGCGACGGGTCGGGTTGTGAATGACATCGGCGCGGTAGAAGGAGGGGCAAAGCACAGCGGCTTCGGAAACCTCGCCGCAATTGCCACAGCCGACGCAGCTGTTGTCGATCGCTGCCACCGGATCGTCCTTCAATGGATCGTCAGTGTGCTTGACGGAGAGCGAGGGACAGCCGGAAAGGCGGATACAGGCGTGATCGCCGGTGCACACATCTTCGTCGACGCCGAAGCGCTCCTTGACCATGCGCTTGCCGTCTTTCAAAGCCTTATTGAACTGCGGCTTCACGCGGCGCTGCTTGTTCAGCATGCATTCGGAAGAAGCGATAATAACTTTCGGACCCTTTTCGTCAGTCGTCAGAGCTTCCTTCAACGTGTCGCGCATCTTGGCAACATCGTAAGTGCGATCAATCTGGCGCACCCATTTCACGCCCACACCCTTCACGGCATCGGTGATGGCGTTGTTGGTAGAGCGATCGGGATTTTGAGCGCGCGACGACAGGATGTCCTGGCCGCCGGTGGCCGCTGAATAGTGGTTGTCGACTATTAGGATGACGCCATCATGCTTATTGAAGACGGCGTTGCCGATACTGGTCGAGAGACCGTTGTGCCAGAAGCCGCCGTCACCCATAACAGCGATCGAACGCTTGTCCGCCTCAACATTGAAGGCGGAAGCACCCGCGCCGGATAGGCCGTAACCCATCGTATTGCCGCCTATATTGAACGGAGGCAGGACGGAGAAGATATGGCACCCTATGTCGCCTGACACATGATGCTGGCCGAGCTCTCGCTCAGTCAGCTTCATGGCGGCAAAGATTGGGCGTTCGGGGCAACCGGTGCAGAAACCAGCCGGGCGAGGCGGAACGATCTCTTGGAGAGCCTTTACCTTCTCGTTTTCGAGTATCAGAGTTGCGTCCGGCGCTTCAGAACGGTTACCCAAAAGCTCATGCGCGTGGGTATTGAGGAATCTGCGCAGCCCTTTTTCAATCACTGACGCAGTGTAGTCGCCGCCGAGTGGCAGTATATCCTTACCGTGGACCTTGGTGTTGATGTCCTTGCGATGGAGCGCGGTGATGAGCGCCTGCTCGATGAAAGCGGGATGGCCTTCTTCGATCATGATGACTGCCTTCTTATCGACGCAGAATTCGGCCACTTCGTCATCGATCATCGGATAGGTGACATTCATAACGTAGAGCGGAATGAGCGATCCGCCATAAACGTCTGCGAGCCCAAGGAATTGCAGCGCGCGCATGACACTGTTGTACATGCCTCCCTGCAGGATGATGCCGACGTCACCGTCCGCAGGTCCCAGGAACTCGTTGAGCTTGCGCGTTCGGATGAAGTCCACTGCGTTCGGCCAACGCTGCTCGAGCTTCTCCTTGTCATGGTAGATAGAGACGGGTGGCAGAACCACACGGCTGACATCGCGTCGCGGATTTTCAAGCGCTTGCTTCAAGGTGAACGCGGGCCGCTTGTTTGCTTTCGTGACGAACTGTCCATGCACATGGCAGGCGCGGATGCGGACCTGCAACATGACCGGCGTGTTGGAGGCCTCCGAAAGTTCGAAGCCATCTTCCACTGACTTGACGATTGATTCTAGATTGGGACGTGGATCCAGAAGCCACATCTGTGACTTCATCGCGAAGGCATGGCTGCGCTCTTGGGGGATGGATGATCCTTCGCCAAAATCTTCACCCAGAATGATCAGCGCCCCGCCCATGACGCCACCGGAGGCCAGGTTAGTAAGAGCGTCCGAGGCGACGTTGGTGCCCGCTGTCGATTTCCATGTGACCGCGCCGCGTAGCGGATACATCACCGAGGCCGACAGCATAGCCGCCGCTGCCGCTTCCGACGCCGACGATTCGAAATGGACGTCCAGTTCGTTCAAGACGTCCTTGGCATCGGCCAGCACATCCATGAGGTGTGAGATCGGCGAACCTTGATAGCCACCGACATAGGAAACGCCTGACTGGAGTAAAGCCTTGGTGATAGCGAGAATGCCCTCACCCCTGAAAATTTCCCCCTCACCAAGGCGCAGGTCCTCGACTTCTTTGGCAAATGAGCGTTCCGCCATTATTCTTTTCTCCCTCAATGCGATATATGATTATTCATATTTTATCGCGCAGTTCGCACCGGTTCGGTACGGCACGGCCGCTGTTGGTGTCGCTAAGCTTCAAGTTGTAAGGCAGTTGTCTTTTTCATATTTATATGACAAATCATATTTATGTGTCGAGTCCGGTAGTCAGCTTTATTTTGACGCAGCTACCCAGCGGATCGCCTCGTCGGCGGAAAGGAAAATATGTCGGGATTGTTCTTTGACGACATCACTGTCGGGCAAATTTTCGAGGCAGGCCCTCATACCGTAAGCCGCGAGGAAATTGTGGACTTCGCTCAGCGTTTCGATCCCAATCCGTTCCACCTTGAGGATGCTGCAGCACTTTCGGTGGGACTTCCATCGGTTATCGCATCGGGGTTTCATACCCTATCGCTAAGCTTTAAAATATTTTTCGATCTGCACCTTTGGGACGATGCAGTCATGCCTTCACCGGGCCTTGACAAGATTCGCTGGCACAAACCTCTGCTTTCTGGCAACACGATGAGAATACGCGCTACCGTTATAGATAAGACATTGTCGCGTTCCAAACCCGACCGGGGAATTGTGACCGTTTTGCATGAGACCCTGGTTGTGGGAACAGACGCCCCATTGTTGACGGTGGAAGCAATGCATCGGTTGCGGACGAAAGACGGCTTCGCTACGAACAGACATAGAAAGTAGGAAGTGAGGCAAGGCACCATGGTTGAGAAAGACTCCAAGATTTCCGCCCGGCCAGTATCGCGCACGCTGGAACTGGAAGAGTTCCTTCCCTCACTTTTTAATCTGATAACGGCGGGTCTCAACCAACAGTTTTTGGAGCGACTGCGCCCCTTCGGCGTAACCGTTCAGCGCTGGCGAGTGTTGATGGTCATCATGAACAAAGGCGCTCGCAATATGGGCGAACTTGTGCAGCTGACCTTGATTCCACAATCGGCCCTCAGCCGGCTGATTGATCAGATGGAGAGGGATGGACTCGTTGTCCGTCGCATTTCTGATCACGACAGCCGCGTGGTCCAGGTCGAACTGACCCAAGGTGGACGACATATCTACCACCAGCTCGCTCCGGCAGCGGCTAGCCATGCGAAGGCCATCACTGCGGATTTTGACGAAGCAGAAACGGCGCAACTCTTCAGTTTGTTGCGCCGTGTCCTGAGTAATCTCGACATCCGCACCTTTGCCGATCAAGAACCGTCTACCGAAAGTTCCCCACAAGAGGGACCTGGAAACGCCTCGCCTGTGCCCCGCACAGCCCCAACCCGTAGAATGCGGACCAGAGCATCAACAAAAGTATGAACCGGGTTCCATGATCGTCGGTTTTTGCTGAGACTAAAGCATGTCGCTGTTAACCGGATTCGGGATTCCCGTTTGGCTTGATCTGTGATTCACTTGTCTCATGGAAGGAGATGCACCATGGGCAAGCCGCATCCAATTGAGTTGCGTGAGCGTGTC
>Ga0182744_1001990_pt1 | contig 17354 bp, 12 predicted proteins | sample eDN3rd30CKraftMG_FD_128525 | JGI IMG/M metagenome (GOLD analysis project Ga0182744, IMG submission 128525) | Enriched Miracle-Growth compost microbial communities from Emeryville, California, USA - eDNA 3rd pass 30_C Kraft MG (version 2) (version 2) ...
AACGGGCAAATGGTTAACGCCTAATGGCAATTGGATCAATGAAAAAGGCATTGAACCGGACGAAAAGGTAGAATATCCGGAATACGCAACTGCGACGTATATTAATCCAGAGACTGAATTTAAAATGGGTAATGTATCAGCGTCAGTTAAATCTGCTGAGCAAATTTTAGACGCCCTTGGCTATGAAGTTGGTACAATCGATGAATCGTTCGATCAAACAACTGAAACGGCTGTAGAATCATTCCAAGCAGATCAAAAATTGGAGCAAAATGGTGTCCTGGTTGGTGAAACAACATATGCATTAATGGATGCAATTAGAGAGAAAATCAATAATGAGGATCCACATATTTTAAAGGCAAAAGAATTGTTAAAGGCTGCGAACGACTAGTTGTTTATAGAAGTATCAAAAAAGAGGGCTGCTTTTGTTCAGAATTTGAGCAAATGACAGCTCTTTTTTCTAGCGGCAGGCTTTGCAAGTATTTTATTACGATAGGGTGTGTTAATAATGAAGGATGTATATTTATTTAGTGGGTTTTTAGGCAGCGGCAAAACATCTATGCTTACTCATGTGTTAAAACAATTTAAAGACAAGGGAGTTAAGCCTGCTGTTATTATGAATGAACTTGGGAAGCTTCCTTTTGACTCACAAGCCGTAGATGAAGAGATTCCATTAAAAGAGATGCTGGAAGGATGTATTTGCTGTTCAGGGGCAGAAAAAACAGAAGCTCAAATACAATCTCTATTAGCAGATAACGAATTTGATGTATTAATTATTGAAACAACTGGTGCAGCACACCCAGTAGAGGCCTTGGATGCTGTTTATTCGCCTTTGTTTGCAGAGAAGCTGAACATTAAGGGGATTGTGACAGTGGCTGATAGTAAGCTATGGCTCGATCGTGGTTCGCTGACACCTCAGGTTAGAAGTCTATTTATTGAACAAATACGTCATGCCCATCTTTTATTAGCTAATAAAATGGATTTATTGACGGAAGCGGAGCAGGCAAAAGTGGTATTTGAAATGCAGGGTGTAAATCCGAATGTCTTTATTTTACAAACGACTAATGGGAAAGTGCCTTTACATTTACTCGAAGGGCTTCAAGCAACTGCTCAAATATCTAAGGAAGATATTGAATCAGCTAAGATTGGTACGCATCTTCATTTAAGCTCGCGATTAGTTGAACTAAATGAAAGCTTTTCCCAAGCTGAGTTTGAAGAATGGGTGCGTTCATTGCCATCATCTGTCTATCGGATTAAAGGATATGTCCCGATTGAAGGCATTCGCAACCCGATGCTTTTTCAATATGCATATGGATTAGTGCAATGGATACCAGAATATATCAAGATGCCTCCAAAAATTGTGATGATAGGGGAGAACATTCAACAAATCGATGTTATTGGCGAAAAATAAATGTAACATTGATGTCATATAAGAAAAGTTTTTGAATTCTATAGTAATCTCGAAAAATTGTCAATAGCTTTTCGGTTGTAAGTTTTTCGTATCCAGGAAAAGCCTTCCTATTTGTTGTCTTTTTACCCTCCTATTTTATAAGGTGTTGGACTTGTGCTGGATGTGTTACCAAGTTATGGACCCTATTTTTCAATTATTCTCGTATATGATTAGTTGCGAGAGGAGGAATACAAAATGAAAAAATGGTTTATCACATTTTGTGCACTTGGTTTAATCTCAACACAAGCTCAGGCAGCAGATGCTGCTTCTATTCAAGAAGAAGGTCAAAAAGGTTTCGTAAAACAGGAAGTGAAAGTAATTCAAATGGATCAATACGAAGATCTTTTAGCGAATTTCAAGAATGACATTTCTTTCACAAATATTCATAGTTTTAAAGAGTTGTCCAATAAATTAATGGGATCAACAGTGCAATTGGAAAAACTAATCGCAGCACAGTTAAAAGAATGCAACAACAATAATTCGACAGGGATGCCGATAGCGGTTGCGCCTTCAGAAAATGAATCTACTAATGAAAATGCAGTTCAAGAGGAAGATATTCAAACACCAGAAACAGCTGCTCCAGAGAATAATAAAGAAGTTGAAGAGGAAGCTGCGGCACCAAAAGCACCTGTGGCCGAACAACCTGCACCTGCACCAGCAGCACCTTCAGCTCCAACTGAAAAAGCAGAAGAAGCAACACAACCAGCTTCACCAGCTGCAGAAGCTGATTCAGTTTCTGCATTTGAAACACAGGTGGTTGAATTAACGAATGCAGAGCGTGCAAAAAATGGACTTGCACCATTGGAAATTTACAATCCATTAATGAAAGTTGCTCATGCAAAATCACAAGACATGGCTTCAAATAATTATTTCTCACATACTAGCCCAACCTATGGCAGCCCATTCGATCAAATTAAGGCAGCAGGCATTACTTACAGCGCGGCTGGTGAAAATATCGCCCAAGGCCAAAGAACACCGGAAGAAGTAGTACAAGCATGGATGAATTCAGAAGGCCACCGCGCCAATATTTTAAACGCAAACTTTACACACATTGGTGTTGGCTATGTTGAAAACGGAAACTACTGGACACAACAATTTATTCAATTATAATTTGACTAAATGCCGAGCAAGTAATTCTCTTGCTCGGCATTTTTTTAATAAAATTTGCCTGTATGTTTGTTATGCTCACGCAAATCGTGGCTATGCGCACGAAAAAACGGTGAACAAAAGTTGACTTAACTAGTTTTCTTCCCTATTTCTTTAGTTAGATACCTTGGAAGGATTGTTAGAAATATGAAATATGATACAATATTGACTAAATGTCATAAAAGGCATATGAAAAACTTCATGTATATGCTCATGGAAATTTTTTTCAAACATATAACTTTAAATGAAATACAAAAGGTGTATTTAGATAGGAGATTTTTTCGTGAAACAAAAATCAATTATTTTAACAGGTGGCGGAACTGCTGGACATGTTTCTTTAAACCAAGCAATCATCCCTACTTTAATTAGCGAAGGATATAACGTTCACTATATTGGTTCAAATGATGGGATTGAAAAAGAGCTAATCACACAAAGCTTCCCTGATGTACCTTACCATAGTATCTCAAGTGGGAAATTACGACGCTATTTCTCAATGAAAAACTTTACAGACCCTTTTAAAGTGTTAGCAGGAGTGGGTCAGGCGTTCTCTGTCATACGAAAAGTGAAGCCGACAATGATTTTTTCAAAGGGAGGCTTCGTGTCCGTGCCGGTTGTCATTGCAGCAAAATTAGCAAAAATCCCTGTCGTTATACATGAATCCGATGTAACGCCTGGTCTTGCCAATAAAATTGCATTACCGTTTGCGTCCCATATTTTCACAATCTTCCAGGATACATTAAAGTATTTGCCGAGTGATAAAGCGACATGTACAGGTTCGATTGTTCGTGAGCAATTATTTAAGGGAAATGGGTTGAAAGGGAAGAAACTATGTGGTTTTACGGATGACAAAAAAGTGCTGCTGGTGATGGGGGGGAGCTTGGGTTCTGTTGTACTCAATGATTCACTAAGAAGTAATTTGCCTGAGATTCTTGCAACGTATAACGTTATTCATCTTTGCGGAAAAGAAAATGTGGATACTACTTTAGATAGCTTAAAAGGGTATAAGCAATTTGGTTACGTTACAAATGAGCTGCCAGATTTGCTTCATGCTGCTGATTTAGTCGTTTCTCGTGCAGGTTCAAATTCAATCTTCGAATTTTTAGCGTTGGAAAAACCAATGCTGCTCATTCCACTTTCCGCAGCCAAAAGTCGAGGGGATCAAATTTTAAACGCCAACATTTTTGAACGCCAAGGATTTGCCCATGTTCTGGAAGAAGAGATGCTATCGAAGAGTACGTTTATGAAAGCCATTAATACTCTAGCGAAAAGAAGTCCTGAATACATTGAAGCAATGAAAAAAGCCGAGAGTCCAAAAACTCCGGACGAAATGGTAAAACTAATTACTCAGTATGAAAAATAAACAAAAGTCTTGGATTAAAATTGTAGAGAAATAATTGAATTCAACATTACAAAAGATTATTCATCGTCAGTATAGAGAGATGCAGCTTACATTGCAGGCTTGCGTATTCTAGCAGGAAGTCTTTTATAACTTCTAAAATGCTAAAGAAAATTCTACAATAACAAAGCTGTTCAGAAAGTGATTTTTCTGAACAGCTTTATTGTTTGCTAATCGCATTATATTGTTAAGACAAGCCTTACATCGCTTGTTCTTCTTCGTTTGATTGGTCGTTTGCAGAAACAATATAGAATAAGTCTTTCGGAATTTTATATAAATCAAATTTCGTTTCACCAGCATTGATTTCTTCGTAAAGGGCTGGGTTTGTTTCCGTTGCATCAACTACATAAGGCAACTTCTGTGCTGCACGCTTTGACTTTTCATTTTCTTTTCGAATGCGTAAAAATACTGTATGAATGTCTTTTTCAAAAAACAGTTCTTTTAGAAATTCGAATTTTGCTGATTGGTTATAGCCTCTACCTTGAAATGGTACTCCTATCCATGTTCCAAGGAAGCCAGCTCCATCTTGAATGTCATATAGAGTGATAGTTCCAATTGGTTGACCCCAATCATCGGTTATGGTTCTCGAGATAGTCTTTCCTAGTTGTTCTTCTTCTAATAATTGTTTCGTTATAAATAGATATTCTTCTGGTGAGTTTGCTTTATGACGAACATACGGGAAAACTGTCGGGTGTGACATCAATTGGTATAACTCATTAGTTTCTGAAAGATCTCTATATTTTAACAAATGAAACGCCTCCTTTATAGAATAGTTGTAAATCTAAAAATTAGATTGTTACAAGGCAACATTTCAAAATATATACCTAAAGGAACAAGACGTCAAACAAATATTTGTGAAGAATTTTAGTTTCTCAAAAATAGTGACAAAAATACTATTTTAATAAATGGTTTCTGTTTACATCTTATTATAGAAATTCGATTTAATACAACAATTTTAATCTAAAATTACATTATTTTCTCGTTAAAAATTGTGAACAAATTATTAATCTTAAATCATTTTATTAAGTTGATTCGCGATTCATTTACAATTATGATAGAAGTAAAGATAAATAGGGAGAGAAGATGAGTGGAAAGAACATTTTTAAAAGTGCACGGTTCTGGCAATACGTTTTACTTGTATAATACTGAGGACGATAACGAATTCAATTGGGTAGAGTTAACGAAGTGGCTTTGCCAAAAAGAAAATTACAACGGTGCAGACGGGTTACTGCTAGTTTTACCTTCAGAATCGGCGGATGCTAAAATGAGAGTGATAAATGCTGATGGTTCTGAAGCTTCAATGTGCGGTAACGGTTTAAGATGTGTGGCAAGATTCGTCTGCGAAACGCTCGAAAAAGAAGAAGCAATTATTGAAACAATGAAAGCAAACTTAAAGGTACGCAAAGAAGCGCCATTATTCGAAGAAATCCCAACATATGCAGTTGAAATTTCTCCAGTATCCTTTTCTTTGGAAAGTTTGCCTATGAATTATAAAGAACAACCAGAAATTCGCCATCAAGTAATTGAAGAATTTTCATCAACGATTCCTTTTACAGCTGTTTCGGTCCCTAATCCACATTTGATCGGAATTGTTGAACAGCAGGATATCCAAAATAACACGCATCAAAAAAGTCTAGCGCAATTTTTAAACAGTGAAAACGACTATTGCGTAGATGGTGTAAATGTAAGTTATGTATATCCAATGAAAAATGATACAATTTTTGTCCGTACATTTGAACGAGGTGTAGGATTTACAAATGCATGTGGAACAGCGATGACTGCATCTGCACTTGTTTCAAGAATGTATGGGATTGTAGAGCATGATGTTATTACTGTATTCAACCCAGGCGGTTTTGTGAAATGTGAAGTGAAAATTCTGGAAGATGATTTTTTATTGACTTTAATCGGGAATGCAACAGTTACTTCCTCTTATGTATTTGATATTAATGAAAATGATTATAAGTTTATAAGATCTAATGAAACAGAAGAACAAAAACAATATGATAAATGTCTTGGATTTGTTAAGAAGGAGACAGCTTCTTTTGCTTCTTAATGATGAGTAGGAGGTGTACTCAATGTCTTTACAAAGTTTTTCTAAAGTTCAATTTGATGTGATGTTTGAGTACAGCAAAGATTTTGTTTACTTAATGGAAAAAGATGGCGAAAATTTTCGATATGTTTATATGAATCATTCTTCTATCCAGCTGCTATCAGATAAAGTAATTGGTAAAACAATTGCAGAAGTGATGAAAACTAGTGATTGTGAAACAATTACCGAAAATTATCTGCTTGCCATCGAAAAAAAGGAACAAGTAAGTTACAGGGATTATCTTTATTATCATTCTGAAGTGAAAAAGTATGAAACAACGGTTATTCCTATTTTCGATGACAATCGAATGTATATTTTAGCGATAACGAAAGAAATTGCCTTTGATCGAGATTTAGAGGACAAATATTTATTTATGCGCTCTGTATTTTTTAATTCTTTCTTATCAACGGTTTTAGTTTCAAATGATGGTAGACTTCTAGAAGCGAATCCGCAATTTATAGAGGATTTCAATCTTAATATTGATGAGGTACGCTTTAAATCTCTTTTAGAATTGCCTTTAAGTGCGAATGACAGTCAGCTCAAAAACTATTTGAATGAGGCCTGCAAAGGAAAACCTCTATCTTCCAAACTAGTAACATTCATCGACAAAGACGGCAGCAGCAGAGGCTATACTGCAACGTTCAGTCCTTTACTGCAAGAGGATAAGGTTACAGCAGTTTTCATCTTCCTGCACGAAGTAACGCAATTAATTGAGCAAGAGAAAGCATTGCGCGTGACAACGAATGGGCTATCAAATTTCCAATTCGCCATTAATAGTGTTGCTGAAATTGTAATTATGGATTCCAAATGCGAGATTTTAGAGGTGAATGATCGTTTTATCCAGCAAATGGGCTATTCGAGGGAAGAACTAATTGGCAATACATTGGAACTTGTTAATTCGCGGATCCATACTAAAGAATTTTTTGATCATATTTATGATGCTATTCAAAAAGGGGAACTTTGGCGAGGAGAAATATGCAATCGAAAAAAGAATGGAGCTCTCTATTGGTCCGATGCAACATTTATACCTTTTTTCGATGAAGACGGTAATGTAAAGCAATACATTAATGTATACTATGATATTTCAGAAAAGAAAAGAATGATGACAGAGCTTCAAAATGTTGATCATATGTTTAAGCTCATTACAGAAAATACAAATGATTTAATAGTCGTGACAAATGAAGACGGCATTATTTTATATGTATCTAATGCGTATTCGAGTAAACTCGGATTCAAGAAAGATGAATTGCATGGTCAATTCTATACAAAGGTTCTCGCCCCTGAGAGCAAGTCAAAATGGAATGAGGAATTGGGAGAGTTAGCAGATCGCAAAGATTCGAAAATTGATCTTATCCATCAATCCAAAAAAGGAGAGAATTTTTGGACTGAGTGCAATTATACAGTGGTGAAAGATTATCTCCGCAATCACATTCAAATCATTATGGTTGCCCGTGAAATTAACGAAAGAAAAGAAATAGAAAATCAACTGTCATTTCTTGCTTTCCACGATTCTCTTACACATTTGCCCAATCGACGATATCTGCAAAAAGAATTTCCCCGTATTTTAGAAGATTCGAATGGTATATCGGAATCATTGGCGGTTCTCTATGTTGATGGTGATAATTTCAAAATAGTAAATGATCGATATGGCCATGATGTTGGAGATGAATTTATCATTCAGTTTGGCAAAGCTTTAACCAAAAGTGTTCGTGCGAATGATTTAGTGGTTCGGATGGGTGGAGATGAATTCGCGATAGTTTTAACTGGTCTTGTCCAGGATAAAAGAAAGCGAAAACAACAGGTGCAGCAAATTGTTGAGAGGATTAATGAAAATCTTCAGCAAGGCTGGCTGATTTCAAAGCAGCTATTTGCACCAACTGCATCGATCGGAATTGCATTTTATCCGGATCATGGAGGCAGTCTGGAAAAATTATTATCCCATTCCGATAAGGCCTTATATGGCGTGAAAATGACTTCAAAAAATAATTATAATATTTATAGTCCCGAACTATTATAGTTTGTTACAGCCTCCTTTTAAGTTAAACTTAAGAAGAGGCTATTTATTTGTTTGAAGGGTGATTGGATGCAGAAAAAAATATTACTGGTAGAAGATGAAAAAAATATAGCCCGTTTTATAGAACTTGAATTAAGGCATGAACAATTTGAAGTTATCGTATCTCACGATGGCAGGGAAGGTTTAAATCTAGCTTTAGAACAACCATTTGATTGTCTGTTGCTTGATGTCATGCTACCTGGTTTAAATGGAATCGAAATTTGCCGTAGAGTTCGAGCGCAATCGAATGTGCCTATCCTGCTGATTACCGCTCGAGACGCTGTCATGGATCGTGTAGCGGGCTTAGATGCGGGAGCGGATGATTATATCGTCAAACCTTTTGCTATTGAAGAATTGTTAGCAAGAATTCGTTCGATTTTAAGAAGAGTTAGTACGAAAGTAGAAGCGGAAGCGAATAATTTAATCAAGGTTAGGGATATAATTATTAACCAGCAATCCTATGAAGTAATCTTTGAAAATAAAAAACTGGATTTAACAAAAACGGAGTATGATTTATTGAAGCTTTTATGTGAAAATAAAAATCGAGTTTGTGAAAGAGATATGATTCTTCAATCTGTTTGGGGCTATACGACAGAGGTTGAAACAAATGTAGTAGATGTGTACATTCGACACCTGCGAGCAAAATTAAAAACGGAGCTTGAGCCTTATATTGAAACGGTGCGCGGTGTAGGGTATGTGGTGAGGGAATGAATCGACTAAAAAAACTTTTGCCAAAGAATCAATCGTTAAAAAAGAAATGGACGATTTCAACAGCAATTGTCATTTTTATAAGCTATGCAGTCATCTGCAGTGTCATTTATATAGCACTTTATTCATGGCTTATACAAAATGAAGAAAATAATGCGATAAGAACTGCAGATGATCTTACTTCATTTTTTTATTCTCAAGATAACTCGATTTCCATTCAAGAATTTCAAGGAAATACAGGCCTATTAAAAGCAATCGTCCATCAAAATCAAACCGTACGTATTTTTAGGTTTGACGGCTATGAAGTTTTAAGAATCAATAATGTCAATTCTGCAGTTCCTTTAAAATTATCCTACGAAAAGCTGGATGACATTCTTGTATCAAAAGAAGAGGTTGATGGCGATGATGTTTATGTAGTGAATAAGCTTGTGAAATTTGAGAATTTTACCGGGGTGTTGCAGTTAATACATCCACTATCAACATTTCAATCATTGATGCAATATATCGTTACAACTATGTTAATAGCTGGTTTAGGCGCTATCCTCCTTGCTGGTTTTGTCGGCTATTATCTAGCAAATGTTTTGGTCAAGCCACTGCAGGATCTACGGGATTCTATGCTATCCGTGCAGAAAAAAGGGTTTGAAGAAAAAATAAACTTTACCTATGATGCAGATGATGAAATAGGCGATCTTCTAAAACTCTATGTATCCATGATGGCGGATTTAGAAAATTCTTTTGCAAAGCAGCAACAATTTGTTTCCGATGCTTCCCACGAGCTGAGAACACCTATCCAAGCGATTGAAGGCCATTTATCTTTAATTAAACGATGGGGGAAAAACGAGCCGGAAGTATTGGAAGAATCATTAAATACCTCATTAGAAGAAGTTTCCCGGATGAAAAAAATGATTGAAGAATTATTGGATTTAGCTAGAAAAGAAGAGCGTGATGAAGAGGCATCGGCAAATGTGGGGAAGGTTTTAGCTTCTGTTAGGGACGAGCTGCACATCATTTATCCTGAATCTACAATTACAATCATCGAAAACGGGGTTCCTAAGCAGCCCAATATAACAGAAAATGCATTGGCTCAAATTGTACGCAATATTATTGAAAATGGCATACGCTATAACGATCATCCGCCGTTAATCCATGTAGATGTCCATTATTTAACTGAAAGCATTTTCATGACCATCAAGGATAATGGGATGGGCATTCCACAGGAACATCTTCCTTTTATTTTTGATCGCTTTTATCGAGTAGACGTTTCAAGGGAAAATAAAGGCGGGGGAACAGGGCTTGGGTTAAGTATTACTAAAATGTTGGCAGAGAAATATTTAATCGAAATGGATGTCGCTAGTACAGTAGGGAAAGGAACAACTTTTACGTTGAAATTTCATTTCTAATAATGGAATTTTTTACTTCAAGTTTAAAAATAGATGATTAGTCAAAAAAATTACTGATTTCGTGAAAAATAGTTGTATTTTTTGTGAAGAGTAGTAAGATTGATATGGAAAAAAAACGTTCTTCATTATCTTATTAATAATAAATATTAATCAATTCAATAGATAATTTCTATTGTCGAAGAATGGTAAAATATGAAATAATATTTTAGTTACAACAATGGAACTGCCTTAGGGCGAAATTTGGAGGTTATCTCATGTCGAACAATGTATTATTTGCTGGTTCCCCTTGGTCAGCATTCTCTGGTCCTAACTTAGGATATGTAATGGAGCAGTATGATCTATTCTTACAATCTCCTGAACAAGTTGAACCAGAACTCGTTGCACTTTTCCAACAATTTGGTTCACCTATTATTGGTGGAAGTGAACAAGGTGTAACAGAAAGTGTAACAGCTCAACAACCTGGTAATATTAAAAAAATCTTTGCAGCAGTACAATTAGCTGATGCAATTCGTTCTCACGGACATTTAGCTGCAGATATTTATCCATTAAAAGACCGTAAATTAGATTCATCACGTATTGAATTAGCTTCTTATGGTTTATCAGAAGCTGAATTAGCTGAGATGCCAGCGTCATTATTCTTTAATAATGTTCCTGGAAGCGTTAACAACGGTAAACAAGCAATTGATTACCTGCGTTCACAATATACTGGTAAAATCGCTTACGAGTACGCTCATGTGGAAGATGCGGAGCGTCAATGGATTCAAGATAAAATTGAATCGGGCAAAGCAATCCTAAATCTAACTGCGGATGATAAAAAAGCTTTACTAGAAAGATTAACACGCGTTGAAGATTTTGAAAAATTTATTCATAAAACATTCGTTGGTCAAAAACGTTTCTCAATCGAAGGTTTAGATACATTAGTTATATTACTTGATGAAATCGTTAAAAAAGCTGATGAAGAAAAAATGAAATTCTTGCAAATCGGTATGGCTCACCGTGGACGTTTAAATGTTTTAACGCACGTTGTAAACAAACCATACGATATGATGTTTGCAGACTTTGCACATGTTCCAAATGATTACTTCTTCCCGGCTGATGGGTCTTTAGAAATTACAAAAGGCTGGACTGGTGACGTGAAATATCATATGGGTGCTTCTTACTCTAAAAAATCTGGAATGAAAGTAAAATTAGCTTACAATCCATCCCATTTAGAAGTTGTCAGCCCGGTAATCACTGGTTCAACTCGTGCCGCACAAGAAGTAACTTCAACTGTAGGCAACCCAAAACATGATCCAAGCAAAGCTTTAGCTGTTCTAGTACATGGCGATGCTGCTTTTGCAGGTGAAGGCGTTGTTCAGGAAGTATTCAACTATGCGAATACAACAGGCTTCTCTACTGGTGGTTCAATTCATATCATTTCGAACAACATGATCGGATTCACGACAGAACATTTTGATTCTCGTTCTACTCATTACTCTTCTGATGTTGCAAAAGGTTATGGAATTCCAGTTATTCACGTTAATGCTGATGATCCAGAAGCTGTGTTGCAGGTTGCTGGTTTAGCGTTTGAATATAGAAGAACTTTCGGCAAAGATATTTTAGTAGACTTAATCGGTTACCGTCGCTTTGGTCATAACGAAACTGATGACCCAACAGTAACAAATCCGTTAACATACCAAATCGTTACAAAACATCCAACTGTACGTGTTCTTTATGGGGAAAAATTAGCTGGCGAAGGTATCGTGACACAAGAGCAAGTGAAAAAACTTGATGAAGACGTATACTCAGAAATGCAAGCTTCTTATGATCATGTAAAACAAGTAGGCACAGAAAAAGGCCACTTTGAAATCGAAATGCCTGAAGCTGTTAAAAATGACTACCCAGAAGTAGATACTACAGTGTCAAAAGAAGACTTAAAACAAATTAACGAAGATTTATTAGCTTGGCCAGAAGGTTTTGAACCACAAAACAAACTTGCCAAGATTTTAAATAAACGTGTAGAAGCCCTTGAAACTGATAAAATTGATTGGGGCCACGCTGAAACATTGGCATTTGCAGCAATTTTACGTGATGGAAATCCAATCCGTATTACTGGTCAAGATGCACAACGTGGTACATTCTCTCAACGTCACTTAGTATTGCACGATAAAAATACCGGTGCTGAATTAGTGCCATTACACAATGTTTCTGATTCAAAAGCTTCATTCTCTGTTTACAATTCACCATTAACAGAAACAGCAATCGTTGGTTTTGAATATGGCTACAACCTAGAAAATAATAATGCTTTAACAATTTGGGAAGCACAATTTGGTGACTTTGCAAATATGGCTCAAGTTATGTTTGATAACTTTATTTCCTCATCTCGTTCAAAATGGGGTGAAAAATCCGGCTTGGTATTCCTATTGCCAAATGGTATGGAAGGTCAAGGCCCAGAGCACTCTTCAGCACGCATTGAAAGATATTTACAATTATCTGCTGAAAATAACTGGATTGTAGCAAACTGCTCTAATGCAGGCAACTACTTCCATTTATTACGCCGACAAGCAAAAATGTTGGGAACTGAGGCAATTCGTCCTCTAATCATTCCATCACCAAAATCTTTGCTTCGTCATCCGTTAGCGGCTGCTTCTATGGAACAGCTTTCTGAAGGCAGCTTCCAGGAAGTTATTGAACAGCCAGGTTTAGGTGGCAATGTTAAAAAAGTTGAACGAATTATTCTTGCTTCCGGTAAAGTAACAATTGATTTAGCTGATCGTGTACAAGATGGAAAAGGATATGATAATGTTCATATCGTTCGTTTAGAGCAACTTTACCCATTCCCGACACAAAAACTGGCTGACATCATTGCGAAATATCCGAATGCCAAAGAAATCGTCTGGGTACAAGAAGAACCTAAAAACCAAGGCCCTTGGAAATATGCATTAGAATATTTACTAGACCTAGCAGATGGTAAAAAGGTAAAATATGTTGGACGTCCAGAAATGTCTTCAACTTCTGAAGGAGATATGGATTCACATAAAATTGCACAAGCAAAAGTTATCGTTGAGGCTCTTGCTAAATAATTTACTATTTTAATTTATTGATAAAAACAGCTACACTATGATAGTAGTAGCGATACCATGTGTACCTTTTAATAGGTACACATGATATTTAAAGGAGGATATTTAAAGTGGCTGAAATTAAAGTCCCTGAATTAGCAGAATCAATTACTGAAGGTACCATTGCACAATGGGTAAAAAAAGTTGGAGATCGCGTTGAAAAAGGCGAATTTATCGTTGAATTAGAAACAGATAAAGTAAATGCTGAAATCATTTCAGAGGAAGCTGGAGTTTTAACTCAAGTATTGGCTGAAGAAGGCGATACTGTTTTAGTTGGACAAGTAATTGCAGTAGTAGAGGCAGGAGAGGGAGCTGCACCAGCACCGGCAGCACCGCAAGAAGCAGCAACAAAAGCTGAAACTCCAGCACCGGCAGCTGCACCTGCTGCTCCAGCACCAACACCAGTTGTTGAAGAAACTGCTTCTAATGAGCGCGTAGTTGCATCACCAGCTGCACGTAAATTAGCTCGTGAAAAAGGAATTGACTTGGCTGCAATTTCGCCGGTTGATCCACAAGGCCGTGTTCGTGTTCAAGACGTAGCAGCACACGGTACTGCACCAGCACCAGTTGCACAAGCTTCTGCAGCTCCTATTGCAACATCAAATGGTCCGGTTGTATTTGCTCCAGCAGCACAAACTGATCGTATTACGATTGAAAAAATGTCACGTCGTCGTCAAACAATTGCAAAACGTTTACTTGAAGTTAAACAATCTACAGCAATGTTAACTACTTTCAATGAGATTGACATGACAAACATTATGGCATTGCGTAAGCGCAAACAAGAAGAGTTTGTGAAAGCGAACGACATTAAACTTGGTTTCATGTCATTCTTCACAAAAGCGGTTGTTGCAGCACTTAAAAAATATCCATATGTTAACGCACAAATCAATGGTGATGAAATTCACTTAAACAACTTCTTCGATATCGGTGTTGCCGTTTCTACTGAAGAAGGTTTAGTAGTTCCTGTTGTACGTGATGCAAACGCTAAAAACTTCGCTGAAATCGAAAAAGATATTGCGGACTTAGCGAAAAAAGCTCGCGACAAAAAATTAGGTTTAAATGATATGGCTGGTGGTTCATTTACAATCACTAACGGTGGGGTATTCGGATCATTAATGTCAACGCCAATTATGAACGGAACACAAGCTGGTATTCTAGGAATGCACTCAATCGTTCAACGTCCGGTAGCTGTAAATGGTGAAGTTCAAATTCGCCCAATGATGTATGTTGCTTTATCATATGATCACCGTATTATCGATGGAAAAGATTCTGTTGGCTTCTTAAAAACTGTTAAAGAATTAATCGAAAATCCAGAAGATTTACTATTAAATTCTTAATTCTTATTAAATTCAACCTAGCGAATATATTTTCGCTAGGTTTTTTCTTTTAATTTTAACATTGTAAAATGTAAGAACTTCAGGAGTATTATTGAGCTTCTACCCTGAATCCATGAAAAGTTGATAGAGAAGATTGAATATGATTGAACCATATAAAGATATAATGAGTTGTTAGCTATCAATAAATCGAAAATTCATCATGCCTTCATGGGGTAGTCATTACATACGATGTAAATTTGTGAGAAAGGAAATAGCATGAATCTAATTGTTTAAAAAGTCTATTTATCAGAATAATGAATGTTGACATCGATTTGTTAATATAGTAATATTCTAATAGTAATTTAATAATTTAATATTAAAACCTCACGTTTACTTGTGAGGTAGAGGCGCGATACTTAATAGTTTTTCATGGAGTTTAGAGCAGAACCATGATATGAAAAATGAGGAAATATCGCCGAAGTGTGAATGTAGGCTCTCTACTTCATGCTGGGTCTGCAGTGAATAATTGCAGGACTGTCTCAGATGGAGAATCCCAACCATCTGAGGTGAGCTATCTCAGTCGGGAACGTAAGAGGATTTGGGCTAAATTTTTAGCGACCTAAGTTCATCTTAGGTCGCTTTTTGCGTTATTTAGCTCGAAAAATGAAGAAGGAGAGAATAAAATGTCGAAAAAACTAAAATTTTTAATGACTACTTTGCTTGCAGTAATTTTGCTTGCAGCATGTGGTACTGCTGATGAAGGGTCTTCAACATCAACTTCTGATTCAAAAGAAAGCGATGTTTTAAAAGTAGGTTTAGAAGCTGGTTATGCTCCATTTAACTGGACACAGCAAGATGATTCAAATGGTGCAGTAAAAATCGAGGGATCGAAAGAATATGCAGGGGGCTATGATGTAGAAATCGCTAAACGCGTTGCAGATGCTCTAGGTAAAGAATTAGTCATCGTGAAAACTGAATGGGATGGTTTATTGCCAGCTTTGCAATCAGGCGTGATTGATGCAATTATTGCAGGTATGAGTCCTACAGATGAACGAAAAGAAGTAATCGATTTTTCAGAAAACTATTATACAAGTGAATTAGTAATAGTTACAAAAGCTGGTGGAGAATACGCTAATGCTAAAACTCTTGCAGATTTTGCTGGTGCGAAAATTACATCCCAATTAAATACAACAAATTATGCTGTAATTGATCAAATTCCAGATGTTCAAAAAGAAGTTGCGATGGAAAGCTTCTCACATATGCGTGTTGCTTTAGAATCAGGTGCGATTGATGGTTATGTAGCTGAACGACCTGAAGCCATTTCAGCTTCTACAGCAAATGAAAACTTCACATATATTGAATTGGAAGATGGATTTGATGTAAATGAAGCTGATTCATCAGTTGCTATAGGTTTATTAAAGGGCAATAAAAATATTGATGTTATTAATGAAACATTAAATGCAATTTCTGAAGAAGAACGTCAACAAATTATGGACGAAGCAATTGCAAACCAACCTGCAGCGAAGTAAGTAATGGAAATACTGGTCACATCTTGTGGCCAGTTTGTCCTTTTGCTATCAATCTATATGGAATTAGAGCTTAACAGGTTAATGGTTTCTCAAATTATTTAGGAGGATATTTATGAGTTTAGACATTATACTCTCAATACTTAAAGAGAATTGGCCGAGTTATTTACACGGTGCTTACATAACGTTATTAATTGCAGTTTTTAGTACAATTATTGGTGCTCTTATCGGATTATTTATCGGTGTCATGCACACGATTCCTCATCGAAAGCAATCTATTAAATCTGTTATTTTAAAAATTATTAATTTCATATTAACAGTTTATGTGGAAATCTTCCGTGGTACACCAATGATTGTACAAGCAATGGTTGTGTACTATGGGTTATACGCTTACGGTATAGAAATGGATCGTTTTATTGCGGCAATCGTAGTTGTTGGATTAAATACAGGTGCGTATATGGCTGAATATGTTCGTGGTGGTATTGTCTCTATCGATAAAGGTCAATATGAGGCTGCGGCAGCAATTGGAATGGGACACTTCCAAACAATGGTTCATGTTATTTTACCGCAGGTGTTCCGAAATATCTTGCCTGCAACAGGGAACCAATTAATTATGAATATTAAGGACTCAGCTGTACTAAGTGTAATTAGTGTAACGGAGTTATTCTTTACAACAAAATCGATTTCTGGAGCGAACTTCCGTTTCGCGGAATCATTTATCATCACTTGTTTCATCTACTTAATCATGACATTTATCGCTTCACGCGTTTTACGTATTGTCGAGAAAAAAATGGATGGTCAAGATGCATATCAAGTACAAACTAAAAGAGAAGAACAAATTCTTTAATGGCGTAAGGAGATAGAATGATGGAAAAAGTAATTGAAATTAAACATCTAAATAAATCATTTGGCAGCCATGAAGTTTTGAAAGATGTAAACTTCACTGTAAATAAAGGTGAGGTCGTGTGCTTGATCGGTTCTTCAGGTTCGGGGAAATCTACGCTATTGCGTTGCATTAATCTTCTTGAAACACCAAGTGGCGGAGAAATTATTTATAAGAGCGAGAACATTTTAGATGATAAGCACGATATTAAAAAGTATCGAACTCATTTAGGAATGGTTTTCCAACAGTTCAACTTATTTAATAACCACAACGTATTAAAAAATTGCATCGT